>JAABUS010004664.1_pt1 | contig 19338 bp, 22 predicted proteins | sample 5560161 | NCBI WGS metagenome assembly JAABUS01 (sample SAMN10711885, study PRJNA513376) | rock metagenome | isolation source: Antarctica rocks | place: Antarctica: Victoria Land, Trio Nunatak nord | collected 2016-01-04 | reverse complement strand
AGGGGTGTGTGGGGGGAGGGGGTGGTTGTGAAGGCTCTGGTTGAGGTTTGGGTAAGAGGGCGTAGGGTTGAGGAGGAGAATTTGGAGATGATGAAGGGGGCGGAGGTTTGGAGGGAGAGGCGGGCGAAGCTGGGCAGGAGGAAGGGGAGGCGGAGGAAGGGAGTGGTGAATGGTGATGACATTGTTGTGGTTGTGGATATGGTACTGCGGAATTGAGGTCGAGGATGAAGCAGCTGGGATCCTTTCATAGGCAGGATAGGCGCTAGTCGGTGCGCCAAGACAAGGGGAACATGTTCAACGCGCGCCACCTTCAGGAGCTGTTTCTTACTTTCTTTTCTTCGGTCAATGAAATGCTTTCTTGTTTTCAATTAGATACAATCGAGTCCCATTGCAAATGTCTGGTTTTCGTGCACGTCTATCTATGTCTATCTCTATTTTAGCATCTAGAAGCTTCGAATGGCTATTGACTGTAGTCCATGCAAATGCACCATGACTGTCGTGCGACCCTCAGATCCTTCATCTTTTTGGCGCATTCCTTCTCTAGTTCTTCTTCTTCGTAGCTTCAGCACTCGCGTCGGCTACCTTCTTGACTGTGGTCTTTCCCTCGCTGGCAAAATGTCAGGGCCAATTGCTAAATAGAGAATTGGTGCAGAGCTTACTAGATCTCCTTGGTGGTCGCAAGAATAGACTTCCAGTCTTCGAAGACTGTGAACGGTACGCCTTCGCGCTCACAGTACGTGATGAGATCTGCGATCGTCAGCGAGGTGTACTCACAGGCTCAATTGAAGGCGCTTCTCACCGTGACCCTTCTTGGCGAACAGCAAGTCAGTCTCGCGTGCTGCTGACAGATCTGACACACCATCTCCAGCATAAAACATTGTGGGTCGCGGCTCATCAGGATGCTGCTCGAAGTGCTTCGCATACGGTCGAATCGTCAAAGACTTGTCGTGCCCGAAATCACTATCGTCATGGAATTTGAGCTCCCAACCACCCTCCTCGTCCATCTTCTTCGGTGGCCGATCCACAGCCTCGTTACACACGACCTCTATATCGTTGGCTTCTGGGCCTATAAGGTGCTCGAGGATTGCCTTGATAATTGGTGTCATCCCGGAGGAGAGGACGATGACTGGCATCCCGACTTCTCTTGACCACTTGTAGAACTCCTTGAAGTGTGGATCGAGAGGGACAGCGTCGATGAGGAGCTTGATACATTCAGGATAAGGGGTCTTGACGCTGTCCATCATCGCTTTGAAGGAGTCTCTGCAACGCTAATCAGCCAGGCAATCAGATTCGATCCCTCCACCTTTTGGCTGCCCATACCGAAACGTCTCCTTCTCCTCCAATACATCCTGATTGCCTTGCTTCCTTAATCTTGTACCGAAGCCAAGGTTGTCCGTCTGCAGACGGAGTGAGCAAAGGGATTTCGGGAAGATACTGGATATGCAGCTACGAGCCAATCATTGCCTAGAAGTCTCTGTCAATACAAGCTGGCTTCGTAAGAAAGAAATACGCACTGTCCTGGAGGGTAATGGTTCCATCGAAGTCGGTGAAAAATATACATTTTGGCTTTTCCCTGAGGGTCTCTGTCCGCGGCTGGATCAGTCTTCTGCCTTGGCATTGACCATTGAGATTTGGACTCACCTGGGTAAGGCATGATGAGAATAATGCGGTGGAGAAGGATAGGAGGAGGAGAGAAGGACACTCTACAACTCAAGAAGACGGTTGTTCTTGCGTTCTTTCGTTCTTTGCGCATCTAAATTTCCGACTATCTCCAGGTGGGGCCTACGATCATCATCTCGTGCCAAGCAGCCAAGCACGCGGTCGTGTTTAGGCCCCGCATCTTCTCTATGATCCCTCGTCTATTACACTATCGACATGTTAAGCATTCTATTCTCTCATCAACCACTTTTTACTCATCTTGGCTGGGATAATAACCACCGTAACCATGTCTTTTACTATCTTGCCTAACGAGCTAATCTATCAGATCTCTCAACGAGTGCAGCCAGCTGATCTCGAGAACTATGGGTGTACGAGCCACCGGATTCGGAATATCGCGGCACCTCTTGTGCAGGAGCACAGCCAGCTCAAAGCCGAGTACACAAGAATATCCCTTAATCATGCCGCTGCCGCCGAGCTGCTTTACGAAATCTGTACCCACCCCTGGATAGCCCTGTACCCAAAGTCTCTCGAGATCAAATCGAACAGGAATTGGAAGACTTTGGAGCACCCTCGAAACAGAGATCGGGCTCAGGTTGAGCGGATCACCGTGAAAAAAAGCCTCGTGGAGGAGGAGGACATAAGAGACTTGATTCGCAGGACTGGGCTGATACCAACGCACGAGATGGAACGCTGGCTTGATGAGATCAATAGAGGCGAAGAAGACCACCTATTCGCGCTCATGCTTGCCTGTCTTCCGAATGTGGAAAGGCTTATATTTCGGCTAGATCACGAGAGAATGGAGCAAGTGAAAGAGATGGTTCGCTTGATCAAACAGCAGCCTTCATTTCCACACCGCCCAAAGGCCCTATCGAAATTGACTGATGCAAGGGTCTTGGAAAAGGAGGGCTCGACGACTTGTGACCTGGAGCTCTTCCCACTGCTCGCTTCCCTTCCAGGGCTCAAAATGCTGCACGGGCGCAACCTAGTTGGAAGGTATCGACAGTGCTATCGAGATGGATGGCTAAACTACCCTGGAGCCAGTCCAACAATCACGCACGTCTCGCTCGAGACTTGCGGCATGTCAGTTGAAGGTCTAGAAATGCTCTGTGGTAACATCAAGGCGCTTCGGAGCTTCAAATACATCGCACACCGACCAGGCTGGGGCTTGCATCGTATGAGTGATACGCTCAAAAGCGCACGTTCTACGCTTGAGGAACTTGTGCTCTCCACCGGCGCTGGCGAGAGCCGATATATCGGTCCACTGCGAACTTTTACAGCCCTTAAGCATCTCACGGTGGACTCAAGCATGCTCGTTCAACGGAGCAAGATGCAAAGAGCGGTGGAGATTCTTCCGGCTTCTATCGAGACTGCAACGCTGGCTGGTAACAGCCTCACTAAACCGCAAGAGCAGCAATTTCTGAGCGACCTGTATCGACCTAGCTTCCATTATCCAAATCTTCGCGCCCTGTATGTGGATGATAGTTGGGGAAAGAGGAATATTGGAAAAGATCATCTGAAGTTGCAGAAAGAGTTTCACAAGCAGACTTCATACATGCTTCGTTACAAATGATAGCTGGATACGAAGGCCAATTTCGGTGCTTCCACACGGATACCTCGTCCAATATATACCAATCATCTGACCGGACTGCTAACGCCGACGCTGCGGAATCGTGGGTCTGGCTATGCGATAACATTTTTGGTTTGACATTAAACATTTCTGAAGTCGTATCAAGTCTAGCTTCGGCAAATACCAAACAGAGGCTGCCATGGATTGGCGGCGTCAGCACCAAATTTCCTGATCTCAAGCCCCATCAAACCATACGTGATCACATTTCCTCTCAAAAAACCTTCCGCACATGGGTCAGCCTGTCTGGACATCGCCCTTCGAGATCCATTACCACCACCGTCGATGTCCAAGTCCAATCGCAGACTCACAGCCATCAGCACATCCTACCATGTCGTCTAGCTCTCCTCCTAGCCTCCCTTTGAGCATAACATTCCGGACAGTCTGTGTAAAAATTTACGTTGTTACCGTTGTTGAGTCGATGCCCGGGTGCAAATTCGAAGACACACCGGTCGAGGTCAGTCCTGCAGCTATGGCCACAAGAGAAAGTGTACTGGATTGATTTGCACATGGTATGGTCTCGTGGGCCGTGGGCTGATGCAGAGATGTTGTGTGAGGAAAAGGGTGGGCTGTGGACGGGGTGTATAGTTAGTATGGCAGGAGGCGGCAGTGGCTAGATATTCTCAGAAGATATTCAGTCCAAATAAATGGGAGGTAGCTTCGGTATGGGCTTGTGTTTGCAGAATATGCTTATTTGTATAGGGAAACGAGGAACTTGTGCAAGCAGCGAGATCCGATAAGAGAATTTCTGTTGCGTTTGGTTTTCGCTTTGCCCTTTTTTACATGGAAACCGCTCTTGATGCAGCAGTTTTTGGTTTTCGGAAATTGTAGAGACTCTGGGTGATGGCTGCATACTGGCCTTCTCTTCCGCCTGCCCTGCACGCTGATAAGGCTAATGTTTGGATCCTGTTAATTACCTGCCTTTCCACTTGGAGGAATCGCTTGGAAAAAACTAATAGGTTGGTTCGAATGTAGTGATGTATATTGTTAGATGTACTTCAACCGTCTAATTGCGAAGTCTTTGATGAAGAAGTTCATCCGAGGATGAGGCAGCCTTTCTGCATCATAGCGAAAGATCTGCTGCTGCTTTGTACTTCCCACTCTTCTGCACTGATCTGCAGGCTACCTAAGCTTTTGCACAAAGTCAGGCTGCAATATGCTGAGAAAATAGGGATCCTATCGTATTTCACGGTCAGCCATAAGCCTCTACCCATCGCGTGACAACGCTAATTTGTAGGCTTCACCTCCTTCGCAACTTCACAGATACAAGATTGGCTGCCGTCCAGGGGTGGTATAGGTGCTTGGAAGAACAAGCTGCACTAATTTTTTGATAAAGTGCCTTTGAGTGAGGTCTAGGAACTACTCTGGTTTCCCAAGTGAGTCACTTGATCTATCGGACCCACCAATCAAGATTTCACATCAGACGGCCCTACTTCCCAAGATTGGTTTCAATATCACTGCATGCTGTGCAGAGTCACAAAAATAGCTATCTTCCCATCTTTCTGAGCTCTCTCTTGAGCATCGCGAGCCTGCTATCAATTTCTTGCTCCCTCTTCCACCGTTGTTCCTCTTTATCTTTCCTATCCTTCTCTGCTTGACACGTTGGACATAAATATTCCAGTGCGGATTTTCTCGTCGCAGAACCCCCGGGTGGGTTCTTGTTTAGGCATACTCCTTCGCGCCTCAACTCGCAGGTGATTTGGTCGGTTTTTTGGTAGTGACCGCAGTGGTACCAGTACTCATGTTTGCGACACTGAAGCAAGTGTAAGAAAAGTATCATACGTGAAGCTGGGTACTTTGGTGCTTGTTTACCATCTTTGTAGAAAGCTACGCGGCTTTTGGTCGGCAGATGCTGGGAGACCGAGCCTTTGGATGGGAAATTAATGACGCAAATTATCGGGATTGGCCACGCTTCGGTGCAGTGTTTTGAAGACTGAGAATTTGTTCTGTTACATATTTCTTCCAGAGAGAAACACGCAAATTTATAGCGAAGGCCATTTGCAGGTGTAAGCAATGCATGATCCTGATTTGCGCATTCTATGGGTGATACAACACTGGAGACACAGAATTTGGTCAGAGACAGAATTGTGAAACGTGGATGCGCGAGACACCAGCGGCCTGAGGTTGTGAGCACATGTGCTACCTTATCGTTCGATACCATAAGATACAAAGTATTGGCTATTCCAGCGAAGCAAATAGTGCTACAGCAATAGGGGGTTTAGTGTAATTGCATGATTATGTTCTATCTGGCTCAAATCTGGCTCAAGACTTGCCTAGCCAGCGGTTCTGTTCTAAGATAACGAGTCTAGGTAATGCTGCAGCGTGGAGTCGAGGAAAATATTGGAAAGCCTTTAGGCGGGTTTCTACTAAGATCGTACGACTTCATTACACTCCGAGCTACGATTGGAGAAAATTAGGAAAGCACTGCGTCACATGGGGAGCTTGTACAAGGTAAATGATTTCTCTATGCTTTCCTCGAGGCACTACTCTTGGCTTCACTAATCCATAATATGTCGTGTATAGTTCAACCTCAGCTAGTAACGGAAGATAAGTCGTCTACTTTCATCTGCTCTTCAACTCTTCTTTACGCTTCGCCACCTCCCTATCAATCTCCCGAATTCTTCTATCGCGCTCTCTTCGCCTATCGTAGGCCTATTGGCACTCTCTGCATTGAATCGGAATCGGTTTCTGGTCTTGCTTGGGTCCCCCGGAGCACAATGCCTTATTCTTCAGGAGGCACATATCAAATGTTGGTCCAGGCTGATCTAGGCTCGACTAGGGGAACTGTGATTACTGTCTGGATGAAAGTAAGAGATGGTATGGGGCGAGAAGATGACTCTCTTTACCTACCTATTCCGCTTCAAAAGGTACTACTTCGCTAGATATCGTAAGAAAGGTGATCGAAAGCTTCGTCAAATGTGGAGCTATGTTCGGAGTATTGCCTGTCCTCCTGTTTCTATCACAAAATGTTCTGATATGCAATGACAGTGGAGAGAGGGGCAGGGGAGCTTTCATCTTGTGGCCTAAGGTCAGCTGCTGCTCTAGTGTTTCCACCACCATAGTTACATGAAAACTCTGGGTCCGCACTGTAGTTGCAGAGACATGAATATCGGGTAATGAAACAGCGAAATCGGAAGTGGAGAGCACCGCTACTCTTTTCGAAAGGCTGTGAGAAATACTGAACATATAAGTCCCACTGATTGGTCGACTAGTTGAAAAGCTTCCATGCAAATCGGAGGGTCTCTTCAATAGTGGTACAATATACACGGCCAGGTAGGTATTCTGGTTCGTGTATGACTTTAGAGACGTGGAGTCTTCCCCTTTTCACCGATACTCACTAGAACAGTGATGAGACAGAACAAGTTCATGATCTAGATGTGACTGAAAGGAGTCTTAATCGATCAGAAGGACCACGTCTGCCTTTACTCCTGCGTTTGTTTCTGTGCGTTGTTCCACCATGTTCGTGGCTCTCGTTCGCACAGTATTCGTCACCAGCATCGGCGGGATATATCTCATCGTGTTCGGGATGGTCCCTCCGATCTTTTGCTACCCTCTCGCGCTCAAAGCTACTCTCACTCTCCTTTCGCCTAGCCTTCTTGCCAATGTCTCCTACCGCTCTTTTGCGGCAATCTCGACATGGATGTTCAACAAATTGCTGCCCAGGCAGCCGTTGCCCGTGACAGCGAGACCTAGGCTCGCACACTAATCTCTTAGGCCTCCTATAGCACCCACAGGAGTATAATTCTTCCACGTCTTGGCACATGATGGCTGTTTGGTAGGAAATGAACTCAGCCGGCTGGACTTTGTAGGACGGGAAGAGCTGTTGCGATGAATGTATGGCTGTTCCTGTTCAACTGGATGAGCTTTTATACTGATTCTTAGCTTTCTGACATCATGAATTGATAATTGTTGGAAAGACAACTTCTGATGAAGCAATAGAGACCGTAAGTCGTTATTTGTAGAGATCTCAGAGACTTTTCGAAGGTGTTTGCCTCGTACAACGCTATGGTGTAGTACGAAGCTGCAGACATAGCACAACCCTCTTCGTCTCAGTACTATATACGCCCTCCTGGCTTGCATACTGACAAGATGTTTGTAATTCCCTTATCTTGAATTACATGGGAGTGTCTCCTAATCCATGACTTGAATCTTGGAAGCTTGATCATTCATGTCTTGTTGACTCAAGCTAAGATCATAATAGCGCAATCCCTCGCCTACTTCGATCTGTGCTCTTTAGATCCTGTAGTTGGCCTCCTCTCGTCTTTCGCCTCTTTGCGAGGGTTCATGTTTGTATTGAGAGCGTTTAGATCTCCTCGACGACTTCTACGCTCTTTCTGAATCCTCTCAAGCTCCTCGTGCGCCTCTCTATCCCTTCTCTGTCGCTCCTCCCATGCCTTTTCCCTCGGCTCTCTTTTGCGTTCTTCTCGTGCCTCTCTCTCTTTCCTCTCGATCTTTGCTCGTGCCTCTACCTCTTTTCTCGAGGTCGCTACCCGTTCCTCCCTCTCTCTTCTCTCACTATCTTTCCGTTCCTCTCTTTTCTTCCTCTGCCGCTCTTGGCGTGCCATTCGTATCTCTGCTTCACGTGCCGGGCGAGCCGCTTGGCAGTCTTGACATCGATGGTCGACGAAATGATGTCCGGTTGGATATTGTCCGCTATATCTTGGCGTCGGCTCGTAAACATTCCTTAATATCTCCTTGTAGCATCCACACTTGTAGAAATATTCAATGTCTGGGTATACAGTTGGTATCTATGAAATAGGGTCAATGGTCAGCTGGTCTCGATGCGGCTGTTATTAGGACGACTGAGAGGAGAGGAGTGTGATTTTTGCCGCTCTGCTTACATTTGTGCTTCTGAAGGGTCGTTTGGTATTGCAGATAGGCTTCGTAGGGAGTGGGCGCGAATACTGGTTCTTATCCCAATGTACGTGTTTGGTCATGATAGACTTGGGTCCTCTCGCCTGGTGTTTCATGAAAGAAGAGAAATGTTTGATTAAATCTTTTGGTACAGCAATCTCTGTACTACCAGCTAAGGTCACTGATTGCCTCTGCGTTGGCACGCTCCAATTCTGTACGACTATAACACCTCACACCGGGATACACGATGATTGAGTGACATTATTTCCAGGAAACACAATCAATGGGATACAAATGCTATACTAAAAGATTACCTGGTTTCAAGACCGTGTGACAAATTGTATGTTTTGCAGCATTCAAGCGTTGACTAAAAAGGATTCATTCTCGTAAGTCCTAAGACAGTGCAACGGGCTAATTGGTTGATTTCTGCAATTCAGGGCCATGATTTTTAAAAGACAAGCGCCTAGTGCCCGAAGGTTTTCAGGCTCTGTCACCATTTCACGACGTTCTGACCACAAACGGTGTCCAAATCTGGGTGAGACTTTCGTTTGATTGCGAAATCTTGTTCAGATAGCATGATCGTTGGGACAGGTTTCACGCCTATCTTTCCGATCCGCCTCGGTAGCAGCCTCGTGCTGTAATAGAAGCTCCAGCCTCTCCTTCATCTCCTTCAGTTCTCTTAGATCCTTCTCCGACAGGCATTACTCACACTCGCCATCATGCTCCAGGTAATTTCACTTCAGAATGTGGCCGCGTTCGAGTTCTCCGGGGTATCGATGCAAATGCAGATGAACATAGCCGCACGTGAATGGATTTTGGACTGACCAACACATTGCTGAGGGGGTCCCTAGCGTTATTTTAATTCATAGCTGACCAAGACGGCCTGGTTGAGGATTGTGCTTCCTGCTTGAATATGGTGAAATCTGGAACTGGCTGTTCTCTGGGTGCAAAACCTGTGTCCGGTTCCTGCTGAAGCTTAGATTTCTTCCTTGATCTGGGGCTTTGATACACACCAAATATGCGTCTTCAAATCCTCGGTCGTTGAACTGGCGGCAGGTCGGTCTGGCCTCTATCGGAAGGGAAATTTATTCGACGAGCTTATGCGTGTGGATTCCGGTGGGATAAGGGACTTGAAGAAGCCAAGTCGCGTTGGTATCGCGAGACCGAGCGAATTGCACAGTCCTTGTTTCGATGACGTAGGAAATTTGTAAAGTCTGGGCTAGGAAGAACATGAGTAGGATAGAGCAAGACCTCGTCCCGGACACGAGGCTACAGAAGCACTATTCGTGTCCTAGCAAGTAGGTCTAGAGATATGCGAATATCAACTATTTACTTACAGATCAACATATTGATAGGGAGTGATTAGATACGTACTAACAATCGTGACGCCCTCGAGATTCCCTCGATTGCACAGCTTTCTAGAAGCACCTCCTACATGCTCCCCCTCATCGCTCCAATCCTCTTTCATTTGTCCATCATGCCTCGACCACTCTTAAACCATCTAGGCACTCCTGTTCTCTCGACTGCCAGTACAGGCTGCTTCTACTCATCATGCCCCCCGTCTTTATCCGCTCAATACCATCTCTCATCATGTTTGCCGTTGTGTATGTCTTCTCTTCAGGCTCGCTCTCCCTTTGCCCACACTCTACGATCTCGGAGAGCACATCTTTCGTACCATGTTTCATCTCGCCGCTCTCTTTATTGGTATCCTTTAACGTACTGCTTCTCTTCAATCTGTCTCCCACAGTAGCTGTAGCTGTTTTCTTCTCTCCATAACCTCTCATCCGACAGATTGTAGCCTCATTCGAACCCGCCTTCCTCAGAGCAGCCTCCCGTGCCGAGACGACCTTGTTGTATTTGTCCAGCTTGGCATCGAAACGCTCCCATAAAAGCCATTGGGGAATCTTAGCTGGAGCCCCTTGTACTGGACTAGTCGATACATGTCTCTTGCCCTCGATGGGTGTCGCAGTGTGTTGGGGTATGGCTACAATTTGGCCATGCTCAGGCTGGGCAATGTCAGGAGATGCTGTAACGTCCACAGTATCAATCTTTGCGCCGAATCTGTCCCAGGAGAATATTGGCATGTTGTTTGATGGTTTTCTGAAGTGAAATTGAGTACAGGTTCTGCGTGTAGAGTCTATGAGCCACGGAGATTGCGAGAAATAGCACGGCGATCGGGTGTGTCCCAGGGTTTTTGAATACAGTCGAAAGAGGCTGATAGTCTTTGATCACAATGTGCTTGTTATCGTGGAAGGATTCACCATTTTATTGTCAGATTGTTGTTCCATTGACAGGTCTGACCTCGAACTACAAAGAAAAAGCTCGACCATGCCATCAAGAAGTACTTTCTTGAAAGCGAGGCGTAACAATGGCGTTGTATCTATTGTCGATTTTAGCTGTGCGTTGATGGTTGTTTGGTGACATTCATTATTGTCAAAACTAGAAGAAGCTCTGCTTGTTGAGGTGAAGAAATGAGTCACGTTTATGGAGTATGAGTTCTTCACGCCCCAGGTTGTGGAAGGAGATGCATTTCTCTTCCGAATTATCTTGCATTATTGGAGTGATGAGCATGTGATAAGGATCCTGCAAGCGACGATTCCAGCATTTAAAAAAGGGTGCCCGGATCGTAGTCAATGATTGTGTTACTCCAGAGCCAAAGGGTATGACGCCAAACAAGAAGTAGGAGATATGGTATGTTCAGTTGTGTCATTACTGACTCTCTTCACTACTTTCCCAATGTCAGCTAGCTGATATAGCTCCGGGCAAGCGGAAGGTGGTGCACAGTGACTTAGTAGATGCGGCATTAACGGTTACATGAAATGGCACGCTCTAAGGATCTTTCATTCGGCCCATGCTCGAATCTTTGTTTTTTAATCAAAAGAGTGTAAGAAAGCGTCATAGTAGGTGGGAACCTCCGGTGTGTCGAATGAGACAAGAACTTACTAATCACTCTACCTGTATCTGGGTATATAGCCCTTGCAACCTCATTTCGCTCATACTCCCTACCTCAACCCCCATACGGATTAAACTCCTCTCTAAGCACCCTCACCTCCATCTCAAACTCTATTCTCAATCCCTCGCCCAGCTTCGCAATTTGCTTGAAAGTACAACGCGCCCTTCTCGCCTCATTATACTTTCTCTTCATCTTCGCGTCAAACATCGCCTCAAGCTTTCTGTACTCCTTCTCGTAACAGAACAGGCAGCCCTCGGGCCCTTCGTAGACCTCATTTGTCCTCATCTTGGGGCAGGATAGTACTTTGGACCATAAGACCTCGGGCTGCTTGGCGTGGCGATCGGGAACTAATTCATCGTGTGTGTATTTGCAGCTTGTGCAAACATGACGCTCGAGATAGCACATAGTGTTTTTTGGGGTTGTTTAGCTGAAGACGAGCAATGCAGACGCTCACGTCGGTATTTGGTGTTGGCTGGTTGTGAGAATTCTGCTGGTGTGGTTGCGGAATGCTGGAGCCAGAAACAAAAGGCGGAGAGGCGACGGTATATAGGTGAGTATTGTCGACCGAGGGGATCTCGAAGACAGTCAGTACTACAAAGGGACAACAAGAGGCAATGCACAATCGAGTCGGAGCCTTTATCTCTGCTCAAGATTTCAACAATGCTCTTTGAAGGCAGCTTTGTCAGATGACGGTCACTTTGTTGGCCGACAAAGCCCATGAGATAAGGGCACGGAGCCGAAGATGCGGGAACGAATGGCATGCAGGATTGGCGAGTGAGGCATGAAAGAATGGCTAATAGTGGCATGTATATCAGAAAAGTCGCTGGTAATCAGTGAAATCTATGACACTTTGAAGAGAGCGAGGGTACGCTCAAGGTTCCCATACAACTTCAATAAGACTCATCATACTTCCCTGCGGCGTGGTGATGCCTTTGAACGTGAATCGGCTATCTGCCCGCTCGAACAGCTTGCGCCAATCGTGCTCATTGCGTTCGCAGCTGTTAAAGCAAGCGGCCATTATAAGGTCCATGTCTCTTGAAGGATCGGATCGGTTAGCATAGATTGTAGACCCGAGATCAGTCTTTGGCTCGACTCACAGTCCAATTTTCTCGGTCCATCTTGTCTCAGGCTTATCGGATAGGACGGCCTCGTAGACCAAGACTTTGGCACCGTCCTTCATAGCAGGGACCAAAGCCTGAAGAATCCGAATGGCGTATTTGTCACTCCAGTTGTGGAGAATCCATCGCAAGAAGTAAACATCAGCGCCTTCGATGGGCTGCTCAGAGAAAAAGTCCTTGCCAACAAATTGGATTCGTTCTTTGAATTTGAAGGGGAGGAATTTTCGTCCTTGTTCTACTGTTCCGGGCAAATCTTGCACCACAATTTTCAAGTCATTCGTTGACTTGGCTAGAAACTGCGCCACCCCGCCTTGACCTCCTCCAAGGTCGACCAGCACGGCCCCTGGACGATCCAGCGACTGCCAGTCGTAAGCCAGATTAAGATGCTGGAGATCTCAGACCTCTGCCTTTGTAAACCATCGCATGCCGGCTCCAAATCGCCGTGAGCGATCAGGATGCTTAGCAAGGTAGGAGAAAATTGGGAGAGAAGTCTCGTTCTCAATGCACCAGCCTGCCTCATTGTTCTCTCCTGAGTCTGGATATTTAGTTTGTGCTTCGATGAACTTGTTGAAAGCAGGCCCATGCTCGCACGTCATCATGCCGATCTGTAAGAATCTGTGAGCAAGCACCCCGTTTCACGGGTGACGAGCTAATCAGGAAACATCGCTTAAGAGGAAGAAATGCGGCAAAAGATCCTGCGTGCTCTCGGGATAGGTGTGTATAGGTATATGGTACAAGTTACATTGGGATCGGATAGCTTAGATGAAGTACATACCATGTCGAAAGCATCCGAGTCTGTGGCCAGCATACGAGAAAACGCTGTGTGACGAACGTGATCGGGTGAGGCTTCAGCAAAAATATGGTTAGCCATGGCGTGACGTACGAACCGGTACACGAGCGATTCGCCAAGTCCGCAGCGTTCAGAGATCTCGTGATAGGTGATGAACCTATCCAGGGGTACAATCTGTGGAATCTTGTATATATAGAGCACACGAATTGTCAAAATGTCTGCGACCTACAACAGCGTCTACTGTTAGCTGCAATTGACCTTAGATTGGAATGGTGGAAGTGCCGAGGGGCTTCTGGACAGAAGTCACGAAGGGGAGCAATTACCCCGAAGAGGATGTCTTTTGACGCACCCACTGGACCTAGTGCGAGGCGCTTCAATGTCTGTGTCGAGTCGATCAAAATTCTTCGAGTCTCCTCGAGATCGGCCGGAAGACTCTCAAGAACATCTTGATCAAAAGTGGGAGCAGGCAAGCCTTTCAGTCCCGTGAATTCGTCGAGGCACTTGGCCTTCGCAAGGATTTCTTCGGCTATTAGTGTGAACGACATTGTGAAAATGGTCAAAGCTCGAGTCGATTTTGGAGGAAGCTTTTTCGGAAGTACCGATCTCACGAAAAATCGGGATATTTCAGCAACGCTTGGATTTGGCCCAAGATGGTCGAGTGTAAAGTCATGAAAATAAGGTTGATCTACAACTCACTTAGCAATTTCAAGTTTGCAAAGACAACAGTCGTCGTAGTATCCTTGATTGAAATCGAGATGGTACTTCATGAAGTGCTAGCGCGTTCAGAAGTTCGTTGTTGGATCCATAAGGTAGAACTAATTTGCTTCAATAGGAATAGCGGTCTAATTCTAATGAGAAGTCCTTGATTTATGACGAAGATCCTCTTATAGGGCTGACCAGTCCGTTTGGCCGCAGGGTACTATCTCATAGATGGGAGACAGCGATACTCGACGTTCATATGTACTGAGAGCAATCTTCACGTCTTCAATGGTATAGACTACCCGCCGCTACGTCAGAAATCTCACATCGCTTGCCTTCCGACGACAAGGATAATGCACGAGAATCATCAAAGGGCCCGTCTCGGCCACTGTGGAAATGCGTCGGCTGGAATCCAGGACCGCGGGTGGGTCCCACATTACCATGATGATGGGAAGTGTTCAGGCGCGGCAGTGTTCGCAATAGTTAACTATTTAACTGGCAAACTGTTAGTTTAGCATTTCAGTTCGCCCTTTTTCCCCTTAATAGTTAGTTCGTTTGGGGTCTTAACTAGGTAGTTCAGTTATGAACTGTTTAAACTATGGGCTTGTAGCTCGGACGGGGTCTAAAGTTTCTCCGGCCGGGTTAGTATATCCTTAGTATATACACTAATATCAGGGTTAAGCCGGGGTAAGGAATATACTCGGTATATATATAGCGTTAATCTCGGGTTAAAATTTTACTCCGGGGTCGCTTAAGGGCCCCGGTATTAATAGATTTAAACGGGGTTAAAATTTATAAAATCCCTTTTAATACTATATTTATTTAATTTATACTTTATATATATTAAATAAAAACTCTTAACTAATTATTTTACTTTATATAATATATATTATAATTTATTTATAATACCTATATTTTATTTTATTTATACCGAGTATATATTATTATAAATTATAATTATTAATATATATTATAATTTATTTATAATATTTATATTTTATTTTATTTATACCGAGTATATATTATTATAAATTATAATTATTAAGATATTTATTATTTAAAATAATATTACTACGGCCGTTTATAATATCGAATATTAATTAAATAGGTTTTAAGTAAATATATACTAAAGATATATAACGTATATATTAAATATAGATTTAGTTCGAGGATAATAATAGTAATAACGATAATAGTGATAATAATAATTCTAAAATTAACGAGCTAGAGAGTTTAGAAAAAGGGGGTAAAAAATTTAAATTAATAAAAAACTTTCTCTTTATAAGTTTTACTCCTATTAATTAACCCTCTAATATAATATCCTAGGTATATATTAAATATAAATAGATTATAGTTTAAATAACGGGTATTCTAGTTAATAAAAACTTTAATTACTATATAATAATTAAAGAAGTTTAGGACTACTTTAATATACCCGAATATCTCGATATAAATACCGATAGAATCCTTTATTTTATTTATATTAAGTCGAAATTTAATAAAAAAGATCGTTATAATATTACGAGCCTATTCGAGAAGTATATATCTAAGGTATATATAATATATATTTAATTTAGACCAAGTTTTACTAAAATATTATTAAGATTTAATTCGGATATAAATAAATTAATAAAATTTTAAAAAAATTAATTAAGGTACCGCTTTTAATTAAAAATAATAAAAAGAATTAATAAATAACGGCCTAGAAAAGAGTATTTATATATAATAGGATTAAGTATTATTAATATATTTATTAGGATATATTTACCTTATACCGAGTATATAATCGAATTAGGGTTTAGAATATTAATAGGTTATAACTAAATTTCTTTTTTAACCGCCCGATATACGAGTAGCCGGTCGACTAACGATTTAAAGAATAAATCGAATACTAGTATAATACTTTCCTTAAAGAGTAGTATATATAAAGTATATACTATATATACTTAATAACCGAGATAATAGAGTATAAAGACCGATAACTAGTAATATTCGAGTATAATAATATAAATAAATATCTCGTATATATAAAGTTTATATTAATATTATAAAGTCGATCTTTATAGAGTATTTATTAAATAGTAATTTAAAGTCGTAATACCGAGTAGGATTACTCCTCGTTATAATTATATAAATAAATTTATTTTACCTTCGGGTACTAGTTAAATTCGGGGTATAATCTATATAAAAGAATTATATTTATATAAGATACTTAATAGATAGTTATTTTAAATATAATAAATTATCTTCCCTAATCTTAATATATACTCGGTATATATTTAGTATATATTTAATATAAATAGGGTTTATCTACTCTAAGGCCGGTATAATACTTTTATAAAAGTATAATATACGTTTTAATCTTTATATCCCGAATAATTAAAATCGTTTCCTATTCCTTATACTAATTATATACGGATTATATTTATATTATTTACTATATCTAACTAAACTACCTAAGGATATCGCGGAGGATATTATTATTATTATTAAATAATATAATTTACTAGATCTAACTATAGATAAATTTAATATATACGGAGTAAATACTAAAAATATATATTTATAATATATAGGGCGTTTTATAATATCGCTCTTTTTTACGAGTTTTAAATAAAAATATAATTAAAACTCTCTATAAACGATATATAAAAATCTTAATATTAAAGATTATATTTTTATTTTAATTCGAAAATAGAAGTTATTAAAATATAGAGCCGGTATATACCTAGTAGGTACGAAATTTATATTTATTATATATACGACTTATATTTCGATAAATATATAGCGCGAATTTATTTTTAATTAATAAAAAAATAATATTAAATAATAAATCCGTTCGATTATTTATTTCGACGAAGAGTATTATTTAATTATATATTATATATATATATAGGCTAAAGTATTCTATAAGGTCTAGTATATAAAAATAGACTTAATATTTAAAATAATAAAGAGAAAGATTAATCTTTTTTTATTTTTATTCTAAAACTCCGATATTAATTATATATATAATATATACTTTTCTTATACTCCGTATATATTTAAAAGTTACTAGAGATCTACGTCTACTACTATATATTTATAAATCTCGAGATACGTTAAGTATATTATCGAATATTTATAAAAACGTTTAAAGTACTCGAGGAAGTATCTCGATCGAGTATTAAATTTATATATATTACCCCGGGCTAGGGTCTACGTACTATAATAATAAATATAAATATAAAGTAAACTCTAGGTTAAGTCTAGTATAAGTTATATATATATAAAGTATATATTAATAGTCGTAAAATTCGGGGACTTCTTTTATAATTTTAACTTTAGACGAGAATAAAATAAATATTTTTAATATATACTAGTCTTCTATTAAATATATATTAAATATAATTTTCGAAAAAAGTATCTTAATTATATAACTCTTTATATAGTTAATTAGATATAAAAGGCTAAAATTATAAAAGAGTTAAAAACGAAGATATATAATATAAACTTTATATATCTTAAATTTAAATTATAAATTAATAGTAAAAAAGCGCCCTAGATTCTCGTAGGATTTACGCTAGAAATATTAAAGGTATTAATTAAATAATAAGATTATACTCGAAAGAATACCGGAATAAAAGAGAGTAATTATTTTTCGGATAATACTTTTACGGGCCGAAAATTAATTATATTTAATATTTACCTTAAATAAGATATATATATAGTATATATTTAATATATATTAATTTTATAAGGTATAAACTTCGTTCCTAAGAGATATTTATAAAGAAAGATATAATAAAGTAATAAAGAGTTAATTAAAACTAAAGGAATAATAACGAGCCTTTATATATACTTAAAATAATAAAGAATAATAATAAATCTTAACTATAACTAAAGCTAGGTATATACTATATATATATATAATACTATACTTATTCTAATTATAGATAAAAGAGATTAATAAATTATAGCTCGATGATTTTAAAATTTAAAACTTCTATAGAACCCCCGAAACTTTTATAATAACGCGGAGGTTATAGTCGAGGATAATACTCGTTTTTAATATAAACCGAGTATAAACTTAATTAATCTCGTTATAATTATTAGGACTCCTTCTTTTATATTTTTTAATTCTAGTAATAATACTAGCTTTAATTATAGCGTCTTTTATAATTTAAATAATTATACTACTTATAGCCTAAATAGTCGTACCGCGAGCTAGACTCGCGAGTCTTAGATATAGGCTAGTAAAGGGGCGTATATATACCGAGTATATATTAAATATAAACGTATATTACCCCCGCTATCGCTATCGCGGGGGACTATATTAAGCGGGGGAATTCGAAGGTATATATATATACTACCGGTTTAAAAGACGGATAATTAAATATATATAGCGCGTATATAAAATATATATCGAAGAATTATAAAGTTTAAGCGAAAAAAGGAGGAGTTTAAATTAAATTAATAATTTAAAAGTTTAAAGGATTAAAATATAGACTTTATAATTAATACTAGTATAGTATATACCTAGTATATATTAACGGCGTAAAATTAATTTATTATTTAAAGTAATCCTACCTCTTTTAATAAACCTATTAATTATAATAAAATTAAGAGTAGGGATAAGGATAATTTAAACCTAAAATATATTTAATATATACTCGGGATATACGAATATACTTTTATTATAAATTAAAATAACGAAACTCTAGATACGATTATACTATTAAAAAAATTAATATATTTAGAATTTTCGGAGTACCTATAAATACTAGAAGATCTTCCGGTTATATAAAGAAAAAATAATCCTAAAACTTTTATAAACGAGGAAGGTTATTAGAATTTCCTAGAAAAACTTAGAGATAGATAAATAATACGGGTAGCGGTATTAAAAAGAATAAAACTAGTTTAATCTAGTTAGAACATCGGTAAGTCCGGAAAAACAGTTCTGCAAAATCGCTACTTAATCGGTGCAAAATGCGCATTTTGCAGCCTTGGTAAGTCTTGGCGCCAAGATTTTTAAGTTAGAGTTAAGGTCTGCGCGGGAGCGTTAAACTTAATCCTAAAAGTAGCTTTATAGCCCTATAGGGCAGCGCTAGTAAAAATCTAATTAAAAATTCGGAATCTAGGCTAAAAAAAGATTTAGTAAGATATTTATATTCCTATATAGGGGCCCTAGTCTAGATACTCTTAAAAGTTAAAGTCAAAAAAAAAAGTTGCTAAATCGGTGCAATATCGGTGCATAATGTGCTTAGAATGCGGGACATGAGTAGATACGCATTTCCAGTATTTTGTACAATTTCGGTATAAAATGCGCAAAAATCGGGGTTTCCTAAGTTGCCGATAAAAGATATAAATAGTATTTAAATAAAATATAAACTCGGTATATTTAATAAAAATAAATAGTAAACTAATTATTAAATAATTAATATTATATAAAAGATTTTAAAACTATTAATTTTATATATTAATTAAATAATTTATATATTTAATTTAAATAATAAAATTATTAATATTAAATAATAATATATATTAAGTTATAAAAATACGAAAGATTACGAATAAAAATATAACGAAATTATAATAAAATAAATAATAAAGTTTAAATATATATTTTTATTAATTATTAATTTTTATTTATTATTTATAA
>JAABUS010004661.1_pt1 | contig 19345 bp, 21 predicted proteins | sample 5560161 | NCBI WGS metagenome assembly JAABUS01 (sample SAMN10711885, study PRJNA513376) | rock metagenome | isolation source: Antarctica rocks | place: Antarctica: Victoria Land, Trio Nunatak nord | collected 2016-01-04 | reverse complement strand
CAACGTTCCGGCTGCGCTCCTCCCGAGACGTTCCGGCTGCGCTCCTCCCGAGACGTTCCGGCTGCGCTCCTCCCCGAGGGACGCCCACTACCCTTTGGCGTGGGCCGCCCTCGCGGTCCGTTTGCATGACTTCCCTCTCCAAGACAGCGATCGCCGCCGTGTGCGGGCTGCTCCTCTTCGTGGGCGGCATCTGGCTCGGCGGCCACCCCGAGGAGTTGCCCGATCCCGCCCGCCGTACCCTGGTGGCGGAGGATCGTGCGCTGCGAGCCGAGATCGTCGACTCGATCCAGGACAACTTCTACAAGAAGACCGACGAGTCTCAGATCCAGGAGAGCTCGTTGAAGGGCATCGTGGATGGTCTGAACGACCGCTTCTCGCACTACCTCACCCCCGAGGAGGCCGAGCAGTTCGAGCTGTCCGTGCAGGGTCAGTTCGAGGGCGTGGGGATGAACGTCGAGGAGGACCGCCGCGGCCTGCGCGTGACCCGCGTGTTCGAGGGCTCACCCGCCGAGAAGGCCCAGATCAAGCAGGGCGACTTCGTCATCACGGTGGACGGGAAGTCGATCGCCGGCGTATCGAGCGACGTGGCCACCGCCCGTATCAAGGGCGAGGCGGGAACCAAGGTCAAGCTGGAGGTGCTCGACCCCGATGAGGGCACCCCGCGTACGATCGAGCTCACCCGGGCAAAGATCGAGGTGCCCGTGGCCGAGGGCCGGATCCGCAAGCTCGGCGGCACCGAGTACGGCGTGGTGACCCTCACCACCTTCAGCGACGGCGCCCACGGCAAGCTGCGTGAGGAGGTCGACCGCCTGCTCGACGACGGCGCGCGGGGAATCGTGCTCGACCTGCGCGGCAACGGCGGTGGCCTGCTGGACGAGGCCGTGCTCGTCTCCTCGCAGTTCATCGAAGACGGGCTGATCACCTTCACCAAGGGACGCACGCGGCCGCGGCGCGAGTTCGACGCTGAGGGCGACGCGATCGACGGCAAGATCCCGCTGGTCGTGCTGGTGGACGGCGGCAGCGCGTCGGCCTCGGAGATCGTGACCGGCGCCCTGCGCGACACGGAGCGCGCAACCGTTGTGGGCACGCGCACGTTCGGCAAGGGTGTCTTCCAGGAGGTCGAGACGCTGTCCAACGGCGGCGTGCTCGACATCACCGTCGGCGAGTACTTCCTGCCCAGCGGCGAGAACATTCACAAGAAGGGCGTGCTGCCCACCGTGAAGGCCCGAGACGATCCCGAGACCGATCGCGACGAGGCACTGCCCAAGGCGCTGCGGGCGCTGGTCGGCAAGGCCGCGGCGCCGTGAGCGGCCGGGCGCGCAGGCGCCCGGCGGCGGTTCGAGACTTGAGCGCCAGGGCGCGGCGCCGGCCGGCGCCGATGAACCTCCCGATGGTCGGCGTCCTGCGCAAGCAGGGGCGCTTCTTGGCCGCGGAGCCGCTGTTCGGGCCCGGCGGGGAGAAAGTCACCCTCGACGATCGCCGCGGCTCGGTGGGCGACCTTGTGCTCGTGGGCGCGAGCAAGCGCGGCGCGCGCGTGCTGAGAACGCTCGGCAAGCCGTGGGTGGCCCGCGACGTGCTCGAAGGGCTGATGCTCGACCGCGGGCTGCGGCGCAGCTTCCCCCGCAAGGCGCTGGCCGAGGCCGCGGAGGTGGAGCCCCCCCTCGACGAGGTGGCTCGCGCGGACCTGCGCGATCTCGCCACGTTCACCATCGACCCCGAGGACGCCAGGGACTTCGACGACGCCATCTCCGCCGAGCGCCACGACGGGTTCGTGCGCCTGTGGGTGCACATCGCCGACGTGTCGGCCTACGTTCGCCCGGGTGGCGCGATCGACAGGGAGGCCGAGCGCCGCGCAACCAGCGTCTACGTGCCCGGCGCCGTCGAGCCGATGCTGCCCGAGGCGCTCTCCGACGGCGCGTGCTCGCTGCGCCCTGGAGAGGACAAGCTCGCCGTGAGCGTGGAGATCGACATCGCTCACACCGATGTGCGCCGCGTCAGCTTCCATCGCGCGCTCATCCGCTCCGATGCCCGGCTCACCTACGGGCAGGTGGACGAGGTGTTCGCCGGCCGCGCCCGTGCCCACGAGCCCTGGGGAGGGCCGCTCGAGATTGCCCGCGAGGTTAGCCGCGCCCTGCGCGGGCGCCGCGAGCAGCGCGGCTCGCTCGAGGTCAACACGCTCGAGCCCTCCTTCGAGTGGGACGACGACGGCCACGTGACCGGCGTGAGCTACGAGCAGGCGACCGAGTCTCACACGCTGATAGAGGAGCTGATGATCCTGGCCAACGAGCAGGTGGCCGGCCACCTGGCCGAGCGCCGGTTGCCGAGCCTCTACCGGGTGCACGAGCGCCCCGATCCCCAGTCGGTGGAACTCATGATCGCCCGGCTGGCTTCCCTGGACATCCCGACCCCGGCGCTGCCGCAGCGGATGAGCCCCCAGCAGGCGGCCGACGTGGCCGCCGAGGCCTCGCGGATGGCGGCCGCCTTCGTGCGCTCCACCGGCCGCGGGCGGTTCTCGTTCGGCTCGCTGGTGCTGCGCTCGCTCAAGCAGGCCTACTACACGCCGCGCAACCTCGGCCACGCCGGTCTGGCGAGCGCGCACTACACCCACTTCACCTCCCCGATCCGGCGCTACCCCGACCTGGTGGTCCACCGCGCTCTGCTCAGCTCGATCGGCCTGGACGCGACGGGCCCCAAGGCGGGTGAGCTGGAGGAGGCGGGCGTCGAAGCCAGCGCACGCGAGCGCGAGGCGATGAAGATCGAGCGCTCGGCCGACGACGTGTGCCTGGCCTTCCTGTTGGAGCGCGTGCTGGCGGAAAGGAATGCGAAGCATCCGGCCTCCGTGCCGAATCCTTCCGGCGGAGACGAGCCGCTTGCGCTCGAGGGCGAGATCGTGGGCCTGGTGGGCAAGGGCGCCTTCATCCGTTTCGGCGAGCAGGGCTTCGAGGGCTTCCTGGGAGCCCGCAGCCTGCACGACTGGTACGAGCTCAACGAGGAGGGCACGGCGCTGATCGGTCGCGAATCGAGCCGCGCCTTGCGGATAGGGGATCCGATCACCGTGGCGGTCGACCGCGTCGACGCCCCTCGCGGGCGCGTGGATCTCGTGCCCGCCGGGGCCGCGCGCTAGCAGTCAGCCGGCGGTCGGGCGCCGGTGGCGGACCGAGCCGAAGCGGGCGAAGTCGCGGTCCAGGGAGACGATCTCGCAGCCGTGCTCCACTGCGATGGCGGCGATCACCGCGTCGGCGATCAGGTCGCCAAGCGCGTCGGCCTCGTCGCACAGGCTGCGCAGCAGAGGCAGGTGGCGCGGCCCGGGAGCGATGAGCAGATGCAGCGGCTGCGCACAGACAGCCTCGATGAACGCAAACGCTTGCGGTCGGGAGGTTGGGATCTCGAAGATCCTGCGGTTGGTGGTCAGCCGCAGGAAGGACGCCCACACGTGCATCGGGACGGCGAACGGCTCGTCGCCGGACAGCATCGCGTCGAACCACGCGCGGACGGCTGGATGATCGGGATGGTCGTCGCGATGCGCCGCGAGCACGATGTTGACGTCCAGCAGGAACAACGTCAGCGCATAGCGTCGAGCTCGACACCCTCGTCGAGCACCTCGTGCAGACCTCGGTTGGAGGTCAGGTCGACCCCCGGCCGGGGTCCTGTGCCTCCCGTGAACACCGGAACCGCAGGCCGCTCGCCCAGCGAGACGGTCTGGCTGAGCTCGCGTCGCAAAGCCGCATCCACGACCTCGCCGAGGGTCTGGCCGCGCTCACGTGCGCGGCGCTTGGCCGCGGCCAGCAGCTCGTCTGAGATCGACACCGTGGTGCGCATGATGCGAGTTATAGCGCATCACCAGCATCCAGCGGGTTGGGCCGGTGCTGGTCGCCCGCTGGTGCGGGCACCCGCCGGACTAGAGTCCCGCTATGGCCAAGAAGGGCAAGAAGCGCAAGGCGGAGGCTGGCGACGTGGCCAGCAACCGCCAGGCCGCTTACCGCTACACCCTGCTCGAGAAGTGGGAGTGCGGCATCCAGCTGCAGGGCTCGGAGGTCAAGGCCATCCGCGAGGGCGGCGTGCAGCTCAAGGACGGCTACGCGGCGCTCGAGGATGGCGAGCTGTGGCTGCACAACGTGCACATCGCGCCCTATCAGCCGGCGGCCCGGGAGGGCCATGAGCCCGAGCGCACCCGCAAGCTGCTGCTGCACCGCAAGGAGATCGAGCGCCTGACCGGCTCGATCGCCGAACGGGGTCTCACGCTGGTGCCCACGAGGCTGTACTTCAAGGGCTCACGGGCCAAGGTCGAGATCGCGCTGGCGCGCGGCAAGGACCACTACGACAAGCGCCGCTACCTCAAGGACAAGGACCAGCAGCGCGAGATACAGCGGGCGCTGGCCGAGCGTTAGTCAGGTCAGCGCTGTGGTGCTCGCCCGATCAACGATCGGGCTGCGTTCCGCGCTACACGTCGGAGAAGTCGCGCTCCAGGAAGGTGGCGTCCATTCCCGCGGCGAGCAGCACCGCCAGTCCGACGTATACTCCCGCCACCTTCAGCCGCGTGGCGCGGGCTACGCGGTGGTACTCCTGTGCCTCCGGGTCCTTGCGCGCCTTCCAGCGGCGCCAGGTCTCAAAGCCGCCTACCAGCAGGACCAGGATCATGATCGGGTTGGGCGCCACGATCGTGACCCCGATCAGCAGGGCGTAGCCCACCAGCCACATGGTGGGCGAGAGCGCCGCCATCGCCCGGCCTCCGTCGAGCGGGAGCACGGGCAGGAGGTTGAAGAGGTTGAGAAAGAACCCGACGTAGGCGAGTACCTGGAACAGCTCGTTGCCGGTCACGCCGTAGATGGCCAGCGGGATGAGCGCTCCGAGCGAGCCGATAACCGGGCCCGCCAGCCCCACCCGCGCCTCGGCAGCGGCGTCCTTGGGCAGCTCCTTCATCGCCACCACCGCGCCCAGGAAGGGGATGAACATCGGGGCGCTCGCCTTGATCCCCTCTCGGCGCAGTTGCAGCACGTGCCCCATCTCGTGCACGAAGAGCAGCAGCACGAGGCCGACCGCGAACCTCCAGGTGTAGAGCAGCGCGTACGCCCCCACCGACACGAGCGCCGAGGCGCTCGTCGTGAAGATCTTCAGCTTGGGCAGCAGCAGGAGCAGCCCCTTGAGCTTGGCGCCGAGCTTGAGCAGCAGAAGGCCTGCGGCCACGATCAGGCCGCCCGCCCGCTTCCAGATCGGGGGCTTGCTCGCCGGCTCGGGCGCGTAGGCGGGCGGGTAGTAGCTCGCCGGCGACTGCGGATCGGTGACGGGTGCGCGGGGGGATTCCATGCGCTGCGAAGTGTGGCAGGGGCGCGGAACGGGCCCGCTAGGCGTGCACGGAGGCGCGCAGGCGCCCGCGGGCCTCGCGAAAGCGGATCACCTCGAAGGCGATCAGCCCCGCGGCCAGGCCGGCCATGAGTGCCATGGTGGCCAGCGCGTCGACCTCGACCGCCAGCGGGATGCAGGCCAGCGCCAGCACGGCCGCGATCGACCGGTGCCGGTTGAAGGTGCGCACGTTGCGCAGGCGGAACAGGATGTGGCCGATCAGGTAGAGCGCCACGCCTCCGCACAGGGCCACCGCTGGCACGAGTTTCAGCGGTTCGTCCACCTGGGCGATCGTCTTCTTGGCCCCGAGCGCCACCAGCACGATCCCCGCGATCATCAACAGATGTATGTAGCTGTAGGAGTCGCGGGCCATCAGCGCCTGCTCCACGCGATCGGCCTGGCGCAGGCGGCGCTCGGCCACGATCGCCACCACGTCGAAGTAGGCCCACCACAGGGAAGCGGCCAGGACGATCGCCAGCAGGGCGGCGATCACCACCTCGGCGGTCAGGCCCGTGCCCTGGGCGCCCAGGCCGGTGGCCACGATCGACTCGCCGAAGGCGATGATCACGATCAGGCCGTGGCGCTCGGCGAAGTGGCCCGGGTGCAGCTTCCACTTCTGGCCGCGGCCTACGAGCCCGGCACTGAAGTCGATTGCGATCGCGACGGCCCAGATGCCGCCCTGAACCGCCCCGTCGAAGAACGAGGCGAGCACGAGCAGGCTGACCGCCACCGTCACTGGGGGCGCGAAGCTGCGCACCGCCTCCCGGACGTCCTCGTCGTTTGCGGCGTAGCCGTACAGCAGGACGTGCGTGAACCGCACCAGGGCGTAGGCGACGGCGAAGAGCAGGCCGTCGTCGTTGAAGGCCGTGGGGATCGACAGCGACACCACGAAACATCGCCGCCATCGCGAGGAAGATGCCCAGGCGAGTGAGGTCCTCTTCGGTGTCCAGCCAGTTGGTCAGCCACGAGTAGCCCACCCAGGCCCACCACACTGCTGCCAGGATCAGCAGTCCTCGGGCCAGCCCCTGCCAGCTCGGGTCGTCGGCGATGAACTGCGTGACCTGGGTGATCGCGAACACGAAGACCAGGTCGAAGAACAGCTCGAGCGGGGTCACCGACTGCTCGGCCGAGGCCTCGGTGTCGTCCTCCTCGTGGGCCGTGGCGGCCTCTTCGATGGTCGCCACCTCGCGGTTCTTTCTCAGGCCTTCGAGCTCTCGAGCGAGTAGCGGACGCCGGTCAGCTCCTCGGAGGCCTCCCACAGCCGTTTCGCCACCTCGGGGTCGCTGGCCTCGGGAATCACGTCGACGTGGGTGGGCTTGCCGCGCATCTCCATGAAGCCGTCGGGTCCGTAGTAGTCGCCTCCGTCCACGCCGGGCGCGGTGGCGGCGTAGAGGGTGGGCAGTGCGCCCTGCTCGGCACCCTGGGCCAGGAGCTTGTTGCCCACCTTGAGTATCGCCTTCATCGGACCGGTCGGACCCGTGGTCTGGAGGTTGGTGTCGCTGTAGCCGGGATGTGCGAGCACGCTGATCGCCGGCGAGCCGGCGGCCCTCAGGCGGCGGTCCAGCTCCACCCCGAACACGGCGTTTGCCAGCTTGGACTGCTGGTAGGCCTTGCGCGGCGCGTAGCCATTCTTCAACTGAAGGTCGTCGAACTCGATGTGGCCGCTCTTGTGCTCGAGGCTGCTCAGCGTGATCACGCGCCCGGCGCCGGCGGCCTGTACGCGGTCGAGCAACAGCCCGGTGAGAGCGAAGTGGCCGAGGTGGTTCGTACCGAACTGCAGCTCGAAGCCGTCGTGGGTGGTCTGGTATGGGGTCATCATGATCCCGGCGTTGTTGATCAGCAGGTCGAGTTCGCCGGTTCCGAGGTCGAGGTCACTCGCGAAGGACTGGATCGATTCGAGGCTGCTGAGGTCGAGCGACCGGACGTCGAGCTTCGCGTCCGGCGCCTCCCGGCGGATCTCGGCGGCGGCAGACTCGCCCTTCTGCGTGCTGCGCACGGCCATGATCACGCGCGCGCCCGCGCGGGCCAGCTCGCGCGTGGTCACCAGACCGAGGCCGCTGTTGGCGCCGGTCACGACGGCGGTGCGCCCGCTCTGGTCGGAAATGTCCTCAGTGCTCCAGCCGCTCAATTGCCTGCCTTCCGGTGGTGGTGTGGCGATGCTCTCATCTCATCCGGTGCGACTCAGGATCAGGCCCAGTGTCCTGCGGCTGCTGGCGCCCTCCTGGAGCGGGTCGTCGACGAGGGCCCGGAGGGTCTCGTCGAGCGCGGTGGGTGGTGCAGCTCCATCCTGCGCCCCTACCGCCTGCGCGCGGCCGGCTCGAGCGCCGGGTTCTGCCAGCCGGCGTCGGCCGGGTTCACGTTGATGCCCGGGGGCACGATCTCGTCGATCCTGTCCAGTACATCGTCCGTGAGCTCGACGTCCGTTGCCGGGAGCTGACCCTCGAGCTGCTCCATGGTGCGCGGGCCGATGATGGCCGAGGTTACGCCCGGGTGGCGGATCACGAAGCCCAGCGCCATCTCGATCAGCGATATGCCGGCTCCTTCGGCCAGCTGCGCCAGGGCGTCGGCGGCGTCGAGCTTGCGCTGGTTGGCCTCGAGCGACATGTCGTAGCGGCCCGCAACCAGCTGGGCGCGACTCGACTCGGGCAGATCTTGGCCTTTGCGGTACTTCCCGGACAGCCATCCACCGGCGAGCGGGCTCCAGGGCAGCACGCCCATGCCGTAGCGCTGGGTGACGGGCAGCACGTCGCTCTCAACCCCCCTCGCCAGCATCGAGTAGGGAGGCTGCTCGGTCACGAACCGCTCGCGGTTGCGCTTCTCGGCGACCCACTGCGCCTCGACGATCTGGCTGGCCGGGAAGGTGGACGAGCCGATGCTGCGCACCTTGCCCTGCCTGACCAGGTCGGTGAGCGCGCCGAGGGTCTCGTCGATGTCGGTGTCGCGCTCGGGGCGGTGGACCTGGTAGAGGTCGATGTAGTCGGTCTGCAGGCGCTGGAGGCTGCTCTCCACCTCCTTGACGATCCAGCGGCGCGAGTTTCCGAGCTCGTTCGGATCGTCGCCCATCTTGCCGTGGAACTTGGTGGCGAGCACCACGTTGTCGCGCGTCGAGCCCTTGAGGGCCCTTCCGACGATCTCTTCGGACTCGCCGCGGGAGTACACGTCGGCGGTGTCCACGAAGTTGATGCCCGCGTCGAGGGCCCGGTGGATGACCTTGATCGAGTCGTCGTGATCGGTGTTGCCCCAGCCGCCGAACATCATCGTGCCGAGGCAGAGAGGGCTGACCTTCACGCCCGTGCGTCCGAGATCTCTGTAGTCCATGGCCGTCGAGCCTAGAGTGCGCGTGCTGTCAGCATTAGGGGGGCGATGGCCTCTGGCGCGCCCGCCCAGGCGCTTCCCCCGGACCGCGGCTGCGGGCCGAGATTCGGCCGGTGGGGCGGAGGCTCGAGCGCGGCGTGCGAAAGGGATCACCTTCGTACGCTCAGGCGGTCGAGAAGCTGATCAAGGCCTAACGAGGCGGCCACCGAAGCCGTGCGAGTGGGCGGGGAGTTCGGGCTGCGCCCCCGCCGCTTCCGGAGCGGATCGTTGCAGAGGATCTCGGGGGTCTGCTGTGTGGCGGTGTTGCCGGCGAGGTAGCCTCGTGCGAAGGTCGTGGGGTCATGCAGGCGCGTGCGTCACGTGCTCTATCTGTGCGGACATTGCAGCTTGTCGCCAGGTGAGGAAGTCCTCGAACCGATCCTCGGATAGCGGCGAGTCGCTGCCGTTCGGCAGTAGATGGGAGTTCAGTACCGCGTCGAATGCCGCCGGTCCCGTGCTCAGCAACACCCCGCGGATCTCTTCGAGGTAGTCACTCGGCGGACGCTTGCCGATCCGTCGGTTCGTGTCGGCATCGATTAGGGTCCGGTTGAGCACGCAGTCCACGAGCTCCTGCGGCTGTCGCCGCTGCTCACCGGTCGGGTTCAGGTAGGCCTGCGGGAAGATGTGGTGGTCGTCGACTCCCCTGGTCCCCATCGAGTCGTGCGTTAGCGGTGACGCGTGGTGGAAGTCCAGGGCCGTGCCGCTCAGCACGAGTGCTATTGCGGCCTTGTAGATCGACTGCTGGCGGGGCGTGATCTCGCGCAGACGCGTGGTGTCGAACGAGAAGTCGGCGATGACTTCCGGCTGTTCGCCACCGGAAAGCCACCTTGAAAGTTCGTTGAAGTCCTTGGCGGCTTGGGTGTTCGCTGCGCTGTCGTAGCTCTGGGAGACCGCTGCACCAGAACCAGCGCTTCAGCCGCTCTCGGTTCGCACCCGATTTCGGGCCCGCGATTTCGATCACGTCGTTCCACAGCGCACCCATTGGCACGAGGAAGTAGCCGTAGGGGAGCCATTTCGCTGACTTCACGCCGCACTCGTCTCGAAGCATCTCGAGGGCGAGGCGATAGCCGCGCGTAACGGGCTCCCAGTGCTCTTGGATGTGGTCCACCGTTAGCTTCAAGACGTCTCCCCGCTTCACGGAGCTGTGAGCGCGCAGGGCGATCGATTGAAGTACGTAGTACTCATCGACGTCGAAGTCGCGGATGATCGCCTCTGCATCCTGGGTCTCCCGCCACTTCTTACGGAGGTCGAGCCCTTTGGCGTAGAACCGGGCGGCCAGCAGCTCGAAGACGGAAAGCCGTATTCCTGTGCGGTTCAGAGTCTCGAAGATCGAGCACACCGCTTCAAGCGTTGTGCTCTGGTCCAAACTGACCACCGGGAATCGGTAGTCCTCGATGCGCCTGATCGATTGCTCGTATGCCTCGCGGAGCTGGCTGCGGAGGACCGATCGCGCTTCCCCTTGCTCTGCGCGGAGGTCGAGCACCTCGTCACGCCAGGAGTGAAAGCCACCGGTCGTTCCGAACAGGGTTCCAAGCGGAAGCACCAGCTGCTCAGCCTGCTGACCGAGCGTCTCGTACTTACCGCAGCGATTCCTGTGCCTGTAGAACACGGCCTCCTGGATGTCCTCCCCCTCGATCAGCTTCTTGAGGTCTATGAAGTAGCGGTGGTCTCCCTGCCCGTAGAACGCCTGGTAGAGGGAGGTGAGGCGCTGCTGCCCGTCGAGCACTAGCTCGTTGGGTGTCAAACCATTGAGCGCGGGCGCCCCGGCGACCTCTCGAGGAGTGAACTCGTTCGGGCGGTAGGGCAAGAAGAGCAGGCTGCCCGCGGGGAAAGACTGCGCGATCGACTCGATCAGCTCCTCGGTTGCACCGGCGTCCCAGACGAAATCTCGCTGGAAGTCTGGGAGGGCAAGCTTGCGCTCGTGAATCGAGCTGAGCAGGTGACTGAGCGAGATCGGGTTCGTCTGGAAGGTCTCCATGCGTCAGCGACCCTACCCCCTTGACTTCTCCGCGCGGGGGGGGGGCGTTGCCAGCACGCTCACAGCCGTCACGGCCCTGTGTCCTCGGCTCGGACCGGTTCTGGGGTCTCGGCATCCGAACACCGTGTCCGATGAGCGGTCAGGCTGGGATCAAGGCGCGAAGCTCATGTAGCGGCGCATGAACTCGTGGAAACGCGGGACGCTGAAGTCGATGTAGCCGTAGTCCTCCGTCGCGTAGATCAGCCCTTTCTTCACCAGGTCCTGGCGGGTCGGCGAGACCGCGGTGGCGATCTTTCCCAATCGCGCGGCCACGTCCCCGGACCGGTACGGGCCCTCGCCGATCTCCGCCATCGCACGCATGTAGGTGCGCTCGGTGGGGGTAGCGCGCTGCACCCGCACCTCGTACAGGCTGCTGTCCAGCGCCTCGACGGCGCTCGCTATGGAGAGGTATAGCCGGTTATAGCCATTCGCGCTATAACCAGCCATAAGTTCATAGAGCGGCAACCGGTCGGCGTGACTGCTAATAATTCGTAAGTGTCCAGTCTCCGTAGAACAACCGCCTTCTGGATCCTCGTCGTCACGTTGGCGGCGTTCCTGTTCGCGTCGAGTGCCCCCTCGCCCCTCTACGTGGTCTACCAGGCTCAGTGGGCCTTCTCGTCCACCACACTGACCGCGGTCTTCGCCGTCTACGCGCTCGCGCTGCTGGGCACGCTGCTGGTTCTTGGCTCGGTCTCCGACCACGTCGGCCGGCGGCCGGCTCTGCTGGCCGCGCTGGCGATCGAGATCGCGTCGATGCTCGCCTTCGCCCTGTCGGGCGGTGTCGGTGTTCTCGTGGCGGCGCGCGTGCTGCAGGGCGTGGCGACCGGTATCGCCATGGGCGCGGTCAGCGCCGCGTTGCTGGATCTGCAGCCGCGATCGCAACCCAACCTCGGAGCGCTGATGGGCGTGGTTGGTCCGATGTCGGGGCTCGCGACCGGCGCGCTGGCCACCGGCCTGCTCGTGGACTACGGCCCGGCACCCACCAAACTCGTGTTCTGGGTTCTGCTCGGTGCGTTTGCGACGGCCGCCGTCGGGGCGCTCGTCATGCCCGAGACGGTGAAGTCCGACGGCGCCTGGCGGCACTCCCTGCGACCTCGGATCGGGGTGCCGCCGTCGATGCGGGCCCCCTTCGCCGCCGCGCTGCCCTGCCTGGCGGCCACTTGGGCGCTCGGGGGGCTGATCCTGGCCCTCGGGCCGTCGATCACCGCAACCGTCTTCGGCGACGACAGCCACGTCGCCGGCGGCCTACCGATCTTCCTGATGGCCGGTATCAGCGCCGTTGCTTCGGTGCGCGTGCGCGACATGAGCGCCCGCGTGACCGCTCAGGGCGGCCTGGCGGCGCTGATCGCCGGGATCTCGCTGGCGCTGGTGGCGCTGGCGGCTGAGTCCGGCCCGATCTTCCTGGCGGGCGCCGCGGTCTGCGGCCTCGGTTTCGGCCCCGCGTTCGGGGGCATCTTCCGCGTGCTCACCACCCTGGCGCCCCCCGACCACAGGGCCGAGATCGTTTCGTCGGTGCTCGCCGTGTCCTACATCGCCTTCAGCATCCCGGCCGTGGCCGCCGGGGTGGCGGTCGACCAGATCGGGCTGCGCGAGACCGCCGAGATCTACGGAGCGACGCTGATCCTGATCGCCGCTCTCGCGCTGCTGCTGACCGGCCGGCTCGACGAGCGAGGCGCGCCGGAGGATGAGCTGCTGGCCGAGGCGTGATCGCCGGAGGGGGCTGACCTTCACGCCCGTGCGTCCGAGGTCTCTGTACTCCATGGCTTCGAGCCTAGAGTGGCGTGATCCCCGGTGAGGCTCGGGCGCTACTCAGCCCTCCTCGGCGAAGTCCTTGATCCGCTTGGCCTCGGAGGACTTGAGGAAAACGGACACCTCGTCGTAGCGGCCGGCCTGGTTGGCGAACTCGACGTAGTTGCGTGCCGTCGTGAGCCAGTCGGCCGTGGTGGGACGAAGGCCGGGCAGCGCCTGCTCGAAGTGGGCCATGGTGAGTGGAGGCTCCCCACCGGTGTCGAGCGCCTCGTCGATCACCCGGTCGACCGCCGCCTCGGTGAGCGCGCGTAGGTCGGCGCCGCTGAAGAGGGCAGTGCGCTTGGCGAGCCCCTTCACGTCGATTCCCTCCACGTGGCGCTCAGCCAGTACCAACTCGAGGATCCGACGGCGCGCCTTCTGGTCGGGCGGCGGCACGAAGGTCGGGCGGTCGAGCCGGCCGGGGCGCTTGAGCGCGTCGTCGACATCCCACGGGGCGTTCGTGGCGGACAGGATCAGCAGGCCGCGGTTGTCTGAGCCGATCGCGTCGAGCTCCTGCAGCAGCTGATCGACCAAAGGCCTGCCGGCCCCGCCAGCCTGCTTGCGGCGCGCGTAGGCGAGCGCGTCGAGCTCGTCGATGAAGAGCACGCACGGGGCACTTTCACGGGCCTGGTCGAAGGCTGCGTGCAGGTTCTGCTCGCTCTGGCCGATGAAGGGGTCCAGCACATCCTCGATCCGCACGTTGTAGAAGGGCAGGCCGCACTCGCCGGCGGTGGCGCGCGCCAGCAGCGTCTTGCCGCAGCCCGGCGGGCCGTAGAGCATCACGCCTCCGCCGGCCCGGCGTCCGTACTTGAGGTAGAGGTCGGGCCGCTGGAAGGGCAGGATGATCGACCGGTGGACCGTCTTCTTGACGGCGTCGAGCCCGCCGACGTCCTCGAAGGTCGTGCGCAGCTGCTCCTCGAGCAGAGCCTCGGGCGAGAAGCCCTCACCCTCCCCAGGCTCACGGTAGGCCGCCCGGTGGTCGCCGCTGCCCCCGAGCGCCTGCTCGAGCCGGTCCTGGAGGCCGCTCACGCTCTCCACGACGCCCAGGGACTTGGCCCGCTCGAGGGCACGGGCCGCGAGCTGGAGGTTGCCGGCGTCGAGCGCTGCTCGTCCTGCGAAGACAAGGCTCTCCTTGGGCAGCACGTCGTGGTCGAGCAGAACGCCGAAGTGCTCCGCGGCGTCGGTGGGCCGATCGGCGTCCACCAGCGCCTCGGCCAGCACGAGCCGCAGCGAGTGGTTGCCCGGGGAGACCCGCAGCGCCTCGAGCAGGCCGTCGATCCGCTCGTCGCTCACGAGCTGAGGCGCCGCTGGATAGCCGGCGCCGCGAGCCAACTGTAGATCACCACGAAGAGCCACACCCCGCTCGCGATCGCCCCCGCAGTCCCCTGTCCAATGCCCCGCAGCCCGAAGATGATCGCCATAGCGGCGACCCACGAGCCGGCCACGCCGAGGCGGTAGATGGGATAGACCGGCCAGAGCAGAGGATGTAGCGTCGCCCGCGCCCTGCGGGCCGCGCCCGCTACACCGTGGTCCGCCGGGTCGGCCCGCGCCACGGTCTCGAACGAACGCCGTGCTCCCCGCAAGTCGCCTCGCTGGAGTAGAGCGGCGCCGCGCAGGCGGTGGGCTCTCGGGTCTTCGGGATCGACCTCGAGCACTCGATCCGCAAGCTCGGCCGCCTTGCGGTCGCTCCCCCGCAGATAGGCGAGCAGGGCGCGCATCCTTCCAACCTCGGCCGTCTCGGGACCGAAGGACGCCGCCTGGTCCACCAGCCGGTCCGCCTTGTCGAGCTGACCGCCGCGGGCCACCACCCGGGCGTAGTCGCACAAGAGCTCTGGGTCATCGGGCGCCAGCTCGAGGGCGGCGAGGATCGCCCGCTCGGCCTCCGCCAGGTGACCGAGCTCTGCCTCGGAGGCGCTCAGCATGCTCAGGAGGTGGATGTCGTGGGGGGCTCGCTCGAGCCCCTCGCGGGCCGCCCGGGCCGCCTTGTCCTCTTCGTCCAGGTCGTAGTGGGCGACCGCCCGCAGCACCCAGAATCGCGGATCCTCCAGCTCTGCCCCGGCAGCGTCGAGCGTCTCGAGCGCTCGCCTCGGCTGGCCCACCTCTACGTAGTGGCGCGCGAGCGTGAAGCTATCCGCCTCGGCGACCACTCAGCCGGCCACCTTGACGATCGCGTACAGCTGCACCATGCCGAGCGCAAGGACCGCGAGTAGGCCGGGTCCCAGGAGGCTCTTGTACTCGCGGTCTCCGAACGATTCGAAGACGCGGTCGAACGGGCGCTGCAGGAGGAACATCGGGCCCCAGCCCACCACAGAGATGAGCTGGACCGCGACGCGTAGGCCCGACGGGGTACCCCCGTCACCGTCGTTCGCGATGATCGAGGCCACTGCCAGGACCGCGGCAAAGGCCACCAGCCCGGCGACCGCGATCAAGATCAGGGCCTTGCGGGGCATGGCGTGCCGGCGAGCGTTCAGCAGCGCGATCGCGGTCACCGCGAGCGAGCCGCCGAAGAAGGCGACATACACCTGGGAGCTGAGCCGCCAGGGGGACGGAGTGTCCGACAGTTCCACCCGGTGCTGCAGGCTCGGGGTGAGCAGATCATCGGCGCCGTTCGGGCTCTCAATCCGGGTCTCCGTCACGCGGCCACTCACTGTACGGAGCCTCGCGCCGGCGTGTCGCGCCTCGCCTCTCCCCGCCGTCGCCCCCAAGCGCGCTATCCCGGCCTCAAGCCGGGCAGCTCCACTCCGAAGACCCCACGGCACTGAGCCCGCGAATCGCCTGCGAGCCGATCCGCAGCTGGGTCCAAGCATGTGTCACCGCCGGGTTGCGCGGCAGCGTGCCGTGGTATACGGTCACGACCTTCTGCCGGCGCTCGATCCCGGGCTTGCGCTCGACGGACCCGTCGGAATAGTGCACGACCTTCTGGACGGGGACCATCCGCTCGCGTGCGCGCACGACCTTCACCTGACGGCTGCGGATCGAGCTCAGGCCGCGGTGGAAGGTGCCCGGGGCGAACTGAAGCAGGCCCTGGTAGGAACCGTTGCCGGCGTACCACTTGTAGTGGGACTCGCACGCCACCCGTCGCGAGAGGCTGCTGGGGCTGATGTTCCAGCGGTGGGCCTCCAGGCGGATGATCAGGCGCACCTTGCGCGGATTGGGTCTGGCCCACGGGGTGAATGTCTTGCGGACCACCTTGTGGGGGTCCGGTCGGACCGTATCCACCCCGGTTACGTGGGTGCCGGGCGCGCCTTGGCCGTGGGCCGATGACGGAACGATGGCGGGGCCCGACAGGGCCACAGCGCCGGTTATGAACGCAAGAGATCTGCGCATTGGTCAACACCTCCAGGTATCTCGAAGAACTTCCTGTCCTGACGCACCTCCCTCAAGGGGAGGCGACACGGGACCGGTCCCGCCCCCGGGTATCGCGCCAGTGCGAGTCCATCTCCAGCGCCGGCGTGAGCCGGCCGGCCGGAGGCGGTCCGTGGGAGCAAGAGGCGCCCGCGTGGGCGCCCAAGACTTGGTCTACCTCAGCAGCGAAGAAGCGAGTTGACCGTGACGACGATCACACGGCTCATTTCTGCAACGACCCTTGCGCACAGGCTCGACGCGGCCGCGCGTCAGCGTGAGCGTTCGGGCGGCAGCGGGGCGGTCCCCTCGCTGGCGCCCGCAGATGTCGAGCCGGCGGTCGGCGGTGGTCCTGCGCCGCCGGTGTCCGTCCGCCCGGCGACCGGGCCGCGCTGCTGAGAGCCATCGAGTACTACCGCCAGGGAAACGCCGGTGCGACTCATCAGCGCGCCCAGGAACATGAGGAAGGCGCCGCCGAGCCCGAGCCACGCCCCGACTTCGGGGTCGGCCCCGATGGCTGCGGGCGGGTGGTCGATGAGCTGGGAGATAACGACCACGAAGGCCAGCGCAGCGGCCGCGGTTCCGGTCATCTCACCCACGCTCCCAAAGCCAAACGACCGTGCTGCTACGGCGAGCACGGCCAGGGAGGCGGCCGCGAGCACGAGGTCCAGCGCCTCGAACACGGTCCACCCGGTGAAGCCGGGCTCGAACCAGTCCAAGAACAGCGAGATGAGCAAGAGGATCGCCCCGACCCCTGCGAGCAGCCAGCCCACCTCGATCCTGCCTGGTCTTTGACTCGCCATTGAAGTCACCTCGGACACCCTACCGCGCCCCACATGTCCAACCTCAGCGCGGGGTGGCGGCGGCGGCTAGACTCGTCGGTGCTCTACACGGGGACGACAGGCTTCGACGTGGGCGTTTTCGTGGGAGCAGTTGCGAGTCGAGGTTGCCGGTCGGCCTCGTAAAACAACCGGCACAAACACAAATGCGGATGAGAACCACTCGTTCGCGCTCGCTGCCTAGCAAAAGCTAGCCAGCGGTGCTCTTGGCCTCCCCTCGCCTGCGGGGGAGATGTCCGAGATCAATCAGTGGGCTTGCTCCCTTCGTGCGCCTCTGGCGGAGGGGGGACTTTTCACAGGGGCTGGTCCCCGGCAACCCCGCCGGCCAGGCGAGCCGGGGACGAGATCAGAGGGCCGGATACGCTCGTAGACGCTGCTCTTCACGCGGCCGCGGACGTGGGTTCGATTCCCACCGTCTCCACTAGCCACCCGACGTTCGAACCCTCGCCCAGCGAGAGGTTCGGCGTCGGCTGTTTCTCCAGCCTGCTGAGCTTGGCTTCGAGATCTGTGTCGAGCACGACGTTACCCATGCCGCGGCGACAGCGGGCCTGGCGTACTCCTTGTACGTCATGTACGCTTCGCCCTCTCCAGCAGAGGAACGTCATGTCCGAGCCCATCAGCATCAGCGAGTTTCGCCGGCAGTCCGGCTCCGTCTTCTCCGAGGTCATCCAGGGCCACCGGCCCCGCGTGATCCGGCGTGGGCGTGACGACGTGGGTCTACTCGTAGGCCACGACGAGATTCTGGCCATGCTGGCTGATCGCTCGTTTCACCCTCAGGTCGTGGGCGGCGATGGGTCGGTGAGCATCTGGCTGCCGGAGTTCGAGATCTACGGGCAGGGCGACACCTACGCGGAAGCCAAGGAGGACCTTGTAGGCGAGGCCCGGGTGTACATCAAGGAGTACCTGGCCAACGTGGATCAGTACCGGCGCGCGCCCAACCGCTCGGGTCACTTCGCGTATGTCATCAAGGCGCAGCTTGCTGATATCCGCGGCGAGTTGGAGCAGCTCATCTTTCCGGGGCCGCCGGACCTGGCCACCCTGCGAACACAGGCGGCGACCACGGCGTAGACGGTGCCGATCCCCGAGAAGAAGGAGCTTCGTCGCTTCTGCGAGATCGACGACTGGGAGGAAACCGAGGCTACGACCCCGGATCACCATCGCTACCGGAAGTTTCTTGACGACGGCAGTGTCCTGCGCACGAAGATCTCTCTGGGGCGCGGTCCGGTCTGTGACGACCCTGCGCTCTGGCCCCGGATCTGGCGGCATCAACTCGGCCTGAAATCAGAGGGGGAGTTCTGGGAGGTTCTGAACTCGGGCAAACCACCTTTGCGGGGAGATCCGCCGGAGCCCGTGCCCGAGCCGCAAATGGAGGCGTGGCTCTTTGAGGCGCTCGTGCAGACCGTTGGCGTCGATGAAGGCGAGGTTCGCGCGATGACGGCGGAGGAGGCTCTCGATCGGTACCTCGCCTTCTGTGAGGGTGGCGGACCAACTCCGGCATCGGCGCAGCCAGGCGAGTGAGGACGACCCTCGTCCGCCTCGCCCCCAAGCACAGCGGTTTGAGGTGCTCCGCGAACGCTCAGTCGCGGGGCGCGTAGCGGTGGTGCAGCATGAGGTCGTTGCCGTCCGGATCGGTGAAGAGCGCCATGTGGCACACGCCCGTGTCGAGCGTGTCGCCGGCAAAGACCACGCCCTTAGCCTCCAGCTCCTCGCGCGACGCGGCAACGTCATCGACGTGCAGCGCGAGGTGGGCGTTCTTCTGCGGCGCGAACGTCATCCCGAGCTGCTCGGGTTCCCAGATGCCGAAGCACGTGTCCCCGAGCCACGCCTCGAAGCGCGCGTGCTCGTCGGGACGCAGCCCGAGCGTCTCCACGTAGAAGGTGCGCGAGCGCTCGGAGTTCTGGGACGGGACGCCGATGAAGTCGAGGCCAGTGATCATGGCGGCGGATGCTACTACGGCGCTCGGGGCCCGCCCAGCGGGCTCGACCGGCCGCCTTGCGAGGATCGCGGGCATGCCAACCATCAGCTCCTTCTATGGCATCCTGATCCGCATGTACTCGGCGATCATCCGCCGCCTCACTTCCACGTCCGCTACGGGGCGCACAAGGCCAGGGTCGCGATCGAGACCGGCGAGCAGATAGCGGCGACCTTTCCCGTGCGGGCGCAGCGCCTGGTGCGTGAGTGGGCTTCTTTGCATCGAGAGGAGATCTGGGAGAACTGGCGCCGGTGCGAGTAGCGTCTGCCCCTGCGGGCAGTGGAGCCGCTCCCGTGATCGCTCCGGACGTCAAGGCCGCGATCCCGCTGGAGCCCTACGTGGTGCGCGCGCGCAAGCGTTATGCGCGCAGCCGGTAGCCGGTCAAGAACAGCCGGTAGTTGACCGCGAACAGGGCGAGCGCCGCCAGCGTGAGCAGGCCGAGCGACAGTGGGATGCTCGTCTCCGAGTAGCCCAGGAACCCGTAGCGCACGAGTGCGATCATGTAGTAGACCGGGTCGAAGTGGGTGAGGGTCTGAAACGGCTCGTCGAGCAGAGAGCCGGAGTAGAACACGCCGCCCAGGAAGATCAGCGGCGTGAGCACGAACGTCTGGTAGAAGGAAACGTCGTCGAACTGCTCCGCGCGCAGGCCCACCAGCACCCCGACCTGAGAAAAGAAGAATCCGACGAGGAACA
>JAABUS010004659.1_pt1 | contig 19349 bp, 19 predicted proteins | sample 5560161 | NCBI WGS metagenome assembly JAABUS01 (sample SAMN10711885, study PRJNA513376) | rock metagenome | isolation source: Antarctica rocks | place: Antarctica: Victoria Land, Trio Nunatak nord | collected 2016-01-04 | reverse complement strand
ACATCTGATCTATTACATCACATCTGTATCGAGTCTAGCGCAGCCTCAAGCCATTATTTATAGAAGAGCTTGCACTCTTTCTCTTCTGTATTCTTAATGTCTTGTTATAGCTATCTTTAAAGAACAATACATACATATCAGTTCTGAGTTTCTTTGATTGAATGATCTAGACACGATTTCAACAAATTCTTTATTGAAGTAGAAGAAAGTCATTGAAGTGATCAAGAAGATATTGAAATTGTCGCTGAATTTCATCATAGATATTCATTTGACTCAGTCATTCTGCATGTAATTGCAGTAAATTCTAAGTTCGCATTCAACGTCTTGATTGACTCATTTCGATTAATCATTGATCTTAAAATGATAGATTGTGAATAGATTCGCTGTGATTCTCAGTCGCTTGCAAAGACTTTTTCACATAGTTGATATGAATTAAAAGTCTCTGTTTGAAACAATAAAACTGAGTAGATCATGCAGTTGATAGACGTTTCATAGCATGATTCAAATCATTTCTTCAACTGAGATGTCATCATCTTCTCAATGACAAAGAACATAGTGACATTCTTTGATGAAATGATATATGATTGTGCAAATGATGTTATAGTCTTCTGACAAAGATAGTTCAGTGATGAAATTCATAGCTATATCTTTTCAGCGTTTCTGTGAAATTGAAAGAGAATGATGAAGTTCATTAATGCTATTTCTAGAAACTTTGCTTCGCTGATAAGCATGACAGTTTTGAATGTATCATCAAATAGTAGCTCAATGATCTGATCAATAGTAGAAACGCTGAACTAGATTAATGATTCATTTATTGTCAAGATGAGAGATTGAAGATTGATCATGCACTTCTTGTAGTAATTTCGTGTGCATGTTCTCAAAGATTCACAGTAGATCTTTTCTAAATAGAACGTCATCAATGATTTTGCAGTTCTTCAGTTTAGTAATATGAAATTTGAGCTTGTTGTCATTCATAGCTTGTTTATATTCACTGCAAAACTCATCTGTTTAATTAGTCATATGTACTTATTGATAGAGATTTGCTTCGAGTTCAACAGGTAGAACATTGACTCTATTAAGAGTCAGAATAGTCTGAAAACAATCTTCAAGACGCTGAGCTAATTCAGAGACATTTGCTAGAAGCATTTTGATTAAAGCATTGACTTTAGTGTTTATTTTGTCTGATCTAAAGATGATCTGAAAGTTGAACTTCAATAAAATGTTCAAATAATTGACTTGTTATTGACTCAATTGTTTGTTTTTCATGAAGATTTTCAAAGTCTGATGATTGATGAACATCTGAATGAATAGTTCAATGCATTTCAGCTTGAGTCGTCAGTGTTCAAAGCATTGAATAATGACTAGCAATTTCTTGTCATAGATGTGATAATTGATTTCAGCAAGAATCATGCTTTTGCTGTAGAAGATCATTGAATGAAAAACTCTCTCATCATTGTACTGAGATAGTATTTCATCTTTTACATAGTTTAAAGCATTGATTTTCAGAATAGCTTGTTGTTTAAGATTGAAATGACGAAGTATTGAGATTAAGCTGACTTGTTTCTTTAGATTGTCAAAGACTTGAACACAAATTTCATTTCATACAAAAGATGTGTTCTTTCTAGTTAGCTGAGTGAATGATTTGACTAGCTTCAAGAAGTTCTTAATGAAACAACGATAGAAGTTAATAAATCTTACGAAGCTTTGAATTTCTTTTAAATTGATTGAAGTGATTCAGCTGACTATGACTGTCATCTTGCTGAGATTCATACGAAGATTTAGTTCTGATACAATGACTTCTAGAAAGACAGTCTCTTCTACATTGAATTCACACTTTTGAATATTCATCTGCAGTTCAGCTTTGCGTAGTCATCTCAATACTAGTTTGACGTGATCTCTATGTTTCTTTCTCATTTTGCTATAGATGAGAATGTCATCTAGATAAACTTGACAAAAGTCGTTCAGAAAATCTCATAAAACATCATTCATATATTGCTGAAAGAAGATCAATTCATTAGTCAGTTTGAATGATAGCATTTTATATTTATATGCTTCTAAAGTAGTGATAAAAGTGATGTAATTCTCGTTATCAAGATGCATTTAAAGTTTGTTGAATGCTGATATGATGTTCAATCTAGTCAGATGCTTGCAACTCACTATTTTATCAATGATCTCGTCTATCAATGATAAAGAATATTTATTTCTTTTGAAAATGACATTTAGCTTTCAATAGTTCATGCAGAATCAAAGATCTTCATTTGCTTTAAGAATAAATAGAATCAAGAAGAAATAAAGAGTCTGACTGAAAGTGATGAATTTCTTTGACAGATTCTCATTCAGATACTTCTTTACTTTTAGAAGTTTGATAGAAAACATTTGATAAACTCAACAGCGAGAGAATGTTAAATCACTGATGAGTTCAATTTTATGATCATAGAAGTTTATTCAATTGAGCTTGATCAAAAACATTTAGAAACTCATGATATTTCAATGACAGCTTCGTCTTAATATCTTTCAAATTCTGAGTTATTTCATTGATTGAAGAGACGTTTAAAGCGTTCAAATTGCACTGAGTATTGTACGCGATTTTTCTATTGATGTTCATGATGAATAAAGCAAAGATTTCAATCTTGTTCTTCTTTGAACAATTCAACAGTGTTTTGAATGAAGCAACGTTTATGCTTTGAATTGAGAATGACTCTTTCTGAGCAGTGATTAAAATGAGTTGTTTGAGCATTGTAGAAGTCTTAGTCTGAGTGATTGAAGAAAGCGAAGTTAATCGCGATCAACTTAAGTGCTTTGAATTGAGCGAGATCGAAAAAATTGAAATAGAAGTATTCAATTGATTCGAAAAAACAATGACATCATTTTGCATATTCAGTAATATTTCGTTTTTATTCATTCAGAGCTTACTCAATATGACTTCATGATGATTAATATCAGCTATCAATATTGATACAGTCAATTTCTTATGACTTTCGATGATGAGATTGAATAGAATTTTATGAGTGATTGTTTTCTTAAATATCTTCTCATCATAATTTCTTACTAGCTTCTCTTTTGTCAGTGATATAGATTGAATTTTCAGTTTCTCACATACTTTATCAACTAGATTGAAATGTATGATCATGTAAACGACTGAATCACTGTCTATTAAAGAATGAAGACTGAAAGATTGTTTCTGAAAGATGAGATGAGCATCAATTAGAAACGACTTTTTAAAGTAATTCTTTTTCAATAGAATTTCATCTAGTTTGCACAAAGATATAATCTCTATCTTTTTGATGACTTTTGAAGAGATGACTAGTTTTTTGAATCGAAATCGAAATTGAAATTGAAATCAAAGCAATCATATTCAATGTTCACTGCATTGATTCTAGTAGGTCAATTCAAGCACTTTTTAGAGCTATGATCTGATTTATGACATATGAAACAGGTTTCAACTAGAACGTCTGCTTTCTTGACGTTAGTTAAAATCGCGTCGCGCGACTTTAGATAATCAGACTTCAAGTGATTGACTGATTGAATGATCACAGTTGCTTTATGAAAGATAGTTTTTGAAACATCATCAACATGTTTAAGCTTGTTCTTGATCTCTTAAATGACTCGCTGATCATTATTCAAATGAATCAGATAGAAATGAATTTCTTTTAGAAAATCAGATTGAACTAGTTGATTTACTCAAATGAATTGAAGATGAAGATTGATTTTATCTTTCAGATCAACGATCAGTTGCTTTTCATGATAGTCTAGATAAAAAGATAAACGTTGAAACTGAGTATAGAATTCATTGAATTTCTTGAATTCTTGAATCAAGTTGTAGTATTCTTTATGAAAGTTGACTTTCTTATTTGAATCATTGAACAACTAAGCTAGCTCTTTCAAAAGATCTTCGACAATTCTATAAAGATTGACACAGTCACGTTCGCGTCTAGCTTGAGTGATCTCAGCTGCATCATCAAATAATCTAGAATGTATATAGCTCAATTTGACTCGTTCATTAGAAAAGAGATCGACATTGATCTTTAGTTTATTCTGAATTTTTTCGTATCAGTTCTTTTAAATAGAGTTCTTTTCATCAGTAAACAGCGAAGAATCAGATATTTTTTGAGATTTAGAACGCTTAAAGTAGATGAAATCAAAAGAAGTGTTTTCTTTAGTTTGAAGTCTTGTCTTCAACTCTTTGATTTCGTCTTCTTGTTGTTTTTCTAACTCATAGAGTTGATCTGTTTCTTTATCAAGAATTAAACTTCAAGCTTTTCAGATTTTATAGAACACAAGAAGTATTATTGTTTCAGCAAATGATTCATCATCTTCATGAATGAATGACGCAGCACTTGATGATTTCGTTTGTGATTTCAATGAGTCAGCATCAAAGATTTGAGAGAAATAAGTTCGAAATCTCTCAGAATGCTCTTCAGTAGATGAATGACTAAACATGATGAGATTTGTTTGAAAGAGAATTGAATGAATGATGATGCTTAACGATTGAAAAAGAAAGACGTATGAAATGATGTTTAATCTTCAACAAAGAAGATGAGATTTGTTGATTGATTGATTGATTCTCTAGCAAACAACGAAGATTCTTTATCGTTGAATCTATCAATCGATTTGATTCTTAAGCAATTCACGAACATTCTTTATTGTGATTCTCATAATTGAGTGAACTTTGCATACTTAATGAGCGATAAGTAATCTAGCAATTCAAACAGTCTTATCGTTGATTTTATTCAACTCTCTAGTGTTGTTCTGTCTTTCAATTGTCATTGATCATCAGGTAAATGAATTTCTTTAAACTCATTCTGTCTGTACGAGTATGTTGAATGAGTAATGAGATCAGTATCGTGTGATTAATGAATTCTTAATATAATGTCAGAATCGTGTTTAAATGATACAATCAATGAAGATCAGAATTGATAATGCTTGATCTTTAAAAATAGCTATAACTGAATATTAAGAATACAGAAGAAGATTGATACAAGAGCTTCTATTTATGTAATGTTCAGAGACTGCGCTATGCTTGAAAGAAATGTGTTTGTAATACAAAAAGAAGATGATGTAAATGAATAAAATGTTGAACTGTTGATGAAAGAAAAGAAAGTTAAGAAAGAAAAAAGATGTTAAGTCATATCTGAGTCAAACCTGAGTCAGATCTCGATCAGATTGTTGACTAGCTTTAATCATTATGCAGAGTAGTCGCTAATGTACATTGCGAATTAATTAAAGCTTCAGTCTTGTTCAATCTTATCAGTCTTGATACACTTGTAACATTTTTATTGAGTTTAGCATCAACTGAGAAACACACATATGTAGTCAGCTTCTTTTCTGTAACTATCTTTTTTTCTTAGCATTTATTTACTCATTATCTTACACTCATATGACTTACTTTATGCTGATCTTTAACATTAAGCGCTTTATTTGAAATTTTGAATGCATCTGACATTTTGTTAACTTTTACTTGTTGAATTATTTATTTCATCTCATCTTGTGATAAGACTGAATTGAATGACATTGTCAGCAATATAAATAATCTTGAAATGTCATTGATATCTGCTTAAGACAATGATGAAAAGAATTTCTTTCATAACATCTTTGTTTTTTCTTTAAATGAATCTGCTATGTAATTGAAATCATTGTTTTTTAGTAATAAAAACTGCAAAAGTTTCTTAAGTAACTGACTTTTGATTCTGACTCATTTTGCGAAGCATTAAATCAATTTCAATTTATTGCTCAGTTTATGCATTTGTGAATCAAGCAAAGAACTTCTGAAATTCAAACTGCTCAGAGATAGTAATGAAATCAAGACGGCTGCAAATCATATGAAAAACATAAAGCACACTAGATGCATGAAATGAATATCTGAAACACAATGATCATAAAAACAAGATCATTCAACAAGCAAAGCGCGCACATTTCAGATCACAAATGCATAAGCTGAGTGATATATTCAAGTCAATATGATGCTTCGTAAAATGAGTCAGAATTGAAAGTCAGCTATCTAAAAAACTTTCTCAGTTTTTGTCATTGAAGTGAAGTAACACTGATCAAATGACAATGATATTCAAGAAAAAAATTGAGATATTGCAAGAAAAATTCTTTCTTTCACTCTCTCAGATAAACATTAACAACATCGCAAACTCATTTATATTCTTGACAGTGTCATCTGACTTACACATTTCAGAAAATGAAGTGAGATAAACAATTAAAAAAGTAAAAGCAGACAAAACATTAAATGTCTTAAACATTTTAAACAGAGCGTTGTAAACAGATTTTGCAGAACTGATTTCAATATTGACGAGTTTATTCAATGCATATGTAACACACAGATATCATTTGAAGCAGTTCAAAAAAGCTCAAATGATAGTACTATGCAAATCAAAGAAAAGCAATTATACTGATTCAAAAACATATTAACTTATTGCTTGACTTAATATCATGAGCAAAGCTCTGAAGTCAATCATGATTAAAAGACTGAACAATATAACTGAGACTCATCACATGCTATCTGATGCTCAAATGAAAGTGAGATGTAAGCAATCAATGATCTCAACATTAAATTTACTAGTAAATCAGATTCACATAGTATGAGACTGTGAAATTAAATACATAGCATTCATGCTAAGTTTAAACATCATTGAAGCATTTAATCAAGTCTTGCATGTCAGACTTCTGCATACTCTGAAAATGAAAAGAACTTCAGATTACATAGTCAAATGAGCATGCAGCTTTCTTGAGAATCAAGAAACATCACTGAGATTCAATGAGTAAATGAGTGACATGCGTAAGATAAACATAAACATATCACAGAAATCTTTCATTTCATTGATTTTCTTTCTATTTTTCAACGTAAGTCTGATTGAGAAGTGCAAAGCATTGAAAATTAAGATCAAAGTGCTCAATTTCATAAATGACATTAATATTCTAGCATACAATAAATTCATTGAAGAAATTTGCAAAACATTGAGCAAAGTACATGATATCTGCGTGAAATGAGCTTGCATTCATGACACAACATTCACATCAGAAAAGTATGAACTTACACACTTCATCAGAAAATCAAAGAAATTTGACATGATGACTAGCATATAAATAGAAAGCTCAGTTATTAAGTTAAAATTAGACGTGCAAGTTCTGAAAGTACAACTGAACATAAAATTACAATGAGACATGCATCTTTGTCAAATTGAAGTGAATCACATCACATGAATGCTAATACTTAGTCGATTCAAAGTTTTTACAAAAGCAAGACAGATATACTCAGCAGTAATAAAATCAGAAATTGCATTTGAAGCATCAGTTTGACATCAGCAAGAAAAAGAGAAAAAACTGTCAGACAAAGAATGCAAACTTGAAACATTATAGAATCAGACTCTGCATCACGTTGCAAAAATATTCAAAAGAGTAAGCATTGAAACTCTGAAAGCAGAAATGTATACAAGCTCGCTGCATGTTCATCTGAACATGTTGCAAGACAAGATCATGTTACACAGTTGAGTCAATGATTGTATGCAGAAAATCAAACAAGCATGCAAACTGATATGCATTCATCTGATGAGAATCAATCACATCATCTCTCACTTTCTCATCATCAAGAAAGTGATGCTTCTGAACAACTTAATTCAAGAAAACATGAAAATACAGTTGAGATGCAAGTGATTAGTTCTCGCTGCAACAATTTTGACTAGTGACAGCATTGCAATAGTGTAATATCACAGAAGTCAGTGAAAGCAATAATGAGAAAAATATAGAAAATGCATTGCAGATGTTTACATTATCTTAACACAAAGATTGCATCTGTTCAACAAGATGATAAAAATGTGAAATGATTTTCAGAAGATTGAAAGCACTCTTGTCATTTACATCAAAATTGAATGCATAGATCTGAATGTTTATCTGCACTTCAGAAATGTTTCAGATGCAGATAACATGCAATGTGATTATGATTGAAATCATTAAATGATGAAACATGTATTCATGCATTGCTTGAACTTATCACATCTGCGATCAAAAATGTTATAAAATGTTGACTTTTTAAACTATTGAATAATCATTACTATCACGAAGAGTCTCAGAGCAGCTGCAAGAATAATGATGAAAACGAAGCTTTTAAAACAATTTAAAGTGATTGAATCACTCATTCTTTAACATGCAATCAACGTGAACTAATTTGATACAAAGTTTTATAATGATAGTTTCAACTGCATAAAGCAGTCATATAAACAGCAAGTGATTTTCTATCTCAGAGAGTTTTGTTCACTTGATATAAATAGCATAGAATCTTTCATGAGTTGACTTAATTGATGTCATAAGAATGTATGAATTTATTATTATTATTATTATGCATTTGTGATTTAAAATGTGAACATTTTGTTTCTTTAATGATCTTGTTTTTGTGATCATTGTATCTCAGATAGTTATTTCATGTTTTTAAAGTACTTTGCAATTTTCATATGATTCATAGTCATCATAATTTCATTACAACTTTCAAGCAGATTTAATTTTAAAAATCTTATGTTCAAATTAATGATTTTGCTCAAGAAGTAAACTTCTTAATAATTTCTTGTAACACATAAGTGATTTCAGCTACTCTGTCATTTATCACTGTCTTGTCATTGAGAAAATGATTGACAAGAAAATGTGTTCTTAAATGAGTGTTTAGTGCTTCTGTGTTCATTTTCTTTCATAATTGATGAGTCGTGAACTGTATGAAAGATGTGCATAAACACAACTTCATGATAATTAAAAGATGATCAAATTTCTGATGTAAATTGATTTTCATCTTGCATTTATATATCATGAATTGAATTTTCTCACTGTTAAACGCTAAATTTATTGTTGTGAACTGATTGTGAGTTTTTCTAGTAATTGTATTTAATTCAAGCAATAACTTTAATCTTATGTTTATAACAATGTTTAGTAGAATATCAATCACTATGTGATGAATAAAGCATCTTCTGTCTTCTCAATGCAAGTGATGCAGATTGAAATCTTTTACAATTAATTGTTTGCAATCATCTTTGATTAATTCATTCAAATGAGAAATAGTAAATGATTCTTCTATGAAAATGATAGATAGTGAACACAAATTGTAAATGTTTATGAGTCATAACATTTGTATTTCATTTTTCAAGTTACTAGTTTATAACTTAATTGAGTAAATGTTTGATTTAATAATTTTCATTATTTATTGATTGAATTTTAAATGCTTGTTGATATAAATGTATATTCTTGCTTGAAATTGTTAGAGATCGACTTAGAGTGAGTCATAGAAATGTCATTTAACTAATAGATAAATGCTAAGAAAGAAAAGTATCTACAGAAAAAAACTCAATTCTTATATGTGTGTTTCTCAGCTCTGTGCTAGACTCGATTGAAATGAAATCAGGCGAAGACTAGACGAAGTATAGACGAAGGCTAGAATCATAACATTACTCTTTTTTCTTGACTATTCATGTTTGCATGAATGTTGTTTCTTAGTGCGCTTTTCTTGAATATTTGATATGAAAGTCGTCAATCATCTTTTGAGCGTTCATAAATTCGTCGTCGTCAGCGTTATATCAGTTGAGATCATTGTCATAGCTCTTTCATTTGACTTGATATTGAAGTCGTCTTTTATAGCGTCGAGAGTTCAGTATATCATCGATTTTTCATTCGTCTTCATCGTTTATCACTATTGATCTCGAAGATTCATTCTTTTGATCAGACAGAGAATCATTAACAACAGAATGAAGAAGTTCTGAATGAAATACATCATGTATATGCATAGTCTCTGATAGTTTCAACTTATAAAATGAGTCAACAGACTCAATGATCTGAAATGAATCGAGCATCTTGTCATTCAATTTTTTGAAAGATCTTGCTGTAATGATATTTCGTTCAATCAGAAACATCTTTGATTTGATCTTGTAATTGATCTTCTTTCTATGCTTATTAGCTTGATTCATCATTTGTTTTCATGTTTTGATCAAAGCTTCACGAGCGAAGATCAGTGTCTTATTCATGTGATCAGATATATCTTTGACTCAAGTGATCTGCAGATGTTTGCGAGTGCTTTCATACTTGATGATGTCAGAGTCAAAGCTCATACGAGAATGAAAGTTCTTGTTCATGAAGAAGAAAATCAAGAAGATGACTGAGAACAAGACGTTATTGTCAACAAACTCAATCATGAGTAGTCACTTAGATCAGTCGTTCTGCATATACAAACAGAAAGAACGAAAGTATCGCTCGACATTCTGATTGACTTGTTCGCTTTGATCGTCGATCTGAAAATGATAGACGATGAACAATCAAAGAAAAATGCTCAGTCGTTTGCAAAGAAACTTTCAAAGAATGAAGATGAACTGAGAATCTTGATCGAATACAATAAAGCTTGATAAATCATGAGTTCAATATACTCATTGAAGCAACATTTCAGCTGTCTTTTCGACTGTGATATCTTCATTATCAGTGATGCAAGAAATATAATGTCTTTCTTTTGACAATTTGCAGATGACAGTCAGAATAACGTTGTAGTTGTACGAATCAGATAGATTGATAATGAAGTTCATGACTATGTCTTGTCATCGCTGTTCAGATATAGATAGAGATTGAAGCAAGTCATTTGATTTATTTCTTGATATCTTTGAACGTTGACAAACATAGCAGTTTCGAATATATCGATCTACTGTCTTTTGCATGAATGATCAATAGTAGTTTCGTTTGATGATCTTCATCATTCTAAGAATATCGAGATGATCTATTGAGAGTTGATCGTGCATCTCACGAATCAGATTCATTTGCAGAAGTTCATTGAATGAGACTCATAGCTGACTGTCTTTGTATAAGATTTCATTCTGAACTCGACAATTCTTCAACTTGATGTCTTTGCATTGTGCTTCGTCTCTGACCTTTGCTTCACGAAGTAGAGTACAATTCTCGTCGATTTCATTCACGTCAAGAACTTGTTTATAGATTGACTCGCTGATGTTCTTCTCTAGATCAGCAATCTTCATTCAATTCAACGTCAGAATAGTGATTCATTGATAGCGAATGCGTTCATCATTGAAATCTCTGAGCACGAAGTCAGCTCGACGAGTTAATGCATCGATCTTAATGTTCTATTTATCAGATCAATACATTATCTTGAAGTTGAAGTCAGCTAGCTTCTGTACTCAACGCATCTGATGTCTGCTCAGCTCTTTGTCTTTCATCAATGAGATGAGTGCTTGATGATTGATGAACATCTTGATAGAAATGTTGATCAGCTTCAGTTCGAATCATCAATGTTCAAAAGCTTGAATTATGATCAGCAGTTTCTTATCATATATCTCGTAGTTGCACTCAGCAGAAGACATGTTCTTGCTATAGAAAGCAATCGAATGTAGAATATCTTCGTCATCATATTGAGACAGAACTTCATCGTTGACGTAGTCGAATGAGTCAATTTCAAGAATGAAATCGCAAGTCTGATCAAAGTGACGAAGTATAGAAGTCTCAGTCATACATCTCTTCATGTGATCTAATGCAGTTTGACAGACTTTGTTTCATTCAAATATGATCTTCTTTTGAGTGAGTTGAATCATTGAATGAACAATCTTCGAAAAGTTCTTAATGAAGCATCGATAGAAATTGCAGAAGTTCATGAAGAACTGCATCTGAGTGAGGTTATTGAATGTAGATCAATCAACTACTGCTTGTATCTTTCGTGAGTTCATCTTAAGTTTCTCGATTGACATCAAAAGTTCTAAAAAGATGATTTTCTGAACATGAAACTTGCATTTATTGATGTCTATCTGTAGATCAGCTTCTCGTAGTCTATTCAAGATCAATCATACATGTTGCTTGTGTTTCTTCAATGTCTTGCTGTAGATGATAATGTCATCTAGATAGATCTGACAAAACTGATGAAGATATTCAAACAGCACGTCGTTCATATAGTGTTGATAGAACGTCAATTCATTGATTAATTCAAAGAGCATTACATGATATTTGTATGAGTTGAAGAAGATGATAAAGATAGTCAGATCTTCGCTATCTGAATGCATTCGCAGTTTATTGAACGCGACAATGATGTTCAATCGAGTCAGATATTTGCTTTCTTGTATACGAGCGAGAGTCTCGTCTATCAAGAGCAAAGAATAGCGATTTCGTTTGATCAAAGCATTGAGCTTTCTGTAGTCAACGCAGAAACGCAGACTTTCATCTTTCTTTTCAGCGAACAAGATGAGCAAGACGTATGAGACGAAGCTGAAGAAAATGAATTCTTTGTTCAGATGTTCAATCAGATACTTCTTTATCTTCTGAAGCTTGTGATCGAACATCTGATATAGTCTGCTTCGCGAAAATGTTTTTTCGTTGATCAACTCGATCTTGTGATTGTAGATACGATGAGATGATAGCTGATCAATCATTGCTCGATCGAAGATGTCTAGATAGTCATGATATTTAGAGAGAAGCTTGATCTTGACTTGCTCAAGAATCTCGACGTGTGAAAGCTCATGTAGATTCACTTCTTCAGACTTGTTTTCAACTGTAGTTATGAGTCGATCAATTTTCAAGACGATAACAGCAAAGATCTTGACATCTGATCGTTTGACTAACATTCTATAAACTGCTGTCTCTATCATTGATATGTTCATTGAACTGAAAGCTGACTTCAGACTGAACGTTGATTTAGAATTGACGCTAGACGAAACTGCGTCGCGCGATTTTCACTGTTCAATTAGTTTAACTGACTTCTCATTGAACTGACTGAAAGAGAGTGATTTCTGACTGATTTGAGATGTAACGAAAGTAAAAGATCTCTTCAATATATGAGTAGAAGTCAAGCTCTTTCGTTTCGTGATTGAATTATTACTTGTGAGTAGAACAATCGATTTCAAATTGAGAATGAAATTCGAAAATTGAAGAAAATTTATTTGCATATCAATTACTAGATTGATTTTGTTCATTCATGTTTTTTCAAGAATCATTTGATGTTGATTTAATCGAGTAATCAACATAGAAGCTGTGTCAATCATATGATCTTGAACAGTCAGATTTGAATAGATGACATGAGTAATGAGTTTTTTAGCATAATGATCATTAAATTCTCGAATTGACTTCGCTTTGATCAAAGTCAGAGATTTAATTTGTCACTGATCACAAACAATCTGCATGATCACTTTATCAATGAATGAATAGTCAGCAGCTTTGATGTCTATCAATGACTTCAATGAGTAACTAATTTCATTACTAGAAAGTACACATTCAGTAATCAAAGATTCAGAAGCAAAAGAATCATCTGACATGCTCATCGTTGAAGAAATTAACATATCTTTCATCGCGTCTTTGATGAAAGTCTCTAGTTTTTTGCCTCGCTATTCTCGAAAGACATTTTCTCATTCTATTTATTCTTCGAAATGATGATTTCATGTAGACGAGAAGTGAATGCATGAAATGTCAAAATGTTGATCTTGTTCTGAGAGCAGTTCTTGAATAAGTGATCTGAAACCTTGCAGATATAGCAGATGATAGACGATCTGACTGACTCAGAGATAGAAAAGATAGTCAACTTGACATATTTGATTATCGAAGTCATCACTGCTGACAATGAAGTAGCAGTGTATTTATCAGATACGACAGTGACTTTGACAATGACAGTGTGAAGCTGACTGCGTAGCTGATAGTTGACTCATTGTTTATTATTTACATCTTGAAAAAAGATTCTTAAGCAAGTGAGCGAAGTAAAATTCTCTGAACAGACTGATAAAGCATTCTGCAAGCGATTATTGATTTTATTCTGAAGATCGTTCATCAGAGTGCAATCATCGTAGTCTAGATAGCTGAATAGCTTCATAAAGTTGAAGTAGAAGACATTAAAAGTCTTGTCTGTTTGTCTCAGAGCGTTGTACTCACGACGACACTTTCAATTTCTATTCAGTTCATCGTATATTTCTTTCAGATGCTTAAATAGCTCGTAGATCGAGATGTAAGAATGCAAAGCATCATGACGATGTCAAGCGAAGATATGTTCAGCAGCATCATTTTCTAGTCTAGATATCACATAGACAATACAGATATTTTCATTATTGAAGTGATTGACATTTGTCTGAAGCTTGTCGTTCATCTTGATTCTTCAGCTATCTCATGTTGATTCATTCTCGTCGATGAATACAGATGAGTTCAAAAACTTGAAAGACTTGTGATGATCATTATCGAATAGAGTGAACGAGTCACATCAAGTATGATTCTTGATAGATTGACGAGGTAGAGAATTCATAGAAACTCGAGATTCAGTAGATTGACGAGATTGAGACTGATTCGCTGAACGCTGTCTCTTTTTTAGACTCAAGACTTTCTCTCGTAGTTTGATGATAGTCTTTTCTTGAGTGTTTATTGTCATTTGATTGATTTCTAGCTCATCAAGTCTCTTGATGTGATCGACTTGAACATCGATTCATTGCTTGTTGAGTTTCAAAGTCATGTCTCGTTGATCTCTTAGCTCAATCAGCATCTTGATGATTTTGTCTGACTGATTGATAGCTCATTGATGAAGTTGTTGACTTGTGTTGATGTTTCATGAGATAGCAACATTCTGAGATTCAGCTGAAGCATCGAAAGAAATAATGAAAACGCGTCTGCTAGCAGTGCTTCTAAGCAGACGAGCTGTTCGTGACTTGACTGATTCGAAGTCATGTGTCATTGTGAGAAAGATAGATAGATAGATTTGATTGTGATAAAGTTGAGTGATTGATTTGATAAATTTGAGTAAATTTGAAGATGTGTTTTGATGAAAGTAATTTGAAGAATCTCTTGCAAATTTTCTGAATAGAAGTAGATTATTTCGTATCATCTACACGTCGATAGCAGAGTAGTTGATTAGCATTTATCTACTGTTAGAGATCGATCTAGAGCGAGTCATAGAGATGTCATTTAACTAATAAATAAATGCTAAGAAAGAAAAGTATCTACAGAAAAGAACTCGATTCTTATATGTGTGTTTCTCAGCTCTGTGCTAGACTCAATTGAGATGAAATCAGGCGAAAACTAGGCGAAGTATAGACGAAGACTAGAATCATAACAGAAATGATAAGTCTTTCACTAAATGAAAGAAGTTATGAATTAAGCTAAATATTTATAAAATGTTAATGTTGCAATCTTGTTTTTGAATGATTATTATGTTGAATTTATGAACTTCTTTGTTTATCAAAAATGATTTCTGAATTTTTAATAATTTTCTGATGTTATACTGTAGAATTCGCAGAAAGATTTAATTTGTCATAGAATTATTTACAGTTGTTGTTGATTTTGTGCAAAGACAGCTTTTTGTATACTTTTAATTATTGAAAGTTTTTCACATTTTTTGATTTGATGTTTTTATATATTCAGACATCATGTTTTTTGAATCATTAATCACATATGAAGAATGATTAATTCATTTCTTCTTGACTTTCATCACTTGTCATGTTAATTCATTGACATCTTGACTGCTTATCATTATTGAGACATTCATTGAACTCAAGAAGTTCTCAAAAAAATTTAATGAATGATTATCTTTCAATGTTTCAAAGTATCTGATTAATTTGTTTCAAAAGATTTCTTCTGATTGCTTTATTTATAGTTTTTACTTGAAGCATGAACATTTTCAGAATTTATGATTATCATTGCAATTCACGCATTGTCTTTTATTCATTAACACAATGCATTTCTTGATGTGATGTTTATTTGTACATTTGAAGCAACATTCTTCATTTTTACAAAATTTAGTTATATAATCAAAATCAAAGCATTTATAACATTGTGTAATACAACAGTTCTTTTTAAACAATTTGTATGAACATTCTTGATATGAATTCAGCATGTTTACATTTAATAATCAATTTATCATTGTTTTGATCATGATTTTTACAATGAGCAATGAGTGAATCTTCTGTTGAAATCATGTCTAGAATCTAATCACACTGCAGCGAGATAGTGCATAACTGAGTAGAATGTTTGATCAATAAAGATAGCTTTAACTAGAAAACTAAGAATACAGAAGAAAGAAGACAGTTTCAAGCTGTATTTATAGTAGAATGAACAAAGAAACGAAGTAGTTGATTTGTCAGACGAAGTAGTTGATTTGCTAGAGCTCAAATAAATGAAATGTTTCAGCATATTTCAATTTAAAACATCGTTGTTTCTTGTTCACATATTGAAATCTCTAGAGTCTATTGACTAGATTCTATTCAACATCAACATGCTTTGTAACATTATTCTCTTCTTTTTAAAAATCATGTTTCTATGACTTGTAGTGTAGCTCATAGCAACAGTGACTAAAGAGTTCTGATGTCAATCTTTCTATCAATCTTTCTATTAATCTTTCAGACTATCAAAATGTCTATTGTAGTTGATTCACTATGTAGAAATTGACTTGCTCATTGAAGAGATTGATTCTGATCATGTCATTGAAGCAGACTCACTATGTAGAGATCAACTTGCTCATTAAAGAGATCAATTCTGATTATGTCATTAAAGCAGACTCACTATGTAGAGATTGACTTACTCATTGAAGAGATCAATTCTGATCATGTTATTGAAGCAGACTCACTAGTCGACTTGCTCATTGAAGAGATCAATTCTCATCGACTTGTCTTTGTAGCAAACTCACTAAATTGACACAGAAACATGAGATAGATCAATTCACTGATAGATAAAGCGATGTGAATAAATCATTGCATTGATGATATCTTTGTAACAGACTCACTAAATTGATCTTGATTCAAATTGAGTTGAATTGAATTTGATAACACAGATTATTTTGACTCAACTGATTCACGAGCTTTTTGAGAGAGAGTTGAACAGCTTATTTTCACTCATCTGCTTCATGAGAATGAGTTGATTCTTTAGCAATTCACGAAGTTCTTTATCATAGATTCTATTAATCGATTTTGAATGAATGCATATTGAATGAGCGATAAATCTTCTAGCAATTCAATGATTGTATGTTTTCATTGATTCTATGAATTCTCTGATGTTGTTCTTGTCTTTCAAGATTGAATCATCAGATAAACAAATTTCTTTAGACTTAATTCATCTGTACAAGTGACTTGAATGAATAATGAAATTAATATCATGTGATAAATGAATTCTTAGTTTAATGTTGAAATCATGTCTAGAATCTAATCACACTGCAGCGAGATAGTGCATAGCTGAGTAGAATGTTTGATCAATAAAGATAGCTTTAACTAGAAAACTAAGAATACAGAAGAAAGAAGACAGTTTCGAGCTGTATCTATAGTAAAGTGAACAAAGAAATGAAGTAGTCGATTTATCAGACGAAGTAGTCAATTTGTTAAAGCTCAAATAAATGAAATGTTTCAGCATATTTTAATTCAAAACATTATTGTTTCTTGTTCACATATTGAAATTTCTAAAGTCTATTGACTAAATTCTATTCAACGTCGACATGCTTTGTAACATTTTCTCACTTTCAACTATTTTCTTAAGTCAAGCTATTTTTAACATCTTTAAATTTTTATGAAGTTTTACATTGTTTTTTATCAATCTTTTGATGATTATCTTCTAATTGCTTGTGTTTAATATGATGCATACATCATGTGTTAATATCATGAAGCTTTTACATATTACATGCGCTGAGCTTGCAATTTTCTTCACTCATGTTTGAGACTTTTCTAGAACTGCTTGAGCTTTCAAACTCATCACATAAAGTGTGATATTTTTGCTTTCAAGCTTACGAAGTGATACTATTAAATTTTGTTGCATTGTTGACATGTTTGCAATTTCTTAAAAGATCTGATTAATCAATTTCTTTTGTATTTCTTTTATCTTTTTTTTCTTCATTATTTTTTTTAAAATCTTGCATTTCTTGCAAAGTGATGACAGATCATCTCTGAATCATTACTTCTTTATTGTTGCTTTTTCTCTTATTACATTGATTCATAATGATGTTTTGAATGTAAAATGTGTATTTTCTTATGTTTGTAGTTGTTTATTAAGAAGTTGAATGAATGTCTTCAACTTCTATACATTCTTCATGATGAACATGTTTTAACTTTCAATCTTTCTTTCTGAGACATTTTGAAAACATTGAATCAGCTTTAAGATCAATCACTTCTTTTCATGAGTGATCTTTGCTCTTTTCTTTCTCTAACATCGATGTCTGTGTTAATAGATCAATGATGTTGATAATTTTCATCTCGTCATTGCGTGAGTGTTTAGACTTCACGTCGCTGTCTCTCTGCGACGAGTCAACGCTGCTCGCAATCGTCATTGAATCAGCATTACTGCTGCTAATGCAATTCGTCATCGTTTATTCGTCTACTCGATCTTTTCTCTCTCGTTTATAATGCTCTTTTCAAAAGTTCGTTTTGCGCGCGTTGTGATTGTTTCAAATCAAATCAAATCAAACCATTTAATTCAGTAGTAAATTTGGTGGTTGGGTGCGGGGAAAGTTTGTGAGTAGGGCTTTTTTTGCTTCTCGCGTGGCAAGTACTGTTCTCTACTTTCAACATTTATCTCAAGAGTCTCAAGATCACTCAGGTTGTTCACGACTCACAATCAACATCACTACCTTTTAACCAATTATCACGCAGCCAAATAAACCATAGCTACATTTCCCTACTTCTCGCATCAAAACCTTCAGCCTATTTCTCAATTAACATCTACTTCAGAATCTCGGTGCAAAGCTTTCTGCGCTTTCTCGCACCGCTAGGTAAAATCTGTGAGCCCATGAGAAATTGTACATCGGCCAAGCGAGAAAAATGCTCCAAAGCTCAAATGCAGGATTTAGTTGGAGAGAAACGAAAGAATTATAGATAGACACGACGAGGAGGTAGTGGTTAGAATTAGTAGAGAAAGGAGGGGAATGAATGATGCCTGAGGTATGTGCACCGCTTAGCTGATAGTAGTCTCATCTGCGAATAAAACAAGAAAGGCTTTGCTCGAAAGTTTCAATCTCTTAACCTCCCAAATTGTCAAAAGGGGTTGGGGACATTGAGTGAAGCGGACCAGATGCTTCCGGAGATGAGTCGATTTGCGGCATATATATCGATGCTAGATTAGAGAGGTTGAAACAGAATTTTGATCTCGAACCCGTGTGAAGCCGGCTTTTGTCAAGCAGCGTTGAAGAAAGCCATTTTCACGGACTTCGGCCTTCAGAATCCTAGCGTACACGTTGAGGATAGCCTTGAGTGTTGGCTCTGGCTCGTTCGTCGTGGGGTCCCATGGAAGGAGGACCGAGGGGGATTTGTGGCCGCCGAAACCCCGAATTTCTCGCTAAAATCTGAACATTCGGCGGCCACGCATTTTCCTCACCGACCCCTGGACACTACTTTCTCATTCGGATGCTCCATGTGCAATCGCCGCGGAGTCCGGGCGCTCAAATG
>JAABUS010004657.1_pt1 | contig 19357 bp, 2 predicted proteins | sample 5560161 | NCBI WGS metagenome assembly JAABUS01 (sample SAMN10711885, study PRJNA513376) | rock metagenome | isolation source: Antarctica rocks | place: Antarctica: Victoria Land, Trio Nunatak nord | collected 2016-01-04 | reverse complement strand
AATATTTTATATATATATATACGAAGACGGTATTTATTATAATAATCGATTTTAGCGCGGAGTAATTTAAATATTATAATTTAATATTCTTTAATAATATTATAAATCGATTAATCCCGGGATTTTATTTATAGATTAAATAAGGCCTAAATATTACGAGCCTCGGTTTATTTTTTATTTTCGTTTTAGATATTATAGATTTCGTTTTAATCTAATTTTTAATATATTTTAAAAATATAATTATTAATATTTAAAGAGCTATCGATATTCTTTAATAATTATTTATCGACCTAATTTATATCCTTATTATTATTATTTATTATTTATTTAATTAACGAAATCTTATTTATTTAGGTAATAATTTATTTATATATACTTTTAATAATTTTATTATATATTAATAATATTCGCTTGAAATAGGATATATTAATATAAAGATTAATATAAATCTTTTAATAATCGTTTAAATCTTAATTTATTTTAATAATCTTTATTATTTTTATTTTAAAAGAATATTTTATTTTTATTAATTTTTTACTTTCTTTTAAACTCGCTAAACTATTTTTATATTTATAATTTTCGCGCGTTTAATAACGGTATCTATTTTTATTAATAATAAAAAATATCTTCTTAATTTTATTATATTAGAGTTTTTAGAAAATTATTCTTCGGTTTTTCTTTTCGATTATAAATTTAATATATAACCTCTTTAACCTCTTCGTAATATAGAATTTCCGAGAGGATTTATTTTATTAATTATTAATATTAATTATTTATATTAAATTTATTTGAAGAATAACGTTTCCGACGATTTATAATTTAATATTAAACCGAAGTTATATCTAGATATTAATTAATTTTATATTTCTTCTTCTTTTTTAATTATAGTTTACTATTTATTTAAACTTTAAATTATACTTCTTTATAATATATTAATCGTTATTATAAAGAGTTTTATAATAAAGGAAGGTCGTAAATACTAATCTAGTTATTTTATTAATTTTTATATTATTTAAATTAGGATATCGATTTAAAATCTTATCTAAGAATTATTAATAATAGGAGTTATATAATTTAGTAGTAAATAAATAGGCTTTATTATTAAATTAAATATAATAATATAAAATCTAATAATTAAATAATTAAATGGTAAAGGAGTTAGATAGTTTAACGAAGTTATTTATAAAATAAATAATTCGTTAAATCTAGAAATAAAGGAAAAGAGGAGGTATTTTAGAAATCTATTACTAACGCGGCGCTAATAATAAATCTCATAAATAATAACGTTATTTAATATAAATAATATTAATGATTTTTATATATAAATACTACGTAGCTAATATATAGTAAATTCTATATCAAATTTTATAACTTATTTTAATTAAATAATATACTTTTATTCGAAGAATTTAACTTATATTAATTAATATTAATTAGATTTATAAATATATATTCTTTTTTATAAAGCGCTCGTTTTATTATAATAATATTAAAGATATAACCACTTTTTCTATTAATTTAAAATATATTTTAGAGATTTAAAATATATTAATAATTATTATTAATCGCGATATAAATAAAAATTAATATAACTAGTAAATATATTAAATAAATATTTAGGCTCGTTTATATTATTAATCCTACCCGGGAAGGGAGGAAGGGAATAATAAGTAATTCTTTCTTTTTTTAAATAATCTTTACTCTTTTTCTTCCGCTCTCTTTTTTATTAAAAAGAAAGAGAGTAGAGTTTATTCTCTTCCTTTCTTTCCCTACTCCGTAGCGTAACTAGATTAATACTTTTTATTTACTAGAGATCTTCTTTAAGCTCTAGTCGGTTATAGAAAGTACTATTCAAATCTCTAGAAATTTTCCTAGTCGAGAGGATTATCTTCTAAAGAATAAAGAATTTATTTATATTCGAGAGACTCTCGATATATTTAAAATCTTTACTCAAATCTTAGTTATACTTTAAAGCGAATAATATCCTACTTTTAATCTAATTTATTTTTATATTTACTAGATAAGACGAAAGCTAAAAGAGAAGAGAGATAATTATATTCTAGTAAATTAACTATTCTTATTAATTATTAATAAATATACTAATAAAAAATAGTCTTAGATTTATCGAAATTCCTACGCTAACGAGTTTAAAAAACTTGAAAAATAGTTTCTATAACTTAATATTCGTAGCTAGAAAACTATTTATATTAATATCTTTTTTATTACTATTCTCGATCTAAGATTTAAAACTAAGGCTTTTAGAAACTTCGGTATTTTAAATTAAGATATTTAAATTATATTAACTAAGTTTCGAAGTCTCTTTAAAAAGTAAATTTATTATTAGTTTTTATTTTTTTAATAATTAAAAAACTAATTTTATTATTAAAACCCGAGACGAAATAACTAGTAAAGAGGCTACTATTAATCTAGGTTTAGAAAATCTAGATTTAGATAGTAACGATAAATGTAACGACGAATTTCGAATTCTATTTACTAGACTCTCTAGCTCTAATAGTAAAAGATCGGAATTAAAGAGATATCTTTCCGAAGATCCTCTATTAAAAAAGATAATAAATCCTTATATTTTTTTTTTATATTAATTATATACATTTAGATTAATCCTCTCGAATATAAAAAGAATAAAGTTTTAGATTATTTTATTCTAGTTATTCTAGTTAAAATATAATTATACTAGTTACTTTAACTCTATCCGAATTGATTTCCTCTATAACGGGGGATATTATTACGAAAACACGTAATAAATTATCTAATGAGGTTTTTAGAAAGATTCTTCTTTTAAAAAATTAATATATTATACCCGAGAACGACGAGGATAACGAGGAAAAATAGTTTTTTTAGGTAGTATAAAGTATTATAAATATTTCTATTCTTTATATATAGATATTTAATATATCTTATATATTTATATATAGATAACTAGTTAGTTAAATTATAAATATAGTTATTACTTATATAAATTTTCTTTAGAAAGTAAGAAATAATCGAGGATATAAAAGAAAGACTTTTATTAATCTTTTTCAATATTACTTAGAAATATATATAGTATTTTTATATATTTTATATAATTAGTATATTATTTAAATCTATATTTATATAGATTTTTTCTTATTTTAAGAAATAATAATAAATATAAAAGAAGTTCTTTAATTATATCTTTTTGAAATATATATATATAGTTATCTATAAATACTTAATATAATATATATTATTTAAGTTTATTTATAGATTTAAAAGTCTAGAATACTACTAGAAAACTTTAAATATTAATAGAATATTAAATATATTAGATATTTACTTTCCCTAATAAACTAACTTTAATCTAATTTTTTCAAATATTATTTATAAATATATATAGTATTTATATATATTTTTTCTTATTTTAAGAAATTATAATAAATATAAAAGAAATTCTTCAATTATATTTTTTTAAAATATATATATATATATATATATAGTTTCCCCGAACTAGAGGTAGTATATAATTTACTATTAATTTAAATACCGCCGCTTTACTCTCGCGTTAATATTTATTTCGTTAATATACTCCCTCGGTATTTCTTTATACTCCTTTACTACTCTCCGTTACTTTTTTGATATTTTTTGATATTTTTTAATATTTTTTTTCTACTCCCTCTTAACTACTTCCTACTTTTTAGTTATTATATTTTTATAAATTTAAACGAAAGCGTTTATTTAGTCTATTATAGATATTAATCGGAGAAGAGGCCGGTTAGGGCTCTACCGACCGCCTACTATATTATTTTCTACTTTTACACTTTTACTCTCTCGTTCTTACTCTTTCCCTTCACCTCTAACTACCTGCGGCCTGCAGTAAGTTATCTGTATACCAAGTACGCGATTATATACGTTGTCATCTTATATCGACTCTATATATCACGGCCTCTTCCTCTTTTCGCTCTATACGTCTTAGTGGCCTGGGTATTCCTATCTTGCTATAATTATCGCCTCAACCTCGACTCCAATGGTAAAGGAAAAGAGGACTGCAGCGCAATTCTTTGATGATGCGGAAACGAAGCGATAAGGTGTCATGTGTCGCGCACGGGATAAAGGTCAAAGTGGGATTAGCCTGAGATTAGTCTGAACGTTGTCGGAGTTTTCATATACTAAGGCCTAGTGGGATCTAGTCAGGGGCTCAGCGAGAGCGCATGTCTAGGATAGAGGATGCCCCATCCTTCTCTTCCTCCTTTGTACAATATTTTCAGTCTTAATAGAATCAAAAGGTCTTTGCTCGCTGTCATAGCGAAGGTTCCTGCCTGTGACTTGTGACGAAACGCCTTGGGTGTTGCAGGTGAATCCCCAAGCCAAAAGTCCTAGGTTGGTGGATTAGGTTAAGAAGAACTCAACACACACAAAGTTGGCCACTGCGACGTTCAACACAGACGCCAATGACCAAAACGCAGAGCTAAGCCGAGTGTTTGACGTATTGAAAAGCAAAGCAGAGGAGAGTCTCTTTGGGATATGATATGAACGGTCAGGTGGAACGTTCATGAATAAGGTTGACTGTTGTTCATTCTAAGTCTACAGAATGAGAATCTATGGAGAAGGCTTTCCCCGCAGCCCTATAGGGCTGTGTTCCGCACATGTTGGCCACGTGGATTGATATCATTCCCAACAAGTCTCAAGTAGTCGGGCAGTGACGCCAAGGTGAGATAGGCCTGATTGATATCTCGTTGATCGTATCTAAAAAGCAACATGATTCAGTGCTATGCAAACTGGTCGATAAATACACTTAGCGGTGTCCAAACTCTCTCGATTGCTTTGACATGAAAAATCTAGGGCAATACATTAGTCAATTCATTACATGATGTAAAAGCTGCATTAGCCTCAAATTATCAACTACGCCGATGAGATCAAGCCTTGTTGTACCCATAAAAAAGTCTTCATAATATCTCGTTCGCCGTATTCGTCCTCCTTCTTCTTCTTCTTCTTCTTCTGCTGCTGCTGCTGCAGACTCTTGAAACCCTCCGCATCTACACGGCTTAGGGCAGGACATTTGATTAGGGATTTTATTATACAGCCAAGCTGTCATTGTTGGCCTTACACATTTTCGGAAGTACAGGCATGTAGAATAGTTAGTTATTTACAGCTGCGGGCGCTTCGGAGTCGTCACCATCGTCCTTGAATGGCCATATCTGCCAATATCGCTCCTTCTCCTCCGCCTTTGTTTCTTTGAGCATTTGTATCCTCCATTCCTTGTTGATAGCGCAAGCACGATTGTAATTCTCAGGATCCGTGCCACCCTCTCCATCGATACCCAGCGTATCCCTTATCGTGGTAAGTACTGATAGAATCAACGAGAAAACAGGAGGTCTCATTGTGTGTATGATTGATTGATTGAGAAGGTTACATCGAGAAGAATGGAAAAGGGAGGTGCTACAGAGACACCCCCTTTGCCTACATAGACACCCCCTAGATCGCTACATAGACACCCTCCCATATTGGGTTAGTGGCGGCTACTGCCGTAACAAAACACAGTAAACTCATTCAGGCGACGCGGGCGTGAGGCTGCTACCCTATCCCTAATACCGTTAACGATAACGACGTCACATATGTTTGTATTCTAAGTAGGTAGATCTTTAGATATAGTATATAGCTAGGTAGTAAGACGGCGCCTATAATAGAAACGCCTTAAATCGTTTAAATCCGACGTCTTTTTTAAAAAAAAAAACTACTTTAACGTCGTTAAGCTACTAAACTAACTTATTAAAACTTATTCTCGATATTAACGTGTTATATCTACGGCCCTAAAGGCCTAGTAACGCTGTCGCCCTAACTAGAACTAGTGTTAACGTAATAAAGGTACCTCGCCGTAGGTCTATAACTATCGTTGCGGTAAGGTAATTTAATTCGGGGAAGTACTTATTTTAAAAGAGAGAAATAGCGACGCGACGATACCGTTTACTAGCGGTAGATATATTAATAGTTACGGTAATCGCTACTACTCACTTAATATAGAGGGGATATCTATATAGTGATTTAAAAAATATCTATATAAATAAAAGAGGTATCTCTATAGTACCTCCTATAGAAAATAATTATTTAAAGGAATATTAAAATATTAATTTCCCTATATAAAGCCTCGGCCCTAGACTCTAAAATTTTAAAACTCTAACTTATAGAGTTAAAGTCTAATATCTTTTTTAAATCTTTATCTCCGGTATAGTTTCTTTATTTAATCGGAATCTTAATACCTAGAGGTATTCCTCTATAAAGAGTCTATATTTAAAACCGAGTAAATCCTAAAAATAAAGTTTTTATAATATAAATTATAGTTATTAATAACCGTTAATATTTCTTAATTTAAAAATATAATAGAATATTATAAACTAAAAAGCGATAATTTATATAAATTATAATTAAATACCGATAATTACTTACCTATAATAGAGTTTTAAAATTTGAAATATTTCTATATTCGGTATAAAATACCGGCGTATTTAAACGTTAATAAAAATAAAAATCTAGATTTCTTTATTAATAGTCGAAATAATAGAGGGGTTTCTAGTTTATTTTCGGGGAAATTCTATTAAAAAGCGATTAATTTAAAATATATAATTAAGAGTAAATCTACGTCGGGAGTTATATATATAATATATTAATATAAAATATTTGATTTTTATATATAAATTTAGTTTTTATATTATTAAAAATTCTAATAAAGAACGAAATCTAAAAGCGATTTATAATTCAAAATTATTAATCTTTATAAGAGATATAAAGATTATTTTTTTAAATTATAAAATTTCCGGAGTAAATATAAAATAAAAAAAACCCGATTTTAAAAAGTTAGAGGGTAGTTATTAATTAACTAGTAGTATTAATTATTAGAGTTAAAATTTAGTCTCACGCTAGTGAAAGGAGGTAATTAATATTATTTGAAAATCTAAATTCTCAATCAAGCTAGCTTGCTATTACGTAGAAAAAGAAATTGAAAAATTCGGGCAAGCGACTACGTAAAATTACAAACACAGCGCTACTTCAAATAGTACTTGGAGTTAGATTTGCCCAGTAAAAATGGATTTAGGCTGCGGGTTTGTTTTCATCTAACGACTGAAGGCCTTGCACTACTTGTGTAGCAAGGCCATGGGAAAGAATTTGTAAAAGTATCAAAACTTAGATATAACGCAGGCTTTCCAGAAAACTGGGGGGCTCGGGGTGATATAAGTATGATTGAGTTCACCCAATTGTAAAGCGGCCTCTGTTACTTCGTAGTCGAAGCCGCTGATAGTCTGTTGGAATTTTTGCAATATAGGTTTCTGTAAGTACGACTAAGACATATTAAATACCCCCTAGTGGCTTAGTTGGCAAAGCAGTGGACTGTAAAAGTATGATTATGTAATCCAAAGATCGCTGGTTCGACTCCAGCCTGGGGGACTGAGCTCAACTTTGCTTGAATTTTTTTTTGGAAGTTGAGGCTACATCCATCTAAAGTGCAAAAGTGCATGAATAAGATAATTACTGGGAAAACACTTGTTTTGCTAAGGTGGGAGTAAAGGTCGTAGAACTTTATATTGGGGGAAGCGTGTTGAGAATGCCTACGTACATTGCGCTTCATGTCACTGACTCATTGACGCGTCAAAGTTTTCCAATGGGGTTATCGCCATGAACACTGTTAACCCTGTAGAGCACAGTTCGTATATTGTAAAGTCAAGATAGCGCGCTTCCGATCTCGAGTCCCATGTCTGAGTGAGAGTTTGACATGTCATGATGGAGCGTCTTGGCGCGCTCTCATGGCGGCTTGTGTGGGAGAGGAAATCTTCCAAGTTACCTTTTTTTGGGGTGACCACCTCAGGGTTTTCTCGCTCCAATTTTCGGTCAAGGTCACCGTATATATGTATGGAAAGAGGTTGAGAACCTTTACGCCACGATCCACCAACTCACATTAACCTACCATGTTCGGGGGACATGAGGAAAGGAAGGGCTTTTTTGGGGGGGGGGGGGGATTACAAGGACTGAATTATCTCCATCAAGCGAGCATTCACAACTTCGTCTGTGCAGCCACCCCTTCGCCTGAATCTTCACGAGATTCCTTTACTGGATCGTTACAGGCTTTTCTTACACTCAGATCGAAAGGATGTCCATCTGCTCATCCAGTCATATAAGGGACCGATGACTACCGTCTAAGCGACTTTCCGCCTTTAGGGGAGCTTCAGCATCTTGAAACGATGATCGTCGATGAGAGCGCGTCGAGCTTTGCCTGGTGTATCTTGCACCCTAGCTCTCACAACAGTCTAGAATTCATCTGGCTTCGACCTTACAATAACTCCAAAATTAACCTCCCGAACTCGTTCGAGCGGATATCCCTCTACTCGGGCTCACTATTCAATAGTCTACACAATTCAACAACCTATTTTATTTCCGTTTATATTTAGGGTAGGATAGTCTAGTACCGCCTCTATTAATCTATAAATACGTTACTTAAAATAGAGTATAAAGTAGAACTAAAATTAGCGAATCTTTTACCTAGATAAAGATTTAGTAAATATTATTTATATATAATTATTACTTTTCCTTTTAAACTATATATTTAAAATCTAGCGAATATAATTAATAAATTAATCTCGTTTTATTAAAAGTTTATTTAATAAAGATCGTTTATCGCGCTAAAAATTATTCTACTTTATAAATTTAGCGTATATAAAAAGGTTAATAATTCTTAGTATTTTTCTTTATTTTTAGTTTCTCTCGTATTATAGCGCTCGCCCTTTTGATTTAATAAGTTATTTTTTAAATATATTAATATTATATAAGTAGAAAACTCTATCTAATATAACTTTATTATTATTAAATTCGATTTAATTAAATAATTACTCTCTAAGTTATGAGATTTAAAAAGTAGATAGAAATTATATTAATAAATTTAAATCTAGCTCTACTAGCTCCGAGTTAAAACCTAAATTATTTAATATATTAAAATTATTAAAAAAGCGCTTATAGAGCCCGACGAGCTCGAAGTTCTTCGACTTTTATACTCGGGCGTATAAAGAGTTATTTATTAAATTTATTTTTTATTAAAACTACCCGAAGTCCCTAATATATTATCGAAGTCCTAGAAATATTCGAGTTTATAGATTATATCGAGTTTATTAAAAACTTTTCGAGCGTCTTATTACCTAGTCGTAAAGAAAATTTTATAAAGAGTTTTAGAATTATTATATTATTCTATTTTATTTATCGAATATTATCGAATACCTTCGAACTATAAAGACGTTAACTAAATATTATTTTATTTTTAGAAAGATTAATAAAGAAAACCTTAGAAATATATTAAAATTAAATATTTACTAATTCTATAGAATAGTCCTCTATAAAGTAGATTACTTTATATTTTTTTAATTTATTTTCCTGTTATGCAAACTTCTTTATCGGATTTTTAATATCTTTTAACGGATTAAATTTAGGATAGAAGCGAATTACTTAAAATTCTATTATTTATTTATTTATTATCGCGTATTTAAACTTATTATCTCGTTATATATAATTAGATAAAATTAATTAATATCGTTTACTAATAAATAGAGAGTATAGTATATATATAATATAAACTCCCGTTATCTCTAGCTTTATACTAACTCTATTATATTTAATATTACTATAATACTAAGTAATTTATATATATATATTACTAAATATATTATTTTTTATATATAGTTTAATTTCTCGCTCCCCTAGAATAAATTAACCTTAATACGTAATTAGGTAGAAGGATAAATAAATATATATTAAATTATTAATACTTTAAAGTTTACGATTAATATATATCTAGATTTATACTCTATTTAGGACTATTAGTTATTATTATTAATTTATTATAACTTAGGTATTTTTTAATATTTTTAGTATAAATTAAATATAAGCGCGTAGAGTTATCGATTTTTTAATAAAATAGCTCTCGCTATAAATTTAAAGAATTTGATAGGAAAAGTAATAATATAAATATCTAACGCCGAAAATTAGTATTATCGAATAATTATCGAACGACTTTCGAACGACTTTCGAACGATTCGTAGTTCTAGATTCGAATAACTTAATACGATATATATACTTCTTCCTCTACTATTACGTCTCGACTAGTTAAATTATATTTACTATTATAAATTATTTTATCTATATTATAATATAGCTCTAAAAGAATAACTAGTATAAGAGCGCGAGGTCGTTAATTTATATATTATTATATATATTAATTTAGAAAGTATTAACGTAGATTTAATATTTATTTAAAATATAACTTTAATAGAGATCTTTAATATTAACGCCCTAGCGCGATATCTTTAATCTATTTATTAATTATTATTCAATAATTAGCGAAACTCCTAATATAGAAGATAAGTAAAATTATACTCGGGACTATTAGAAAGAAATAGTATCTACTTTTATTATAATATATACCGCTAGTAATAGACTCTATATAATTATAGATCTCTCGTATATTTATTCTACTCTTTAGTATTAATATACTAGAATTATATTCGATCTAGATTATTTATTATTTAATAAATTCGATTTAGATTTTATATATCTTAGCTAGGTATACTAGTATTATTATAATAAAGATTATTTATATTATATTTAATAAGGTGATTATATATTTCTTAAATAATATAAATATAAAATTAAAATTATATTTATTATTAATAAAGAGTTTCGTAAAACCCGGAATAAATAATATTACTCGTAGCCTCGGTAATTAACTAAAAATTATATTATTATTATTTATATAGTCTATCGCCTCTACTTTTATACGAATACTTTATTTAATTATAATTATAGTTTATAGCGAAGTTTAGTATTACGATCAAGGTTCGCTAAGAACCTTAATAGACTTAGTATACTTGGCACGCTAAGGGATTATTTACTACTCGACGTAATATATAAATTAATAAATAAATAAACGCTTAACTATTTATCTACTCGATATAGGAATAAATAAATAAACGAATAAATAGTATAATTTCTTTCTTCTATATAAATTATATATTTTCCTAGTAGATAAAAGCTTCGTATTTAAATTTTATTAAAACTTTCAATTATAGATCCTGAATATAAACGTTTATTAAACTATTAATTAAATTTATTAAATTATTTAGTTTTATTTTATATTAATACGAAGTTTATTATTCTTTAATTTTTAATACTTCTTTTTACGAGTACTAATTTAGGTTTTATCGACGTTATATTAAAATATTAAACGGAGAGCTTTAATACTTTAAATATCCTTAAGATAAATATTTTAGAATTAATAAAGACCTTAATTTTAAATACCTAAGGCGGTACTAGAAGATATAATATTATAGAAAATAAAGACGGTATTAAGGTTACCCGCCTAAATTATTATTATAAAGAGCGCGAAAAGTTTAACGACTAGTTATTATAACTTTAACTATTCTTCGTATTTAACGAGAATATTATACTAGTTATTAAATAAACGACCTTTATAATAACTTATATAAAAGGTAATATTTAGAAATAGGTTAAATTGTTCTTAAAGCGTTATATAGAGGTAGTAGATAATAATAATAATTTATTAATAAAGTTTTAAATAGAGAGTTTCTCTAGATTTAAAATTAAGATTCGTCGCGTATTTAAACTATCTAACGAGAGTAATATAGTAGTCCGCGTTATTTAATATTTAGTATAACGGAGATCTGCGTCCGACTATTCGGCGTAGTTCTAATATTATATTATATTAACGGACTAGGGCGATACTACTTTTATAACGATATATCGGCGAGGATTAAAAAATAATATAAAAAACAAATTTATATAAATAGGAGCCGCTATAAAGGACCTCGATATATTTATAAAATAAATAATCGAAGTCGATAATAAGTTATACGAACGTATAATAAAAAAATATTATAACGGAGGAATTAACGAATAAAGACGTTTAAGAGTTTATAGTAATAAATATAACTCGGCTAATTATTACCGTTATAAGAAACCTAACCCGTATAATTATATATTAATAAAACTCGATTTTATTAAAAAGGGACCCGCGAGAGGATTCTAAAAAAGGGGTAAATAATAATAAAGAGGTAAGAAAATAACGAATTATTATAATTATAATAAACCGGGCTATATCGCTAGGAACTATTATTCGAAAAATATAATAAATCGATAATAATTAAATATATTTAAGAAAGAGATACCGGATAGCGTAATTAAATCCTTTAAGAATTTAATATAAAATAATTTTATATTTAACGACTTACTAGAGAAAGAAAAAAATATTAAAAAGGAAATCGCCTAGAGAATTCGAAAACTCGAAGAATTAAATAATAATAATAATAAAACTTTAAAAAAAGATTTAGAGGAAGGATAAAAATAAGAATAAAATATAATAAACTCTAAAGGATAACTTTAGGTAATAGATTACCTCGATAATTTTAAAATCTAATTTATTATATTAAAAGAGAAACCCGAGGATAAGAAAAAAGAAAAAAGATAACTCTTTAAAATTAATTATACCTATAATAAATATTACCTAAGATATAAAGAAATATACTAATTAATATATATAAACGAGTATTTTAAATATTACTACGATAGTTTAAATAAGCGAAAGTATATCGTAAAATTAAAATATAATTATAATTAATAAAATAACTACGCTAGGGATAATTACCCGTAGTATTTAATTAAGAAAAAAGAGAACTAAATCTTCCTAGGCTATAATAAAGAATAATAATTATAATTATAAAATTAAATAAATTATAATAAAAAGACGAAATATTATAATTAAGACGAATAATATTATTATTTAACCGAAGGTTACGAAAGGTATTTCGAGTCTAAAAAGTATTATAAATTCTTACTTTCGTCGGGAAAAGACTAGTCCCTTATATTAAAAGAAAATACAAGGAGATTAATATACTAGTTTTAGAATAATATCTATATTTAGCTTAATACGATATATATATATAAATACTAATAAAAGTCAACGGATATAGGGTCGTTACGATAATAGATTTAAAAATAACTAGTAACTTTATATCTCGAATAATAACTTAGGCGATTAACCTACTAACTCGAGAAAAAAAAAATATAAACTTTAATTAACCGACGGGTCGAAATTATTAATAAGAAAAATAAATAAAGAAACGTTCTCGTTACTAATTATTATTTAACACTACTATAAGGAAATTACCTTCAATATAGTAGGAATAATTATTTATTATATTATTCTAAGAATACCTTAATTAAAAAAATATAATCTAATAATAAATTAGAAGAGAGGAGTATTTATATTTCCGCGTATTAAAGATATTATTAATATAATATTTATATACCTATAAAGAATAGTTATAAATAAAAAGTCGAACTATAACTCGGTCGAAATTAATAATACTTTATTTTTATATAAAGATAACCTCGTATAAGGATCCGACTAGATATATATTAATTAAAGAGGTTAATAGGGCGAAAAAATTAAAGTTTTTAAAAATAAAAACGAACCTCCTAATATCCCTAAAAAGTATTAATAATAAAAGTACTTTTTTTAGGAAGAGATAACTATAAAAGTATTACCTAAATATTAATTATAAGATTATAAAATCGAAGTCGAATTTAATAAAATACCGATATTTAGATTTATTTACGCTTTATTAAAAAAAGAACTCGGAGTACTTCGCGGGTATATCGATAAGAATCTTAAGAAAGAATTTATTCGAGAATCTAAATTATTAATAGGTTATTTAATCCTCTTTATAATAAAGAAGGACGGAAATTTACGACTTTACGTAAATTATCGAAAATTAAACGATATTATAATAAAGAATTAATACTCTCTACTAAATATTAACGAGTTATAAAATCGGTTTATAATAATAAAAATCTTTATATAACTAAATCTCCGAGGTATATATAATCTAATTCGAATAAAAAAAGGCGAGGAGTAGAAGACTACTTTTAAAACTAAATATAATTATTACGAATATTTAATAATACCCTTCGGATTTACTAATATACTAGTAACCTATTAAATATTAATTAATAATATTATACAAGTATATTTAAATATAATAATAATTATATACCTCGATAATATTTTAATTTACTTTATTAGTAAGGAAGAATATATTTAATATATATAAAATATCCTAATTTATTTATTATTAGAGACTTCTCTTTAAACTAAAAAAATACGAGTTTTATAAAGAATTAATTAAATTCCTTAAGTTTATAATTAATATTAAAGGTATTTATATAAGCCCTAAAAAGATTAAGAGTATTAAAGAATAACCTATATTATATAATATTAAAACGATATAGAGTTTTTTAGGATTTACGAACTTTAATAAAAAGTTTATTAAAAATCACTCTAAAAAGGTCTTATTATTAACGGATATTATAAAGAAAGATATCGCTTTCTAATAAAAGAAAGAATAATAATAATCTTTTAAAATATTTAAAGAGGCCTATAAGAAACCGCCGGTATTATATTCCTTTCGAAGTAATAAACTAACTCGAATCGAAATTAATACTTTAGATTTAATAATAGGCGCTTATATACTCTAATAAAGAGACGATAAATAATACCCTATTATATATTATTTAAGGAAAATATTATTAACGGAATAGAACTATAATATTTATAATAAAGAATTACTAGTAGTAATATTTATATTAGAATAATAACGGGTATACGTAGAAAGTTATTTAGATCTTACTATCTTTATAAATTATAAAAATCTTCTTAACTTTACGATAATAAAATAGTTAAACCGAAGATAGGTTAGATAATTAGAACTATTAGAATAATATAAATTTAAAATCTTCTATACTCTAGAGAAGGATAACGGTCGCGCCGATATATTTAATAAATAAGAGAATTATATAAAGAATAAAGACGTAGTAATATAACTAGTCCTTATTTAATAATAGGATAAATTACTAGTTCTAGTATAATAATTAGTAGTAATATTATATATCTTTATTCCCGAAATTATAAATAGTATCTAAAAGGGATACGAAAATAATACTTTAACTACTATATTAAAAAGTTAATAACTATAGGCTAAACTATTAAAATATAATAAAAAAACTTATCTTCTTAAAGGATATCTTAAAGAAATTATTCGCGATTATTATAACGATCCGGTTTAAGGATACCCTAGAGTTATTAAAATTATAAAATTTATTTATAAAGAATACGATATACTAGGGCTAAAGTCGTATATCGAAAAATATATTAAAGAATATATCGAATATTAGTAGAATAAGTCTACGAGATATATTAAACATAGTTAAATCTAATTCGCCCTAGTACCGGAGGCACCGTAGGATAATATTATAATAAATTTTATTATTAATTTACTTAAATTAAAGAATCCTATAACTTTAGAAGTCTTTAACTCGATAATAATAATCTATAATAAACTTAGTAAATACGTTATAATAATATTAATTAAAGAAACTTATATTAAGGAAGTTATATACCTAGGATTAATTATTATTATTAAAGGGATTAAAATAAATTTAAAGAAAATTAATACTACCCTAAATTAATTATAGTTAATTAATATTAAAAATATTTAAAATTTCCTAGGATTTATTAACTTCTATCGGCGTTTTATTTATAAGTTTAATAAACTCGCTATACTATTTATAGCCTTAATTAAAAAAGGTATTATCTTCGAGTAAAGTACTCGATATTAAATAATTTTTAATATTTTAAAGAAAGTTTTTACCTCCGATATTATCCTAGTTTATTTCGACTCTAACCGTAAAATTATAATAGAAATAAATATATTTAATTATATATCTAGGGGGGTCCTATCTAAATATAATAATTAAAATATCCTTCGTTTTATTATTTATTTTTTAAAGAAGTATAACTTTACCGAGTATAATTATAAGATCTATAATAAAGAGTTTATAGTAATTATTTATATATTCGAGAAATAACGCCTTAAACTAGAGGGATCTACTCTCTTTATCGAGGTAATATCGGATTATAAAACTCTTAAATATTTTATTTTATTTAAAATATTATCTCGCCGTTAAATAAGGTAGAGCGAGTTTTTATCTTATTTTAATTATAAAATTACCCACCGGCCTAGTAAAGAAAGTAGTAAATTTAATATATTAATATATTAATTAGGAGAGCTCTTTAAAGAGGGGGATAAATTAAACCCTAGATATTAATATTAATATTAGACGGTATTAAAAAAAAAAACCTAACCCTAGAAATCCTCGAGGACTATATTTATAATATATCGCTAAATATAGTAATTCTAGCCTTAGTCCTAGTTATCTTAATTATATTAATAATGAATTAAGAGATTCTTGTCTAACTCTTCTAGTTATACCTCGTACTAATTTATATAACTACTATAAACTTTAATATAAATATTAATTTAGAATTATAGACCCCGCTTATATCTTACGAGCTTAAATTTAATAAATATTAATTTATTAATTTAAATAAAGACCTATACGATACCCCGATTTATTAATTATAGAATATAATTAATTAAGCCGATCGATTCGCCCCTAGAGTCTTAAAAATACTATATTTTAAAATATATTATTATAGCGGAATTCCCCTCGTTAAATACGAAGATAAGAATAAAGTTCTCTACTTCCGAGGAAAGAGATATATTCCGAATTCTAGTAAATTACGCCTTCGTCTAGTCTAGTTAGTTTATAATAATATCGCGGGTAGTTATTTAGGTTATATAAAATATTACGAATTAATTAGTCGGGCCTATTAAAAACCTAATATTTATACTATTATTTAATAATTCGTTAAGAATTATTATATATACCGAAGAACTAAACCTTCCCGCTAGTATATTTAAGAATAATTATATTTATTACCGCCCCCGTAACGATATTAGAAAGATATCTCGATAGATTATATAGGTCCCCTACCGCTTTATACCTTTATAAGAATTATTTATCGGTATATCCTAGTTTTTATAGATTATTTAATTAAGATACGATACCTAGTATTAATTATATCGATAGAAGTAGATAAAGCCTACGACGCTTTTTATTAAAATATATAGAAACTTTATAAATTACTAGATATCTTTATTTCGGATTAAGAATTTTAATTTATATCGGAGTTCTAAAAGGCCTTATATAAATATATAAAATTAATTAATATATATATTTACCGAGTATTATCTTTAGACGGATAATTAAACCGAGTAATTTAATATTATAATAAAATACTACCTCCGTATATATATTAATTATATATAAAATAATTAGGTGAAATAACTTTTTAGAGCGGAGTTTTCTAATAATAATATTAATTTTTCTAATACTCTAGCCTCGCCTTTCTTAATTAATTATAATTAATATTTATATATCGCCTTCGAGTCTTTTAAATCTTTATTTTAAGATTTTACTACTTAAATATATATTTATTTAATCGTTACTAATAAATTCGTAATATAAATAGAAATTTTAAATAATTACCTTCGCGATAAAATATTTATTATTTAAATTATTTTTGAATTCTGGGCTAACTAACGAAGGCGCCTATATTTAATATATTTAATAAACGACTAAATATAATTAAATATTAAGAATCTAAATATTATATACTCTTTAGTTAAATTCGACGATTATAATATCGGCCCCTTCCGAGTCTTTAAAGTTTTCGATAATCCTTTTATAATTTAGTTAAACTTTCTATATTTAATAAAAATTTACCCCGTCTTTTATATTAATTTATTATAATTAATAACTAATAACTCTTTACCTAGATAAATCTAATTTATCCGAGAATTTATAATTACCGAAGATAGTTAACGAGAGTAGTATATTAATAGTATCTTAAATTCTAAATATAATCGCCGTTATAGTTTACTTTTATTAAAATATTACGTTAATTAAGAAAGTTATATCGTTATATAAAAACCCTTTTATTACTTTACCCGTTATTAATAATTTATTAATAAATATTATATCTCGAATCCTAGCGCCGCTAGCCTTTATAAATTATTATATATTATTTAAAGATACTAGTATAAGGAACCTCTATTATCTTTATTTTAATCCGATTTTTAAAAAGTTAACCCCCGCCTATATTATAGTTTATTCTTTATCCGTTATCGTCCCCTCGGTTATCGTTCCGTATCGGCTTCGACCGATACTTCGTATTATTATATAAATAAATAATACCCTATAGTCTAGCCCCGTTATTATCGTTTATAGATAATAATATTAATATTTAGTCTTATTCGTATACCGCCGCCTATTCCCCGTTTTATCCTTTATTTATTATTATCGATAACTCGAATACTCCGACGCGCTTTTATTTTAATTATTTCGTAACTTTAAATAAGAGTTAGGGTTATAAAATCTAATTAGTTAAATTAATCGTTTATTTATCTCGTAGGAGCTCGATCTTAAAGAGGGGGTTATTATTATAATATAACTTTACCTACCTTAATCTAACCTAATTTATTTTAAATTTAATTTAAATTTAAACTAATTTCCCTATTTCTATCTTAATATAATCGGGATAGGAAGTTAATAAATACTTTATATACTAGTTTTTATTTAGATAGTAGCTGGCCCTACTCTAGTTTTCGTCCTTTATCTTTTATTTTAGTTTACTCTTATACTATAACTAGGTCATGATTTAATAAACCTAGCCGTTAATTTAATAAACTTCTAAACATTAATCCCGTCCCTTAATAATATACCTCTAGATTATATAATTATAAAAGAGTTAATAATTATTTTTTCTTTTTTTTCTTTTTTTACTAATCTCTAAAATACGTATTTAGAATATTTTAAAATAATAACTTCGCTATTAATAATTCTAAACCTATTAATTAGTATTTTTCTATTTTTAATTTAATTATTTAGGACAATTCTTTTATAAAGAGCTAAACTATTAAAGATTTCGATATATATTATTATATATATATAATAAAAATCGTTATCGTTTTTCTCGAATAATTTTATAAATAAAAATAATATCGCGCTTAAAAAATTAAATAAGAGAATTAGAAATATATAAATTAGATATTTAATCTCTTATAGACGTCGCGTAAACTAGCTCTAGAATAAAAGTTCTTTTATATTTATATTATAATAGATATAAAGAAGCCGAGGAATATTTATAAAAAATATAATAAAATAATTACGAGGATTAATATTTAGAATAATATAAAAATATATTTTAAATTAAATTAATATAAAACAAAAACTTTAGACTTAAATATAAAGTTAATTTAAATTATACTATTTTTTAAAAACTATATATATTTTAACTCGCTTAATATATAAGTATAAAAATTAATATAAATATTTATTATCTTAATTATAAATAAATAAAAAAAAGATT
>JAABUS010004656.1_pt1 | contig 19362 bp, 16 predicted proteins | sample 5560161 | NCBI WGS metagenome assembly JAABUS01 (sample SAMN10711885, study PRJNA513376) | rock metagenome | isolation source: Antarctica rocks | place: Antarctica: Victoria Land, Trio Nunatak nord | collected 2016-01-04 | reverse complement strand
GGAGACATCCGCCGGCGGGGGGGCCGAGGGAGGACGGCTCGTGCCCGACCCCTGACCCTTGACCATCCCGAAGTAGACGGCCGGCGCGACCGCCAGTGCCGCGACCATGGCCATCACCATCGGCCAGCGGCGTGATCGGGGCAGGGGGGTCGCTTCTTTCCGCTTACGCCTGCCCATCTTCGTAGATCCTCGCTCTAGGGGGTTCTGCCCGCGGTCCGGGGTCATGGCGACGACCCGGCCGGCAGGTCATAGCCGGTGTTCGGTGGAGTCGACGGCCGGGTCACGCCTTGGCGCCGGATGAGCTCTGGGGGCTCCGGCGTCCTGCCCTTGTCGTCCGTCTCCACGATCCAGGCGTCGAGCACCTTGCGGAGCCGGTCCAGGGTCTCTCGATGCTCGGCTTTGCCCGCCAGGTTGTCAACCTCGTGCGGGTCGCGCTCGAGGTCATAGAGCTCCTCCTCGGGCATGGTCGGGTCGCAGAGGCGCGCCTGCACGGGGGTCAGCTTGCCGTCGGCGTGCAGTTGCTTGAGCAGGTTCCAGACCGGGTACTGCTTCTCCTTGTATGCGTTCGCCTGGAGGAAGGGCCGGTCCGGGGTCGAGTTGTGGATGTAACGATACCTCGCGTCGCGGACCGTCCGGAGCCGGAACGGCGTCTCGTCGCAGCGGTCTCGGGCCCCGAACGCGAACTCGCGCGGGGGGCCTGCCCGGTCGCCGAGGAACGCCCGACCCTGCATCTTTTGCGGGATCGCGGCCCCGGCGAGGGCGAGCATGGTGGGGGCGAGGTCGATCGACATGAGCAATCGGTCGTCGACCGTCCCCGGCCGGAAGTGCCCCGGCGCGGGGAACCGCTTCGGCCAGCGGACGATGAGCGGGACGTGCAGCCCCTCTTCATAGCAGAACTGCTTGCCGCGGACGTGGGCCTGCCCGTTGTCGCCGAAGAAGACGACGATCGTGGTGTCGGCGAGCCCGTCGGCCTCGAGCCGGTCCAGAATCAGGCCGACCTTGCGGTCGAGCTCCGACGTCGCGTCGAGGTAGGCGGCACGGTCGGCGCGGGTGAAGGGGTGGTCGGGCTCGTAGGGAGGGACCTCCACCTTGGCCGGGTCGGCTCGCTTTGGGGCGTGGAACGCCCGATGCGTCTCCTGGAAGTTTATTTGCGCGAAGAAGGGCCGACGGGCCTTCAGGTCGGCCCAGCGGTCCGAGTCGAAGGGCTTGGCGGGCGGCGTGAAGTTCCAGTCGGTCTTGCCCGACCCCCGGAAGCCCAGCGCGGGGGGGAGTTGCCGGACGTTGGCCGTGAAATACCCGGCGTCGCGGAACCACTCCGAGAGCAGGCGGACCCCCTCGGGCAATCGGTAGCCGTCGTCGCGATGGGAGCGGTGGTTGTGCGCCCCGACCGTCGTCTGATACATCCCGGTCATGAACGCCGAGCGGCTCGGCGAGCAGACCGGGGCGACCGTGTAGAACCGCGAGTAGCGCACCCCGTCGGCCGCGAGCTTGTCGAGGTTGGGGGTCCAGACCTGCTCCCTGCCGCAACACCCGAGGTCGTTGCCGAAATCCTCCGCGATCAGCCAGAGGATGTCCGGTCGGTCCGCCCCCGCGGCGACTGGAGTGGCGCAAGCCGCCAGGGTGAGGGCAACGAGCGCCGACCCGAACGTGAATCGTCGTGGTCTGATCATCGAAGAGTTCCTCTCGAGCTCAGTCCTGTTCGCCCCAGACCCGTGGCGTCCGGAAACCGGGCGCCTTCGGGGCGCTCCTCGGCCGTGCCGCCTGGCGAGCATAGACGTCGTAGCGGGCGCGCAGGTCTTTCACCTTCCCTGCGTTCTCGGACGCGAGGTTGCGGCCCTCGTTGGGGTCATCGGCGAGGTTGAACAGCTCGACCGACTCCTTCTCTCCCGCCTTACGCCGGGGTGCCGGGTCGCCGGCTTCGTCCTCATCCGTCGCCCCCCTGCCTCCCGCAAGCACGAGCTTCCAGTCTCCCACACGGATCGCCCCGCCGTTGGGAGTCGTATTCAAGAGGATTTCCTCGTGGGGCGTCGCCTTGCCCTCGGCGATGGCGGGCCAGGCGTCGCGGCCGTCGAGGGGAAGCTTCTGGTCGAGCGAGACGCCGGCGAGCTTCAGGAGCGTGGGATACCAGTCGACCGCATGCAGGGGGGCGTCGACGACGGAGCCCGCCTTGATCCGGCCTTCCCAGGTCGCGAAGGCGGGCACGCGGACGCCACCCTCGTAGAGCGTGCCCTTGCTCGCGCGGAGCGGGCCGTTGCTCGTGACGCGCCCGGGGGCCGGGCCGCCGTTGTCGCTGGAGAAGAGGAAGAGGGTGTCGCGCCGCATCCCTTTCTGGTCGATGGCCGCGACGATCTGGCCGACCGCCTCGTCCATCGCCGCCAGCATCCCCGCATACGTCCGGCGCGGTTCGGCGAGCCCGGAATACGGCTCCTTATACCGTGCCGGGACCTGGTGCGGCGCATGGACGGCGTTGAAGGCGACGTAGAGGAACAACGGCCGGGAGCGGTCGTGCTCGGCGACGATCCGGGCCGACTCGCGGGCGATCAGGTGGGTGCTGTAGCCCTCGTCGCGCGATTCGCGGTCGTCGCGGTGCCAGTCGTGCCCGCCGTCCCGGTCGTGGGTGAAATAGTCGAGCGCCCCGTTGTAGTGGCCGTACTGATGGTCGAAGCCGCGCCTGGTCGGGAGGTACTCGGGCCGGACGTGCCCGAGGTGCCATTTCCCGGCGATGGCCGTCTCGTAGCCCGCCTCCTTCAAGGCCTGCGGCAGGGTCCGCTCCTCCAGCGGGAGGCCGTATTGCGCCCAGGGTCGGACCACGCCGACCTGCAGCCCATGCCGCATGGGATAGCGCCCCGTCATCAGGGCCGCCCGCGTGGGGGAGCAGACGGGCTGCACGTAGAACTGCTCGAGCCTCGCCCCGGCGGCGGCGAGCCCGTCCAGGTGGGGCGTCTTGATCTCCTTCCCATGCCAGCCGACGTCGGCCCATCCCAGGTCGTCGGCGACGATGAGGACGACGTTTGGCCGCGGTGGAGGCTCCGCCGCCGCTCCGGTCGATGCGCCCATGAGCACGGCGCAGAGGACCAGCATGGCCGGGTGTGTGTGTCGAAAATGGGTCCGTCGCGGAACGGAAAAGTCGATTCTCGATGGCATGGGAATGTCTCGGTGGTCAGCACGACTCGACAACGGCACTGTTGCGCCACATCTCCCGCTGTGGGTGCGAGAGAGGTATCAACCATCCATATCTCGGTCCCACATTCCGTCGGGAGCGGAACGCGGGCACTCTTGCTTCTCAAACGCGAAGCGTGTGCGACGCGAAATGTCCTGTAAGCCGGCCCCGACAACGTATGGCTCATAGTCCACGATGATCCCCGAGCGAAGCCAGACGAGAGAGCCGTACCCACCTTCTCCGCCAAGTTTCTTTCCTTGGGCTCTCATCCACGTGGCGACCACCAACTGTTCATCGGGCCTGACCTTGAATACGGGACAACCGACGCCCCAGACGTTGGACGTTCGCTCCCACTCACCGATGACGGCCGCCGAAAGCCACGCTTGCCCGGACCACGCGAAGTCGATGAAAATGATCGCGTGATCGGCCCTAAAAACTTGTGCGAACTCTGCTTCGGTTGCGACGGACTGCATGGGACAACCATGAGTGGCGTAGGCTGGGTCGCGTCCCAGCTTGGTCTCGCGTGCTGGCTCGTCGCCGTCCGGCCACTTGCCAGCCCCCGTGACGAAGGATCGGGAGACTCGTCGCTCGCTGCGACCATGTCGCTGGGTCTCGACCCAGCCTACGCTACGGCATCTGACCAGTACAGCTTTTCGAAGGGCCCTTTATTTGGGCCTGGCCCGCGTGCCGTCCCCCTTCGGCCTCGCCGAGTTGGGGTCCATTCGACTCCGGAGTTCCTCGTCGGGACCGCCGCCGAACTGCTTCCAGAATAGGGCCTTGAAGGGGTTGACCTTCGGGCCGGTCGCGGCTTCGTTCTCCAGGGCGGGGAGCACGCCTTGCCACCAGAGGTCGTAGGCGGTCCGGAGTCGCGCCACGACGTCCGGGTGCTCGGCAATCACGTTCTTCGCCTCGCCCGGATCGGCCTTCAGGTCGAAGAGTTCTCGGTTGTTCACCAAGGTGAACCGGCCGTCGCGGATCGAGCATTTGACGTGCTTGGACGACTCCACCTGTCCCCGTTCCCAGCGGCCCACGTGCGTGACGAGCGTTCGGTCGGGCCACTCGGCTTTGGGGGCCTTCAACAGCGGTAGCAGGCTCCGACCCTCGACCTGCTGGCGCATGGCATCGGTCCACTCCGCGCCGGCGACCTCCGCGAGCGTGGGGAAGATGTCGATGTGCGCGGTCAGCAGGCCGACGTCCGCTCCCCCCTTGAAGGCCGCGGGCCAGCGCCAGAACGACGGCACGCGCGTGCCACCCTGATAGGGCGTCCCCTTGGCCGCGCGCATCCCGGCGTTGTAAATCTTGGTGCCCACGGTCCCGCCGTTGTCGGTCATGAAGACGACCAGCGTGTTCTCCTCGACGCCCCACTCGCGGAGCTTCCCCAGCAGCCGGCCGAAGTTGTCGTCGATGTTCTCGATCATGCCGTAAAACTTCGAGACGTCCTCGGGCACTTCCCTCGCGTATCGCCGGGAATACTCCTCCGGACATTGCAGCGGTGCGTGGGCGGCGTTGGGGGTAATGTACGCGAAGAAGGGGGCACCCCCCTTTCGCCGCTCGTCCATCCAGGTCAACGCCCGGCCGAAGAAGCTGTCGGTGCAGAAGCCTTCGGTCTTCTCGAAGGCCCCGTTGTGCAGGATAGCCGGGTCGAAATAGGTGTTGCCCGGCGCATCGCCGCAACTCCCCGGGTACGTCTGGCCGATCCCGCCCCCGCCGTGGATAAACACCTCGTCGAAGCCGCGGCGCTCGGGTTGATACGGGGCCTCGTCGCCGAGATGCCACTTGCCGAAGATCCCCGTCGCATATCCGGCCGACCTGAGCACCTGGGCCAGGGTCGTGGCCTTCAGGCTCATCCGTTCTCGTTCATAGATCGTGTGCGTGACGCCCGACTTGAACTCGTGCCGACCCGTCAGGAGCGCGCTGCGCGTGGGCGCGCAGGTGGGGCTGACGTGGAAATCTGTGAAGCGGACGCTCTGCCGATGGAAGGCGTCGATGTGGGGCGTGCGGATGACCGGATTTCCCAGGCAGGCGAAATCGCCGTACCCCACGTCATCCGGCATGACCAGGACGATGTTGGGGCGATCTCCGACCCCCCCGGCGGACGCGTCACGCCCGCCGAGAGCGATCGCCCCGATCCCCGACAGCGACAGAAGCACCAGGTGTAGCCTCATGGCGGACAGGACGCGAGCCATCTGAACCCCCTCATGTGATTCCCGGGCAACTTCCGGTCGATCCTCCCCGAAGGCGAGTTCAACGCGCCGCCTTCTCGCCGACGGCAGGCTTTCGACGGGGGGCGTCGGGCCCGCCGTAGGCCTCCTTGGGGGGGGACGACGGGACCTTCAATTCCTCGCGAAGGCGGTCCATCTCCCGCTTCAAGCCCGCCACGACGTGCGCATTGGCCGGGTCGTCGTACACGCTCCGGAGCTCCTGCGGGTCCTCCTTGAGGTCGAAGAGTTCCCAGTAGTCCACGTCGGGCGTGTCGAAGCGGACGAGCTTGTATCGGTCGGTCACGACGCCGTGATGCGGGCGGACGTGGTGCGGCTGGGGGTATTCGTAGTACTCGTAATAGAAGCTCGACCGCCAGTCCTTCGGGGTTTGACCCTTGAAGAGCGGCATGAGACTGCGCCCCTGCATCTCATCGGGGACCGGCAGGCCGGCGGCGTCGAGGAACGTCGAGGCGAAGTCGATGTTCGAGACGAGGCTGGAGGACGTGCTCCCGGCCCGGACGACCCCCGGCCAGCGCACCAGCAGGGGCGCGCGGAGCGACTCCTCGAAGATCCACCGCTTGTCGAACCACCCATGCTCGCCGAGGAAGAAGCCCTGGTCGGCCGAGTAGACGACGATCGTGTCTTCCGCGAGCCCTTCGTCGTCGAGGAACTTTAGCAGACGGCCGACCCCCTCGTCCACGGACTTGATGCAGCCGAGGTAGTCGTGCATGTAGCGCTGATACTTCCAGCGCACGAGGTCCTTGCCCTCGAGATTGGACTGGCGGAAGGCGGCATTGCGCGGCTCGTAATAAGCGTCCCAGGCCTGGCGCTGCTCGGGGGTCAGGCGTGCCGGGGGCGTCAGCTTGAGGTCTTGCGGGTTGAGCGTCTTCTCGATCGTCATGTCCTGGTCGCGTTCCGCTTTGCCGCGGCCGGCATAGTCGTCGAAGAGGGTCGGAGGCTCGGGATATTTGCGGTCGCCGTCATGTCCCAGGTGGCGCGGCGCGGGCTCCCAGCCCCGGTGGGGGGCCTTCTGCTGGCACATGAGCAGGAACGGCTTCGACTTGTCGCGTCCCCGGAGCCATTCGAGGCTGAAGTCGGTGATGAGGTCCGTGACGTATCCCTGGTGCTGGACCCGCTGGCCGTTGCGGATCATCGGGGGGTTATAGTAGACGCCCTGACCCGGGAGGATGTGCCACTCGTCGAACCCGGTCGGATCGCTGCCGAGGTGCCACTTGCCGATCACCGCCGTCTGGTATCCCGCGGCCCGCAAGAGCTTGGGGAACGTGGTCTGCGTGCCGTCGAAGCGGCTGTTGGAATTGTTGTAGAAGCCGTTGAGGTGGGAATATTTCCCGGTCAAGACCGAGGCCCGACTCGGGCCGCAGATCGAGTTCGGCACGACACAGCGGTCGAACCGCTTCCCCTCCTTCGCCAGCCGATCGAGATGCGGCGTCTCGACCAGCCTCCTCGCGTCCCCGTAAGCGCCGATGGCCTGGTACGCGTGGTCGTCGCTGAAGAGGAAGACGATATTCGGCCGTCGCCCCTCCGCGGCCGATGCCCGGGCACCCGGCGATGACGGTCCCAGGACGCTCGCCGTCAAGACCGCCAGGAGCCATGCCGCGCCGGCGTTCCTCTTGACCCCGGCATTTGCCCTGTCGTTTGGTCTCTCGCGCATGCGAAACCTCCGGGAAACGGCCCCGCCATGAACACAATCCCGGCGATCGTCTTCCATCATGGCGGGTCGAGTTTATGCGTGTCGGCTGGGAAAGCCATCATGTTTTACGGGAGACGCCTCCGCTCCTCAAGGACCATGACCTAAATTCCCCAGGGTAGCTTCACAGGATGTCGGAAAGGAAAAAGGTTTAACATCTCTTCCTTTCCATCAGGAACACCAATCGTGAAGACTCTCGCTCAAATTGAGAAGCTCGCTGATCTTGATTCGCGTGTGATCAATGCTTCGGCGCACTTGGAGACGGAACTCCGTTCGACTTACGCTGGTATAAGGCAGAACGCGACGCTCGGTGACCTGGTGCAGAGGCAGGACGCGTTCCAGGAAAATGGTTTCATCCGGGACGTGAATTTTGCCCTGAGCGTGCGGAACGCGATCGCCCACCTCGCGGACGGCGTGGAACCACTCGACGACGAAAAGCAACGCGCCGCCGACTACCTGATCAGGGCGATCAAGTTATTGCGTCGGAAGAATTCTGCGAACGCGGATGAAGTCGCCGCGAAGCCGCAGGCGGTGGACCGTTTCGACGACAAGGCCGTTCGGGCCGCAATAAGAGCGATCTATCGCGGTCGTGTCACGAAGGCCGGTTGTCTAGCCTTCCTGATCGCCATCGGAACTTTGGGTTATTGTGCGACGGCCGACGATTACCCCTCAACGCCGATGATTCGTATCGGCGGACTGATCGTCGCCGGCATCGTCTCCATTTCCGGTCGAAACCGTACGATTAATCAGAAGGAGTATTACACGCTTCCCGGCTCCAGGTTTGACGACGGTGATCACCGATGTATTTACTGCGGACGCCGCGCTCGCGACGGGCGTGGAATCTATACACACGGGCGATACAAGTCCGACGTCAAGTTTCACGACTGCTCCAAGTGCAAAAGTCTGCTTTATAATTCATAACTTCACGGCAACATGAAGGCAGAGTGTCGGAAGGGCCGGGGTGGCTGGGGCAGAATGCCCCAGGGCCCATGCTTCAGCCGCCTCGCGCGCACGCCCTGTCGTGTCGCTACGCTCCACCACAGCCACTTATCGCCACCCGACGAATGGTGACGGGTGGACGGGGAGGACGGCGGGCATCATCGTTTCAGCACGAGCAGGGCCCCGCCGCCCGTGAGCGCCGTCTCTCGGTGGGCGGTCCAGCCCGCGGAGAGCAGGGCGTTCAGGGTGCTGGTCCCGGCCCCGAAGTTGGCGAGGACCGTCCCGTCGGACTTCAGGATGAAATAGAGGAATGTCCCCGTCGGGGGCGTGATTGCGGCCGGGTCCGAGGCCGGTGTCTTGAGCTTCGCCATGATTCGCTCCGCTTGTAGAACTGCTGGTCTTGCGCGTGATCGCCGCTATTATCAACGTCGCGACGTTCCGAACAACCGGGGACCGGTCGCCAATGCGATATAGGCGGCGGGTGGACAGGGCAGGATGCCCCAGGGCCCATGCCTCAGCCGCCTCGCGCACACGCCCTGTCGTGTCGCTGCGCTCCACCACACCCATCGCGAGGCTTGGCAATGGTGGCCACGACGGTCGGGGCGGGTGGCTGGGGCAAGATGAAATGGTCCAATGAGATAATCTAAATCGAAGTGAGCCAGGACCGCCACCGTGGGCTTATGCCGTTCAAATATGCAAAGCAGTAAAGGCTGGCAAGATTTAATGATCAGCAAAAATGAGGTGGCTCTCTCACCAAGAACGCCCGCGTGTACCCCGTTTTCACCCACCTTTGACCCACCTCCAACCCACCTCTACTCCGATAGGTGTCGCCCTGCAGCAGGGCACCGCGAAGAGGCCCCGGGTGCCGGCCCGCGCCGAAGGCGCGCTCTGGATTTCTGTACAGAACCCCGGATGATATAATCGAGGGCCGAGACCTTCCGGGGGGGAGCCATGGGAATCATTCGCCGCCTGTCACCGGCGGTCATCAACCAGATCGCGGCGGGCGAGGTCGTCGAGCGGCCGGCGAGCGTGGTCAAGGAGCTGCTCGAGAATGCGATCGATGCGGGCGCCACGCGGATCGACGTGACGGTGGAGCGGGGGGGCAAGGACCTCGTCCGCGTCGCCGACGACGGCAAGGGGATGGCGCCCGAGGACTTGCCGCTGGCGTTCCAGCCGCACGCCACGAGCAAGCTGGCCGAGGCCGACGACCTGTTCCGGATCGCCACCCTGGGGTTCCGGGGCGAGGCCCTGGCCGCGATCGCCGAGGTGTCCAAGGTCCGGTGCCAGACCCGTCGCGCCGACGCGGCGGAAGGGAGCGAGCTGGTCGTCGAGGGGGGCGTCTCCGGGGAGGTCCGGACGTGCGGCGGCCCTCCCGGCACGGTCATCGAGGTCCGCAACCTCTTCTTCAACACGCCCGTGCGCCGGACCTTCCTGAAATCCGACTCGACCGAGGCCGGGCACGTCGCCGACGCCTTCTGGCGGGTCGCCCTGGCGCAGCCGACGGTCCACCTGACGTATCGGTCCGGCGGCAAGGTCGTGCACGACCTCCCCGCGGCGACCGGCGTGAAGGATCGGATCGCCGTCGCCCTCGGCAATGAGCTGGCCGACTCGCTGCTCTGGATCGAGAGCCGGGTCGATACGACGCATCTCTGGGGATACGTGGCCCATCCGTCGCAGAGCCGATCCAGCTCCAAGGGGCAATACCTCTTCGTCGGCGGCCGCTACGTCCGCGACCGATCGCTGGGCCATGCCCTCTCCGAAGCCTATCGAGGGCTCTTGATGGTCGGCCGCGCCCCGGTGGCCTTCCTCCACCTCGACCTCCCCCCCGAAGAGGTCGACGTGAACATCCACCCCGCCAAGATCGAGGTCCGCTTCCGCGACAGCCAGCGGATTTACAGCCTCCTGCTCTCGACCGTCCGCCAGACCTTCCTGGCCAGCGACCTGCATTCGCGGCTCCAGGCCCCCGCCGGCCCGTCGGAGTCCAGGCGGGACGACACTCGGGGCGGATTCGGGCTCGCCGAGGGTGCGAGCCAACGCCAGGAGGTCGCCGCGTGGTTCCCACCGGGCACTTCGCCGAGCTTCCAGACCTATCCGGCCCCGGGCTACGCGGGGGGGCCGGCGTCCTCCGACTGGGGCAGGTCGACCCCATCAGGGCCTCAGCAGGCGTGGAACCCTACGTTCGATGAGTTCGCTCCCGTCGAGCCGGCCGACGCGCGGGCCACCCCGACTCCGACGGTCGGGCCCGAAGACGTCCCACCTCGACCCGAACCGTCCCCGTCCCAGGCCCAGGCGCCGGCCTCCGTCGCCGAGGCCGTCCTGACGCGGGGGGGGCCGCTCAAGGCGCTGCAGGTCCACGACAGCTACCTCGTGGCGGAGACGGACGACGGGATGATCGTCATCGACCAGCACGCGCTCCACGAGCGAATCCTCTACGAGGAATTGCGGCTGCGGATGGAGAGGGGGGGCGTGGAATCGCAGCGACTCCTCGTGCCCGAGCCGGTGGACCTGATGGCGGCCGAGGCCGCGGTGGTCCTGGAACAGCGGGAGGCGTTGAGTCGGCTCGGCCTGGAAATCGAGCCGTTCGGCGGGGATACGGTGCTGGTGGCGAGCGTGCCGGCGATGCTCAAGGGAGTGGCCGCCGATCGCCTCCTGCGCGACCTGGCCGAACACTTCCGCTCCGAGCCGATCCCTCCGTCCCGCGACAAGCTCCTGGAAGAGCTCCTGCACATGGTGGCCTGCAAGGCGGCCGTGAAGGCGGGCCAGCGGCTCTCGCCCGAAGAGATCGGCGCCTTGCTCGAGCGCCGCCACCTGGTCTCCGACTCCCATCACTGCCCGCACGGTCGGCCGACGGCCCTGATTTTCACCAAGGCCGAGCTCGAACGACAATTCGGTCGAATTTGACCGGACTCCCTCCAAAATCCGCTCGGCATACGCCGAATCAGATCAAACCGGCGGATCCGCCGGGACGCCGGCCGCGGCCACATGTCCGGCGGGTTCGCGACCTGGACCCTTGCCAGACGGGAGACGTAGGATGCGCGCCGATCAAACACGGTTCGCTTCCCGCGTGTGGGATCGAGTCCGTTTCCTCTCGCGATGCGCGCGGGAGCGAGTCGAGGGGGTGCCGATCCGGGTCGGGAATCACAAGAAGGGGTTGCCGATCCCACCTCCGCACCTGCTCCATCTGGTGAGTGGGACCGAGGATGTCGCGCGGTTCCTCGGGTCGGGAGGGGACGCAGTCTGGGGGATCCGCGAGATCCTGGCCACGAATGGGCTGCGGCTCGAGGACTTCGAGGCGATCCTCGATTTCGGGTGTGGAGCGGGGCGGGTCCTCCGGCACATGGCCGACGTGAGGGGGCCGTCGTTGCATGGCGCCGACTACAACGACGAGCTGATCGCGTGGTGCCGGCGGAACCTGGGCTTCGCCGAGTTCCAGACCAACGGCCCGGGGGGCGGGATCGCCGGCCCGAGTTGGCGGTACGACTTCGTCTATGCCCTCTCGGTCTTCACGCAGCTGTCCGAGGCCCTGCAATTCTCCTGGATCAGGGAGCTCTCCCGCGTGCTTCGGCCGGGCGGACACCTGCTCTTGACCACGCAAGGCGAGCATGACCTGCCGCGGCTCACCGCGGACGAACAGGCCAGATTCCGGCGCGGAGAGCTGGTGGTCCGCGTCACGCGACGCAAGGGGTGCAATGACTGCGCGACGTTCCACCCGCCGGGCTACGTGCGCGAGAAACTGGCCAAGGGCTTCACCGTCGTCGACTTCCTCCCACAGGGCGTGGGGGGTCTCTCCCGGCAGGACGTCTACTTGCTGAAGAAAGACCCATCCCCGCTGGCGACGTGAGCCGAGCCCCGTACGTCAGCGGGTCTCTTCGACCTCGCCGGCGAGCCCTCCGCGCGGGGCAACGCGCAGGGTGTAGACCCGGCTCCGCTCGTTGAGCGTCTTGAACTTGCCCGTCTCGACGGTCACCCTGTCGTCGTGCTTGATCCGGACCTTCCAGCGCGTGGGACGGACGATCCCCCCGAACCCGCCCCAGTAGACGACGAACCACTTGTACTCGCCGGGAGGCCCGGCCCCCTTGACCTTGACCTTGACCTCGCCGGTCGCGTCGGCGTCCTGGAGCCAGTAGACGTTCTCGGGGCCGAACCCCTTGGTATTGTCGACGTCAAGTTCGCCCCCCCGGCGGCCCTTGGGGTCTTCCCAGTAGATCTCCTTGCCACCGGGCTCGACCACATGCAGGTCGAGGTCGACCTCGGTGTCCCAGAGCAGGGTGAACTGCGGGTCGCCGACCTTGACCTCGACGCCTCGGATATTCTCGCCCCCCTGGCCGAACCTGGCCAGCCCGAAGCCATCTCCCTCCCCCGCCCCCGGGTTGTCCGAATCCATCCCTCCCTCGCCGCTGGGCGTCTCGGCCCCCCTCGACTTCTTCTGCGTCTTCACCTCCGGCGACGTCAGGTCGAGCGGCTTCAGCGCCGTCAGGATCGGCTCGGGAACCACGTCAAGGGCTTCGGGCATCGCCAGCGGCGTGTTCAGGCCTCCCGTGATCGACAGGCCGCCGTCGACGCCCATCTCCGAGCCCATCAGGCGTGTGTCGATCGGCTTCGCCGGGGGAGCCTTCGGGGCGAAATACCAGAACGCCAAGATGAGCAGCAACAACCCGTGCAAGACGAGCGACGAGGCCCACCCCTTCGCCGCTTCGAGTGAGAAGACGCGCTCTCCAGGCTCTCCGGGATCATCGGGGCCCGTGACCACCAGAGGCTTCGTCCTGGCCAGCCTGGCGACGGGGACTTTCTCCTCTTCCGCCCCGGAGAAATCGACGGGCATCGCGAACCCCCCCCGGTCGGTCGCACGGACCAATGTCCGGCCATGGAGTCGTCGAGGCTCGGACCTGGAATCCAGCCTATCACGACCGCCGGTCGCCTCGAAAGTCCGAACCGGTTGCGGATCGGGGCAGGCCGGGTTACAAGAGAAGGGCATGCGCCCTGTGTCACCCCGCGAATTGCGTTGGAAGTCCCCATGGATTCTCACGACCTGGCGAAGTTGCTCGAGCGGGTCCGGCGGGGGGAAACCCCCCCTTCCGAGGCCGTCGACCTGATCCGGATGGCCCCCTTCGAGGAGACGGGGGGGTTCGCCCGCGTCGACCTCCATCGAGGGATTCGGTGCGGGTTTCCCGAGGTCGTCTTCGGCCAGGGGAAGACCCCGGAGCAGGTCGAGGGAATCCTCAAGACGCTCTTGCGACACGGACAAGGTGGGCTCGTCACCCGGGTCGAGGCGGCGACCGCCGCGCATCTGGCGCGTGCCTTCCCGCAGGGCGAGCATAATGCCCCAGGTCGGACGTTCCGAATCCGGCCCCCGGGCGACCCGGGGCCGAAGCTGGGCAAGGTGGTGATCGTCACGGCCGGGACGAGCGACCTCCCCGTGGCCGAGGAGGCCCGCGTCACGGCCGAGGCGTGGAACTGCGAGGTCGCGCTGGTGGTCGACGTCGGGGTCGCCGGGCTGCATCGGCTCCTGCACCTGCACGGCGAGGGCGGGCTCAGCGGGGCCGATGCGCTGGTGGTGGTCGCGGGGATGGAGGGGGCCCTGCCGAGCGTCGTCGGCGGGCTCGTCGATTGCCCCGTGATTGCCGTGCCGACGAGCATCGGCTATGGAGCTAACTTCGGCGGATTGGCGGCGCTACTGGGCATGCTGAACAGTTGCGCCTCGAATGTGGTGGTCGTCAACATCGATGCCGGTTTCAACGGCGGCCACGTCGCCGGCCTCATCGCCCGCCGGGCGGGCCAGGCGCGGCGGGATTCCGACACCGTCCCCGGAGAAGAGATCCGCGATGCCTCTTGAACGCGTGGAAACGATCCCCAATCTCGCGAAGCGACCGGCCGAGAGCCACAAGGGGATGTACGGGACGGTGCTCGTCGTCGCGGGCGGCCGAGGCATGGCGGGCGCCGCCGCGATGGCGGGCATCTCGGCCTTGCGATCGGGGGCGGGCCTGGTCCGGATCGCCTGCCCGGCCGAGGTCCAGCCGACCGTCGCGAGCTTCGAGCCGTCGTACATGACCTATCCGCTCGAGAACGACGCCGACGGCCTGATCCGCTTCGAACCCGCGCGCCGCGCTTTGGCCCCTCTGCTCTCCTCGGCCAGCGTCCTGGCGATGGGGCCGGGCCTCAGCCAGTCGGACGACCTGAACGCACTGGTGCGCTGGGTCCTGGAATCGGTCGAGATCCCCACGGTCCTCGACGCCGACGCCTTGAACGCCCTGGCGGGGAGGACGGACCTCCTGGCGAACCTGAAACGCCCGGTGGTCTTGACCCCGCACCCGGGCGAACTCGCCCGCCTGACCGGGCGGACGGTGGCCGAGATCCAGGCCGACCGCGAGGGCCACGCCGCCTCGCTGGCAGAGGCCGGCAACCTCGTCGTCGTGCTGAAAGGCAACGCCACGGTCGTCACCGACGGCGCACGCGTCTACGCCAACGAGACCGGCAACCCCGGCATGGCCAAGGGAGGTTCCGGCGACGTGCTGACGGGGGTGATCGCCGCCCTGATCGCCCAGCACCTCCCCCCGTTCGAGGCCGCGCAACTGGGTGTCTACGCCCACGGCCTCGCCGGCGACATGGCCCGCGATCAGAACGGTGAGGTCGGCATGATCGCCGGCGATATCGTCGACGTCCTGGCCGACGCGTTCTTCCACCTCGCCGGCTGAGTCGGCCGGGATGACGACGAGAGATCGGATTTCAACGCCCCAGGAACTCGCGATGGGCCACGGAGTTCGCGGTCGTTCGAGACCGTGCCGGGACGAATGGGGCGATCCCTCGCCTGTCCACGGGCTGGTCGATCTCGTATACTGGATCGGGCGAATGAGATTTCCCGGTGAAGGTCCTCGATATCCTTCGGGAACCAGGCCGCCGTGGCGTACGTGAAGGAGGTGCGAGTGTCCGCTCGAGAAAACCCGTCGTCTCCGTCATGGACGTACCGGATGGAAGTGTCTCCCACCGACCCGTCGTCCTCCGGGACCGCCATCAATCCCAACGATCCCGTCGCACTGCTCCACCTGCTCGTGAGCCTCCAGAGCCAGTCGCTCGAGACGCAGAAGCAAGTCCTGGAGAACCAGCGCCAGCAACTCGAGCTGGCCAAAGAGGCCGCCATGATCGGCCGAGAGCAGCGCACACGCCAGATCGCCGAACTCGAGCGCTGGCAGGCGGGTCACTCACAGGTCCTGGACCACTGCCGCGAGACGCTGGGCAAGCTCGAGGTGGTCCACGCCTCTTTGATGGGAGAGCTGGCGGAGTATGTCGATGAGAATCACGACAACCTCGTCGAGGGTGACTTCGCCTTGACCGATTTCGTCGATCGGTTCGGTCCCCGCCTCGCCCACCTCAACACCATGCTCGCCATCCTCCGACCCTTGGCGATGGCGGTCCGCAAGCCCGAGGGCTGAGCCTCGGCCGACGTGTCTCGACAAATCCTCGTCGAATCCTCAGCCCCTCACCCGCCCTTCGGGCACCCTCTCCTCCCGGGAGAGGGTCCCACTCGGCGCGACGGTTCTCAGGATGTCCTCTGCTGCTCGCTCTGGGCCACCGTCCCCATCGCCTCGGTGGGTGGCAGCTCCGCTTTACGCGCGTGCCGCGACAAGGGACCGATCAAGAACCCGATCGACAGCAACACCAGCCCGGTGACCAGGAAGCCCGTGCAGAGGAAGTAGACGACTTGGTTTTCCGACCCACTGCGGCTCAGGTAGAAGTACCAGATCGCGCTCCAGACGGTCATCAACGCGCCGACCGTGATATAGAACAGCGACGTCGGGGCGGATGAAGAGGGTTTGCTCAGGATCGGGGGCATCAACGTATCTCCTACGAGTGGGATTCGGGCGACACACGTCCGGGGCGATCGAGGGTCTGGAGTCGTCGAAGTGAACGCAGGGGTAGCACTCCCGTCGGGCAGATACCCGCTCGCATCCCGCGGCGCCAGGCCCCCACGAGCAATATGGGTCGCGTCGGTTAAAATAGCAACTCGAATGCCTTGAGAGCAATCCGAGGGGTCACGTCGTGTAATCGGCGTTGAGCCGGACATACTCCGCGGTGAGGTCGCAGGTCCAGAAGCGGACGGCCGATTCTCCATGGGTCAGGAGCAGGCGAATGTGGGTCTCGCGTGCGGCCTTGAGCCGACTGGACACCCCCACCGCGTCGAACGGCAGGGGGTTGCCGGCGCGATAGAGGGGGACGTCGTTCAGCCAGAGCGAGAGTTCGTGTTCCTCGAACGGGACTCCCGCGTAGCCGGCGGCGGAGACGATCCGCCCCCAGTTGGGATCGCCCCCGGCGATGGCCGTCTTGACCAGCGGGCTGTCGGCCACGGCCCTCGCGATGGCCTTCGCCTGGTCGCGGTCCCGACAACCTTCGACGTCCACGGTGATCAGGTGCGTGGCCCCCTCGCCATCGTCGGGGATCATCCGGGCGAGCGCCTCGCACGACGCGCTCAGGCCCTCGGCGAAGATCGACAGCCCCGCCCCCCGGAGCGGCTCGCCCGACGCCGCGCCGCTGGCCAGGACCAGCACGGTGTCGTTGGTGCTGGTGTGCCCCTCGACCGAGATGCAGTTGAAGGACGACTCGACCGCCTCGGACACGATGGCCTGGAGGTCGTCGGGTCGGATCGGGGCGTCGGTCAGGAGGAAGGCCAGCATCGTGGCCATCCGGGGCCCGATCATCGCCGCGCCCTTGGCCATCCCCAGGAGGGCGATCTGTCGCCCCTCGACGTCGAGCCGGCGCGAGACGACCTTCGGCCGCGTGTCGGTCGTCAGGATCGCGTGCGCGGCCTCACGGAACGAGGCCGGCTCCTCGGAGAGGGCCGCCAGGGCCTGGCGGAGTCCCGCTTGCAGCTTCTCCATGGGGAGCGGATGGCCGATCACGCCCGTCGAGGCCACGAGGATCTGCTCGGGCCGGCATCCGAGGGCCTCGGCGGCCTGCGACGCCGTCCGCCGGACATCCTCCTCGCCCCTCGTCCCGGTGGCCGCGTTGGCGTTGCCCGCGTTGACGATCACGGCCCGGATCGAATCGGAAGGGACGAGCTTTCGGTCCCACCGGACGGGCGCGGCGCAGACACGATTGGTCGTGAACGTCCCGGCGGCCGCGCAGGAGGAGTCGGCGACGAGTACCGCCAGGTCCAGACCCCCCGAGGGCTTGATCCCCGCACGGACCGCCGCCGCGCGGAAGCCCCGGGGGATCACCAGATCCTCACCTTCCGCCATGAAAGGTTCCTCCTCGGGTCGCGGATCGCCCGACTCCCCGATGTACCGCTCGGTTCCGGGCCTTATTGAGCTGTATAGCCGCCGTCGATGAAGAGGGTGGCGCCGGTCATGTAGCTCGACGCCTCGGACGCGAGGAAGACGGCGACCGGGCCGATCTCCCCGGGATCTCCCCAGCGGCCGAGCGGGACCTTTGCCTGCATCGCGGCCCGGACCTCCGGATCGTTCAGGAGCGGGACGTTCATCTCGGTCGCGAACGGGCCGGGGCAGAGGGCATTGACGTTGATCCCGTGTGCGCCCCACTCCAGGGCGAGGGTCTTCGTCAGGAGCGTCAGCCCCCCCTTGCTCGCCGCATAGGGCGAGCGGCCGGGCATGGAGACCTCGCCGAGCATGCTGCTGACGTTGATCACCCGGCCCCACCCCTGCCGCTTCATCGGCTCGGCGGCCGCGCGGCAGCAGAGCCATGGGCCTTTCAGGTTCGTGTCGAGCACGAGGTCGTAATCCGACTCGCTCAGCTCCTCGATCGGGCCGCGGATGTTGATCCCCGCATTGTTGACGAGGATGTCGAGCCGCCCGAACGCGTCGAGCGTCCGGGCGACCATCGCGCGGACGTCGGCATCGCGCGTGATCTCGGCCGAGACCCCCATGGTCCGGCCTCCCTCGCGTTCGCCCACCTCGCGCGCGACCGTCGTGGCCTGGTCGAGGTCCCGTGCCGAGAGGGCGACGGCCGCCCCGGCCGAGACGAGCGCCTCGGCCATCGAGCGGCCCAGCCCCCGCGACGCTCCCGTGATCAACGCGACCTTGCCATCGAGTCGGAACCGATCCAGGACGTTCATGTCAGCTCCCCGCGGCGGGCGATGTGTCCCGTGCCCACCGTCGCCCATAGCCTACTACGCCCACACCCATCGCGAAAGGGACTCGTCGTCGCCTGCCGGCTCGACCGACCGGCGCCAATTCCAGGATGCGTAAGTTCGTTAAAATACGGATCCTGTGCGGGTCTTGACGGATGACGGGGCACTTTCACGCAGCTACGTAAGGACTGGGCAAACCTTGAGTTCTGGAGGGATTGGGCCTCTGGGAGATTTGGAGAAACACCCTGAAGGACGCAATCGCGATTAGCCGAAGCATACCTGTGAGTTGACGAGTCCGCGGCGCCGCGGAGGCGGTCGTCGTGGCCCTGTCATGAGTGATGTGGGTCGGGAGTGTTGTCGAGGAGCGTCAGACGATGCGTAAACTTCTGTCGGTTACGCTCATGGCCCTGTGCTTCGGGGCTTGGGTGGCCGAGCACCCGGCGGAGGCGGCCAGCTATGCTGGTGCGGCCTCGACACGATGTTGCCCGGTGCCCCAGGAGTGTGGGGGGCACGTAGAATATCAACTCCAGCGCCAGACGGTGCTCAGGAACGTTCTGGAGACCGTCTGCGAGACCAAGCAGATCCAGTGCGTCCGCGACGTCTGTGAAACGATCATGCAGCCGAAGACGATCACGAGGATGCGCACGGTTTCCGAACAGTGCGTCCGTGACGTCCCTTATACGGTGCAGCGCCCGGTCTATCGGACGGTGCAGCGTGAGTGCCGCTACACCGTCCAGCGGCCTGTAAGACGGACCATCTGGAAGGACTGCACGTACACCGTTAGCCGTCCCGTGCGAGAGACGCACTTCAAGACGCGCTCGTACACGGTGAGTCGTCCGGTCCGCGAGACCCACTTCAAGACGCACGTCTATAACGTCTCGAGGACGGTCCGTGATGTTTCGTACAAAGACTGTGTCTACACCGTCAGCCGGCCGATCCGCGAGACCCACCTTAAGAACGTCTCCTACACCATTTGTCGTCCGGTCCAGGAAACGACATACAAGAACGTCACCTACACGGTCTGCCGGCCCGTGCCGCAGGTCTGCTATCGGTCGGTCCCGTACACGGTGCAAGTGCCGGTCCAAGACACCGTTATGCAGTGCCAGCCGTATACTCAGATGGTCCCCCAGCGCCAATGCGCCTACAAGCAGGTGGCCTACACCGTCTGCCGCCCCGTCCGCGAGACGGTGATGCGGGAGCACCGCTATACGGTGACCACCCCAGTGAAGCGGACCGTGCTCAAGAACGTCTCCTACACCGTCTGCCGCCCCGTCCG
>JAABUS010004654.1_pt1 | contig 19369 bp, 19 predicted proteins | sample 5560161 | NCBI WGS metagenome assembly JAABUS01 (sample SAMN10711885, study PRJNA513376) | rock metagenome | isolation source: Antarctica rocks | place: Antarctica: Victoria Land, Trio Nunatak nord | collected 2016-01-04 | reverse complement strand
TATAGCTTGAAGGAAGGGGAGTGGGTGTTGGGGAAAGGGGGGTGGTATACAGACTGGTATGATTGATGGGGTGATCTATGCCAGCAGTCCTCGGGAAGGGGGGGTTGGGGGAGGGTGGAGTGCCTTGTCAGGTACCTTTTGGCAGAGAATTGGGGGAAGTGATTCCCGTTATGTTTGAGCATGACCTCTTCGAAAAGGGGCTTGGGGTATGAAGGAGTATTTCACGGCTCTGCTGTTCACTCATGCGGTCGGACCTTGTTTTTTCACAGTACCAGAGAGCTTCTAGGGGTTTCTAACCTGTCTTTTCTATTTTATCTATGCTTTCGCAGACAATGCATGACTTTTCTGCGGCGGCCGATGTAGTATATGCAGGCCTTTCTCCGCAAGAAGCTCGATCAGTAGACTGAATAACCGCCCTATGTGAACACCCTTCATTAGCACGAGACCGAAAGAGCAAGTGCACGAAGACTTACATCGCACATCACATTGCTCCCAGTCATGAAGTGACTCGCATCGCTGGCCAGAAAGACCGCGAGCCCGTTCAACTCGGCTGGTCTACCCAACCTCCCCATCGGCGTTATCGCAGACCTGCCCAACCCTTCTCGTCAGCACACATCCATACATCTAATATGAGAAGGTAGTAAACAAAGGTTCAATAAAGGGTAGCCACGCACCAATGTTGCTTTACTTCTTCTAGATTTGCTTCGTTATTCAGCTCCGTGTCCATGTAGCCGGGACTAATGGTGTTGCATCGTATACCGTGCGGCGCCCATTCCGCTGCCAAGCTCTTACACAGGTGGATAACGCCGGCTTTGGATGCGTTGTATGCGCATTGCTGCTGTGGGTGCAGGACGCGGACGCCAGCGATGGAGCCGAGGAAGATGATGGAGCCGGGGGTCTTGTGGTGGATCATGGAGCGGGCGCAGGCGGCGGAAACAAGCTGGGATTTGTCAGAACGTACCTTCTCATTTATGTGCCAGATTGAAAACGTTGCGAGTTGTATAAAGAGACATTGCTCGGAGACCTTCATGTAAAGCTTATGCGATCCTGGTAAGTAAATTGGAGGACGGAAGTGACTTACGAAAGAGCCAGTCAGGTTCACATCCAGGGCCTTACGGAACATCTCCGCTGGGTGATCTTCCGCCCTGACTTGAGAGCTGCCGCTATAAGCTTCACTGCTAGATGTAGAAGATAATTGAGACGAGTCTTACTCCACAACCCCAGCAGAATTGACGACGATGGTCGGACATCCCAGATCTGACGTGATTTTGGTGACAACACCGGCGATGGCATGCTCATCTCGAACATCCACTTTGTAGAATTGCACAGGGATGCCGGTCGTTTTGTGCAACTCTGCAGCTGCATTGTCCCCCAGATCTTGTTTGACGTCGAGGAGAGCGATGGACGATGCGCCGGCTTCGGCGAGAGCCTGTGCCATGTTCCAGCCTAGACCTCGAGCACCGCTCTTTGGTTCTTAGCAAGGCCGATCTTGGAAAAACGATCGAGCGAGGGCCGGAAAGGGAGGGAGGGGCAGTCGCTCCAGTCTCAGTACATGCAATGTGACAGAGCGGAAGGTGTCTGAAGATAGGGCCACGAAATTATACAGGAAGAAATCAAGTACGCATCAGGACCACAGACTCGTGAACACAGCAGGAAAAGAGGAGGAGATATCAGGATCAACGAGAACGCTGTTTGACGTGCCACCCCATCAGGACCACAGACTCGTGAACACAGCAGGAAAAGAGGAGTAGATATCAGGATCAACGAGAACGCTGTTTGACGTTGTGGCACTCAAGATTGTTTAGGCAAATCAATAAAGGTACAGGGTATAGCAAATTGGGAAACTGGTCGCAGCTGATCGAACGGCTATTGATGTCTCAGAATATACAAAGAGAGATATCACCAACCCAGTAACAACAGCTATCTTTCCATCCAGCGCAAAGCTCCTCATGGTCGGTGTCAGCTTTGACAAAACGCTCTTGTCAAAGGGCTGCGCTTCTCTGCCTTCATCACTGGTCCGGGATTCCACGACTGGGTGGGATCGATCGACGTGTAGAGTTGTCCTCGATGTTTTGCCGTCATGAGTCACTACTGGCACTGTATCTTGCTTTGTTTGCCGTAGCCATTGGGATGTGCAGAGACCACGAGAGTGTCTGAGGCCAGTACCTCTTGTTGGAGGAATCAGCCTCAGTACGCGGGTGGACTTCACGTTCATTGAGGGGCAGCAGCAAGTCGAACAGATAGATATGTTGTTGAAGACATGGATGCTTGGGAAGATTCTAAAGTGCTAATCCAGCAATGGCATGTCTTATACAAGCGTCCATGCCGAGGCCCACAAGGAACAGTGGGAACGTTATGTAAAGTAGAAGTAAAGTAAGTGAGTCTATCCACATCATAAAGTAGTGGACATCCCGCACTAGGATCCCGAAAGGGACTAGCACTATTGACTACTACACATAAACTACTCAAGTGGCTATCCAAGTTGAGGCATGTCGAAGGCATGGATGCTTGGAGACGAGGTCCTCCCAATTAAGTAGTCTATAGTATGTGTTATATTATTAAAAGATATCTCGATATTTGGAGCATCCAAGAGAAGATGTCGTTCCTTCATGATCTTAGATCGAACAAAATCCACAGATAACGAAGTCTTGAGCTGTCTCCTGTTCCGTTATAGATGCTGGTTGAACAATCTGATCACCTTCTTGCTTTTCCTCGTACCGTCACGACCCCATCACCAACCTCCACTTTCCATCCTTCTCGTACCAACATTGCTCCAACCGCTGGTCCTAACCTTGATTTTCCTCCAGCAGAATGCCTGCCAATGCCGGTGACAACCCTGAATCCGCCATCTCCTTGGACTCTGCCCTGTCTAGCCCACTCAGCTGCGCCTCCGTCCCACCAAGCTTGCACTCTAGTCCTGGTGATCCTCACGGCATCCTTGACGTTAACGCCGTGGAGGTCAATCTCGTCTGCGTTCGACTGCCCTGCGACAAGTGCATCTGCGACGGCAGCTTCGTGCTGAGCCAGGCCTGCAGCCGCATCTCGACCAATAGAACTGTAATATGCCGCTGCACCGCCCATGAGCGGCTTTGACTTCGATTTTCGGTAAGCGGCATTAGCTTGGATGAACGCATTGGATCGCGCAGTAGCAAGGCTACCAACAGTTCGGACGGATAATTGCAGCGGAGAAGAGGTGGACTCCGTCATAAGCGATGAAGGTGATGGTGGCCGAGCTAAGTATTGTGGGATAATGGCCGTTGATGATTCTGGGGATGATAGCATGGCTTTCGCAAGTTCGTGGGCTGATGCTGTCGATGGATGCGTCATGCGGACGAGGGCGCCGAGGTGAGTATGGGACAGTGTCGGAAAGTCAAAGGCTAATTCGAAACTATGAGCCTCGAGGACACTGGACGAAGCGGATGGCAGGAATGAATTGGAAGTCATCGATTCGGAAGACGCGCATAAGGCGACTATTGTCCTTGGAAGGAGAGCACCAGATTCATGGTAGATCGAAGAGATGCTTTGACGTGGTAAGTGGACACGCTCAGCGAGGTAATCCACATCTTTCTTTGCTTGATCCCACCTACTCTGCGGAGAAGGTTCTGATTGAAAGGTGTCTGTTCCAGGTGTCGAGCTTGTGCGACGTGTCTGCTTCTTCCGCTTGCCTCTAGCTTTGCGTCCTCTATGGGTCTCAGGTGTTTCGAAGTCAGCAAAGCCTTCGATACCCCGATTGAACCGTGTAGTCCCGTTATTCACTCCTTCCTCCTCCAGAAAAGCTTGATTGAGCAAATCCTCGACTGCTCTGTGAAAGTCATCCTCGGCTTTCTTCAAGGCGAATTTCCGATCGAATTCTTTGATTGTTGGGAACATTGCTGCGAGCAGCTCTAGCTTTCCAAGTAAGGGCAACTCCTTTTCCGTGCGATCTTGTATTGAAAGGGTGCTGACACCATCCTCTGACTGTTGGTCCCCTTCCACATCTGGGCTCGACTCTGGCCACCGAGACGAGCTTGCTCGTCCAGGCGAGCCTCCGGTGCTCGAATCCTCATGCTGGGCGCTACTTCCAGATGGATCAAAATCTTTCGCGTCTTCTGACACGGCGCTCTCCTTGAGCACACTTAACGTAGCGCGCAATTCTTCCAACGATGCCTGATTCGATATGTCATAGTCGGAAATGATAGCATAGAACAGCGCTGAGTCTATAGGTGGACAAAACTCCTTCTTCAGGAGTGGTGGCGTGATGGTCAGTGCTGGTCAATTCGAAGCCTCGTCGTGCAGCTTGCTTACCTCGAGATCTATCCTCTGATCAACCATTTTCTATCCATGTAGATTTACACAAGTATGCAATAACGACCGTGACTAGCATAATAAATTGAGCGAGGTATAGGCAAAAGAAAATTACAGTGCAGAAACTGGGATGATCAACGTCATGAAAGTTGAGGTGCTGGTGTGGCGATGCAAGGGGCATCGAGGGGCTTTAGTCTGATTGATCATGGGCAACATCTACCGAGGACTGGGGCTCTACCTCAATATTCTAAATTAGTGTCGCCCCTAGAATTTTTGAAAACCACTTTTCGTTTTCGATCGCCGATTTCAAACACCATCATTTTCTCAACAACAACGCTATTGTTTTGCGTTAAGTTAATCTTTTATATGTAATTGATATATAATATTTGTTCTGTAAAGATTCTAAGCACTAATTTATCTTACGACATAAATTATATGCGTAAATGCGATTTTGAAGATATTTGCTAGCAAGCCACACCAAGCCCTATCAAGTTCTATCAAAAGTGCCTATCAAAATTTCTTTATAACAATAGTAATATATTACAATGTCTATAATAATCAAACTTGATATAAATCGATAGATCAACTGCATGTATTACTTCACTAGATTTTTGAGTGGTTCATACTCGCAATTGTTGAAGTATTGGTGGTGTTTGAAATCGGCGATCGAAAACGAAAAGTGATTTTCAAAAATTCTAGGGGCGACACTAATTTAGAACATTGAGGTAAACAGAAAGCGAAAAACCTAAATAAGGTTAGGCACGGCTAGATTTGGTACCTATTTTGGCACGCGAAGTACTTGTACATGTATTTTGTGTCTGCGTTTTCGAAGTATTGAGACGTCCTACCATGGAGACTGCAAAGCTGCTCAGTAGCTCGACCCATCAATTCCCAGGTAAAGTAACAAGCTCGCTGGGACTGCAGGCTCTGACAAGCTCCAAGGCAAGCTAAGCATCTCCGAGCTCTTCTTTGAGGTCCCGAAGAATCATTCAAGACCGGAGCAGGGCGTGCTCCAATTGTTTGCCAGAAGCGTAGAGCGCTTCGACAAGCCAGTAGACGTCTCCAAGAAAGAAAGGAAACAGCTGCCTTGGCGTAAGCCATCCATTGTGCCCAAGCTTGACCAAGATTAACTCAATGTTTCCTCGCCCCAGTATGCTACTTGCAAGGTATGATATTCTTGTCAGTCGTTCTGACTAGAGGCCGTGAATCGAGATTGAGTTGTTGTTGGTAGGCGGTCCAGGAGTACCATGTGGCCCGCCTCAGAGTTTTGCTTTCACGGATAGTTTCTTAGATAAAGGATATAAAGTAAGTCACCATCATGATGATCATCAATGCTTCTCACACTCGTACAGTTGCTATTTCTCGACCAGCGCGGTATTGTTTTTCCAACCTCTGCTTTGCGGATCGCTTTAATGTTACGATCTGCGTCTAGGAACAGGCTTGAGTAGCACGATCACAGCTCAGACCCTAGCCGAACAAGGAGACCCTTCAGCGCAAGCAGCGTATCTGAGGCATTTCCGCGCCGACAGCATCGGTAATCGCTGCAGTGAGGATCTTGCGAATAGCACGGCTGATGGCCGATCTAGTCAAGGACTGCGAATTAATTCGGAAGACTCTCACAGCGGAGTATCCTGAGGGTACCAAGAAGTGGTCGATTTTGGGGCAGTCTTTTGGAGGTTTCGCAGGCGTGAATTATCTTTCTAGATTGTTAGTCAGTATCTTGACGTTAGAGTAGCTTTGCTAATCGAAACGAAGCCCGGAAGGTCTACAAGAAGGTCTGGGATACCCTGTTGCCCTTGTGAGTGGTCTGTCAGAAATAATTTATGGTAGTCTTTACCGTTGGTGGATTACCACCACTAGTCAAGCAGCCAGATGCTGTTTACGAGTTGACATACTGTAATGCTCAAAGGTGGATATGACAATATAGCCGACTGACTCATCAAAGCAAAGCTGCGAACGAGAAACGAGGCGTACTATACCAAGTACCCTGAAGACATCGAGAAGGTCAAGCGCCTAGCTGCCTACCTCGCTGCTGAAAACGTCAAATTACCGTCTGGCGGCTCATTCTCCGTACTTCGGCTCCGCCAGCTTGGAATATACTTTGGTTTCCACGGTACGCCCTTCAATGGCTGATGTGAACCTTTCTGAGTTTTTTCCCTTAGGCTCCATGGACAGCGTACATGGTCAGTACAAGCTAGGAATCAATTGAACATGTTTGCTGATCTTTCTAGACATCATCCTCCGTTGCTGTAACGATCTGTCTCGATTCGGCTACTTAACCAGGCCAACTCTTATGGCTTTCGACAATATGGTAAGTAATTTTCTGAGTATCTCTTACCCTTTCTGGGGGTTTCAAGACGCTTGAAACATGTCTCAGCAGTATCTGCTCCCAATACAGGCTCTATTGTCCCTTGCATCGACTGAAAGGAAGGAATACTGACTCCGAAATCTATTCAGGGTCCTTTCGACTCCTTGCCGCTATATGCCGTGATTCATGAGACTTGTTACACACGGGGGTTTGTGCCCTCCTGGAGTCAGACAAGAGGTACTAAAGTAGGGTCCTAGGCCGGCGTCGAATTGGTCTGCGGATCGAATGTCTCAGCGCTTTCCAGAGTTTGCAGATGGGTCCGAGAAGCGGCAGGGTCCCATATACTTTTTCGGGGAAATGGTAAGATTTCTTGCAAAACCCGCGAAAGACACGGATGGAGATATTGATCAAGTGAATCGCAGTGCTTCAAGAAAATGTACGATGACTACGCTGAGTTGCGCCGTCTTCGAGAGACAGCGGACATCATAGCACACGTCGACAATTGGTCAGATCTGTATGACGAGGCGCAGCTTGCCAAGAACGAAGTACCAGTATACTCTGCGACTTACATTGAGGATATGTATGTGGGCTTCGAATATGCCCGTGAGACGGCATTGAAAATTAAGAACTGCAAGCACTTCATCACCAACGTCATGTATCACGATGCTCTGTCGAAGAAAAGCGATGAGCTAATAAAACAGCTTTTCGCCTTGAGGGATGATGTCCTTGACTGAACGGATAGCTGGAAAAAACCGCAGGTAGCCGTCTAGAAGACTTGGATGCTGGAAATCTTGGGCTAGCCTTACCAAAATTGGCGGATCAATGTAATTGCTTGCTTGAATGCTTCTCTGCCGCCGTTGAATGTAGATGCTGCCATCCTAACGGTAAGATTGTATGGCGGCTGTAAATCGCCGAAGAGCACAAGGTAGCTCCTTCAGTGCAGAGGCAACATATTTGTGGCTGCAACGGCAATTATCGACAACGTCGCTTGTAAAGCTAGCATCAAAAATGCATTTGCGTTCCAAATCGTACCAAAGTGACCGAAGGCAGTGTAACTCCGGCGGCAGTCAAACCTCAATCGCTGTGTGCATCTGTCTGTCATTGAACTCGTAGATGACTAGGGCCGCAGTACCAGCGTCGCTTGTACTGGCAGCTCAGAGTCTCGGAGGAAAGGCGATCAGAATTGTGCTGTGTTGTTGTTGTTGTGTGAGATCTTCCCTCGTGAAGAAGGCACCTGAGATAGAGGCCTCTAACTTCATTAGGCTTAGTAGCCTTGAGCCGCATAATTTCCCCTTCCTCCCACCTACTCCCTACTCTCCATCACTTCTACCCTCATCTGAGTCTGAGGTCGACCGTAGCTTTTCAACGACTTTACATTCCTACTTGGACCACCCGGATAGCAAAAGCTGCCAAGCCTTCGTTGGCAACGGTGTCGTAGCACGAGAGGATCTTTCATATGGTCCCCACTGGAAAGGTTTGATACGAAGGATACTACCTCGCAGAGGTCGTAGATCTTACAGTTTCACACACTTTCAGCGCCCCCAGCACGATCTCGAAAGCATCAAGAGCCCCTTTTGAAACTCTTCAGGCTACCCTGCGCCTTACCCTCCCGTCACTGTTGTTTGACTTGCTGCCTTCGCAGTTGAAGCGTACAGTCACAGCACCCACCCTCCAACTCACAGCCTTTGCAATACTATCCGAGTACCTTTCACCAGATTCCTCCCCTCCCTGCAAACAGCAGCTCACCCACCGTCAACCTCACCGAAATCCTGTATCAGCACCAGCACCAGCACGTTTTCCTTGGAAATCCCCCGGTGTACATAGGATCAAATACAAGGCTTCAATCAATATAACATCCTCTAATATCCCTTTTCCGACTGAGATATCAAGACAGCATATTGACAACTAGCCAACATGTCTGCATCACCTTCGGCGCTTACGACTGCGTCCGCCAAGCGTCCGCTTGACGACGAGTCCTCACCTTCGGGATTGACTGATCAGCCAGATGCTAAACGCCCAGCCCTGGACAAGCTTGCCAAAGAGGAGGAAGAGGACGAGGAGAAGATCAAGCCAGAACCTGTGGAAGCTCCCGAAACTGCTACAGCCGAAGTAAAAACCGAGGAACAGTCTGCACCGGTCGAAAACGGGCATGAAGACAATCAGGGTGATACTGTAGTGCCAGACGCCCCTAATGGCACAGGCGCAGCTGCTGCGGCCGTACTTGAGACGCAGCCTATTCAATCAACTGGTGGCCAATACGATCGGGGTGCGTCACAGGGACCTGGTCAGCATCAAGGCCACCAGGATGAAACAGGGTGGATCCATATCCGTGCTGTTATATCTAGCGCTGAAGCCGCCACTGTCATTGGTAAGGGTGGAGAGAACGTCTCTCTGATCCGTCGTCACTCTGGAGCGAAGTGTACTGTCAGCGACTACTCTCGCGGTGCAGTAGAGAGAGTCCTGACTGTCAGTGGACTGGTTGATGCTGCTGCAAAGGTACGTTCGAATTACCAAGGTCAGAGATTGGAACAGCTAATCGATTAGGCGTTTGGATTGATCATTCGCACACTCAACAACGAGCCCATCGACGCACCATCCACGAGTCAATCCAAGACCTACCCTCTCCGCCTATTGATTCCACACATACTGATCGGGTCGATCATTGGCAAGTCTGGTGTGCGCATCCGTGAGATACAGGAAGCTTCTGGAGCTCGACTCAATGCTTCTGATTCCTGCTTGCCTTTGTCCACGGAACGATCTCTCGTAGTCCTCGGTGTTGCCGATGCCGTTCATATAGCTACCTACTACGTAGGACAGACCCTTGTCGAACAGCTGACAGAACGCTTTGGAGGGCCCGCAGCGTCCTCGTACGCCACCCGTAGCGGTGGTCCTGCTGGTGTTGTTCCTGGTGGGATGCAAGTTGTGCCCTATGTACCACAACCTGCCGGTGGCAACTATGGCCACCCAGATAACTACAAGCGTCACAACAACCAAGCCAATCGTACGCCTGCTAACCCATACGGTGTCCCGTATCTCCATGGGCAACCGCCACAGCAGCAGCCGCAGGCTCCTGTGCATTATGGCGGCTCACCTCAGCAGGCTGGCTATGGAGCAGCTGGTCCGCACCAGCCAATGCCTCATGCGGGTCACCAGACTGCTCAGAGCCACGCAGGACCACCGGCTCAACCAATGCAGGGTATGGTGCCCGGTCAGCCGCTGACGCAGCAAATCTTTATCCCCAACGACATGGTCGGAGCAATAATCGGAAAAGGTGGAGCCAAGATCAATGAGATTAGGCAGCTTAGTGGTAGTGTGATCAAGATTAATGAACCACAAGATAACAGCAACGAGCGATTGGTCACGATTACTGGGACCCAAGAGTGCAACCAGATGGCACTCTACATGCTTTACTCAAGGCTTGGTACGTAATGCTTCTCAGTATGCGAGTTGTGCAACTGACACAAGAGTGCAGAGAGCGAGAAGCATCGCATCTAGTGGTTCAGCCAGCATAGTCAGACCACATTGCGATATCTGTGGGTAACAAGGTCATCGGGTACTCTTCTTCCTTACATTGCGCATTCAATTGCACAAAGCGTTTGTTACCATGTTATCGAATCCAATTGCGGATAGCGTGGGCTCTGGAATGTGACCATCCTTGTGAACGTTCCCGGAAAAGGAATGCTCGTACAACCGAATTCAGCCAAGACAGCATCACAAATTGTTCGCTTTCTATCATTCGGCTTCTGTGCGACCTGACAAACTTGCAATCGCGGTTTCACTGCTCAATCCTTTGTTCTATCTCTTTGTTGCAAGCATCTACATCACTGCCTACCGTACTAGTAATGACATTAGCTTGCCAGATGCAGCCATTCATGGTGATGTTAGGTTTGCCTGGCTTCAGCCATGAAGTGTCAAGGTTATCTCAATCACTATGTCTCGTCCACGGAGTGTGATGACTCTACATTTCTACTTAAATTCGTTAACTCCTCTTTGCGTCCTTGCAGACCCATAGTATATCTCACGCTTTGCTGGTGAGGTTGAGAGAGGCATCCCATTGTTCAAGCATCTCGTGTATCCTACAAAGCTCGCATACGTCGTCAATGATGGCAGGAAGTTCTAGATGCTCCTCCGCTAGTCTCTCAGCAAAATCCACTGCCACCTCACCAGGCTCATCTCGAAAATCCACACCATCCCCCAAGCGCCAAGAGCTCCTTACTCCCCCAGCAACACCAACCCGAACCCTCTACAAAGAACTCGCAACTATCCGCGTCGGTGAGCAAAAGGTCGAATTTCCCGTCCACCGTGACATCTTTACCGCCGCCTCACCCTTCTTCCGCGCCGCCTGGAACCAGCAATACGGCTTCACCGAATCCACCACCGGCAGCATCCACCTCCCAGAAGTCCGCCCGGACGACTTCCAGTTCTTCGAGCATTGGATCTACTCCAAGAGTCTCGCCCACGAAGAAGTCGAAGCCCAACACCCCGCCTTCTTCAGACTCATCAGACTGTATGCCCTGGCCGACCAGCTGGAGGTGGAGGGCTTGAGAAATGCGATTGTCGATGAGACAGTGCGGCTGAGCGAGAAGTACAATAGCGTGCCGACGCCGAATGATACGCAGACGCTGGATCAGGAATTGCGGGAGAAGTGTGGGCTTAGGGATTTGGTGGTGGATCTGTTTGTGTGGAAGAAGACGGATAATTTGGTGCAGACACATGAGGATTCTTGGTAAGTTCTTGTCTCCACTCTCCAAGGACTGTTCTTCTTTGGGTAGGATTAGCGGATTGGAGGGGGTGATGGCTGACGAAGATTATCTTCATGTTCTAGGAGCGAAGTCTTTTTGAGAGAGATCTTTTGCAGATACAAGAGGACGAATGGGTGCAGGGAGAAGGCTCCGTTTAGGGATGCTGCTGCCAGGTGTGAGAGGTATCACGAGCATAAGCAGACGGAGCCTTGTGTGGTTATGGTGGAGGTGGAGAAGTAGGTAAGTAACGATTATATCAGAGCTAAGCGCATAGACTGACCTCACTTTCAGGAGCGCCGTTCATGCAATTCCTTGTCAGGACTCGGAAACGCGTGCTTGTGTGGCTTGTCCAGAGTGTTGGTTGTAGGAAGGAGTCTATAAGTTTCCAGCACGGATGTTGAACAGTGTACAGGAAATCAAATATGAGCATGCATAGAAATACAACCTCAATACATCATCATATCTTTGTCCCTCGTAAGCATTGTTCTAGAGCATGGACCTTCTATCTTTCCTGCATAGTCGCAGTACATGCCGTAATACCCTTGAGCCCCTCCCTCAACGGCATCATCGACTTCTTGAAGTGGTCCGTATCCCTGAACTTCATAGGCGCATCTATGCTCTCCCACCCAATGAAGATGGCAAACGCCTTACACATCTCATGCTCGTATTCTAGCTCTTCAATAACCCAGCCCGCACTGCTAGCTCTATAGCCCTCAGCATGCTGCTCAAGGCTAGAGCGGCTGGCAGACCACTTTTCTTCAAAAGCAGATGTGTCCGCGTTGGCAGGGTGGTAGAGGGTCAAGCTTTCTGTGACGGGGGAGCGAGATGAGGCGGTCGCTGGTGCTGGAGGATGGGGCGAGAGATTGGCATGGGAGATGGATGCAGGGCCGTCGAGCAGCTTGCCAATATGTTCCATGAAGGGGCCGTATTCACGGGAGCTCATGAATTTCCGGTGGAAGTCTACGCTGTCCCAGTCTAGGTCGTGTCAGGTCAGCTTGATAGATTTGGCTTCGTTATTAGGACCAGAGGCTCGTACCGATCAACAGCTGCAGAAGGTTCGGGGCCTCGACTTTTCGGCCCCAGTACATGCGCTGATACCCTTCTTGACTGGCAATGGTGTCAAGGCAAGAATGCCAGATAGCGTGGGATGGGGAGTTGGGGTCTTCCACCTTCGCTCCTATCGGTAGTATCGCGATCTCTGTTGCTGGGGCCATGGCTACTTGAGCGCTCGTCGTTTGATCGATTGATGGATACTTGTGCTCGATCTAAAAGTCACTGATTCATGATTTGTCAACGCCTATGTTATCGTAACCACGGCAAGGTTCCGCCCAGAGCCGAGCGCTAGATATCGCAGTCGCTCCTATCGGACTCGGTTGGTGTTTCTCGTCTGCTCAATCCATCGTTTTCTGTTGCAAATTTAGTTTAGTTCTTTATCTACAAAAACAATTGCTATATATTTTAAATACAGTTGAGTACATTATATAGAAATTGTTGTATAACATCTTTACAAATAAGATGGCAATCTTGAATAAGTTTCAATGTTCTTAAAATTAAGCACATCAAAGAGGATCGTACCTCTCAGCTGAGACTCAAAGGATCCAGAGTGCATCGGAGTGTGCTGAAAGCGCTCAGGCAAAGTAATCCTGCGAAAACGAAGGATTTGTCTTACGCAACACGGAGGGTTGTAGCGCCGTTCTGTTCATCGCTCCAATGAGCTTGCAATCTTTGACGCCAACAAAATCCCGGGCCCAGGATTGTGCGTCTTTGATGCATGTGGCACTCCAAGATTGGTGTGGCCGGAGAGCGTGGGGCATGAGCTGAAGCGCAACACGTATGTCAGCGCCTTCTTTGCCTTCAACGCATCCCACTTATCCTGCCTTCTCAGAGTCATGCTTCCCGAATCCCCCGGCCTACGATCAAACCCTGTCCCATTCTCAAGCCGTGCCTCATTTTTGCTTCAGATTATGGTTCGCTAAGGCAGCCAGGGTCATGTTGGCTCCCGCGGTGCTCAGCATTCGAGACTCGAGAGTGTTGCCCCGCGGGACCTTTGATCAAGCCCTTCCCCCGTCCCCGTCTTCGCCTCAGGAAATCCAAGACTTGTCAACCTGTCAATCATGGCGATACTGAATACCATTTATAACACCTTACAGCAGCATACTGCACTGCAGATCGTAATAGCGATTTGTGCTGCACTGTTGGTTAGTCACGATACTCTGTTCCTCCGCTGAATATAGCACGACTAAAACGATCCAGTACCCGATCATTCAAACAATCATCAACCTCTACTTCCATCCTCTCTCGAAATTCCCAGGACCCAAGCTCTGGGCTGCATCTCGCTTGCCGTTCATCTACTGCCTGCTAACTGGCAAGCTTGTCAAGCGCGAGCGGGAGTTCCACGAGAGGTATGGGGAGATCATACGACTAGCCCCAGATGAGATCTCCTTTGCGAATGAAGAGGCCTGGAATGAGATCTACAGTTTTCGTCCTGGTCACAAGCGAGCTGTTAGGGACAAAGCCTACTACGTCGGTCGGTTCCCACTCCTCTCAATAACAGGAATCACAGTACTAAGTCCAAGATAGCACCAAACGACCAAGCTGATAATCTTATTACGACAAATGATTCCAAATTTCACAGTCGTGTTCGTGGCTTAATGAGCAACTCCTTTACTGAAGCTTCGCTGCGGAACCAGCATCCTCTCATCCATCACCACGCCGATATGCTAGTTGACAAGCTTCGTCAGCTTGCAACTGCCTCTCAAAGCTCAACAGAGTTAGGCGCTCTTGTGAATCTAACCGATTGGTTGAATTTCTTCACTATGGATGTTATAGGCGATCTGGCTTTCGGAGAGCCTTTTGGTTGCCTGAAGACTGGAGAGTATCATGCCTGGGTTCGAACTCTTTTTAGCTATCTCAAGGGCATGTCGCTTGCAGCTGCACCACGATATTATCCGCTGACCGAGCGATTCTTTATGAAATTGATACCTCGAAGCGTGATTGAAGGTCAACGTCAGCACACCGAATATGCAAATGAGCGGATTCTTCGTCGCTTAGCATTAAAGACTGATCGACCGGACTTTATGACACCATTCTTGCGAAACAATGTCGACTTCGAGCACATGTCCAAGAATGAGATACTGTCGACATTCAATTTCATTATCGTTGGAGGGTCGGAGTCCACTGCCACGACGCTAACCGGCATTTTCAATCATTTGTGTAAGAATGAGAAGATCCTGACGCGGTTATGCACAGAGATACGTAACAGATATGGCAAGGAAGAGCACATCACTATTGACTCAATTCACGATCTCCCGTATCTCGAAGCCGTTCTCAACGAGGGCTTGCGGATGTGCAATCCCGTTCCTGGCGGCTTACCGCGTATGGTTCCTGAAGGAGGTGACACCTATTGCGGCAAATTTCTTCCTGGTGGCGTAAGTTCCTGCTTAAACGTATCCAAGAACGGAGGGCTAGGAACAATAAACTAACGTCACCACAGACTAGGCTTGCCGTTCGAACATTTGCCGTCAATCGCTCCGCCAGATATTTTACTGACCCCGATCAATTCGTTCCAGAGCGCTGGCTGCCAAAGGGCGAGCGTCCCGTTCGCTACAACAACGATCGGCATACAGCGAGCCAACCGTTCAGCGTCGGATATCATAGGTGCTTGGGGCGGCCTCTCGCATGGGCAGAGCTACGTCTTGTGGTTACAAGGCTTTTGTGGGCTTTCGATTTCGCCGAGGAGCCAACACGGCGGGTTAGCTTCGATGACTTCCCAACGATCATGCTCATACAGAAGGAGCCTATGATGTTGAGGGTGAAGCTAACATCAGATGAGGCAGTTCCTGCGAAAGTCTGAAATCTGGTTGACATCTGAGCGCTGAGCTCCACGATCTAGCGTGTACAACAGGAACGTTTTGCTAGTAGTAGGAAGATATGACAGTCATTATCCTCGATTTTCCGTTTAGCACTTAAGTATAAGATAAAATACTATATAGCAAATCTATAGTATTGAAACGAATTTCTTTTTCATAATTATGTTTTTCTACTTATCTGTTCGAACTTAGAATACAAGATTGCCAGTTTGTTCGAAAATCGCAATATTGCATTATCGCGAATCGGGCGTGTTCTCATTTGCATACAAAGTATCTGCGCCGACCGCGATCCTGCCGGGTGCTGAACAACGGGGCCGAGGCGAAATGAACCCTTGCGATTGCCAGGTCCTGTGGTCCAAGCATGTAGCTGTAGCTATCCGCCTCAACGCAACTGGTCACATCCTGCCCCGCCAATGCAACAAGACCGCGGACTGTCCTGCTGTCTGAACGCCCCCTCTTCCTTCTTTGCATCAGACTGTACGGACGTACGAAAGATCTATGTTGTACTCTAGCTTTCGGTAACGCAAGCCTTCCGCGCTCGATTGGAGCCATTTCTATCGCAGTCTAATTCCTGCAGCGCCAATCGATCATTACGTGCGAAACGGACATAAGAAGCGCTAGAAGCGTGGGCAAAAGGGGCTAAGAAGCACCCCATACTCGCTCAAGATGATGCACCCTATAGATGTGACCGGCAAAGCCATGGATCTTAAGGCTGACGTAGACAGCCCGGAGCATGCCTCGCCGCAACAACATCCTGCAGCATCTGGGGCTTCACACGCCCAGAATGGCGCCGCTACACCGGCCACCGGTGCTACGGCCGGTATGCCTAGGATTCGGAGAAGGAATAGGATGATTACTTCGTGTCTCGAATGTCGAAGGAGGAAGCTTAAATGCGACAAATCTCACCCATGTACCAACTGTACCAAGTCATCGCGGGATTGCCTATTTCTGGCACCTGCCCTCGATGCTGCATCGCAACTCAAGCTCACCGAGATCAAAGAGAAGATGGGTTCTTTAGAAAGAGTTCTCGAGCAGGATGCCGCTAAGAAAGGCACCAAGATTTCTAACAGGAGGGCTGCTTCACAGGCGGACGTGGAAGGCGAAGATATTGACTTCGCCCCTGAGCCAGAAGATGAGAAGTATCTCGAACCGTCGGCGCTCAGCGTCCAGGATGCGGTCTACGATGAGGATGCTGTCGACGACGATCTTGCAGATCTGGGCTTTGCGATGGGTAAAATGAGACTTACAGATCGTATTGGAGGGTTCTTCCGGCCAAAAATGTCCGAAGAGGTATACCCTACCTTCACACGATGAAGCTATCGTTAACGTGCTGACCCTCGAAGCTTACTGTAACATTGAACGACTCGAGAAATGATCACAGATCAGAGACCGAGAAACAACGGTCTCCAGACCCCCCTATGCCGTTCTTCCCAGGGGCTCGCTTCCTTGCGCCAGGACCAACCTATATAGCACCTTCGTCAAGCTTTTTCCTTTCTAGCGGCGGTGCACCCGCTTCCCTAATCGATTTTCTGCCCTCCAGAATGGTCGCTGACAGACTTCTTGCTCAGTACTGGCAGGCTGTTCATCCAATCGCACGTGCCGTTCATAGACCATCCTTTCAACGGAGGTATGATGCCTTCTGGAACGACGTCACGTCGGGTATAGAGCCTCCAAATTCATTGCAAGCCGTTGTGTTCGCGGCCATGTTCTCAGGTGTCGTTAGTATGCCCGACGACACTATCGTAATGCAATTCGGAGTTGCGAAAAAGGGGCTAGTAGACAATTTTCAGATGGGCACTGAAACCGCACTCGGGCGCGCCAACTTCATTCGAACTGCCAAACTCGAAACTCTTCAGGCATTTATCATGTATATGGTGGGTAATTCAATTTACCTCCTAAACTACGTTCATCTCTTTCAGACTATTGATTCCTGCTGTTGCCCGCTTTCTTCTCTCAAAGTGGTGTCGATGATCTCTGATATCTGTATTATTGGCATTGATGCCTGTGCTTGTTGAGCCATCGTGCCTTGTGCGTAGTCAAACTGCTAATGGTGACGCAGCTGCCGCTTTGTCGTGGTGAAGTCTCACGTTCCCATTCAGCCTTGGTCGGAACTGCCATTCGTATCGCAGAATGCATGGGACTACACCGAGACGGTACCGAGTATGGCCTCGGACCGATCGAGACACATGTTCGGCGAATGTTGTGGTTTCAACTATGCTGTCTCGACATCCGCACCTGCGAAGCTCAAGGTCCAAGACCTGGCATCCGTGCTGACGAGTTTGACACGCAGTTCCCGCTCAACGTAGATGATGCTCAGCTGGAAGTTACCCATTATCCTACAGAATCCGACTCTCGATGGACAGATATGACCCTTAGTCTCATTCGCATGGAATGCAACGAGATCATTCGTCAAGTCTGGGTTGATAGACCCCGACTGGAGAAGAAGAAAATCAGTCTTACTGCCGTGCTTGGCAAAGTTGAGAATTTCCGCCGTATGATGAAAGACAAATACATGTCCTTCATCGACGATAGACTACCCATCCAGCGTGCTGGACGTCTCATCTTCGAGATTCAGAGTTTGAGAATGCACGCAATGATTTTACACCGATATCACAACAGCGTCGCATACTCAATTCCAGGTATCCCACGTCTCTTGCTTCACTGATTGGCAACTCTGACAAACACTACAGATCGGCTTCGGCAAATCATCATCACCTCAGGCGTAACCGTCATGGAGTCGGCAATTGAGCTAGAAACCTCTCCAGTTTTGAGTCCCTGGGCTTGGTATGCTGGAGCCATCCAGCAGTATCATTACGCCCTCCTCATCCTCATCGAAATCTACGCTTTCCCCATGCGCAAAGAAGCCGACCGGATCTGGGCGTGCCTCGACTACATCTACGAAGTCCCTCCTGGCATGAGCCGTGAGCAAAAGGGTCGGTGGATCATCACTCAAATTCGGGACAAGGGATACGTCTACATGAACGCTAGGAAAGCTCGTGCGCCAGCCAAGATCGATAACTTCGCGCCTCAGTCAATGGGCTTGGCATCCAAGTCCCAGAGCCCCGCGGACGCTCCTTTGCAGTCTGTGGGCAAGATGCAACCCATCGGCCCTCATTCTAGTGAGGTCCCTCAACAGATGCCGGGTGCGCAGCATGCGTATGGTGCGCAAGGAAACGTCCCACGAATGGCTCCGACTCCGGCTTCAAGACCTCCGCAGATGCAATCTCAATCCAATTCAATGATACTACCCCAAATGCCTGATGCTCCGATGGTGGACATTGACTGGGTGAGTCCAAGACCTTCTCCCGCCCTATTACACATCCCCATGGCTAAAAAACTTCCTAGTATGAATGGGATAAACTGTTCCCACCGGACATCAACACCGGAGAGCTCAACCTCCCCCAAGTTACCGTCTAAACAATGTTAATGGATCGAGTACCGCTATATATAAAATCAAGAAAAGGGCACTTGAAGGACTGGGAGTACCACTATGGTTAAGGTACCTGTAGGGGTTTATGGTATTATGTGTTCCCAGAGGAAATTCATGAGTTAGGGAAATCGGGGCTGTATCAGGGTACATTGACGATGTTATGGTAACGGAAGATATTCAAAAAGCCAGCCAGATATTTTTCGCCCTCATAAAAGCCAAAGACAGGACGTTTTTTCGCCCTTCCCACATTGAAATGATGATTTGGAATCCGCGTCTGTAAGTCGTACACCAGGTGCCGGCAGATGTGGTCCTCGACGTTCAGGGGCCGAAACGAACGTCGGATCTCATAGCTCCATCAACCAAGAATAACTTTGACGACTCGATAAACGGACTGACCCACCGTTGACGACCTATGAGCAGCAAGGCAGACCAATCAACGCTCACCACATACTCGCCAAAACCTCTGCCACCGCGTTCCCATCTTCTTCACTCAATCCAGCCCCATTTCCCGATTCCTGCACCGATCCAGAAGCACAATCGGTTGTATTCCCTGATTTCCCCCAAAGCCGCTGTAAGGGTATCGTCCTCACATGCGCGATACACTCTTACCCTCTCCCTCTTTAGCAACGGGTTGCCACCAGTCGATCCATCCATCGTCAATCCGAACTCCTATCCCCGCCTCCCGCAATAGCCAAACCCCCCCCTGTCCAAACCCATCCCTACATCCCCATCTCAG
>JAABUS010004653.1_pt1 | contig 19376 bp, 19 predicted proteins | sample 5560161 | NCBI WGS metagenome assembly JAABUS01 (sample SAMN10711885, study PRJNA513376) | rock metagenome | isolation source: Antarctica rocks | place: Antarctica: Victoria Land, Trio Nunatak nord | collected 2016-01-04 | reverse complement strand
AGACCGGATTGTAATTTTAATGTCAGGGCCGCTAAAGAGGTCATTCAGCAAAGACGTAGAAACTATAGCTGAAGAGATTTCAGATTATGATCACAAAGAATACTTCCTGGTAAAGACTCCAAAAGAAGGCATCTATGATATGTTGCCAGAAGGGTTATTTCATTCGCCAACTTCGCATAAATCTGCAAAATCAGAAAAGGAAATAATTGATTCTATAAAACAACGCAGGACAGAAGAGCGTAATGCCCGACGGTTCTTTTTACCTTTTGAATCAGCAATCCGTCACCTGTCAATACAAATGGCACTGTATGAAAACGCTCTTGATAAAAGATCTCAATTTGAGGAACTTATAAAAATATTTTCTTCACATTGGCAAATCTTCGACTATTTTGATACCCGGCAGGCCAACATTTTTATTCATATACTTCCCATAATACATGACATAAGAGATGATCACAAAATAATTGAAACAATCTTTGAACTGATATTTTTGTTACCGGTACATGTAACAGTACGCAGGCAGCTTTCTTTAAAACCTGATGAGTCTGTTATATCTGAACTTGCCAATAGCAGGCTGGGAGTAGATTTTACAACAGGCAATCATATCTACGATGATGGAGATGATGAGATATTAATAAAAATCGGCCCTATGGATAATAAAGAATTTCATCAATTTATGCCAGGCAATACAGGAAGCAGAATACTTGAATTATTGTGTGATTATCTGTTACCGGTACATATTGATGCAGTTACTGAATTTGAATTACATCAAGATGAAAAAACGACAAGACTGTTTGATGAGAGAAATGAGATGAACAGTACATTGGGAATAAATACTTACTTATGAAATAGTATCGCTGATTACGCAGATTAATATCGCCGATTACGCAGATTGTATGTGATTTTTTCTGCAACTTATCTGCGAAATTTGCGGACTTAAAATGTTTTTTTTCCGCTGATATCGCTGATCACGCAGATTTTTAAATGATTTTTTTTCTGCGCTTATCTGCGAAATTTGCAGGACTAATATTTCTTTTGTTTATGATACAAATAACTTGTTGCATTACATATAATTCTTCAAACTTCTTCCTTTCTCACCAGTGGGCAAGTTAAGTTTCGTATATTTAACTTATGAAATTATCTTCTGCCTTATTGATTTCATTTCTTTTTAGTAATACAATAACCCGTGCTCAAATGGTAATGGACTTGTATAGTGTTATTCCAAATTCTAAACCCTGTAATGAAAAGGAAACATATACAAAAAATAGCCAGAGTATAGGCATTGTAGCTCATGTTACTCACCCTACATTGCAGGTGTTTTTGCCAAAGGTTATGAACCCGGCTGCGAGCAGTATTATTATCTGTCCCGGGGGAGGTTACTCGGTTTTGGCAATAGATCATGAAGGTATTGAAGTAGCAAAAACGCTAAATGCGATGGGCATTGCTGCATTTGTACTAAAGTATCGCATACCTGATTCGACTTGTATGAATCACCGTGAAAATGTACCGTTGATGGATGCACAACAGGCCCTTAAGATTGTCAGGAAAAATGCCGTTAAATGGAGAATAGATTCAACAAAAATAGGAGTGATGGGTTTCTCTGCCGGCGGACATCTGGCTTCTTCATTAGCTACTCACTTTGAAGACCAGGTTATCAGTAATCCTGATCATACATCCTTGCGTCCTGATTTTGCGGTACTTATTTACCCTGTTATTAGTTTTAAAGACAGCATCACTCATAAAGGTTCCAGGGAAAATCTCATTGGTAAAACCCCTTCACCTGCGTTGGTTCATCGTTTTTCAAATGAAGAGCAGGTTACATCAAAAACGCCTCCTGCTTTTTTAGTACATGCTGTTGATGATGATGCCGTACCTGTAGCCAATAGTATTTCTTTTGCAGAAGCACTTGTCAAAAATAAAGTTCCTGCTGAAATGCACCTTTATCAAAACGGCGGACACGGGTTTGGATTACACAATAAAACAACAAAAGATGAATGGATTGAAAGATTAAAAAACTGGCTTAGTATAAATGGCTTCTTGAAATAAGAGTATAAAATCGTCACGGTTTTGTGGCTTTTATCTTTTCAATACGCGTTATTTACATATCTTTTGGATGGAAAAAAACCAATGCCTGTGTCAATATTTTCCATTTTTTTACAAAAGGGATTTTACAAAGGTTATGATTTCTTGTCATAAGCAAGAGTTCCTTTTATAGAAGTAATAATAATTCAAAGATTATTATTCTTTATAGTCTTGTTTATTAAAAGATTATGCTTGCATATATTAATGAAGAAAAAGTATTTACATATCATCTTTTCTTTTTTTTGTCTTCTTTTATTTATACAGCAAATACATGCACAGGAAAATAAAAAGCTTCCCCGAAAGAAGAATCAGTTTTTGAATAATATATTTAAGCGTATAAAAAGTTCCATCACTGTATCTAAAACAGACAGTACAATAAAGGCGACAGTTTTAAATGCTAAAAGTGTAATTCCTTTTAATGAATACCGTGGAAGAGTGATACGTTCTATAACCACAGAGGAACTGGGGTTTGAAAAAATATTTACAGATACCTCTAAACGAATAAATTATTATGGCACACGTTTATTAAATGCTTTGCATACAGATACATACGATTGGGTCATAAGAGATAATCTTTTCATAAGAAAAGGCAGCCGGCTTAATCCCTATCTGTTGTCCGACAATGAGCGATACCTCCGTTCACTTGAGTTTATACAGGATGCACGAATTGTTGTAAAACCTATAAAAGGAAGTAAAGACTCAGTAGATATTGTTGTAATAACAAAAGATTTGTTTAGCATAACCGGCTCATTAGATATAAGCGGGGTTGACCGGCAAAAATTAAGAGCAGCTGAAACAAATCTTGCGGGTGCAGGACAAAAAATACAGGTAACTGCTTTACGTGATATTAACAGGCATCCTTCGTCGGGCTATGATTTTCTATATTCAAAAACCAGCCTGGCTCATAGTTTTATAACTGCAACTATTGGCTACAGCCGTATTAATAGTGACCGAACCAGACGTGATAATGTTAATGCTGCTTATTTGCTGCTTAGCCGTCCATTAATTTCACCTTATTCCAGGGCTGCAGGCGGACTGGAATTGCGGTTCAATAAATCTGCTAATTTATATAACGAGCCCGACAGTCTTTTTCGCAATTACCAAAATGCCTCCATTGATGTTTGGGCAGGTTACAGTATCGGAGTAAAGAATCTTATAAAGGATAATAAAAGCCGTGACAGAACTTTTGTTGCCATCCGTTATCTCAGCAATAATTTTTCACGCACCCCAGCTCAGTTTGGTAAGCAATATAATTCACTGTTTAATGACATTCATGCTTTGCTTGGTGAAGTGACTTTGTTTAAACAGGAGTTTTATAAGACAAATTACATCTACGGGTTTGGTACTACAGAAGATGTGCCTTATGGTTATAACATAGCATTTACAGGCGGATGGCATAAGCAACTGGATCTTTCACGTCCTTATTTTGGTATAAATTCCAACTTATATGTTGCATCAGATAAAGGTAAGTTTACTCAATACTATTTGCGAACCGGTGTTTTTATCAACAAAGGAAAACCTGAAGATGTGAGTTTGCTTGTGGGCGGGAGTTTGTACAGTAAATTGTATTTGTTTCGTAATTTTAAAATGCGTCAATATTTCAAATACAATTTTACCAGGTTATTTAACCGTGTTGTTTATGATCCCATACAAATAAATAATTCGCTTGGTTTAAAATATTTTAATGCCGACACTTTGCGCGGTACCCAGCGTATAAGTGCCTATGCAGAAACTTTTTTCTTTGCTAAACTTAAGCTATTTGGTTTTCAACTGGCGCCCTTTGCGTTTGCAGACGCATCTATACTAACCGGCGAAAACAAGCCATTTTATAAGTCAGATGTGTACACAGGTTTGGGAGGTGGATTAAGAACCCGTAATGTAAACCTTGTTTTTGCAACTACTGAGTTTAGGTTTGTTTACTTTCCGCGAAAGGCCCAGGATATGGATGCCTTTAAAGTATCTTTTTACGGAAATATCCGTTTCAGGTACAACAGCAACTACATAAGATCACCAAATATTGTTCAATTAAACAATGAGGATGTCAATAGTTTTTATTGAGTTATTTGAATGCATCCAAATGCTAAAGCAAATATTTATGCTGAAGGAAAAAATAAGATTTCCTATATATCAATTTCTGATGTTGCTGCTTTTGCCGTTGCTGCCATAAATAGTTCTGAAGCTGAAAATGCAGTTAATGAATTAGGTGGACCTGAAGCTTTGAGTCCTTTCCAAGTTATAAAAATTTGAAGAGCAAAATGGAAAATGGTTGGCTGTAAATTTTGTTTGTTCCTTAAGAGGCATTAAGAGAAAAGTACGAGACCGCTGAAGACCCATTAAGCAAGTCCTTTTGCAGCTTTAATGACCAGTTGTGCAGAAGGGTCTTTGATTGAAAGTAAACAACTTTGAAGAAGTTTCCATTCAGGTTAATTACTGTAAAAGAATATGCTCAACGCATAGGTTTGAACCAGGATAAAAATTAACTACCATACTAATTTTGCTGACACATTCCTGTTGCAAAATTTACTTTAAATAAGATTAGAACTGTTATACTAATAAAATGACAGCTCCCGCAAATCCAAAAGAAGAAATTATAATTTTTAGAAGGGAGAATATTATACAATTTTTTTTGTTTCAGTACAAAGTAAATTATGAACTTTCAATTCTATTAAGGCATCTTAAACAAGCAACTTTTGTGATAAATATTTTATTAAAAATAGAATATTGTATTATTTTATTGTTAAGTTTTCGTAGTTTTAGAAATAGTATTAAATAAATTGAAATTAATATCGCTCATAATATCCATTGTACTGCTTTTTTTATTTACCGCGGCCGATTCCTACAGCCAAAGCAAAACCGGTATTATTTCTGTTGATTTTTATGGTGATACAATAGAGATTCCTTTAGACTCTTCATTTAGTGTACCGGTTTCGCCCCTTCTTTCAGAGTCGTCAGTAGAATCATTTTATACAAGCGTCAATAGCAGTAATTACAATCCTGTCATCAATACCCTTTTTTCTTATAAACAACAGCACCGGTTAGATGATTGGTTGTATTACCAGCTTATACGCAGCACTGCGGAAAGGGTAAGTCCTAAAGCAGTTAACTATCACCGGTATACATTGTATAAATGGTTTCTGCTTGCAAAGTCTGGATATGCTGCAACTATAAGTATAAGAAATGACCGGATGTTATTGTATGTACAAAGCGATGATGAGGTTTTTAATATTCCCTGTCATACGCAAAATGGTAAACAGTATGTGTGTTTAAATTATCACGACTACGGCAAGATAGATTTTGATAAAGAAAAGTTTACTATTGTGCATATTTCTGTGCCGGAGGCGCAGAAAGCGTTCTCTTATAAAGTAACGAGGTTACCGGATTTCAAACTAAAAAATTATGCAGTGAAAGAACTGCAGTTCGATTACTACCAGACCGAATATCATTTTAAATTGATGTTGAATAAGCAGGTAAAAAAAATTTTTAATAACTATCCTGTAGTTAATTATGAGACCTATTTTAATATTCCGCTGAGCAACGTAACATATAATTCACTTATCCCTTTACTTCGGAATAATATTAAAAAGATGAACCAAAAAAACGGGGTAGATTACCTGATGCGTTTTACCCGTTATGCATTTTCATTCGAAACGGATACTGAAAATTTTGGAGCAGAAAAACGATTGTCTCCCGAGCAAACCCTGCTATACGACCATAGCGATTGCGATGATAGGGCAGCATTGTTTTTTTATCTTGTAAAAGAATTGTACAACCTGCCTATGATTGTACTATCATATCCCGAACACATATCAATTGCAGTAAAATTTGACAAACCTCTTGGAAACCCGATAGTATATAAGGGTAATGATTATTGGGTTTGCGAACCTACTCCTCAAAAAGACGATCTTCTCATTGGTCAGTCCTTGTCTGCTCTGCGTAAAGTTCCTTATGATGTGGTATATGCATATAATCCGCTAACTTCTAAAGGGGATAAGTAATATTAATGTCTTTTTTTGATTTGAATTTTTAAAAGAAAAATTAAAAAATCTTAAAGGGCTTTTCATACTCTTCAACCTCAGATTATTTCATCGGTGAATAATCTGTCGGAAGCATAAATATTGATTCCACTTTGGTAGTAAGCGAACCTCCGCCTTTTACTTCCGAAGCATTTTTGGCTTCTATCCAAACAGGATCTTCCCTAAAAGCCTGCCATGATGCTTCGCCTGAAGTTTTATCTTTATGCGCTATTAAATAAACAAGTAAATTACTTTTGGCTTCTTTATCACTATCAGTTGGATGGCAGTATACTATATTAGTTATGCCATGCTTTTCAAATAGCTTCATGGTATGATTGCGAAATCGGTCGTCTAAATTTTTTATGTTGCCGGGCGAAGCGGTATAAGTACGTAATTCAAAAGTGCGTGGCTTGCCTTTACTTTCCATCGTTAAAGCCGGGGAATAATCGGCAGCTTCCAGGTAAAGGGTTTCTACTTTATTTACCAGTTTGCCATTAGCTTCTGATGCTTTAGCTACTGCCTGCCACTCAGGGTCGCCGCCAAAAGCTTTCCATGACTCTTCGCGTGCCTGCCGGCTTGGATAAGCTAATACATAGATCAACTTATTATCAGGATTATCAACCGGCACCCAATACCCAATATTTACCATACCGTGTTTAGCAAAAATGCGCATAGTATTATTTCTGAAACGTGCATTAAGATCATCAAGCTTACCAGGCGCTCCATAATAGGTACGCATTTCATAAAAAGGATTTTGTTGCAGCATAGTTGCCGAAGGAATTAAAGCCCCTGTTTTAGAGGATGAAGTAGTTTTAGATGTAGAAGTGCATGAAACAAAAAAAGCACTTAACATCAGGAAAGCAAAGGTTAAATTTTTCATTTAAGAATTAAAAAATAATGAGTTGAATACGATTAATCGAATTGAAATTATCCGACAAGATAAGACACAATGGACAATAATAAAAAAGGATGTGTAATAATATTATTTTTTACTTTCTTTTAAAATATCTTTTCCAAATGGTGCTTCAGCCTTCAGAGTGAGTTATAGAAACAACATTATATTTTGTAACTTTATATAAAGATAAGCAAGAGCTTTCTAAGGTGAACTCTTATAATGGTATTACAATTGTCTTTTCTTGAACCTGCACTATCTCTTAAAAAAGTAAAGTAGTACGTGTAAAAACTCCTTTTCAAACCTTTATGTTGTCAACAGTCATTTAACAACTGTCAACTGCTAATACCTACATTTTTTTCTCATTTTCTCCGGTGCTACGAAAAATAATTTTTATACAACATCACCTTTGCTTAAAAAGGTTATTTTTATTATTAAATTAATTGCTATGCCATCAAAAGATTTAAGTGAATTTCATGAACAGGTTTCAAACTTGTTTCCCTGGCCTGAAAAAGCTGAAGAATGGGATCAATACCGGCTTACCAACGACCAGGTAAGTTTTTTTAATGAAAACGGGTATTTACCAGGTATAAAAATGCTGAATGAGAATCATCTTAATATACTAAGAGATGAACTTTTTCAGTTAATAGACCCTGCCCGCCATGACAATTCTCTTTTTTATGAATACAATAGTAATGAATCTACTGATCCGAAAACCATTCTTTTTCATGCCTTAGGTGAATGGCGGATTACTCCCGGCCTTCATGATGTATTGTGGAATCCGGCTTTTGTGATGGCCGCAAGCCAGTTACTGGGAGATAAACCGGTGCGTTTCTGGCACGACCAGATATTCTATAAACCCGCTAAAAAGGGTGGGGTAGTAGCCTGGCACCAGGATTATTCTTACTGGACAAGAACAAAACCTGTTGCACACATTACCTGCTGGTGCGCATTGGATGATGCGACTATTGAAAACGGATGTTTGCAATACATTCCGGGAAGCTATAAGTGGGGCCTCTTGCCAAAGCCTGTTATTGCGGGCGACTTGCATGGTATCCGGGAATTTTTGAATGATGACCAGAAGAAACAATTTGATAACGCTCAACATGCTCCTGTAAAAGCTGGTGAAGCTATTTTTCATCATTCGCTTACCTTGCATGGTTCAGGCGAGAATAAAAGCACACAGCCAAGAAGGGCATTTGTTATTAATGCTTTTGCTGATGGCGTTGTTTCAGATAGTAATGACCCACTCCTGCAAGGTGTGCCTCCCGTGCCGAAAGGAAAAAAAATGGAAGGAAGGTTTTTTCCGTTATTGTTTCAGGGAATTTAAATGTGCGTTTTAAACAGATAGATTAGTTATGATGTTTCTGAAAAGGCGGAAAACAATTCTTTACTATTCATTAAAACGAATAAACAAACGGATAAAAAATGTTTTTTTATGGTTATCTTTTCTGTCAGCCATCAGCAGTTTTTTATCATTCTTTCATACTATTCAAGCGTTATTTTTTCTGTCATAACATCCCAGTGAGCTATTAATAATTCAAAGCGATGTTGTTCATCTTTAACCAGTTTAGCAGAATCAGGATATAATAATTGTTTATAAGGAGTTGTAAGGTCAGGATCAAATGCGAGCTTGCTATTTTTAAAAACAATGATAACTCTAAAATCCCAACGTGTGTCTTCCCCGCTATGTAACATAGGTTTAGTTGGTGTTACGCTGATAATATCTCCTTTCTCTATTGCTTTTTTCAAAAGCGGGTAATGGTTTTTTTTCCATAAATCTATAAATTCATCTGCATACCCCCATTTTACTTTGTAGTAATTTTCAACAGTAAAGTATTCTTTGGTTATACCTGTCTGGGCCAGCGCAGACTGACAGAAAAGAAAACATATTATTATAAGCAATTCGCAACGGTGTTTTTTCTCCATTAGTTAAAAGATTTTTTTGCTTATTGAAATAGAAAACCAGGATTAGAAAAAGAGTAAGAGTTACATATTTAAAACTATTTCTTTTCAAACTCATTTATCTGTGCATATGTATCTGACAATGAAAGATCGTAATTAATAGCGCTGAGATGAATGCAGTCCTCTTTATCTTGCGCTGTACTTAATATCCATTTATCATCACTGCGGGTATAAACTTCGGCAGCAAATTCTGTACTGCTAACCAACACATAATTTTGAAGTGAGGGAACGTTTCGGTACAATTTGAATTTTGTGCCCCTGTCATAATTCTTCTGTAGCCGCAGAAAGCACTTTAAATAAAACGGTGGGATTAAGTAAGGTATCAAACTTGTCATCAAGATATTCTTCCTTACCGCAAACAATGATAACATCAGGGTAAGTATATAAGCTATTCTTATTATTATGAACCCTTAAATCACTTGGGAAAAATGCACACTCTTTTCTTCCTTTTAAATGCTGGCTAAGTGCGCCAATAATTGAAGCCACTATTTTGTTATGCTCTTTTGTAGCTCCAGCCAAAGCAAATATTTCCCCTTTGTAATATTCACTTTTATTTGGTGCTTGCCTTTCAAGTTCAAGATATTCTTCCCCGGAAAGAAGTGTTTTAGGAATTGCCGCCATAAGAAAAATTTACTGATAAAATTAAATCAATTTGAAGTGAAGCCGCCATGATTTTTTGGGGGATGCGACCTATCCTAAATGAAAAATATAATCAAAAATGTGTTTTTAAAACTATTTTCTCTTCTTATATCTAATAATGACTCCTGCATGAAACAACAATTACCGCATCATCAGTAATGGAATATACTATTCTATGCTCTTCATTTATTCTTCTGCTCCAGAAGCCTCTTAAATTACCTTTTAATGCTTCAGGTTTACCAATATCTTTTATTGGATCTTTTAAAATTGAGGAAAATAATTCAGCTATTTTTTTCAACATTTTAAGATCATTTTTTGCCCAAAATTCAAAATCTTCGACGGCATGTTTTTCTAAAATGAGTTTATTCATTTTCCTGGATCATTAAGGTAGCTATTAATTTCCTCTATCGTATACTCCCTAAGGTTTCGCATATGCTTCACATTTTCAACTGATTCTAATAATCGTTTTTTTGCTATAGGGTCACTCAGCAAATACTCCGTTTCATCCATTTCATCGTCTTCATAAATATGTACCGCTACTTTTTTACCTTTAAAGGTTGACCTTATGAATTCAATCAGGCTTACATTTATTTCATCTGCATTACCTCTTAGCAACGTATCCATAACAAATAGTTTGTTTTCAAAGTTAAGCCCCTATCCCATAAAGGGGAAAAAGAAAACAAAATTTATTCTAATTCCTCTTACTAGAAAGCAATGAAAAACCCGCTTTTACAAAGCGGGTTCTAACTATCGTCTATGGTCTATCGACTATGGTCAATATTAATACCTATACATCTCCGGCTTAAAGGGTCCGTTCTTGCTGATGCCTAAATACTCGGATTGTGCATCGGTAAGCTCATCAAGCTGCACACCAATCTTAGCAAGGTGTAAACGGGCAACTTTTTCATCAAGATGCTTTGGTAACACATATACTTTGTTTTCGTAATTATCGTGGTTTGTCCAAAGTTCTATCTGAGCGAGGGTTTGGTTTGAAAAAGAGTTACTCATCACAAAACTTGGGTGACCTGTAGCACAACCTAAATTAACCAAACGTCCTTCAGCTAATAAAATAATGTCTTTCCCGTCTACATTATAAATGTCAACCTGTGGCTTAACTGTATCTTTTGATTGACTGTAGTTCTCATTTAACCAGGCTACATCAATTTCGATATCAAAATGGCCAATGTTACAAACGATAGCTTTATCCTTCATTGATCTGAAGTGTTCGCCTGTGATCAAATCACGGCAACCTGAAGCGGTAACAATAATGTCTGCTTCTTTCACTGCATCAATCATTCTCTTTACTTCAAAACCGTCCATTGCAGCTTGCAAAGCACAGATAGGATCAATTTCAGTAACTATAACACGGCAACCTGCACCTGCTAATGAAGCCGCAGATCCTTTACCTACATCTCCATAACCACCTACAACGGCAATTTTTCCAGCCATCATAACATCAGTAGCGCGGCGGATAGCATCAACCAAAGATTCTTTACAACCATATTTGTTGTCGAACTTTGATTTGGTAACACTGTCATTTACATTAATAGCAGGAATAGGCAAAGTACCATTCGCCATACGTTCGTAAAGACGGTGCACACCAGTCGTGGTTTCTTCACTCAAACCTTTAATATGCTGAATTAATTCAGGGTATTTATCAAATACAATATTTGTAAGATCGCCGCCATCATCAAGGATCATGTTTAGAGGACGATCTTCACTGCCAAAGAACATGGTTTGTTCTATACACCATTCAGCCTCTTCAACATTCTGGCCTTTCCATGCAAATACACCAATGCCGGCAGCAGCAATTGCAGCAGCAGCATGATCCTGGGTGGAGAAAATATTACAGGAGCTCCATTTAACCTCAGCTCCTAAAGCAATTAAAGTTTCAATAAGAACTGCTGTCTGAATGGTCATGTGAAGACAACCCGCAACTCGTGCGCCTTTTAACGGTTGAGTTGGACCATATTCTGCCCTTATGCTCATAAGCCCCGGCATTTCAGCTTCTGCAAGACGTATTTCTTTTCGGCCCCATTCAGCAAGGCTCATATCGGCGACTTTGTACTTCAAACTAAAGTCAATTTGTGTGTTCGTAGTTGTAGACATAAATAAGAATTAGGAATTTGTGAATTAAGAATTAACATGTTTGATATTTTAGCCACGAAGGCTCGAAGACAGTAAGATGCGCAAAGAACTTCGCGCTCCTTCGTGCCTTAGCGTCTTTGTGGCTAAATTCTTCAAAGGCAAAAGTAACTTTTTAGAATAAAGTTCTACCATGTTATATAACTTTGGAATAATTCTATCTTAAAATGAGCATTTAAAGAAGAAATAAGAAGTTTATTATGTCAAAAGCAACTAAAAAAGAATATTCTCCTACAGCCAGATTGCCGCCCGATAACATGGATCTGTCTATTCTAAAATTACTTCAGGAAAATGCAAGAATTACGGTAAAGGAAATTTCAGAAAAGGTGCATCTTAGTACAACTCCTGTTCACGAAAGAATTAAACGAATGGAAGAATCGGGTGTAATAAAACAATATGCAACTTTGGTTGATCATACTAAGGTGAAGAAAGGATTGATGGTAATCTGTTATGTTTCCCTTAAGCAACACAGTAAAAATGCAGGAGACAAATTTATTAAGACAATTCTTGAATTAAATGAAGTTGTAGAGTGCTATAATATTTCAGGAGAATTTGATTTTATGCTGAAAGTGGTTAGCGAAGACATGAATGGTTACTATGATTTTCATGTAAATAAATTGAGCCAGATAGAAAATATGGGACATGTTCAAAGTATATTCGTTATGGGAATTATTAAGCAAACGCACCAACTGATATATTCCCATTGATCCGGTAATGTGCATAGCTATTCATTGAAATAATATTTAGGATATCTTTACATTCATGTTAGGAATATAACCAGGGTTGTCTGCAAAAAAATAATGTTTATTCAGACGATAATTACATTCAATGCTTTATGAATACAAGACAGGCTTACAACAACTGGGCTTTACAATATGATACTAACGATAATAAAACACGAGACCTTGAAGGACAAGCGTTGCGGGCATCTTTGGCTGATATTTCTTTTGACAACTGTTTAGAAATTGGATGCGGAACCGGAAAAAATATGGAGTGGCTTCTTAAAAAAGCGAAACAGGTAACAGCCATTGACCTTTCAGACAAAATGCTTGCTAAAGCAAGAGAAAAAATTACTTCAGATTGCGTTTATTATAAACAGGCAGACATTACCGAAAACTGGACTTTCATAAACCGTCTTTACGACCTGATAAGTTTTAGCCTTGTGCTTGAACATATTGAAAACCTTGACCACATCTTCGAAGAAGTTTCTAAATCAATAAATGCAGAAGGACATGTTTATATTGGCGAACTTCATCCTTTTAAACAATATAAGGGAACGAAAGCAAGGTTTGATACAGAAAAAGGAAGACAAGTGGTAGAATGTTTTAATCACCATATTTCAGAGTTTATTCAAACAGCAAAAAAACATGGACTTGTACCGGAAGATATAAATGAGTATTTCGATAATGATGACAGAAATGAAGTCCCAAGAATCCTGGCAATACTTTTAAAAAAAGGTTGACGGTTTCTTAAACAAAATCCGGCTAAGAAACAATAGCTTTTAGAAAACCTTATCTATTAATATTCGAAGGTGTAAAACAATAAGTGTCAGAGAATCTGGATATTTTAAAAATTGAATGCTTTTAAGTAAAAGGGCCTTATTAATATTTAAGAAGCTTTTTAAAATTTATCTTTTAATAATACCGGCATTAGTTTTTCATAGCAGCATCCTTGCGTCGCAATCACTTTATCAGAATATCAATGAGCAGCTTTAGTCATCAATACAAAATCCTTAAAAATTTTTAAACAGTTTCTAACTTATAAACTCTTTATTCATGAATCGACCTTTCATAATTTCTTCGTTTTTTTTGTTTACAGTTGTTATTGGGTTTGCGCAATCTCACAAGATTGTTGATAAAAATTTAGTTAAACCTTTAAAATTTATTAAAAGACAAATTGCTTCTGAAAGCTTTGAATCTGCAGAAGTATTTGATGTAAACAATGATAAAATCCCGGACATTGTATCAGGATCGTTCTGGTATGAAGGGCCGGGCTATTTTAAGCGGCATTACATTAGCGGGGGCAAACAGTTTGGTGAATATTGGGATAATTTTTCTACTATACCCCTGGATATTAATGGCGACGGCCGTCTTGATTTTATAACCGGAGGTTGGTTTCGTAAAATACTTGTATGGGAGGAAAATCCTGGTAATGACAATGAATGGCAGGAGCACGTTATAGCTGAAGCTGGCAACGTAGAAACTACCCGTGCATGGGACATTGACGGTGACGGTATTCCCGAGATCATACCTAATACGCCTAATGACCCTTTAGTTATATACCGGCTTAAAAAGGATAGCCAGGGAAAAGGAACAGGTACTTTTGAACAAGTCAAAATCTCTAATGAAAAACAGGGCCATGGATTAGGCTATGGCGATATAAATGGAGATGGCAGGGGTGATTTAATTCTTAATAACGGTTGGCTTGAAGCTCCTGCAAATCTTTATAAAGATACATGGACTTTTCATAAAGAATTTAACCTGGGCACATCCAGCGTTCCGATTATTGTTGCTGATGTAAATAAGGATGGATTGACAGATATGATTGTTGGCCAGGCGCATGATTATGGTTTAGACTGGTACGAACAGCAAAAGGATAAAAAGACAAAAAAGTCATCCTGGATAAAACACCCTATTGATCCTTATAATTCTCAATTTCATGTAATGCAATGGGTAGATTTGGATGGGGATGGGAAGGAAGAATTAATTACCGGAAAACGTTATCGCGCTCATAATGGAAATGATCCGGGCGAGAATGATCCGGTTGGTATTTATTACTATAAGTGGAACGGAGAGTCTTTTACAAAGCAAATTATCAGCTATGGCGCTTTTGGAGAAGGGAAGGGCTTGGGTATATATTTTAGCGTCAGCGACTTAACAGGATCCGGGAGAAAAGACATTATCGCAGCAGGTAAAGATGGCTTATATGTATTTTACAACAAGGGATTTGAATAATTTTCACTGCAGTTATAACTTGCAGGACATTATAGTTGCATAGAATTTGGTGATATCAGTCCGAAACATTATTATTCCACTTTTAAAAGTTGGACCTGCTCTCATTTTTCTTATTTGCGACATATTAAAAAAATTAAGCCGGATTTTCCTGCAACCCGATCAACTGAAACCGGACTTTCAATTTTTCCAAAGCCTGCTGCAGTCTTTCTTTGTGTGTATCTGTAATAAATACCTGGCTTTTGCCTTCAACACAAACATGTTGCAAAAGGTTTTGCATTCTTCCTGCATCGAGCTTTTCAAAAACATCATCAAGCAATAAAATCGGTGCAAAACCTTTGGCTGATTTCAGTTCTTCAAACTCTTTTAGCTTTAACGCAAAAAGCAGGCTTTTGCGTTGCCCCTGTGATGCTATATTTTTAAAATTCTCATTATTAAGTTTCAGTTCTATATCATCTTTATGTATGCCTATAGTTGTTCTTTGAAGCATCATATCTTTTTGTCTGAACGTTGTTAACAGCTTTTCAAAATCATCTTCGAGTAATTGGCTGTAATATTCTAATTGTATCAGTTCGTTTGTTCCTGCAATTTGCAGGTAACTTTTTGCAACAGAAGGTAAATAATTATGCAAAAATTTTTTCCGGCAGTTAAAGATGTATTTCCCGGGTTTTACAAGTTGGGCATTTATAATATCCAGCAGAGAGTCATCTGTATAACCACGTTCACCTGCCGTCTTTAAGAGGCTGTTTCTTTGCTGCAGCACTTTATTGTAATCAATAAGACTTTGCAGGTATTGGTGATTTAACTGGCAAAGAAGCGTATCAAGATATTTTCTGCGAATGTCACTTGTACCAGTTATTAGTTCAACATCATCCGGTGCGATCATTACTGCGGGAAACTGTCCTATATGAGCGCTAAATCTCTTGTATTCTTCTCCATTGCGTTGAATTTCTTTTTTGTTATTTTCCCTTATTATGCAAACAACCTTTTCGGATTCTTCGTTCCTGGTAAAGTTCCCCTCTATACGCATTCCCTGCACTCCGTGATGTATAATACTGGTGTCTGTTTTACTAAAATAACTTTTGGTGAAGCAGAGAAAATAAATAGCGTCAAGCAGGTTTGTTTTCCCCAAACCGTTGTTACCATAAATACCTATTATATTTTCACTGAACTTAAAATTTTGTTGCAGGTAGTTTTTAAACTGGTATATGGTTATGTTTTGCAGATGCAGCATAAAAAGATGCAAGTTAAATGCATAGAATTATGTATTTAACTTGCAAAGGAGTTTTTCTGTCTAAATCATGTTTTGTTGTTAATTTATGTTATGTGGATTTTTTGGCTTGAAAATACAAAGAATGGTATTGCTGTAAATATTGATATATGGAAGGAAATACTGATTTATAAAGAAAAAATAAACAAAGCTTTCGTCTTACTATCTAAAGCACTACAATTTTTCCGGTAATAACATCTTTTTCATTCTTTGTTATCCTGTAAATATAAATGCCTGGTGAAAGTAAGCTTGTCGGTATGTATTCATGTACAGATTGTATTTGCTTTTTTAATACTATTCTTCCTGATACATCAGTCAGTGTCAGAACTTCTTCAGATGGTATAGGAGTAAAAATTTCTAAACGCTGATTTCTTTTAACCGGTACCGGAAAAAGTAAATATTTTCCGGGCTCCCTGTAATAAACTGGTATTTCGTCAGAGTAAATAATTTTACCATCACTTAAGACGATCTTAGCCCTGAACACTGTAACGCCCTTTGATAAAGATGAATAGGTATACTGATAATTAAGTTGGTTCTCAAGTGCAACCGTACCGATGTCTTCAAATTTTACTGATGTATATTTCTGAATAAAAACTGCAGTGACTTTATACAATGTACCTAATAATAATGTTAGCAGGGCAGAATTGCCTGAAACATCTGCATAAAAAGAACTTACATAGCAGCCAGCGCCTTGTGCAGCATAGTCAAAGCCATAACTTTTTACTCCCGTTGTTCCATCTGCGAATACAGGGGCTACAGATATATAATTGCTTTGCAGCATACTTTTGCTTAGTAATATAGCAGTATCATTGATTTTAACTAAAGGCTCCATATACTTTTCGCCTAATTGGTAAACCTGGTATTGCTTTATATTTTTAAGGTTATTCCAATATATCAAAATAGAATCTTCACAAACGAAGCCTGATGTTGGTCTAAGCAAAGTGGTAATTAAAAAAGTATCAGAATAATAAAAACTGTTTCCTGCTTTTGCTCTGAGCAACATAGCTGAGATAGTGTCCGGGGTATTCCAATACAAAAAGTTTTTAGACAAACTAACATCTGGTGTTATTTGATGCCAGGAGTTGAATGGAGGAAAAGCATACTCTATTGCTGCCGTTCCGGAAATATTGGTTTCCCACCTTACAGTTTCTTTGTTATTGCTTTGGGCAAAATCAACTTTAGATAAATTTTTCCACCTGAAATAGTTGGCAGTATCCCAATCATAAGCAATGTAAAATTTTTGTGTGGAGGATGAAACATCAATCCCTTTAACCGTAACCTTGTAATTGCCTGCAGCAGGATTATTAATCGTAACTTGTTCTTCATTATTTAGACTATCTCTTTTCCTTACAGCATTTTTAGACAAAGAATCTGAGTTTGCAAAACTGCTGAGAACCCATGGTTGCCATGTTTGTCCTGTGTTTTCAGAAGTGACACTGAGGTCAAGATCGTTGATAAGTGCTGTGGGTGCGTTAGGCAAAGCGGCTGAATCATTCCATGCAATGCTTACTTTAAGTAAAGATATTCCCGAAGGAACAGTAATATTAAATATTGTTGTATTCCCATTGCTGACATCACCGGTAAAATATTTTGCTGAATTAATTTCATCCATTGCTTTGATTGCGTTAAGATTGCCAAACCCTGTAAAGTAATCTGGCCCGGGATTAGAAACATCATCTGCAGAATTGATCAAAACAGCTCGTGCTAATGCAGAAGGAAGAATCTCATTATTTTTCAGCTTATACAATTGTTGCAATAAAACTGCAGCACCAGACACAAGTGCAGCAGATTCAGAAGTGCCATTTTTTTGAAAGGCAGCAATATCAGGTTTTATCCGTCCATCATAAGCGGGTCCTCGAGAGCTTAACACGGCAGGATTGCCAAATGTATCAGTGGCGCCAACAGTGATAATATTTTTAGCCATTTTAAAATTACCGGTAAGATTTGAAAATCCGGTAACACCGGCATAATTTCCTACAGTTGATGCTACATTTCCAGTATTTCCGGAAGAGAATACATGCAGCAACGACGTATTATTATTAGCGCTTCTGTCAAAGGCGACTGCATTTAATCCGTAATTGTTATCAATTAGAGTTCCGTAAGAATGATTTTGAACTGTAATATTATTTTGAGTATAATATTTATCATCATCAGGTAAAATCTCTTCGAAAGAGGAAGACGAAATATGTGCCTCGGGAGCCGCTCCCTTTGCATAATAAACTGAATTATCTGCACCTGCAATAACTGTGGCCATAAAATTAGCATGAGCACTTATGTTTTTTGTGGCGAGCGGAGAATCATCAAACCTGCCTTTTAAATCAATATCCGCTGTATCATAATAATCTTCTTTTATTGACACATGCATTCCTTCACCATTGATGTAAGGATATTTTCTATGTACCATATTTACACTATTAGCTGAAAGATCAAAACCGGGTGTACCAAGTTCTTCTGCAGGTTTTGAAATAAGTATATCTATATATATGACTCTATTGTCTTGTAAAAACAAATCTGATATTTTATTAAAAGTGGTTACAATTGAAAAAATTCTTTGCTGAGGACGAACAATAGTTTTTGGAAAATTCTTATGTATTACACTGTCAGTAAATGCCGGGTCAGTAATCTCAATGGTATAACGACATAAAGTATTTCTGTTTTTCTCTCCATGCTTTTCAGCGAGGGGACTAAGCTTCCATTTATTATTAGCAGGAAAAAGAAAAAGCGATTTTCTTTCCATAGGAGAAAGAATTAATTGATTGTTTTTGATTATAAAAAAAGAGGTTGAGAATTTTCTTACTGCTGAATGCTCCAATCTTTCTTTTAATGTTTTTGAGGTTTTAGAGGTTAATTGTACAAGAAAAAAGGGAGAATTTTGAGTAAACCCACTATCAACATATTTTTTTTTAAAAAAATTAAGGGATGGTAACTGTGAATATAACTTATTGTAAAATAATATACTTAGAAAGAAAATGTAAGTAGTTTTAAACATTAGTTACAGATAAAGAATAATAAATCTTCAAATTTACTTTGAATTCGGAATAAAATTTGATATTATACTATACATTAAAAAAAATCCCTGATTATGAAATTAAATGCACAAATCGTATTGGCATTTGTATGCCTTTCTCTATTGTCTGTTTCCTGTAAAAGAGAAACTGTTATTTCTAAAAATGACATCTCTCAGGATGTTCTTCAAAAAATTACTGCACAAGGCTTCAGCACAGAAAATGTTCGTAAAGTTGATAATGGTTATCTTGTAGAAGGTGACATAGTGTTAACAGAGCAGAATCTTAATGCGCAAAGTACTTCACCTACTTTAGTGATTGCAAACACTGAACAGTACCGAACCACTAATCTGGTAAAAAATACACCAAGAACAATTACCATTTCTGTCAGCGGAACCTTAACCGGTCTTGCAG
>JAABUS010004651.1_pt1 | contig 19379 bp, 18 predicted proteins | sample 5560161 | NCBI WGS metagenome assembly JAABUS01 (sample SAMN10711885, study PRJNA513376) | rock metagenome | isolation source: Antarctica rocks | place: Antarctica: Victoria Land, Trio Nunatak nord | collected 2016-01-04 | reverse complement strand
GTTTTCGGGATGCCGTGGGCCGTGCCGGCGAGCTCGGGTTCACCGATGTCGTGACCCACTGGCCCCGTGCGGACGGCCCGTACGCCGGCTCGGAAGCAACCCTGCAAGCCGTGGCCGCGAACGTGCTTCAGGCTCGGAACAACCTCTGATCCCAAGTTGATCAACGAGGTGCTCACCCACAGACGGTCGATCGGCTCATGCGCAGGTCTAAACCGCTCGAAGATGACCACCACGTTGTCGTAGCGTGGCGTGATGACGGGCAGGCTCCACGGGCAGGTCGTACGACCGACGCGAACCGCGACGTGGAACTACATCAGGGGCAACGACACCGCCGCCAGCGCGCACGCCAGGTGTCGTCCGGACCGACGCTGGTTCGTCTCGATCGACGCCTGGGACGAGGATGCCTACGCGCCGTTGATGACCGCAATGTGCGAGGACCTGCGGCAAGACCTCTACATGAACGTGAGCGGCGACGACGAGGGGCTCGAGCGCTGGCGAAAGCTGGGCTTCGAGATCGGTCGCCGGGAGATCGAATACACGATCCCCGTTGACCCGGCACGAACTGGGCTCACTGACGCGCCGCCACCGGATGGAATCGTCCTGATCTCTGCCGATGCGGTGGATGAGCAGGGGCTGCGGGAATTGGACGACAGGTTGCGTGCTGACGTGCCGGGCACTGACGGTTGGCTCAATGACCCGCAGGAGTTCCGCGAGTACACGTTCGACGAGCGGCACTTCGATCCCGCCACCTATCTCGTGGCAGTGGATGACTCGCGCGAGGAGTTTGCCGGCTTGGTGCGGGTCTGGACCCATCCCAGGCATTCCCGGTTGGGGCTCATCGGGACTACCGCCTCTTACCGTCGCCGCGGACTAGCCCGCGCCCTTCTCGCAGCGGCCTTCGCACCATTGCACGGGCGAGGTATCGCCCAGATCTCCGCCGAGGCCGATGCCACAAACGCCGCGTCGATGCGCCTTCTGGAATCGATCGGGGCAACGCCGACCGTCGAGACGCTCGAACTGATCAGGCGCAGCGACCACTCAGTTGACGTCTGGACTTGAGTTGATCATCAGAAAATCCGGGAATTGTTTCATCGGATAGGGCTGATATGCCGGGGTGATTCCGATGATCAACTTGGGTCAACCGGGGCGTGGGCGGCCGCGGCGCGGGGCTCGCTCGTTGCCGCGCTTGTAGTTTCCGGTGACCCTGGCCAGCAGTTGCTGGGCCGCGTCGTCGTTGCCGCGCGCCACTGCGGCATCGAGGCCGGCGTACAGCTTTCGGGCTTGGTCCCCGCCGATGATCGTGACCTGACTCCCGCCACGGGTTACGAAAACGCGGCCGTCCTTGGTGGTCCGCCAATCGAATGGATCCTGCTCGAGCCCACTCACGGGGATTCTCCGGCGAGCGCAAATCGACCGTCGGCACGCTGTTCGACCAAGCCGTCGACCAGCAAGGAGTCCAGCGCGCGACTCCGCTGTACGCCGTCGGCCCAGGCGCGGTCGACTTCCTCTGCGGCAACCGGCTCAGGCGTGCCGCGAAGGATGTCGAGCAGCCGGCCGCGAACCTGGCGGTCCGTGCCCTCGAAGTGCTGGACCTTCCGCCGCGGACCGGCGTACTCGGGCGAGCCGGCCACGCGCCAGGCACAGTCCGTCCGGATCGGACAGTGCGCGCAATCCGGCGACGTCGCGGTACAAACGAGCGCACCCAACTCCATCACCGCGACCGAGAACCGGGCAGCCAGTGCGGCGTCCGCGGGCAGCAGCGATTCGACTCTGGCCCGATCGGCCGCGCTCACGCTTGGTCCGGCATGGCCGTGGCCCTCGATTGCACGGGCCAAGACTCGGGCGACGTTGGTGTCCACCACCGGCGTACGTGCTCCGAAGGCGAACGCGGCGACCGCCCGTGCGGTGTAGGCCCCGACGCCGGGTAACGACTCTAGGTCCTCGATCCCCCGCGGTACTTCACCGTCGAAGCGCGCGACGATCTGCTGTCCAGCTGCATGCAACCGCAGGGCCCGTCGGGGATAGCCGAGCTTTCCCCAGGCCCGTACGGCTTCGCCCGGCGTTTCGGCGGCCAACCTCGCCGGGTCCGGCCAGCGCGACATCCAGCTGTCCCAGACGGGGAGTACTCGAGCTACCGGGGTCTGCTGGAGCATCACCTCGCTGACCAGAACGCCCCAAGCCGAAACACCGCCGGTTCGCCACGGAAGGTCGCGGGCAGTCTCGGCGTACCAGTCCAGCAGCACGTCCGGCCGCAGCGCCGTCCTGCCCACGGGGTCCGCGGGTGCGAGCTGGGTCGATGTCATCATCGAGCACTCTTGCATGCAACGAACGAGTGAGCGCGTACGGCCGCCTCGACGTCGAGTAGAGCCATGTTGGCTCGGCCCGGCGTGGGAGAGCCGGGCGAACGGCGGCCGCAGATACCGTCGCAAGATGCTCCATCCGATCGGTCAGCTGCCTTCGCAGGTCTACTGGCGGCGACGGCTCCTGCTGGTCGGGATCGTGCTGGCGATCAGTTTCGCCGCGGGATGGTTCTTCGTCGGCGGTGCTTCAGGGGACTCCGACGGTACGGCCGCTGGCGAATCGATCGCTACCACCGCCGAGCAGCCCTTGGACCAACAGGCGTTGCCCAACCTGGAACAGATCGTGCCCAGCCTGGTTCCGGCCGAGAACGCAGACCCGGCTACCTCGCCCGGGGGCGAGCCTGCGGCTACCACCGCCGTGGCCGAGCCCGCCGAGCCGGGCCCATGCCCGGACGAGGCGATCGGACTGACGGTGGCATCGGAGCTGGGTCAGTACGCCGCCGGTGGCAAGCCGCTGCTCGGTTTGAACATCACCAACATCGGCACCCTGCCCTGCTTCCGCGATCTCGACCGGGCACTGCAGACCTGGGGACTTTTTGCCGCCGACGGAACGCGGCTGTGGGGCAGCAACGACTGTTATCCCGACCCGTCACTGCCCGACGCACAACTTCTCCAGCCGGCACAGGTCGTGACCTTCACCATCATCTGGTCGGGCCAGACCAGCGAACCGTCCTGCACCGCTGACCGCCAGACGCTGGGACCGGGAAGCTACATCCTGCGCGGGTACCTGGGCACCGTGCTCAGCCCCGACGTACCACTCGTCCTGACCTGACCGTCCCTCTGGCGGTTTACGTCAAAACCGCCAGAGCTCGAGCCGGCGAACCTGGCGGTTTACGTCAAAACCGCCAAATATGGGGACGGCTGGACGGCTGACGTGTGCGGCGCGGGGGAGTGGGCGCGGAGCTGAGCTAGACGTACCGCTCGAGAATGCTGTTCTCGGCCAGGCGGGAAAGGCCCTCGCGAATGCTGCGCGCCCGGGCCTCGCCGACACCGTCGACGGCCTGCAGATCCTCGATGGTCGCCGCCAGCAGCTTCTGCAGCGCACCGAAGTGGTCGACCAGCCGGTTGATGATTGCCAGGGGAAGCCGCGGCACCTTGTTGAGCAGCCGATAGCCGCGCGGACTGATCGGGTTGTCCAGGATCTCCGGTGCCAGGCCGAGCCCGAATGCGCGGGCCATCTGGGTCAGGTCCAGCAGGTCGGTCGAGGACAGGTCCTGCAGGTCCACCAGTACGTCCGGGGCCTTGCGGGTCCTGCGGTTTCCCGGGAGGTAGTCACGGGCCAGCATCTCCCGGTCGTCCTCGATCCCCCCGAGTAGTTCGTCGAGCTGCAGGGACAGCAGTCGTCCGTCGGTGCCGAGTTGCATGACATAGCCCTGGATCTCGTCGGCGATCCGGCGCACCATCTCCAGCCGCTGGCTCACGCTCATGGCATCGCGAACCGTCACCAGATCCTCGATCTCGAGGGTCAGCAAGGTGCCGGCCACCTCGTCGAGGCGCAACTTGTAGCGCTCCAGGGTGGCCAGTGCCTGGTTGGCCCGGGACAGCACGGTCGTCGGGTGTTCGAGCGTGTGCCGCCGACCGGCGACGTACACGCTGATGATCCGCATCGACTGGCTGACCGAGATCACCGGCAGCCCGGTCTGGACTGCCACCCGTTCGGCCGTACGGTGTCGGGTTCCGGATTCCTCGGTCGGGATCGACGGATCGGGCATCAGGTGCACGCCCGCTCGTACGATCCGGCCCAGGTCGGCCGAGAGGATCACTGCCCCGTCCATCTTGGCCAGCTCGCGCATCCGGGTCGCGGCGAACTCCACGTCCATCGGGAAGCCGCCGGTACTGATGCTGTCCACGACCTTGTCGTGCCCGAGCACGATCAACGCACCGGTGTTGCCCGCCAGGATTCGCTCCATCCCCTCGCGCAGAGCCGTCCCGGGAGCGATCAGAGCCAGCGTGATGCGCATCGACACATCGGGGTCGGGTTCGACCACGGATGGCACGGGTCCTCCTCGATGACTGGCTCACGCAGGGGCGGCGGTTACCGAGGGCAAGCATAGGTGCCTGGTGGCTGCGATCGGCCGTACGGCCGACACGGCAGTAAAGCCGACTTGGCAGTGCAGCCGGTACGGCAGTGCAGCCGGTACGGCAGTGCAGCCGGTACGGCAGTGCAGCCGGCACGCCTAGCCCAGCAGGGCCGCCAGCGCGACGCCGAGCGTCGGCGCCTCGAGTACGTCCGCTCCGCCAGCCGGTCTGCCAGAACCCGCCGGTCCGGAGCTGTCCGGCGGAACGACGATGGTGCGGTAACCCAGCCGGGTGGCCTCGGCGATCCGGCGGGAAAGACCACGGACGCGCCGCAGCTCACCGGACAGCCCGACCTCGCCGATCGCGATCACCCGGCCGGGCAGGGCCTTGTCCAAGCGGGCCGAGGCCATCGCCAGCGCGATGGCGAGATCTGCTGCCGGCTCGGTGATCCGCACGCCACCTACCGTGGCCGCGAACAGGTCCCGGTCGGACAGCCGCAGTCCGGCGTGGCGTTCGACGACGGCCTGGACCAACGCGACGCGGGAGCTGTCCAGACCGCTGACTGCCCGCCGCGCCGGACCGCTGGTCTCGTTGACCAGAGCCTGCACCTCCGCGACCAGCGGACGGGTGCCCTCCATCGCGACGGTCAGGCACGTCCCGGCGACCGGGGCACGGTGGCTCGAGACGAACATCGCAGACGGGTCCGGGACGCCGACGATGCCGGTCTCCTCCAGGGCGAAGCAGCCGACCTCCTCGGCATTACCGAACCGATTCTTGGTGGCCCGCAACAGCCGAAGTGCCGAGTGTCGTTCTCCCTCGAAGCTGAGGACGACGTCGACCAGATGTTCGAGGGTCCGGGGTCCGGCGACGCTGCCGTCCTTGGTGACGTGACCGACCAGGATCGTGGGCAGGTTGCGCCGCTTGGCCACCGCGGACAGGGCAGCGGCGACCGTACGCACCTGGCTCACGCCGCCGTCTGTTCCGTCGGTGGCCGCGCAGCGGATGGTCTGCACCGAGTCGATGATCAGCAAGCTGGGCTCGACGGCCTCGACCTGGCCGAGGGCGGCCGAGAGGTCGTTCTCCGCGGCGAGGAACAACTCGTCGTGGCGGGCCCCGATCCGCTCAGCACGCAACCGGATCTGGCCGACCGACTCCTCGCCGGAGACGATCAGCGCGCGCCCCTTACCCTCCGAGGTCCACTGCTTGGCGACCTCGAGCAGCAAGGTTGACTTGCCGACGCCCGGCTCCCCGGCCAGCAGCACGACGACGCCCGGCACAAGCCCACCACCGAGCACCCGGTCGAGTTCGCCGACTCCGGTCTGCTGGGCCGCGGCAGGCAGGAGCGACAGCGCGGTGACTGGGGTGGCCGCGGTGGTGACCGGACCGGCGACGGTCGAGGCTCGTACGCCCGCGCCGGATCCGGCCTGCTCCACTGACCCCCAGGCCTGGCACTCGGGACAGCGGCCCAGCCAGCGTGGTGGCGCGTAACCGCACTCCACGCACTTGTAGGCCGGACGAGCCGGGCGAGGAGACTGTGTGGCCACGACCCGGACGCTACGGCTACCCACCGACGGAGCCCGGCAACGAACGCCGGACAGCCGGCGAGTTGGAGCTAGCCGGCCTCTTCGGTATGGAAGTCGTAGCCCTCTTCGCGGTCGATCTCGCGCATCGGGTTGGCCACCGGAACATCGACGGTAACCTCGCCGGCGTCCTCGAAGACGAACGTGACCGAGTAGACCTCCGCGACCGAGATCTCCTCGGCCAGATCGGTCAGCTCGATCGAGGGGAACTGGCTCGTACCGAACTGCAGGACGCCCTGCGCGGGCACGGGCGCATCGACGACGGCCTCAGCCTCTTCATCGTCGCTGGGAATGGCTGCTGCGTCGAAGAAGTCACCAGTCACGTCTATGAGGGTGTCCTCGGCAAGGCCCTGATTGGTGACCACCAGGACCAGTTGAGCGGTGCTTCCTGCGGCATAGCTGCCGCCGGACGGATAGAGGATGCGGATGTCGCGAAGCGCGAGTTGGCCGATGTTGGCCGACGAGCCGTTGACGGTCGCGACCTGGGTCGAGGTCTGGGTCACCTGACCAGCGCTGCACCCGCTCACCGTGGTGACGGCCGCCATGGCAACGGCACCCAGCAGGGGCAGGCTTCGGGGCAGGCGGGACACCGTGGCGACCTCCAAGACTGGGAAGAGCGGGGCCGTAGCTGCATGTTTCGGCCTAGGACCCGGTCAGAGTAGCGGTAGCCAAGACGGCAGATGCGCGTGATCGATCAGAGCTGCGAGACTGTCAACATGGCGACCCGGATGATGTCTGCGATTGCCGACGGTCTTGATCAGCTGCGGTTCGAGCCGACCGAGAAACGGGTCCGGGCTACCGTCGACGGCAACCCCATCGTGAACACCACCCGAGCCGTCCTCGTCTGGGAACCGCGTCGCTTCATCCCCGCCTATGCAGTGCCGCTCGAGGACGTCACGGCGCAGTTGCAGCCCTCGGCGCGGGAGTCAGCGACTGACGCCGCCGGGGCGGGGTACTCCCTGCCGGGGCGCGAAGGCCCGCCGGTGCTCACCCCCCGCGATCCCTTTCACGTGCACAGCGCAGACGGCGAGAGCATGGACCTGGTCACCGCCACTGCGCGGCGGGAGGCGGTGGGCTTTCGGCTGAGCGACCCCGACCTCTCCGGGTACGTGGTGCTCGATTTCGATGGACTCGACGAGTGGTATGAGGAAGATGAGCCACTGGTCAAGCACCCTCGCAGTCCGTTCACCCGTATCGATCTCCGGCAGAGCTCGCGCAATGTGCGGATCGAACTCGACGCTACGGTGCTCGCGGAGACCACCAGCGCGATGCTCGTTTTCGAGACCGGGCTCCCGGTCCGCTACTACCTCCCGCGCGCGGACGTCCGAGTCGGCCTGATCCCGAGCCAGACCCGCAGCGCATGTGCTTACAAGGGTGTGGCGAGCTACTGGTCGGCCGAGGTCGGGGACACGCTCATCGAGGACCTGGCCTGGACATACCAGGCTCCGTTGCGCGAGGTTACCGATCTGGTCGATCTGATCTGCTTCTTCGACGAGAAGTCCGACCTCATCCTCGACGGAGTGGCGCGCGAGCGCCCGGTCACGCCCTGGTCCTGAGCACGCCGGTCGGCAGCGGTCAGCCGGTGCCTTCGACGCCGAACAGCGGCTCATCAGGCGCTCGGAGGTCCGCGCTGGGCAGGCCGTCGGGATGTTCGGTACGGACCCGATCCAGGCAGGCCAACGCGATCGCGAGGTGCTCCCGCTTGCTCGCCTCGTAGAAGCTCTGCGCGCTCCCGGACAGTTTCGGTGACGCGTGCAGCGGCTTGTCCGAGACACACAGCAGTGTCGCGTTCGGGATCCGGTAGCGAAAACCGTTGGCCGCGATGGTCGCCGACTCCATGTCGACGGCGACGCAGCGGGCCGTACGGATGTCGCTCAGCGCGGTGCTCTGGTTGAACTCCCAGTTGCGGTTGTCGGTCGTGTAGACAACGCCGATCCGGTACGGCGCCTCCCGCTCGTCGAGGGCATGCATGAGGAACGAGTTCAGCCGGTGGTTGGGGATCACCGGCACGGTCGTGGGCAGGACGTCGTCGAGGACATGGTCAGCGCGAAGGTAGGAAGTGGCCAGCACGAAGTCGCCGAGCCGCTGGTGGTTTCGCAGGCCCCCGCAGTGTCCGATCATCATCATCGTGTCCGGACGCAGGACCGCTAGATGATCGGTGAGGGTCTTGGCGTTGGACGGCCCGACGCCGATGTTGACCAGGCTGACCCCGTCGCCCTCGGGCGTCCGGTGATGCCAGGCGGGCATCTGCGAGCCGGGCCGCACCGGGCCCTCTGCGTGCGGGAACCGCTCCCGGAAGGCGTCGACGTGGATGGCGTAGTTGGTGAAGATCACGTGCCGTTCGAAGGACTCCGCCGGCGTACCGCAGTAGTGCGCGAGTCGTTCCAGCGACAGCGCCATCCGCTCCGGTCCGAACAGGAACAGCTTCTTGGCCCGCAGGTCGAATCGGTCCTCTTCCAAGGCGGCGAAGAAGCCGGGATCGGTGAAGGTGAGTGCCTTCCTCGACGGCCGTACGGTGACCACCGCCCCGTGGGTGAGCAGCGCCGTCAGCTCCCGGGCGAGGTAGCGCCGTACGGCTGTCGGTCGGGCGAATTCCCCGGTGATCCGCGGATTGTGTTCAGACCAGGGTCGTACGACGTCGACGGCCGGATACCACCCCTCGGCGTCGACCCCGACCAGCGCCCCGACCAGTTCGGCGACGGCGGCCTCGAGTTCATCGGGCTTCAGGGTCGCGCCGTCGACGGTCACCTGCATGCCAGCGATCCTAGAAACCCCGGCTGCCCGGCCAGCGCGAGACCCGCTGCCGAGTCGACTCAGGGGACCCCTGCGGCGAACCTATCGTCGTAATCTTCCCCTCTCCCACGTCGAAATGTCTCGTGCGGGGCGGCCTAGCCCAGGGATGCACCGCCCAGGACGAGCAGGCCGGTGTCCAGAACCGCGAGCACCACCACCCCGGCGAAAGCCTGGCGCCGCAACTGCGCTGGACCCAGACCTGCCGCCGCCGCGAGACCGGCTGCGGGGAGCGCCAAGGCGAGCGCCAGCCAGCCGACGAGGCCTGGCGGTCCGGGACGGCCGAAGGCGAGGACGGCCGTAGCCGCCAGGAGCAGACCCGCCCCGGTTGCGGCGGCCGGGCCGGCACCGATCCGGTGCGGAAGCCCGTATACGCCGGTGGCGAGGTCGTCGTCGAGATCGGGCACGGTATTGGCGAAGTGTGCGCCCGCGCCCAGCAGGGAGCCGCTGAGGACCAGCCAGTACGGCGCCAGCGGCTGGCCCGGCGCGGCGGCGACCACGAACGCCGGCAAGAGGCCAAAGGCGACGGCGTACGGCAGGACCGAGGCAACCGTCGCCTTGAGACCGAAGCTGTACGCCCAGGCGGCGGCGACCGCGGTGAGGTGCAGGATTCCCGGTACGGCTCCGAGGGTCAACGAGAGAACCACGCAAGCAGACGCGGCGACCAGGGCGGCCAAGCCGACCACCCGGCCGAGGATCGCACCGGTGGCCAACGGCTTGTCCGTACGGCCGGTGGACGCATCCCGATGGCGGTCGCGCCAGTCGTTGCTCCAGCCGATGGACAGCTGGCCGGTAGCGACGGCCGCTGTCACCAGCGCCACCCGCGGGGCAGCCAAGCCTGCAGCCAGGGCCAGCAGGAGTCCGACGAGAGTCACCCCGGCCGCAGGTCCGGGATGTGCGCAGCGGGCCAGATTCAGGACGATTTGGCTCTTGACACCCATAACGACCATCATCCTGTCAAGTCCCCGTCCGGCCAAAAACTGCCTTGTGACCTGCGTGAACGCCCCGAACGTCCCGTCGGGAGTGTCCGAATCGGCTGGTATCCTTGGCTCCAGCGAAAGGGGTCCACCCATATGGGATTCACCGTCGGCGAGACCGTTGTGTATCCACACCACGGCGCCGCATTGATCGAAGCTATCGAGATGCGCATGATCCAGGGGGTGGAGAAGGCCTACCTAGTGCTCAAGGTTGCCCAGGGGGACCTGACCGTTCGAGTGCCTGCCGACAACGCGGCTGAGGTCGGTGTCCGGGATGTGGTGGGCCAGGAAGGCCTCAACAAGGTCTTCGATGTCCTGCGCGCCCCGCACACCGAGGAGCCGACCAACTGGTCGCGTCGCTACAAGGCCAACCTCGAGAAGCTGGCGTCTGGCGATGTCAACAAGGTCGCCGAGGTCGTGCGCGACCTATGGCGCCGCGACAAGGACCGCGGGCTGTCTGCTGGCGAGAAGCGGATGCTGTCCAAGGCTCGCCAGATCTTGGTCAGCGAGCTCGCGCTGGCTGAAGGCACCAATGAGGACAAGGCCGAGATCGTCCTCGACGAGGTACTGGCTTCCTAGCCAGAACCGCGTACGGCCACCTTCGCGTACGGACCTAGATCTAGCGGCCGATGAGCACTTCATGTTGGGGAGTGGTCGTCGCTGCTGGTCGAGGTGAGCGGTTGGGTGGTTCCGTGCCCAAGGCCCTCCTCGGACTCGGGGGTACGGCCTTGGTTGTGCACGCGGTTCGGGCGCTGCGCGACGGCGGCTGCGACGGGGTAGTGGTCGCCGCGCCGTCGGACCGGGTGTCCGTTGTTGTGGGGTTGTTAGCCGAGTCCGGCCTGGCTCTGGGCGGTTCGCCCTCAGCGCCAACCGAGTCTGGCCAGCCTGACTTCGGCTCGCTCGGTTCGCCGCCGCCCGTGATCGTGGTCGAGGGCGGGGCTAGCCGGCAGGCGTCGGTGAGTGCCGCTCTGGCCGCCGTGCCCGTCGAGACCCACTGGGTGCTGGTCCATGATGCCGCGCGGCCGCTCGTACCCGCGGCGATCGCGGTCTCCGTGCTAAGCGCGCTCACCGAGGGAGCACGTGCGGTGATCCCGGTGCTGCCGGTCGTGGACACCCTCAAGTCTGTGGACGCGGCCGGTCAGATCGCTGCGACCGTCGATCGCACAGATATCCGCCGCGCTCAGACTCCGCAGGGGTTCGAGCGCGACCTGCTCGTCGAGGCTTTGGACGAATGTGCCCGCAGCGGGCACCAGGTCACCGACGATGCGGCGGCAGTCGCGGCGCTCGGCGTACCGGTATTGACCGTGCCCGGCGATGAACGGGGCATCAAGATCACCACTCTGGCCGACTTGGTCCTTGCCGAGGCGCTTTTGGCCGCATCCGCGCCGAAGCCCTCCTGATCCGGCGCCGCCGATGACTATCCGACTCCGACGCTGACACTCATGCGGCTTCATCGATGACTCGCAGCGCCGCCGGCCTGACAGGATCCCGACCATGAACCACCGGCCACCCCCATCACCCCGCGGTTATGCGCATAACCGTCGGGAATCCGTCCGGAATCTCGCGGTTATGCGCATAACCGTCATGTGTGCACACTCGGAGGTCGCACATGCGCATAACGGCGAGGGCTTGAGGTGCAAGCACTGATGCGGGTGGGGCTAGGGGTCGACGTACACCCGATCGAGGCCGGCCGGCCCTGCGCGCTCGCGGGGCTCGAGTGGCCCGATGCAGACGGTTGCTCCGGGCATTCCGACGGAGATGTCGCCGCGCATGCCCTGGTCGACGCGCTCCTGTCGGCGGCCGGCCTGGGCGATCTTGGCGCTGTCTTCGGTACGGCCGACCCGCGCTGGGCCGGTGCCAGCGGCAGCGAAATCCTGGCCGAGGCGATGGCCCGCATCACCGCTGCCGGATGGCAGGTCGCCAACGCAGCTGTCCAGATCATCGGCAACGACCCTCGAATCGCTTCACGGCGCGACGAAGCACAAGCGGCACTGTCGTCGATACTCCAGGCTCCGGTCTCGGTGTCCGCGACGACGACCGACGGTCTCGGCCTCACCGGTCGGGGTGAGGGACGCGCCGCGATCGCCACGGCGTTGCTCCTGCGGCGTCCGTAGACTCGCCCGGTGCCTCTGCGTCTGTACGACACCGCTACCCGGCGGGTCCGCGACTTCGAACCGGTACGTCCCGGCAGGGTCGGGCTCTACCACTGCGGGCTGACCGTCCAGGGGCCGCCGCACATCGGGCACATCCGCAAGGAGGTCGTCTTCGACGTCCTGCGCCGCTGGATGGAGCACGACGGGTACGAGGTCACGGTCGTTGCCAACCTCACCGATATCGACGACAAGGTGCTGAGCAAAGCCGCTGAGGCCGACCAGGAGTGGTGGGCGCTGGCCTACGCCAACGAGCGCGAGCTGCATGGCGCGTACGACGCACTGGGCTGCCGCCCGCCGAGCTACGAGCCGCGGGCAACCGGCCACATCACCGAGATGATCGAGATGATCGAGGTCCTGATCGAAGCCGGTCATGCCTATCCGGCCACCGACGACTCGGGTGACGTCTATTTCGACGTACGGTCGTGGCCGGCGTACGGCGAACTGTCCGGGCAACGGATCGAGGACATGGCCTCGGCCGCCGACGCCGACCCGCGTGGCAAGCGCGATCCCCGGGACTTCGCGCTTTGGAAAGGCCACAAGGCCGACGAGCCGGAGACCGCGTCCTGGGCAACACCGTGGGGTCGCGGCCGGCCGGGCTGGCATCTGGAGTGCTCCGCGATGGCCGGGAAGTATCTCGGCGACGAGTTCGACATCCACGGCGGCGGGTTGGACCTGCGCTTCCCGCACCACGAGAACGAACTAGCCCAATCACGGGCTGCTGGAAGGCCTTTCGCCCGGTTCTGGATGCACAACGCGATGGTCAACCTCAGCGGCGAGAAGATGAGCAAATCGGTCGGCAACTTCATGCTGGTCAGCGAGGTCGTCAAGCGGGTCCCGCCGGCGGCGCTGCGCTATTACCTCGTCGCTCCGCACTACCGCTCGGTCGTGGAGTTCTCCGAGGGGGCGCTGGCCGAGGCGGCTACGGCGTACGCCCGGATCGAAGGCTTCGTCGTACGGGCGGCCGAACGGGTCGGCGCCGACGCCGGAGTCCCAGTCCTGTGCGCCGACTTCGCGGCGGCGATGGACGACGATCTGGCCACGCCGACCGCGCTGGCCTGCGTGCACGAGATTGTCCGCAGCGGCAATGCCGCATTGGCGGCCGGCGACGACGTACAGGTACGCGGTGCACTGGGATCGGTACGCGCGATGCTGGCCATTCTGGGCCTCGATCCGCTCGCCGAGCCGTGGGTCAGCCGCGGTGCCGCTGCGGCTGCGTCGGGAGTCGTCGACGCGCTGGTCGACGCGCTGCTCGAGCAGCGGGCTGCGGCCAGGGCGCGCAAGGACTTTGCCGCCTCCGATGCCATTCGCGATCAGTTGGCCGCCGCTGGCGTGACGGTCGAGGATACGGCCGACGGCGCAAGATGGACGGTAGGCAGATGAGCCCGAGTGCACGGGGCCGGCCCGGAAAGCGCGCTGCCGCCCAGACCAAGAAGAAGGGCCCCTCGATCGGCACCGGGGGACATGGTCGCAAGAAACTGACGGGCCGCAAGCCCACCCCGAAGGCTGAGGATCGGACCAACCATCCCGCGGCGCGTCGGGCGGAATCGGTGCAACGCCGCGAGGACGTTGCCCGGCAGCGAGCCCGCAAGGCCGCTGACGCTCCGGAACTCCTTCTCGGCCGCAACCCGGTCCTGGAAGCACTTCGCGCGAAGATCCCAGCGCTGGCCCTGATCGTCACCAGCGGCATGGACGTCGACGAACGGGTCAACGAGTCGATCCGGACCGCGGCTGATCGAGGAATCGCGCTGCAGGAGATCGGCCGGCCAGAGTTGGACCGGATGACTCACGGTGCGCTGCATCAGGGGATCGCGCTGCAGGTGCCGCCCTATGCGTACGCACATCCTGACGACCTGCTCGTGCATGCGCACCACTCCGGCCGTGCCGCGCTGATCGTGGCCCTGGACGGGGTCACCGATCCGCGCAACCTCGGCGCGATCGTACGATCTGCTGCTGCTTTCGGAGCCCACGGAGTCGTTGTGCCGCAACGTCGTTCGGTAGGGATGACCGCGTCGGCGTGGCGTACGAGTGCCGGCGCTGCGGCTCGGGTTCCGGTTGCCCGTGCGGTCAATCTCGGCCGGGCCCTGGCGTCGTACCAGAAGGCGGGGCTCACGACCGTCGGACTGGACGCCTCAGGTGAGCAGGACCTCGACGACATCGACGTCGCCGGGCAACCGCTGGTGCTGGTGCTAGGGGGAGAGGGCTCGGGGCTGACCCGCCTGGTCCGGGCGGGCTGCGACTACGTCGCCCGCATTCCGATCACGTCGGACACAGAGTCGCTCAACGTCAGCGTCGCCGCCGGCATTGCGCTGGCCGGCATCGCCCGCGGCCGCCGCTGACCCCAGCCCTCCGCATCGGGAAGCACGGGCCGCATGATCCCGGCCGGAGATTCCCGCTCCGCGCAACGAGGGTCGATCCGCGTTAACAGGGGAAGATTGCTACGTACCTATCGTCGCAAGGGTCCCCTGAGTCGTTCCCAACCCTCGGCTGCGGGCATCGATCCGCGCCAACAGGGGAAGATTGCTACGTACCTATCGTCGCAAGGGTCCCCTGAGTCGGGACTGTGGCGCTCAGTCGGATTCGGGACTGCCGCTGCTCTCGGGATGGGGCATCGCACCGGGCTGGGCGCCGCGGGCATCGAGTCGGCGCAAGACCTCGTCCGCAACCTTCGGATCTGCACCGGGGTCGTCGCGGGCGCTGACAACCTCCTGGCGAGCGGCCTGGAGCAGCTCGGCCTCGAGCTCGTCGATGCGCCAGGCCCGGTGGACGCGGTTGCTGGGTGATTCCTGCCGACCGCCGGCGCCCTCGCCCTCGTCGGCGTCATCGGCCGGGTCCAGACCGAGCCGGTGCCACAAAGCCGCCGCGCTGTCGTGCGCCTTGCTGATCAGGTCCTCGTCGACGTCACCGTTGGCGCGGATCTCGTCGAGACGCTCGAAGCCGGCTCGTAACGCCCGCTGGGTCAGCTCTCGTTCGGCGAACTGCTGTTCCTCGATCGGTGCCTGTACGCCAAGCCGTCGGACCAGGACCGGCAGCGTCAGGCCCTGCAGCAGCAGCGTCACGATGATGACGACGAACGCGATGAAGATCAGCCGGTCGCGTTCCGGGAATCCCTCCTCGGCGGTGGGGAGCGCCAGGGCGGCGGCCAGGGTGACCACTCCACGCATGCCGGCCCACGACGCAATGGTCATCTCACGCCACCCGTGCGGCTCGCCTCGCGTCTGCTGCTGACCGACGCGGAGCTTCTCCTCCAGCCGGGCCACCGGGAAGATCCACAGGAATCGGATGGTGATCACCACGCCGGTGACGATCAACGATTGGACGATCAGGTCGCTCAGATCGCCGGACACGTCCTGGGCGACTGCGCGCACCTCCAAGCCGACGAAGGCGAAAGCCGCTCCGGTGACCAGCAGTTCGATTATCTCCCAGGTGGTTCCGGCCATCAGGCGCGTCTGGGCAGACTCCGCATCGGCGTACCGGCTCAGTGACAGGGCGAGGGTGACGACTGCGAGCACTCCGCTGCCATGGGCCGCGTCGGCTGCAACGTAGGCGACGAAGGGCATCACCAGGACCAGCGCGGTGCCGGCAGGATGCGCGGGAAGCTGATTCAGCAGCCAGCGGGTGAACAGCGCGATGACGATGCCGATGCCGATGCCGATCCCGAGGACGACGGCAAGGGCGAAGGTGCCGCCGGCCCGCCACGCGGAGAATGCGCCGGTCAGCGTGCCGGCCACCGCGACCTCGTAGAGGATCAGCGAGGTGGCGTCGTTGGACAGCCCCTCACCCTCGAGGATCGTCGTCAACCGGCGGGGCAGCCGGAGCTGGCGCGCAACAGCGGTGGCGGCCACCGGATCTGGCGGCGCGACCATGGCGCCGAGGACGATCGCGGCAATCAACGGTAGGCCAGGCACCAGTGCTTGCATCACGAAACCGACGGCCGCTGTAGTAACCGCGACCAGGGCCACGGCCAGCATGCCGATCGCCCGCCGGTTGTCCAGGAACTCCCGCCATGACGTACGACGCGCCGCGGCGAAGAGCAGGGGTGGCAGGACCAGCGGGAGGATGAGGTCCGGGCTGATGTCCAGCCGCGGCAGACCCGGTACGAACGCGACAAGCAGTCCAAGGACCAGCATCAGGATGGGGTACGGCAGCTTCAGCCACTCGGCTATCGGCCCGAGCACGATGGTCGCGGCGAACAGCGCGAGAAGCAGACTCAGCTGGGCCACGGGTAGGATTGTGCCCGCTGGGACTCAGGCTGCTTTGCGTTGGCTCTCAGGCGCATCGTTCCGTCGCATCTTTGTGCGTTCATCCACAGTTTGAAGTCTGAACTCGCAACCGGTGGCCGCGCGTCATCCCTGATCTGCAACGTGTGGGCCACCCGCGCCACTCTTGGAGGCACCGCATGACTTCAGTTGATCGCCGCTCCCTGCTCAAGGCAGGAGGGCTGACCGCCGGAGCCGCGCTCCTGGGTGGCACCGCCCTGCAGTCCGTCTCCATGCGCATGGCCGAGGCCGCGCCCGGCACCGGCCGAGGCGAGGGTGCCAACGCCGGCTACGGCCCGCTGAGCCCCAGGACTTCGCTGAACGACGGGCAACAATGGCTCGCCCTGCCACCGGAGTTCGTGTACACGATCTTTTCCAAGACCGGCGCCACGATGTCGGACGGTCGGCTCGCCGCACGCTCCCACGACGGAATGGGTGCCTTCGGCAACGTCCGGTCCGGGGTGCGGCTGATTCGTAACCAGGAGATCCGGTTCAGCAGCTCAGCGCCGTTCACCCAGGGCGTCTTCACCATCGAGCCGGCCGACAACGCCTACGACAGGACCGCCGAGGGCGGCAACACGACGCTCAGCTTCGATGCTAGCAAGTTCTTCTCGCCCAGCGGTGGGCTCACCCAGGACTACGTAAGCCTGACCGGCACGGTCGTCAACTGCGCCGGCGGACTCGCCTTCCGAGAGTCTGGCTGGCTAACCTGCGAGGAGATCGTCCAGCAGGAGTTGGGATCCGAGCCCCCGGGATCGCTCCCGCGGACCGAGCGGAAGCACGGCTACGTCTACCTCAACCCGCTCGACGGATCCGCACCCGGTTTCCCGGCCGGTTCCCGTCCCCTCGTTGCGATGGGTCGATTTGCTCACGAGGCGGCCACCGTCGATGACCGTACGGGCATCGTCTACATGACTGAGGACGCCGGTTCGGGTCGGGGCAGCGGCTTCTACCGCTTCCTGCCGAGGAACCCGGCAGAGCTGAGCAAGGGCGGGGTACTGCAGATGCTCGGTATTCAGAATCGCCCGTCGGTCGACCTCCGAGAGGGACAGCAGCAGGGCGTACCGCTGCCGGTCCGGTGGTTCACCATCCGGGAGCCGAATCCACCTCAAGAGGCTCCCAACGCCGTCTTCGAAGAGGGCTTCGCGCGCGGCGCGGCAAAGTTCAATCGGCTCGAGGGCTGTTGGGATGGCGCCGGCAGCATCTTCTTCGCCTCGACGAGCGGCGGCGACGCCAAGAACGGCGACGTCAACGATGACGGATTCGCGGAGGGATACGGGCAGATCTGGGAATACATCCCCCAGGGCCTGAACGGCGGCCAACTCGTGCTGCTCTTCGAGTCACCCGATGGCGACGTGCTCGACTCCCCGGACAACCTGGTGGTCAGCCCGCGCGGCGGGCTGGTGCTCTGTGAGGACGATGCCTCGACGGCGAACGCCGGGCAGAACGACACCAGCCCGTTCTTCGGCGAGGACAAGAATCGGCTGATCGGCCTCACCCTGGATGGTGAGCCGTTCCCCTTCGCGGAGAACATCATGAATGACAGCGAATTCGCCGGTGCATGCTGGAGCGACGATGGGGCGTTCCTGTTTGTCAACATCTTCGGCTACGACGAGGCCGGCACCGGCGGAACACTGGCTATCACCGGGCCCTGGCCGCGCGGGGCTCTGTAGTTCACCCACTCAGGTGAGCAGCTGGCTCACGGTGTAGATGACCAGGCCGGCCACGGCGCCGACCACCGTGCCGTTGATTCGGATGAACTGCAGATCACGTCCTACCTGGAGTTCGATCCGCCGGCTCGTCTCGTCGGTGTCCCAGCGCGCGACGGTGCCACTGATCAGGTCGGCCAGGTCCTCGGCGTAGTTGCGGATGACGTAACCGGCCGCCGTCTGGATCCAACCCTCGAGCTTGGCCCGCAGTTCCGCATCGTCGCGCAAGGACGCTCCGATGTGGACGATGCTGTTCTCCAGGCGGTGGCGCAATTCGGAGTCCGGGTCCGTACCGGCTTCCACGAGCCCGGCTTTGATGTTCTGCCAGAGCGAACCAGACCACTCCCGTACGGCTGGATGGTCGAGAAGTTCATCTTTGAGCGCATCGACCTTGGCGGCCGTGGCCGGGTCGTTCTTGAGCGCGGAGATGTAGGCGCGCAGGCGTACGTCGAGTGCGTCACGCAGGTCGTGCCGGTCGTCCTCGGCCACGCCGTCGAGGAACTTCTGCAACGCCTTGAACCCGCGCTGGAAGACCCGGTCGTCGACCCAGTCCGGTACCCATTCCGGGCTCTCGTCACCGAGGGCGTTGCGCAGCACGATGCGGTTCTCGTCGAGAAAGCGGTTCAGCCCGCGCAGGCCGGCGGTAAGCAGCGCCTGGTGATGTCCGCCCTCGACGGCCAGAGTCAGCACCCGGGCCAGCGCCGGCGCCGCTGGAGTTTCACGGAGGCGGCGGTCGACCATCTGGCTCACCGCCGGCTGGATGTCTTCATCGCGAAGCACGGTCGTGATCCCGGCCATCGCTGCGCCGACACTGTTGCCCACCTTGCGGGCGTTCCCCGGCTGGCCGAGCCAGTCACCGATCCTGGTGGGTACGTCGAGGCTGCTGATCTTGTCCTCGAGCACCGACTCGGTCAGGAAGTTCTGCTGGATGAAGGAGCCCAAGCTGGCGCCGATCTGATCCTTCTTGTTGGGGATGATCGCGGTGTGCGGGATCGGGATCCGCAGCGGATGACGGAACAGTGCGGTGACCGCGAACCAGTCGGCCAGCGCGCCGATCATGGAGGCCTCGGCGGTGGCCCTGACGTAGCCGACCCACACGCCGGCGTCCGCCCCGACGTACAGGCAGCCGAGGAAGATCACGGCCGCCAGGATCAGCAGGCCGGTGGCACGCCACTTCATCCGGGCAAGGTCGCGGGCCCGGCCCGCGTCGTCCAGCCGGCCGGCCAGCGGTGCGGAGATGGGTGCGTCTCTCGGCGGGGCGGTCACCCCAGCGAGGGTAGGCGGCTCGCTCCTCCCGCCGGAGTCGACGCGTCCCCAGCCATGCCTGGTGATCTTGACCTTATGGTGGCGACACGCCGTGATTTCGACCCGAAAACCGCAATAAGGTCAAGATCACCGGGGGAGGGGTGCCGCCGAGGGGGAGCCAGGTGGAATGCGGGGGCAGCGGGAACGTTGCGCTGGGTAAGCCCTGCTACGAGAGGTCACTGTGAAGGTCGAGATCTGGTCAGACGTGGTTTGCCCGTGGTGTTACGTCG
>JAABUS010004650.1_pt1 | contig 19379 bp, 15 predicted proteins | sample 5560161 | NCBI WGS metagenome assembly JAABUS01 (sample SAMN10711885, study PRJNA513376) | rock metagenome | isolation source: Antarctica rocks | place: Antarctica: Victoria Land, Trio Nunatak nord | collected 2016-01-04 | reverse complement strand
AGGGCATCCGCGCCACAGGGCGAGTCGGCCATCGCGCGGGCCAGTCGCTCGAAGCCGTCGTCCAGCAGCTCGCCGGGACGCTCCACCAGTCCGTCCGTGTAGAGCAGCAGCGCACGCCCGCCCGGCATCGGCGCCGTCGCCTCCTGGTAGGAGGGGAAGGGCATCACGCCCAGCGGCATCGAGCGTCCGCCCTCCAGGAACCACGGCTGCTCGTCGCCCAGCACGAGCGGCGGCGGGTGACCGGCGTTGACCCACCGAACCTCCTCGGCGGCGGGATCCAGCACCAGGTAGACCAGCGTCGCCATCTCACTGTCCCCGACTTCCGATACGACCAGCTCGTTCAGACGCGTGAGCACCTGGGCGGGCTCGTGCCCCTCGGTGGCATAGGCGCGCATGGCCGAGCGCAGGCGGCCGACCATCGAGGCCGCGGCGAGCCCCTTGCCGGCCACGTCTCCCATCACCAGCCCGACGCGAGACGAGTCCAGCGGGATCACGTCGTACCAGTCGCCCCCCACCTCGGCCTCGCTGGCGGCAGGAATGTAGCGAGCCGACACCTCCAGGCCAGGGAGATGGGGCAGACGCTCGGGCAACAGGCTGCGCTGCAGAGTCTCCGCGATCCGATGCTCGCGCTCGAACACCAGCGCGTGGTCCACGGCCAGCGCCACCCGGTCGGCGGCGAGTCCGAGCAGCAGGAGGTTGTCGTCGTCGAAGTGGCTCGGGGCGCCGACGCCGACCAAGATCACCCCGGTCGCGTGCTCGCCGGCCATCAGCGGAACCGCGACCACCGAGCTCACGCCGCGCATGGCCGGGTCGGCCAGGTTCTCGGGAGGGGGGTCGTTGATCAACAGCGGCGACCGCGACTCGCGCACCTGGGCCGAGATGTGACTCTCGACGACAGCGATCACGGGCTCGTCGGGCAAACCCGCGCTCGAGGCGCGCAGGACCAGCTGCCCCGTGTCCTCGGCCACCAGGAAGATCGAGGCGATGTCCCCGCCGAGCACCTCGCAGAGCCGCGGCAGCAACGCCGCCATCATCTCCTCCAGGCGGCCGTGGGACAGGGCGGCGTCCAGCAGCATCTGCAGCCCGTTGACCATGTTCGCCATGTGCTCGGCCTCCTGACGGGCGGCCTGCTCGCGGTAGAGCTGCTCGCGCTCACGCTCGCGCTCCTCGCGCTCGGTGGCGTCGCGGATGAAGACCAGCAGGAAGGGCCCGTCTTCTCCGTCCACCCGCTGGAGGGTGAGCTCGGCCGGGAAGCGCGACCCGTCCCGGCGCCCCAGCTGCAGCTCATAGCGGGTCGGGGGCTGGTCCGCCGGCTCGGCCAACACGCTGTCGCGGCGCTCTGCGTGCGCCCTCTTCTGGCCTGGATCGAGGATCAGGTCGGCCACGTGCCGGCCGATCGCCTCCTGCGCGGTGTAGCCGAACATGCGCTCGGCCTCGCGGTTCCAGACCAGCACGGTGCTCTGGTCATCGACGGTCACGAACGCGTCGGGCGCGCTCTCGACGATGGCGCGGATGCGGGTCTCGCTGCCCTGGAGGATCTCGGTACGGGCCGCGGCCAGCCGGACCACCTGGGAGACCAGCAGACCGGCCACCAGGGGCGTTCCGATGCCCAGCAGCCAGCGGACCACCGGGCTGGAGGCGTCCTGGCCGGTCAGCACGAGCGCGTAGGAGAGACCGATCAGGCCCATGTGGGCCATCGCTTCCGAGCGCCGGAAGAACGCGAACGCGTACAGGGCCATCCACGTGTAGACGATCGGGAACAGCGCGCTGGGTCCCACGAAGTGGTTGGTCCAGGCGACCAGGATCGTGCCGCCCGCCAGGCCCGCGTGCAGAATCCCGGCCGACGCCCACGGCCCCACCAGCGCCACCGCCAGTCCCACGGCGAGGCTCAGTGGAGCGAGCAGCAGCACCGGGGTCTCGCGCACGCTGTCCGCGTGGGGCACGGCCACGATCACGCAGCTGATCGCGGCGACGCTGATGATCAGATAGCCAAGCGTCCGAGCCTTTACCCGCCGGCTGTAGAGGGCGCCCATCCCCGAGCCAGCCTACTGAGAGCCTCCTACGCGGGGCCGGGGTCGCCCTGGGCGGCCAGGCGTGCCAGGTCCTCGTGCCCTCGGACCACCCGCACCTTGACCGGATCGGCGTCGGGGCGATCGTGGACCAGGTCCCAAGTCTTATCAGCCACCCTACGCGCCGTGGCCGGCGTGGCCGCGGCGAACATCAGCTCCACAAGCTGCAGCTCGAAGCCCGAGATCTGCTCCTCCGGATCGCCCGGCGGCATCTTGGGAAGCGGGTCCTCGGTGGTCTCGCGCCACATGCTGGTAGCCATGACCAGCCGGTTTCGAAGCGCTGCGGGATCCATCGGGATGAGGCTATCTTCAACCCACGTGAGCGAGCTCATCCACACCTGTTACCGCATCGGCGACATCGACAAGTCGATCGCCTTCTACGAGAAGCTGGGCTTCGCGGAGAAGGGGCGCATGCCCATCCGCGACGAGGCGATCAACGTGTTCATGGGCCTGCCCGGCGACGGCGCCCGGCTGGAGCTGACCTACAACCACGGGGTCGACTCCTACGAGATGGGCGCAGGCTACAACCACATCGCCGTGACAGTCGACGATCTCGACGGCACATTGGAGGGCCTGGCCGCACAGGGGATCGAGCCCGAGAAGCCGCCGTACTCGGTGCGCGAGGGCGGCTCACGGCTGTGCTTCATCAGGGATCCCGACGGGTACCGGATCGAGCTGATCGAGAAGGGGTGAGGCAGTGGCCGTGTCCCGGTCCGCGGCTGGTGTGGTCTGGCTCGAAAGTTCGCGCACGTATCGTGGGCGGACACGCTCACTCCTCGCTGAAAGCGAGCACGAGCCCGGCGACGGCGGGGACGACCCGGGGTTTGTCCCAGAACGTAGAGTCGCCGATCACGCTTGCTCGTGGTGCCGGAACGGCATTCTCGGAGTCTCTTGGGTGATCGCTGCTGACCATTGCTCCGCGCCGGATCCGATAGCTAACGGGACCGGCGCTGGCGCTACTGCTTCCACGCGGGAGAGGCGATAGTGTCGCCGTCGGCAGCGTGTAGCCGCCGGCGAGGGCAAACACTTGCCGCGGGCCGAGCTGGTCTTGTTTCTGCGAGAGGGCCGTTACGCACGGCCCATCGCAGCCTGGGTCTCGGCGATGACTTGGCCTGGGTCAACACCTGCTCCTCGCAGCGCGCGCGGGATCGTCCCTTCTCGGGCGTCGAGCACCGCCAGAAGAATGTGTGCCGGCTCGATTCGACGGTCGCCGCGAATTCGTGCCACTTCCAGGGCGCGCTCGAGTGATGACTTGGCCGACGCTCCCCATCGAGGCCGGCCTGCGAACGGGAACGCTGGGGCTTGGAGCCCCTCTACCGTGACGCCCACCGCGTTCAAACTGCGCTCGAACTCTGACTCCAAGGCGTCCAGAAGGGTCGCATGGTCGAGCCCCGCCTGAGCAAGCATCTGGCTGGCGAGCCCGTCGGCGTCACGAGCAAGTGCGAGCAACACGTGCTCGGACTCGACAGTCGAGGAACCGCGCGCGCGAGCCTCCTCCTGGGCGTCCGCGGCGACCCCGCGGGCCTCCTTGACAAACCGTTCAAGCATTGCGCCTCCTCAGGTCGACGCCAGCCACAAACAAGCGCTTGGCGTGCTTCTTGTGAACCGCCTGGCGCGTCACGCCCAACGCCTCAGCGACCCGCGACCAGCTCCATCCGGCACGCATTGCGCGCTCCACTTCGGCGGCCTCAATACGGTCCGCCAGCCGTCGTAGCGCGACCGCTGCCGCGAGCCCGTCCGCGGGGTCAGCCGTAGTCGGTACCGCGATGGATGCCATGTAAGCAACCTTAGTTGACGCGCTCACAACTGTCAATCTAAGTTGCTACCGGCCGACTTCCGGGCGCCGCCACACCCATTCAGTCGAGTGCCTACACGATCAGCCTGCGTCCCCGGACCCGACGATCACATTGCGCCGGAAGGGATACGCTCGTGAGTGATGTCGTCGCTATCGCTCTTCATGGGAAGAGCAGCGAGCGCAAATCCTCGGCACGCTGCCCTTGCCACGCGATAGGAGGAGTGGGGGCGCGCCCGCCCCCGCCGTCGCAGCTCGTCCGAAGCGGGCAGTCGAGCGCAGCGCACTCGTCCATGGTGTTGGCCGAACTACTGGATGGCGCGAGCAGCGGCATTCCCACTTCGGTGAGCTCGATCGCGGTCTTTGTGCTCGTGGGCATTGCCGGCATTTCAAGCCGCGTGACCGATTCGTTCAGTCGGTCACGACGGAATGCTCGTCACCTACGGTAGGTCTGCACGGATGAGCGGCGAGTCCGACAACGTGAGTAATTTCGACCTCTACGACCCAGGCTTGAAGCCACAGCGTCCACCTGCGGCTGCGATTCCTGGCGCCCTGGAGGCGACCGAGCACGCGTTGACCGAGATGACCGACGCCGCGCGATTCGAGCCGCTCGCTCTGATCTGCCTGCAGGACCTCGACCCCTCGCTGCGGCCGACCGGCGGCCCAGGTGATCGGCAGCGCGACGCTGTCGGGGGACGTCTCTTTGAGGACGAGAGGTTGGTCATGACGATCTCGCTTGAGGAGACGTGGGCCCAGAAGGTGGTAAGCGACCTGAAGGGTCTGGTTGCCAAGCCGCCCACGCCCGAACGAGTCGTGGCGGTGACCAACCGCAAGACCGGCGCCCGCCGGCGCAACGAGCTGGAGCGTGATGCCCCAAACGACTTCGGCGTGAGGCTGCGGGTGGTAGATCGCAGCTTTCTTGCGCTGCGGTTGCTGCGGCGGGATCTGCTTCCCTACCGAGAGCAGTTCCTCGGCCTGCCCATGCCGGCGCCGCCGGTCGCCTTGGAGCGCGAGTCTTACGAGCGCAACCTCGCCAGTGCGGGATCAGCGGTCGACGTGCTCTACGGCCGCGACGTTGAGCTGGCGGGCCTGCTCAAGCACTTGGAAGAGAGCGGCACATGTGCGCTTGAGGGGCCCGGGGGCGTGGGCAAGACGCGCCTGGCGCTAGAAGCCGCGAGTCGTGTTTCCGCACGAATGCTGTTCCTCGACGACCGGTCGCAGCTGACGGCGACGGTGTTGCCGGCCGAGCTGGCTGGCGCCGACCACCTGGTACTCGTAGTGGATAACGCGCACCGGCGCGACGACCTGCGGGAACTCGTCGGACTGCTGCACCAGCGCACTGGGCAGACCAACATCATCATGATCGCGCGCCCGGGGTTCCGCGGCCGGCTGACCGACGCCGTCGAGGGAAGTGCGCTTGGTCCCCTGCGGGCCGAAGCGATCATCGAGCTCGGGTCGCTCGCCGCGAGCACCATCGGCGAGATCGTCCGCAACGCCAAGCCGGCTCTGAGCTATCCCGGGGCCGTTGATCGGGCTATTGCCGTTGCCGAAGGAAACCCCCTCATCGCTCTGCTCGCTCACAGCGTCGCGGTGAAAGGAGGGGCTCTCGATCAATTCGGCCGCGATGAGATCCTCGCCGAGCACGCACGGTCGCTGGTCGCATCGCTGAGCGTGCGCGTCGATGACACGGCCGAGCGCGAGATCCTCGAGTTGCTCGCGATCACCGCGGCGCTGACATATCTCGACCTCGAGGAAACCGACATCGTCGAGACGGTCGCGGGGATGCTCGACACAAGCGCGACGGCGGTCCGACGTCGGCTGCACGACTTCGCCGACGCGGGCCTCGTGACCCAGCACGCCGAGCGCTTCGCGCTGACGCCCGACATCCTCTCCGGGCACATCCTGTGGTCGTCGTTCTTCGCAGAGCGCCCGGCGGTAGGACTGGCCTACCAGAGGCTCTGGGACGGCCTTGCGGATGGCCACGTCGGTCGGCTCTGCAACGCCTTGGGAGGGCTGCCAGCGCAGGCTGTCGAGCGCGACCACCCGATCGCGCGTTATGTCGCCGAGCAGCTGACGGCCCGAGCCCGAAGCGACCCGAGCGCCCTTGAGCTCACACGCGCCGTTGCCCCTGCGCTGCCATCCCTTGCCGCTTCGGTCGTCGACGTGGCGCTGGAGCACCTTCCCACGGACACCGGGGCCCGCGCGCGGGCGCTGGTGGCCGCGACCGAGGCCCTGGCGCGGACGCCTGAGGTCAGCGAAGCGTGGCCGCGGCAACTGGCCGTGGCTCAAGCCGTCTTCGCCGGGCCTCAGGGCGATGAGTCAGAACCTGCCGAGGCAGCCCGGAAGAAGATCAGCGAAGAGCTGACCAGGATCTACTCGCGATTGCCGCTGGGCGTCGGACCGCAGGACGGCGAGATCCTCGCGACCGTCCAACACGAGATGGCCCGTACCACGCGGCAGTTCTGGCGCAGGCATCGCGACGAGTCTGGGGCGGCGGAAGCGACGGCCATCGCTGCGCGCCAGTTGCTGGCCGTAACCTTCGACAACCACTACTCCTCGGCGGAGGATGAACGCAAGATCCACCTTCAGGGGTGCGTGCTTCCTGCGTCCCAGTGGACCAGCGAAGTGCTCATGGCGGGTGCGCGGCTGTTCAGCGAGACTCTCGAGCGCCTCGATCCCGCGCTGCAGCTGGAGCAGGTCGGCGCGGCCGGCAACCTCGTCCGCGCGGCCCGCGGCTTTGATGGTCCGTTCGGAACCAATGTGGGCCCTGAGACTGCCGCCCAGGCCCGTGAGGCCGAGGCCGATCTCGTTGGCCGTCTACGCGAGCGCGCCGGTCAGTTGCCCATAGTCACGCGAGCGGCGCTCGAAGACCAGTTCAGCGAGACCTGGCCCGATGACGCCAAGCTTCACGAGTTCCACCTGCTGTTCTCCTCCCGCGCCGCGCGCCGTCGGCGGGACGCGTGGGAGACCGAGGGACGCGACGCCCGAGCCGACGAGCTATCGGCCGGATTACTGGCCAGCGATGACCCGGCCGCCATCATCGACCGCTGGAGCGACTGGCTCGTCGAGGTCGGGCAGGCTGGCTCGCGCGACCTTGGCGGGTGGGTCCTCTCTCGCGCGCTTGAACTCGCGGCGAAGTCCGACAGCGCGCGAATCCACCCCATCCTCGACAACCTGCTGGCCGAGCCGGGCCCGATGGTCGGCCATCTCGCGCCGGCGTTGGCGGCGACCTACGTCGAGTCACCGGAGTCAAAGGCACGGGCCGAGCGCGCCCTTGGCTCCGAGCACGAGCTCGTCCGAGGAGTGGCTGTCCGCGCCGTCGGTTGGAGTTCGCTGCCAGATCGGGGCGAGCTGGTTGGCACGATGGTTACAGACGGTGCGCTCGGCGTTCGGCGGGCCGTTGTTCACGCGCTGCGGGTTGGCGCGCGCTTCGATGGGCCCCAACTCGAACTCGCCGTCGAGGCCTGCCTACCAGACGACGTCGAGACCTTGGGCGGCGTCGTCCACCAGGTCGAGCGCGCACGCGCCTGGCAAGCCGCTGAACTGACCGACGAGCAAGCGGCCCGTGCCGCTCAGATTGTCCGCGCGGCGGCTACCCGTGACCGCCTCGAAGGCCATGGGTTGCGAAACATCATCAAGTCCCTCGCCGCGCAGCAGCCGCGGTTGGCCATCGACTTGTGCCGAGCCCGCGTTGCGCACCAGCTAGCTGATGAGCGAGAGCGTGATCTGTACGCCATTATGCGAGTCGATCCCCTGCCCGACGAGTTGCGATGCCTCGGTCGCGGCGCCGCGACCGACGACGACCTTCGGTGGGTCCTCGACCAGATCGAGGCCAGCGATCCGAGCAACTCAGCGCACGGCACGCTGCGCGATCTTCAGGAGTGGCTTGACGACGGAGGCGCAATTGTCACCGAGCGCTTAGCGACCTGGCTTCAGTCCGACGACGACCGTCTCCGCTACGAGGCGAGGCAGCTGCTCGATCACCCGATCGCCGCGGATGCCTTCCGCGAGCGGGCTCGTGAGCTTCTGCAGGCTGCGCCCTCGGGGGACCTGGAGGACGCGATCATCAGTGCGCGCCACCCACAGGTCTGGAGCGGAACGCGTCATCGCTACTGGCGCAGTCTGCGCGACGAGTTCGCCGGTTGGACCGATGACTGTGACGAGGATCTCGCCGATGTCGGCCGCGCCGCCGTCGCCTACTACGAGCGCCTGCTCGAGCGCGAAGAAGAGCCCGAGGAGAGCGGCGACGACGGGGACTAGACAGGATCACGAGAGGCGTGAGGCGCTGGATCGTCGTTGGTTCCCACCCAGCCTCGCGTTCTTGTGTAAGTCGTGCTCATTGCTGGCGACCGCGAGCTTCTCGTCGAGCCACCGACCATTGCGTCCGAGCGCTTCTGTTTCATCCGAAGGAGCGGTCTGGGACCGGCAGCCACAGACTTCCGCTCTGCGCCGGTAGCGATAGTCACGGGACCGGGCAGGCGCCTACCGCTTCCACGCGAATGACTCTAGTGTTCGCCTGCGGCTTGCACGAGCAGGGCGATCTGGACGCGGTTGTCGACCTCGAGCTTGTCGAGGAGTCGGGAGACGTGGCCCTTGACGGTCGCGACCGAGAGGTGCAGCGTCGCGGCGATCTCGGCATTGCCGTGGCCCAGGCCGATGGCCAGGGCGACGTCGTGCTCGCGGGGGCTGAGGTTCGCCATTCGCTCGCGAGAGTGCTCGGCGCGGGCGCCGGCGTCGGAGTCGCCGGCCACCATCGAGATGAGCCGGCGGGTGACCGCGGGGGAGAGCATCCCGTCGCCGGCGTGGACCAGCTCGATCGCCCGGACGATCTCCGCCGGCGGGGTGTCTTTGAGCAGGAAGCCGGCCGCGCCCGCCTGCAGCGCGCGCAGGACGAGCTCGTCGGCGTCGAAGGTGGTGAGCACGAGGACGGCGGGTGGGTCGGGCTGCGCGGCGAGCAGCCGGCTGGCCGCGATCCCGTCGAGCTTCGGCATGCGGATGTCCATGAGGACGACGTCGGGTCGGTGGAGGTCGACCGCGCCGAGCACCTCACGGCCGTCGGCGGCCTCGCCCACAACCTCGAGGCTTTCCGCGCCGGCGAGCATCATCCGCAGTCCGGAGCGCACGAGCGCGTCATCATCGACAAGGAGGACGCGGATCATCGCGGCAGACGGGCCCTCAGGACGAAGGCGCCGGCGGGGTCGACGCCGGACTCGAGTTCGCCACCGACGAGCGTGACACGCTCGGCGAGCCCGATCAGGCCGGTCCCCGCCCCGGGCAGCGGCGACGCCGAGGCGACGGCCACCGGCGCGAGGCTGCGGATCTCGACCCGCAGATCGCCGTCGGGCGCCTGGACGGTGAGCGTCACAGCGGCTCCCGGCGCGTGCTTGCGTGCGTTGGTCAGGCCCTCTTGGACGATCCGGTAGGCGGTTCGGCCGACGGCGGCGCTCGGCGCCGCGTCGCCCAGCTCGATCTGTGCGGTGATCCGCATCCCGGCCGCCCGCGACTCCTCGATCAGAGTGGCGAGGTCGGCGATCGTTGGCTGCGGCGGTTCCGTCAGGCTCTCGCCGCTGTCATCGCGCAGGACGCCGATCACGCCGCGCAGCTCTTCGAGCGCGGCCCGTGCGCTCTCGCGGATCACGCCGGCCGCCTCGGCGACCTCGTCGGCCGGAGCGTCGGGGCGGAACTCGAGCGCGCCGGCGTGGACGGAGAGCAGCGAGAGGCGGTGGGCGAGCACGTCGTGCATCTCGCGCGCGATCCGCCGCTGCTCGGCCGCGCGTGCCTCGTCCCCGGCGCGGTCGGCCTGCTCGCGCAGCGATCGCACGAGCTCGCGCCGCGCGCGCACGAAGAGCCCCCAGCCGATTGCGACGCCGGCTGCTAGCAGGCAGCCGACGGCGTCGAGCCAGTAGCTGATGTCGGGGGGGTAGAGCAGCCCGCTCGCGAAGGCCCAGGCGACCGCGAGGCCGGCGATGATGCCCAGGGCGCGACCGCGAGCCCGGACCGCCGCGTTGAAGATGGCGACGAGATTCGCGACCCCGGCCGTCGGGATCGCGAGCGCGACGACCCCGATGCCGATCCCGACCGCGGCTGGATGGGTCCGCCGCCAGCGCAGCGAGACGAGCGTCGCGATCCCGACCACCATGGCCACGACGCGCAACCAGGGAGGGTGCAGCTCCCACGTGTCCGCCAGGGTGCCGGCGGCGATCGCGAACGCGACCAGGTACATCGTCGCGTCGGCGACACGGTCACGGCGGCCACGCTCCTCGTCGGGCGCGTCGATGACGACGCCCGGCAGTGCGGAGCGCATCCAGCCCGACAGCCCATGGGTGAAGCGTGCTGTCGCCTGGCGTGCCATCGCTCGAGGACGAAGGCTAGGCGAGCGCCCGGGGGCGCGACCACCTACCAAAGTCGGTGGCTGCCACCGCCGCAGGGCCCCGCAAGCACAGCCCAGAGACGATGGTCGGGAGCCAGTGCCTCCGTGAGTCTGCGGACATGATCGAAACCGAACGAATCACCAAGCAGCTCGGGAGGCGGACGATCGTCTCCGACGTTTCCTTCCGGTGCGAGCCGGGCACCGTCACGGGCTTCCTCGGCCCCAACGGCGCCGGCAAGACCACAACGATGCGGATGCTCGTCGGCCTGTCCGAGCCCGACAGCGGCGAAGCTCGGATCCTCGGCGGGCGCTACCGCGACCTGCCGAACCCCGGACGGCGCGTCGGGATCCTGCTCGACGCCTCGGCGCAGCACTCCGGGCGCCGCGGCCGCGAGGCGCTCGCCGTCTCCGCGCAGACCATGGGCGTGCCCTCGCAGCGCGTCGACACCCTGCTGGAGCTCGTCGGCCTCGACGAGACGGCGGCTCGGCGGCGGGTCGGCGAGTACTCGCTCGGCATGCGCCAGCGCCTCGGCCTCGCCCACGCGCTGCTCGGCGACCCCGAGATCCTGATCCTCGACGAGCCCGCGAACGGACTCGATCCGGAGGGCATGCGCTGGATGCGTGGCCTGCTGCGCGGCTTCGCCGGCCGTGGCGGCACCGTGCTGCTGTCCTCGCACCTGCTGGCCGAGGTCGAGGCCGTCGCCGACCGGATGATGATCATCGGCGGCGGACGGATCCAGGCGCAGGGCACCCGAACCGAGCTGCTCACCTCGAGCGGAACCATCGTCGCGGCGGCCGATCTGGCGGGGCTCGACGCGGCGATGCGGCGCGCCGGCCTGGCGACGCATCCCACCGACGGCGACCGGCGGCTGGTCGAGGCCGAGCCCGAGGTCGTCGCCGACGCGGCGATGGCCGCCGGCGTCGTGCTGCACCAGCTCGCCCCGGCCGAGGGCGCGGGCCTCGAGCGCCTCTTCTTCGAGCTGACCGCCTCCGGCGCAAGCGCGCCGTCGCCGACGACCGATTCGATCCACCCCGAGCTGACAGGAGCAACCGCATGAGCACCACCACCCTCGCCGCACCGATCCGCGTGAACAGCGCCGGCGTCCACGCACGCCCCGGACTCGGCCGCCTCGTCGCCGTCGAGCTGCGCAAGATGGTCGACACCCGGGCCGGCTTCTGGCTGCAGGTCGCGACGGTGGCGATCACGGTCGTCGCCGTGATCGTCGCCTGCGTCGTCGGCGGCGCGGCGGACCTCACATTCCAGTCCGTCCTCAACGTCGGACTGCAGCCGGCCGCCGTCCTGCTGCCGGTCGTCGGCATCCTGCTCGTCACCTCGGAGTGGTCCCAGCGCACCGGCCTGATCACCTTCGCGCTGGTCCCGGTGCGCTCGCGCGTCCTCGGCGCCAAGCTCATCGCCAGCATCGTCCTCGCCCTCGCGACGCTCGTCATGTCCGTCGCCGTCGTCGCCGCGGGTGTACTCGTCGCATCGCCGGGCGTCGACGGCACCTGGTCCGACGCCGCGCCGCTGATCGGCCAGTCGGCGGTCTACCTGACTGCCGGGATGGTCGTCGGCGTCGCGCTCGGCATGATCCTGCTCGCCCCGGCGCCGGCCATCGTCGTGCTCTTCCCGCTGCCGACCGCGTGGATGGCGGTGGTCTCGCTGTCCTTCTTCGCCGACATCGCCCCGTGGGTATCCACCGCGCGCGCCCTCAGCCCGATGCAGGAGGAGGTCATGAGCACCACCCAGTGGGCGCAGGCGGGCACCGCGCTCGCGCTCTGGATGCTGCTCCCGCTCGCGGTCGGCGCCTGGCGGATCACCCGCCGCGAGGTCACCGCGTGACCGCTCGTCTCACACGACGCGCCAGTGGCGTACCCGCCTTCCACCCGACGCACACGACTCGCAACCATCCCCCCACCACCACGGGAGACGTGCCTTCATGAACAGCCCAGAACAACGACCCGCCACGGCGTACGCCCTCACTTTCGACGTCGACTATCCGGACAGACCGCTCGACCGGCTGACCAGTGCGTTGCGGATCTTCACCGTGATCCCGATCGCGATCGTGCTCGCCGCGCTGGGCGCCATGTCGGCATCGGGCTCGTCGGGCGGTGATCTTCCCGGATTCGCCGCGAGCGGTGCCAGCCTCCTGTTTCTGCCGCCGCTGCTGATGATCGTCTTCCGCGGGAAGTATCCGCGCTGGTGGTTCGACTGGAACCGCGAGCTGCTGCGCTTCACTAACCGCGTCTATGCCTACGGGGCGCTGTTGAACGACAAGTACCCGTCGACCGACGAGCAGCAGTACGTGAAGCTCGAGCTCGACTACCCAGACGCGCATGGGGGTCTCAACCGCTGGCTGCCGCTCGTCAGTGGTTCCTCGCGATCCCGCACTACGTCGTGCTCTTCTTCCTCTACATCGGCGCGCTCCTCGCCGTCATCGCCGCATGGTTCGCGATCCTCGTCACGGGCCGGTACCCACGGGCCCTGTTCGACTACGTCGTAGGTGTCATGCGCTGGTGCAACCGCGTGACCGCCTACGCGTTCCTGCTCGTGACCGACGAGTATCCGCCATTCCGGCTGAGCGCCTGATCGCGGGCGACGGACGTAACTATGTGACGGCAGAGCTATCGCGGGCGAAGCGATCACGCGTTCGCTGTACGACATCGGTGGCCCGCGCTCCTGCTCCTCGACGGGAGCGGCACTCTCGAGACGTCCGCCAAACGTCGCCCGCGCTTCTGCTTTGGTGGGAAGCAGTAGCGGCGGCAACGCTGGCTGCGACGACTCCTTCCGGCGCAAAGGAGAAGCGCGCGAGGCCCTTGCGCGAGGGTGAACGTTCGGGTCTCACCGGACCGGTAGCGAGAAACGCGGGCGAGAATCGCACGGATCGGCGTTACGGCACACGACACGTCCCGAGAACCCACTCGCCGCCGGCGGGTGTAGAACGACGGTCGAATGACAGTGGCGACCACGACTGGGCAACCCCGGCCGCGCTCCGACTGTGAGGCGTTCTCGCCGTCCGTCAGGTCATCGAGGTCGGTGGGGCTTCCGTCGGCCAGGTCCAGCTGTAGTAGACGATGGCCGCGAGCGCCATGACCTCGATAGCGCTGCCGAGGATGTAGTAGTTCCACTCGCCGATCGCGCCAGCGATGATGGTGAGGGCGTACATGGCGCTCAGGGCAATGTTGGCGATTCGGTTTACTCGTGGTCGCAGGATGAGTGAGAGGAACACCATCAGGCTGGGGATGACGATATAGGCGGTCGTTCCAAGGAGGAACGCCTGGTTGACGGTGAGCCCACCAGATTTCGCCTGCCTCGACGTCGGCCCGGAAGTCGGGCCGGTAGAGGCTGAAGAGGTCGACGTAGGCGAAGACGAAGAGCATTGACGTCCACAGGGCCGAGAGCTTGATCCTCACGTTCACGTTGGACGGTTCGAGCTTCGTTCTGTGGGTCTTCGGCTTGATCACTGTGCAGCTCCTCGGGTCGGGTGCAGGTTCTCGTGACGAATAGTTCAGTGTTTGCGGCATGCGTCTGTCATTGGCCGCGCGGCGCGTCTGAGCTCCGCCTCAGCGCAGATCTTTTTCACGGGGCAGCTCTGTCGACGACGGAGGCGCGGTCGCGGTCCGGGAGTGCCCGGTCCGGCCTCGCAACGGTGGGCGCTGGAGTGTCGTGGCCCAGCGCAGCATCCATTCCAGCGGGCCGTAGCGGTGGCGCGCGAGCCAGGCCTCCCGGTAGTGATGGAACAGGAACGCACGTTTTGGGCCTATCCCGATCGGGCAGGGGCCGCGAGGAACGTTGGAGCGGAGTTGGCGCTTCCGCGGCTCCGACCGGCGCGCAGTCTGCTCGACGACGTTGTCAGGCCATCCGTGCGACAGCGGACGTGTTGGCATGTACCGGCTTACGATTGCTGTACCCCGCGTCGGGTGCCTCTGCGGGGAGCGGCGTGCGACGAGGATCGTCGCGGCGCCGAGCGCGAGGCACAGGGGCGAGTAGATCAGCGCGTCGAGCTGGCCGAAGCGCGTGTCGAGTCCGGAGGCGAGTGAGGCGGGGAGGCCGATCCCGCCTCGTGCCAAGAGCGCGACGCCGGTAGCCCACGTCATCGCAAGCACTGGGACGCGGGGTCCGCGCCCGGCGGTCGTGCTCGCCATCGCGGCGGCCGACGTGGCGAGCAGGCCGGCGACCGCCCACGTGGCGGGGGTGGGCGGGAGCGCGGCGCCAGGGCCGACCACGGTCTCCGCCAGCGAGCGGTCGTCGTGGCCGGGCCAACTCCCGCCGAGTGCCCAGTAGGCGTGTAGCGTGGCGAGGCCGGTCAGGGCGGCGGTGGCGGCCGTTCCCGCCGCGTTGGGGATGGTCATGGTCGTTGTCGCATCGGCGGCGCTGCGCCGGGTTCTGTGACGGGCGCGGAGTGTGGCGGCCGCTCTGGCCAGCTGTCGCCTGGCGTGAAAACGTGCCGCTGGGTCATGCTTGGCGCTGTTCGTGCTGTGGGGGCGGGCCTTGGGCTCGTGCCTTGGCGGCGCGGAGCCAGCTGCGTCGGATGAGGCCGCTGCCTGGGCGGATGACCATCCAATAGCATGCGAAACGTCGGTGACTCTGCGGGTCGGTTGCCAGCACGCGAGTTTCGGTCACGAGTAGGGTGCCTGCGTCCTGCGCTTCGAAGCGAAACGCCATCGCCGCCTTGACGAAGCCCGGCCGGTCAAACCCGGTGAAATCGGTCGCGTCCCGCACGGGCGCTACCTCTCCACCGTCGAGCTTCCACGATTGGTCGATGATTCCAACGACGATCTCATCGCCTGGTTTGTCGTCGAGCACGGTGAACCCGGCGGCGACGAGCTGGTCGTACAGCGAGGTGTCGGCGGTGTTCGGCAGGCCGTCGTGACCGGTGAGCCTGGCCGGAAGCGAGCGCAGGCCGAAGAGCAGCCTGACGAGTGGCATCTCGCCGGCAGTGGCCTCCTTGATCGCCCGGTACGTCCGTTCGGGGGTTGCGGCCACGACGGTGGCGTGCCGCTCGCCGAAGGTGTGGCGGGGAAGAACGCGGTCGAGCACCTGGCTCACGGTGGCCACCCTCCAAGCGCGATGAGCACGACGATCGGCGGGAACAGCATCCATTGCGGCAGCCGCCAGAGCGCCCGCGGCCAGTCGACGGCGAGCGTGATGGTGAGAAACACCGCGGTGTAGCCGGCGAACTGCAGCCCTAGGAACAGCAGCAGCGGCCGGGCGTCTGCGGGATCGGCCAATCCCGCCACGGTCAGCGCTGCTGCGGAGAGGAACAACTCGAGACTTACGAGATGCCACACCGCGTGCAGCGTTAGCTTTGGCACCTCTGGCAGCTCGCTGGACAGCAGCACCAGCACGGGATCGCGATGTCCGGCGATCACATGGAGGAGCGAGACCGCGGCGGTGACAGCCGCCGCCAGTAGCAGTAGGGCGTTCATCGTGCTCGGATGCCTTCGATGAAGAGGGTCGTCAGCGTGTCGACGAGCGCAGGCGTCGCGGGCGCGCCGACGAGCCCGAGATGAAAGAACACGGCGCCGGCGAGCGCGTCGAGCACAACGTCGACCGGAATCCCGTCGCGTAGCTCGTCGCGTGCGGCCGCGCGGTCGAATATGGCTTCGACCGCTCCCCGGGCCGGTGAGAGGAAGTCCTCGCGGATCCGCTGCCTAAGTTGCGGGTCGGCAGCAAAGTCCGCCAGCAGGCCTGGAAGAGCGGCGCGTGCCGCCGGGTCATCGAACTCTGCGACGAGGCGCGTCACGAGGACGCGCACATCGTCGGCGAGCGTTCCGGTGTCCGGTGCGGGCAGCGACTCGGTGACCGTGAACAGCGCCGCGTAGACGAGCTCCGCCCGGCCCGACCATCGCCGGTAGATCGTGTCCTTGCCAACGCCGGCACGAGCGGCGATCGCGGCGACTGAGGTGTCCGCGTACCCGCGTTCGACGATCAGACTGCGAGTGGCCGCAACGATCGCGTGATCGGCGCGTACTTGGCGTGGCCGCCCGCGCGGCTTCGGTGGTAACGGCATGGCGCAACCATACCATACAGGACGACCAGTAAGCTAACTCTGGGACGGTGACGGGCAACGGCACTCGTGGCTGACGGCCCGAGCACCGCTCTTGATCATGGCGGGCGTCACGGCTACGGCCGACCACTCCTCGTTTTCGCTCCAAACGCTGCCCCGCAGCGTGCATTCTTGTGGTTCTGAGAATGGTCGTTATCGGAACCTGAACGCCGGCGGGCTTCCGATAACGCGGTTCGGGCACCCCCTGCAAGCCGGGCTCGACGGTTCCGATAACAAACCTCCGCCAGCGCGGCGCGGCCCAAGCGCGCGCCCCTCGGCGAGGGCCCGCCACCGCTTCCAGAGCCGATCGCGGAGACGCCATCCTCAGTCACGAAGCTCGGCTTACGCCGATTCGGGCTAAGAGTAGCCCCACTTCCAGCCGTTTTTCTCAGCCCCACACAGCACTACTCCGCGGCCCGGAGGAGTCCAGTACCCCCGAGAAAGGTGGTTCTGCGGGGTATGGTCCGGACCTGCACGCCTTCATCATCGGCTGCGGGAACGCTACGCGAGCGAGTGCCTCTCCGGGCAGCGGGCCGCGGGCCGCGGTATAGCTTTGCGCCCGCGGGGCCTTCGCTCCTCTCGGGCCGCTAGCTCGAAGCCTCGCTGCTGCTCAACGAGAGCACAGGAGCGACTGACTTCCCAGGTGGTTCGCGGCGAGCCACGATTCTCGGGCTTCCGGCGAGCGTCCACCGTAGGCAGCCAAGAGAACCCGCCGCTCTTCCTCCGGTCGCCAGCGCTCCAACTGTGCGAAAGCAGTAGCGGCAACGCGACCGGCACTCGGTTATCGGATCCGGCGCCAAGCGATCGCGGCGGCCACGATTGGTCGTTCCACCGCTGCGGACGCCGAGGGGCCGCGTTTTCCCGGGCGGGGCCGGCGTGGCGTCGCGGAGGTGGCCGGCCGCGCCTAGACTTGTCGTATGGCGGCGGCGACGACGCGGGTGGAGATCGACAGTGAGTTGCTGGCACGGTTGCGTGCGCGGCATCCGGGCAAGGATGACCGTGCGCTTGTTGAAGATCTCGCTCGCGTCGATCTGGGGTTCAACGCATTGCGCGCTGTGCAGCAGCGCAACGCTCTCGCTGAGCAGGGGGCGGCTGATCTCGCGGTCCGCGCAGTTCGTGAGTCGCGTCGCGCCGTGGGGTGAGGCCTCTCGTTCTTGACGCCAGCGTGCTGTTGGCCGCGCCGGTTGGCCGGCCGGAGGGTTCCCCATCGCTGCTGGTCGAGGCAGCGCGGTGGGGTGCGGGGCAAACCGGCGCCGCACCCCGCGTCGACGGCAAGCCAACGAAACGGGATCCGCACCGCCGGTCCGGCCCACGGCCTGGCTACGGCAGCGGGTCGATCGACAGCAGCGCCTCGTGCGCGGGCGCGATCCCTCGTGCGCGGGCGCGATCCCAGTTGTCTCGGAGCTCGGCTCGGTGCAGCTCCGCCCACTCCTCGACCAGTCTCAGCGCACGTGGAGGCAACCACCCGTCGAGGAGCTCGAGTGACTCGATCCCGATCTCGGCAACTTCGCCGTTATCTGAACGCGTCTCCGGGAAAGGGTTTAAGGCAGCGTCGCGAGAGCGACTGGAACGACGGCTTGCGCTCCGGCGCGGCGCAGTTGACCGCCGACCATCGCGAGCGTCCAGCCCGAGAGGCGCCGGTCGTCGAGCAGGATGCCGGTGCCGGGCGGCGGAGGGCTCGTGATCGCGAACGCCCCGCGGACGTTGGCGACCTGCTGGACGGCGTTGGCCATCTCGCGCTGTGGCGGGCGCTTCTCCTTGCGCGCGACGAGGGCGAGGTGCTCGACCCCGAGCTCGGCTGCCAGGCGCTCGGCCAGCTCGGTGCAGACCTCGCCCAGGCGCCCCGACGGGACAGTGGTCACCCAGCCGACGGGCGTGTTCGTCGCGCGGAGGACCTCGGCGAGCGCGATGGCGATCTCGTCGTCGAGGCGTCCGGCGCGCAGCCCGCGCTCGATCGCGGGCCACCAGCCGCCGTCGCCAACCCGCGCGAGCGCCCAGCCGGGCTCGACCAGGGCGTCTGCGGGGATCTTGCGCATCGCCCCGGCCTCGTCCGGCGCCATCTTTCGCACCTCGAGCTCGAGCGGGCGTGAGCGCAGGTGGCGCTGGGCGAGCTCGACGAGCGCGGGAGAGGGCGGCTGGGCGAAGCGCGGCCCCGTGCACACCGAGCAGCGCCCGCAGTCCTGCGGGTCGGCGTCGTCGAGCTCCTCCTGAAGGACGCGCATCAGGCAGCGGCCGTCGGTGCCGTAGGCGGCCATCGCTCGCTGCTCGGCGCGGCGCAGCGCGGTGACCTGCTCGTAACGCCCGGCGTCGTAGCTCCAACCGCTGTCGGGCACCGCCTGCCAGCGGCTGCCGGCGCGGCGCACGGCACCCTCCACGTCGAGGACCTTCAGCATCGCCTCGATGCGTCCCATGCCGAGGTTCACGATGCTCATCAGCTCGCGCGTGGTGCGACCCTCCGCGCCCGCGGTCTCGAGCTCGTCGAGCACGGCGCGGACGCGCTCCGGTGCGGGGAACGCCTGCTCGATGAAGAAGTCCTGGATGCGGCGGTCCTCGCCACCACGCAGCAGGACGACGTCGGCGTGATCGACGCCGCGCCCGGCGCGGCCGACCTGCTGGTAATAGGAGACGACCGAGCCGGGCGCCTGGAAGTGCACGACGAAGGTCAGATCCGCCTTGTCGTAGCCCATCCCGAGCGCGCTCGTGGCCACCACGGCCTTGACCTCGTTGCGCAGCAGGCGCTCCTCTGTCAGGACCCGCTGCTCGGTCCCCTGCTCGCCGCTGTAGGCGAGCGCGGCCACCCCGTTGGCGCTGAGGAACGCGGCCACCTGCTCGGCGTCGCGCTTGGTCAGCGTGTAGACGATGCCAGAGCCCGGCAGGGAGGCGAGGTGCTCAACGAGCCAAGCGAGCCGCTCCGCGGGGCGTGGCAGCTCGAGCGCCTCGAGGCGGAGGCTCGTGCGCGCCAGCGGGCCGCGGTAGGAGCGCAGCAGCTCGCCGTCCCGGCCGCCGAGCTGCTCGAGCACGTCGCCGACCACGCGATCGTTCGCGGTCGCCGTGGTGCCCAGCACGGCGACCTCGGGACCGAGGGCGCCGAGCATGTCCTT
>JAABUS010004649.1_pt1 | contig 19379 bp, 16 predicted proteins | sample 5560161 | NCBI WGS metagenome assembly JAABUS01 (sample SAMN10711885, study PRJNA513376) | rock metagenome | isolation source: Antarctica rocks | place: Antarctica: Victoria Land, Trio Nunatak nord | collected 2016-01-04 | reverse complement strand
ATCGCAGTCAACTTGAGTGCTTTGAATTGAGAAGAATCGAAAAAATCGAAATAGAAGTATTCAATTGATTCGAAAAAACAATGACGTCGTTTTGCATATTCAGTAATATTTCGTTTTTATTCATTCAAAGCTTACTCAATATGACTTCATGATGATCAATATCAGCTATCAACATTGATACAGTCAATTTCTTATGACTTTCGATGATGAGATTGAGTAGAATTTTATGAGTGATGATCTTCTTAAATATCTTCTCATCATAATCTCTTATTAACTTCTCTTTTGTCAGAGATATAGATTGAATTTCTAGTTTCTTGCATACTCTATTGACTAGATTAGCGTGTATGAGCGTATGAGCGACTGAATCACTGTCTATTAGCGAACGAAGACTGAAGAATTGATTCTGCGAGATGAGATGAGCATCAATTAGAAATGACTTTTCAAAGTAATTTTCTTCTGATAGAATTTCGTCTAGTTTGCACAAAGATATAATCTCTATCTTTTCAATGACTTTTGAAAAGATGACTAGTTTTTTGAATTGAAATTTGAATCAAAATCGAACTCGAAATGATCATATTCATTGTTCACTGCATTAATTCTGATAGATCGATCAAAGCACTCTTTAGAGCTATGATCTGATTTATGACATATGAAACAGGTTTTGACTAGAACGTCTGCTTCTTTGACGTTAGTTAAAATCGCGTCACGCGACTTTAGATAGTCAGATTTTGAATGATTGACTGACTGAGTAACAACAGCTTTATGAAAGATGATCTTTGACAGGTCGTCGATGCATTTGATGAGATTGACTTTGTTCTTGATTTTTCAAATGACTCGCTGATCATTATTCAAATGAATCAGGTAGAAACGAATCTCTTTGAGAGAATCAGGTTGAACTAATTGATCTATTCAAATGAATCGAAGATGAGAATTTATTTTATCTTTCAGATTGATGATCAGTTGCTTTTCGTGATACTTCAGATAGAAAGATAATCGTTGAAACTGAGTGTAAAACTCGCTGAACTTCTTTGATTCTTGAATCAAGTTGTAGTATTCTCTACGAAAGTTGACTTTCTTATCTGAATCATTGAATAACTCAGCTAGTTCTTTCAAAAAATCATCGACGATCTTATAGAAATTGACACAGTCACGTTCGCGTCTAGATTGAGTGACATCAGCTGCGTCATCGAATAATCTGAAATGTACATAGCTCAGTTTGACTCGTTCATTTGAAAAGAGATCAACGTTGATCTCTAGTTTATTCTGAATTTTGTCGTATCAGTTTTTTCAAGTAGAATTCTTTTCGTCAGTAAATCAGAAAGAATCAGGTATTTTCTGAGATCTAGAACGCTCAGAGTAGATGAAATCAGAAGAAGTGATTTCTTTAGTTTGAAGTCTAGTCTTCAACTCTTTGATTTCGTTGTCTCGTTGTTTACTCAGCTCGTTGAGTTGATCTGTTTCTCTGTCGAGAGTCATGCATCGAGTCTTTCAGTTTTCGATAGAAACAAAGAGTATTACTGTTTCAGTGAATGACTCGTCGTCTTTATTGATGAATGATTCAGCACTAGAGAGTTTCGATGAATCAGTCTCAGAGATTTGAGAAAAGCGACTTTGAAATTCTTTGAAACGTTCTTTGATAGATGAATGTTTTGACATGATGAAATTTGAAGAAAGAACGAGATCGAGCGAATGACGATGCTTGACAGTATTAATGAAGACGTATGATCAAGTGTTTAATCTTCAGGAAAGAATGTTGTTGATTAGAAGAGTATTTTTGATTTGTGAGTTTTTTGAGTGATTCTCAAGCAATTCACGAAGGTTCTTTATCGTCGATTCTTTTAATCGAGTTGAACAGCTTATTTTCACTCGTCTGTTTCATGAGAATGAATTGATTCTCTTGATCGAGTGAACTTTGCGTACTTAGTGAGCGATAAGTTGTCTAGCGATTCAAACAGCCTTGTTGTTGATTCTATCAAACTCTCTAGTGTTGTTCAGTCTTTCGATTGCGTCAATCATCAGATAAACGAATTTCTTTAGACTTGTTCTGTCTGTACAAGTATGTTGAATGAGTAATGAGATCAGTATCGTGTGATTAACGAATTCTTAATATAATGTCAGAATCGTGTCTAGATGAGTCAATCAGCGAAAGTCAGAATTGAATAGTGCTTGATCTTTAGAGATAGCTATAACTGAATATTAAGAATACAGAAGAAGATTGATACAAAAGCTTCTATTTAAGTAATATTCAGAGACTGCGCTAAGCTTGAAGAAAATGTGTTTGTGACATGAGTAGAATGTGATGTAGAAAGAAAGATGATGTTGAACAAAGAGATATTAATGAAAGAAAATAGAGACTGAGTCAGATCTAAGCTAGAGACACTGACTAGCTTTATTCAGTCTTGATACGCTCGTAACAAAGAAGAGAGTCAAGAAAATGACTGAGAACAAAACATTATTGTTGACAAACTTGATTATGAATAGTCACTTAAATTAGTCATTCTGCATATATGAACAGAAGAATCAAAGATATCGCTCAACGTTCTGATTGACTCATTTGCTTTGATCATCAATCTGAAAATGATAGATGATGAACAATCAAAGAGAAATGCTCAGTCATTTGCAAAGAGACTTTCATAGTATAAAGATGAATTGCAAATCTCGATCAGATACTATGAAGCTGAGTAAATCATGAGTTTAATATACTCATTGAATCAGCATTTCAGCTGTCTTTTCAACAGTGATATCTTCATCATCAATGATGCAAGAAATATAATGTCTTTTCTTTGATAATTTGCAGATGATTGTCAAAATAGCGTTGTATTCGCTTGAATCAAATAGATTGATAATGAAGTTCATTGCTATGTCTTGTTATCGCTGTTCAAATATTAATAGAGATTGAAGCAAGTCATTTGATTTATTTCTAGATGTCTTTGAACGTTGACAGATATAGCAGTTTTAAATATATCGATCTATCGTTTTTTGCATAAATGATTAATAGTAGTTTTGCTTTATGACTTTTACAGTTTTAAGAATATCAGAATGATCAACTGATAATTGATCGTGCATCTCATGAATCAGATTCATTTGTAGAAGCTCGTTGAACAAGATTCATAGCTGACTATCATGATACAAGATTTCATTCTGAATTCAACAATTCTTCAATTTGATATCTTCATATTGTGTCTCATCTTCTGCTATTGCTTCGCGAAGTAGTATACAATTCTCGTCGATTTTATTAATCTCAAAAATCTGTTTATAAATTGATTCACTGATGTTCTTTTTTAAATCAGCAATTTTCATTTAATTTGAAGTCAAAATAGTGATTCATTGATAGCAAATGCGCTCATTCTTGAAATCTCTGAGCACGACATCAACTTGATGAGTTAATGCATCAATCTTGATGTTTTGTTTATCAGATTAATACATTATTTTAAAGTTAAAGTTAACGAGCTTTTGTACTCAGCGCATCTGTTGTCTGCTAAGCTCTTTATTCTTCATCAATGACGTCAGCGCTTGATGATTGATGAAGACTTTAATAGAAATGTCAGTCAGCTTCAGCTCAGATCATTAATGCTCAAATGTTCAAATGATGATCAGCAGTTTCTTATCATATATTTCGTAGTTGCATTCAGCAAAAAACATGTTCTTGCTATAAAAGATCATCAAATGTAGTATTTCTTCGTCGTCATATTGAGACAGAACTTCATCATTAACGTAGTTGAATGAGTTGATTTCAAGAATAGTTTCATGAGTCTGATCAAAGTGACGAAGTATCAAAGTCTCAATCATACATCTCTTCATATGATCAAATGTTGTCTGACAGATCTCATTTCATTTAAATATGATCTTCTTCTGAGTAAGTTGAATCATAAGACAAACAATCTTCGAGAAGTTCTTGATAAAGCGTTGATAGAAATTGCAGAAGTCAATGAAGAACTGTATCTGAGTGAGATTGATGAAAATAGATCATTCGATGATTGTCTGTATCTTTCAAGAATTCATCTTTAGTCTCTCAATAAATATTAATAGTTTTAGAAAAATGATCTCTTGCACATGAAACTTGCATTTGTTTATATTCATCTGTAGATCAATCTTTCGTAGTCTATGCAAGATTAATCATACATGTCGCTTGTGTTTCTTTAAGATCTTGCTGTAGATGATAATGTCATCTAGATAAATCTGACAAAACTGATGTAAATATTCAAACAACACGTCATTTAAATAATGCTGATAGAAAGCAGATTTGTTGATTAATTTAAAGAACATTACATGATATTTGTATGAATTGAAGAAGATAATAAAGATAGTCAAATCTTTGTTATCTGAATGCATGCATAGTTTGTTGAACGTGACAATGATGTTTAATTGAGTCAAATACTTGCTTTCTTGTATATGAGTGAAAGTCTCGTTTATCAAGAGCAAAGAATAGTGATTTCGTTTGATTAAAGCATTGAGTTTTCAATAATTGATGCAGAAACGCAGACTATCGTCTTTCTTTTCAATGAACAAGATAAGCGAGACGTATGATGCAAAGCTGAAGAAAATAAATTCTTTGTTTAAATGATTAATCAGATACTTCTTTATCTTCTGAAGCTTGTGATTGAACATCTGATATAGTCTGCTTCGAGAAAGTGTTTCTTCATCAATCAACTCAATTTTGTGATCGTAAAAACGATGCAAGAATAGCTGATTGATCATAGCTTAATTGAACACATTTAAATAGTCATGATACTCAAGAAAAAGCTTGACTTTGATCTTCTTAAGAGTCTTGACATGTGAGAGCTCATGCAGATTCACTTCTTTAGACTTATTTTCAACTGTAGTTATGAGTCAATCGATTTTCAAGATGATAACAGCAAAGATCTTGATGTCTGATCATTTGACTAACATTTTATATGTTGCAGTTTCTATCATTTCAATGTTTGTTAAATCTGAAGTCAGTTTAAAGATTTTGACGTTAGTTAAAGTCGCGTCGCGCGATTTTAACTGTTCAATTTATTTAACTGACTTCTCATTAAACTGACTGAAAGAGAATGATTTCTGACTAAATTAAGATGTAACAGAAGTGAAAGATCTTTTCAATATATGAGTAAAAGTTAAGCTTTTCTATTTTGATATTGTTCTCTCGCTTGAGAAAAGAACAGTTGAGCGAGAATTGAAATTCGAAAATTGAAGAGAGTTGATTTGCATATCTATGACTAAATCTGTTTTGTTCATTCATGTTTTTTCTAGAATCATTTGATGTTGTTCTAATCGAGTGATCAACATAAAAGTGATGTCTACTTTATGACTTTGAATCATCAGATTCAAATAGATGACATGAGTAATGAGTTTTTTTGCATAATGATCGTCGAATTCTCGTATTGATCTCGCTTTGATCAAAGTCAAAGACTTGATTTGTAACTGATCACAAATAATTTGCACAATCACTTCATCAATAAACGAATAGTCAGCAGCTTCAGTGTCAATCAATGACTTCAATGAGTAACTAATTTCATTGTTAGAAAGTACACATTCAGTAGTCAAAGATTCAGAAGCAAAAGAATCATCTGACATGCTTATCGTTGAAGAAATTAACACATCTTTCATCACATCTTTGATGAAAGTCACTAGTTTTTTGCCTCATTATTCTTGAAAGAAGACATTTTCTCATTCTCTTTATTCTCAAGAATGACTATCTTATGCAAATGAGAAGTGAAAGCTCAAGAAGTTAAGATGTTGATCTTGTTTTGAGAGCAATTCTTGAACAAGTGACTTGAAGTTTTGCAAATGTAACAGATGATAAACGATCTCGCTGACTTAAAGATAGAAAAGATAATCAACTTAACATAATTGATTATTGAAGTCATCACTGACAATGAAGTAGTGCATTGATCAGGTATGACAGTGACTTTGATGATGACAGTGCAACATTCGTTGCGTAGCTGATAGTTGACTCGCTGTTTATTATTCACATCTTGAAGAAATTTCTTGAGACGAGAGAGCAAAGTAAAATTCTCTGAACAAACTGATAAAACATTTTGCAGATGATTGTTGATTTTATTCTGAAGATCATTCATCAGAATGCAATCATCATAATCGAGATAGTTGAATAGCTTCATAAAGTTGAAGTAGAAGACATTGAAAGACTTGTTTGCTTGTCTTAAAGCGTTGTATTTGCGTTGAGACTTTCAATTCTTATTTAGTTCATCATATATTTCTTTCAAATGATTGAATAGCTTGTAGATTGAAGTGAATGAATTCAAAGAATTAAAACAACGTCAAGCGAAGATGTGCTTCGTAACGTCATCTTTCAGTCTAGACATCATGTAAACAATACAGATGATCTCATCATTGAATTGATTGACATTGACAATCAGCTTATCATTCATCTTGTTTTTTCAATCTTTTCAACTTGATTCATCTTCATTAGTGAATATAAAGAGATTTGAAAATTTGTAGAATTGATGATGTTCATTTTCAGATGAGATGAACTTAGTAGATGTCTCTTGTCGAGTATGATTCTTGATAAAAGCATATGATTCAATATCTTGTTGAAATAAAAAATTTGTAGTAGATCGAGACTCAGTATGCTGTCAAGATCAAAGCTGATTAGCTGAATGCTGTTTCTTTTTAAGACTCAATACTTTCTCTTGTAGTTCAATGATAATCTCTTCTTAAGTGTCTATTGTCATTTGATTGATCTCTAGCTCATCAAGTCTCTTGATGTGATTGATCTGTAGATTGATTCATTGCTCATTGAGTTTCAAAGTCATGTCTCGCTGATTTTTTAACTTATTTAACATCTTGATAATCTCATTCAGGTGATTAATAGCTCACTGACAAAGTTGTTCTTCGATCTTGATGTTTTATGAGATCGCGACATTCTGAGATCTTGCTGAAGCATCAAAAGAAATAAGAGAAACTCGTTTACTAGCAATGCTTCTAAGCAGATGAGCTGTTCGTGACTCGACTGATTCAGAGTCGCATGTCATTATGAGAAAAATAAAGATAGATAAATAGATTTGATTATGATAAATTTGAATGTATGTTTTGATGAAAGTAATTCAAAGAATTTCTTGCGAATTTTCTGAATAAGCGAAGTAGATTATTTCGTATCATCTACACGTTGATAGCAGAGTAGTTGATGAGCATTTATCTACTGTTAGAAATCAGCATAGAGCGAGTCATATGAGTGTCATTTAACTAATAAATAAATGCTAAGAAAGAAAAGTATCTACAGAATAGAACTTGCAGCTTATATATGTATTTCTGATCTCTGCGCTAGACTTGAAAGAATTGACGTCTTACACAGATGATGCAGAGACTCAATGACATCACTTCTAGCTCAAATGCTCACTAGACTCAATTAGAAGTAATCAAGATTGAGAATAAAGTCGAGAATAAATTGAGAATAAAGTTGAGAATAGAGTCAAGAATAAATTAAGATCATAACATTCACAATTCATATTAATTGTCTGAAAGTCTCTATGTCTAAGACTTAACATTAAGATGAAACTATTCATTAACTATCATTCACAAATCAATAATTAAACGAAAAGAGTAAATCAGAATGTAAAACAATATTTACGAAGTTACTACTTGTACATGCAAGATGAATGATTCATCTGACTATTTATGACTGAATTCATTAATAATAATATTATTTCATCATTAATTGAATAATCAGCATTCTTTTTGAATAAGAACTTTCACTTTCATATGAGCTTTGATTTGAATTCAACTGAATATGAGATCACTCAAGCTAAAATTTAAGCAGACAAAGCAAAGAATATATTTGAACATATGAAATGATCATTAACGTTGATCAAGCAGACATTAGCAAGAGTCAGAATCACAATGAAGAAATAAATTAATAAACATCGAAAGAAAATAATTTACAAGATAAATGACATGATGTTTCTGAATTCTAGAAACATTATGATTGCAAGATCATTAAAGAAACTGAATGATAAAATGCTAAAATCTTTCAAGATTCTGACTGAGATTGAACATGCATATCGACTGAAACTATCATCGACAATGAAGATTCATTCAGAGTTCACTTCAAATCTGCTACAACTGAATTCAAAAAACTTTTTGAAAGAACAATGAAATGAGTCATTTGATTTTATAGTGATAAATGATGAAGATGAATAAAAAGTGAAGAACATACTGAACTTCAGACACTACAGAAGATGATTGCAATATCATGTCAATTGAAAAAACTATGATGTTGATCTACATTGATACAATGTTGATGAAAATGAATTCAAAGATTGCTTAAAGATTGTAAATAATTTTCATCAGAAGTATTTGAACAAATCAAAGTAGAAATTGACTCAACAGAGATTGATCAATTGAACTGCAGCAATGAGAACATTGCTAGATGAAGAAGAAAAGTAATGTTGCGAGCATGCATCTTTGATACTTCTGATTAGCCTGATTAGCCTAACATAAACTAGTATAAAGCTGTGAATAGAGCTGTTGTTGACACGCTAGCGACCTAGCGTGCCTTCGTGAGTAAAACTCATGTCATGTTGCATCTTCTTTCTACTTCAGCTTTGAACTTCTAGTTAGAATACACTCATATGATTCGCTCTATGCAGACTCATAACACATTAATCATAAAAATGATTAATCATTATTTATATCTTGAAGAAATGATTCTTGATTAATAAATCATAAACTTATTCACTTGATTAATTAAAAAAAATTTAAAGTTTTTAAAGACTAATAAGAAAATTACAATCAGATTAATTAAAAGTATGTTGAAATTTCATTTTTTAGAGAGGCATATAGATGGTGACAATGAGGTAGCAAATGAATGTCTGTCTACGACTGTGTTGAACTTGAGGGCTTGGGCGACATTTCGGATCGAATTTTCAGTCACCGGCTCGGTCTGGACTACTTACTGTAGCATCAATGTCACGTATTTACTGAGTCTTCTGCTCGGAATCCCAAGTTTGCAAAACCAATAGCTTGTATGTGTTCCACATGTTTGGTTTTCTATGTGTAAGATGCGAAAAAGGTTCCATCATTCATTCCGAGGCAATACATATGAAGCCTCAATGCACAAGCCTGATTGCTAGGATTCTGCAAACTTCTTGCGATTAGTTTCTACGCAACCATCGCAAAGGCTCATGAAACCGTGTATTGATGCTATTTTCTAGCGACCAACATGGCCAAGCAGGTTGGAGCTATACCAGGAGTCACTCCTATGCGCCATGTTTGCCGCATGGCGCTCGGCCGCACCAGTCACATTCTCTTCCTAGACCATAGAACATGCCATATATACGGGACAAGGCTTTTCCAACTTCTTATCCAAACCTCCTTTCGCGAGGCCCGCTGTTGCTCGGGACCCGGTTCGAAGGCTTTGTGGCCGTTACAGCAACGTATCTCCAGAGACCCCTTTTAAGAACACGGTAGCCCTGTACCCCTGCCTGAGTATTCACGAACCAAGCTTGAAGTCCCAAAAGACATATAATGAGGTACGGTATGTATCCCACAAGAAAGAACAGCCGCATCATGGGTTTAATGTTTTCCGACAGATCTTTCACAACGACATTTTGAAAGCCTTGTTTTTCGAGCATGCGCTGCAGAGCCCCATATAAGAAACATTCATTCGCTGGCATCGATGCTTCTCTATTGATCTGCTTCATTGACTCATAAAGATCTTTTGGAAAGTCTTTGGGAAGATTGTCAAAGTCTGGATGATCGTATTCGTACAAGGCGATTGAACCCCCCGGCTTGATCACGCGAAAGAATTCTCCCAACGCTTTTTCGGGATCTGTTGCATGAACCAAAGTCTCCATTGTATAGACACCGTCAAAAGATTCGTCGGCCAAGCCGTTCAGGTCATGGTAATCCATCAAACTGACAGTGACAGCCTTTTCAAGTTCATGCGCCTGAATCTCTTGCCGTGCCCACTTGATGTGTTTGGTCACAACATCAATACCGTGGACGCGCAAACCCTTGCGAGCCAAGTACATAGCGACATGACCAACACCACATCCAGCGTCTAGCACCTCAGCGTGAGGCTGAAGCTTGAGAGAATCGAACAGATGATCTTCCATCCTTCTGAGTGCGCCATTGATAGGGAAAGGCCACTTTGTACCCGGCTGATAGTACCCAAAGTGCCTTGTGCCGCCCAAAAATAGTCGATAGCCAATCCTCGACTCGAAGCTAGCGTAATATCTTTGGAGAGAAGGGTTGGTTTCAAGGAGAGGCTCTTCCTCCGTATTCATCACGAAAGGGATCAATGTGAATCGTTGAAGTTTGTCAGGACAGTACAGTGGGCGTTCAAGGCGCGGACGGTAAATACTACTGAAAATCGTCAGCCTTGTCTGCTAATTTTCGCATACTAGAAGACCTCATACCCTAGATAGCGGCTATATAGAGGTATATGTATGTACCTTCAGGCGTGATCTTGTTCAGGTTTGTCGGAGACTGGATAGATAATCGAGCAATAGTTAGTTACTTGAGATCTGCGTGAATCCAAGGTAAATCTGCTCCAACTAGACTATAAGCTAGGCACCTAGGCTACTGTACGAGGCCCCTTTCAAAATTCTCCCGCACTCCTTAGTAAGCGAACATTAAAAACTCGAAAGTCGATGGTTTTTCTGCGCAACAGCGAACGCTGTAGATTTTTGATTTCGACAAAAACTAGTTTTTGATGCGATCAAGATGTTGCTCAATTATAAGTGTGAATTTTGTAATTTTCAGGAAATATTCGAAAGCGTTATGATTTTTACAAGTCAAAGCAATTTGAGTGTGTTGCAGGGGTGCGGGAGAATTTGGAGAGGGGCCTCGTACTCCGTAGATTTGGTAGGGCCCATATAGGGGTGCTCATATAATAAATATCTATAACGGATAATCTCTATATTACTTGCCTCAGATCTCAGACGTGTCCTAACAACGGAGGAGCCGATTTGCCACCTCCGTTATAGGCAGCTTTGACTGTATTGTAGCCGCTATGCTGATGTTTGACGACGAGGGATTTCGGTTTTGGAAAGGCCACTTGGGCCTAGAAAGGGCGGGCGTTAAGTCGACGAATACATGTGCTTACAGCAGGTTGCATGACGAGTCACGCGGTACCCACCCTCTGGCAAGAACATTTCAAGATTAGTCTTCAGCATCTTGTACGCTAGACCTGATGCTGTACCCGGATTTGTTAAGTAGAATATCGTGAGCGAAACCGAGTTAAGAGGATTAGGCAACTGGAGACTTTGAGAGCAAGACTAAACGATATCAGTATCTCCCGTACCGTTTTAAACCTTCAGAATGTCATTGGAAGACTCTGGAAGTGAGGGATAGGGAGAATCGAGCACGCTCGCAGTTAGTAGCTCGACTTCTGTATTTTGTCTGAAAGCATTGCTTGGAATGGTAGGGAGCCAACGAGAACAACACAAGAAGAGGCTGGAAAAGGAAACGAGGAATGCAGAATGCGGATCAGCTGGGTATAATATCGGATATAGATATCAAGACGGGGTTCATTTGGCAGTGCCAGAGGGAGACACGAAGTTTGAATTCTGATTACAACCACGATGGCCCGGTCCAGCTGCAGGTCGATATCCATGCAGGGCCATCAAGAGTGCACAGGGTAAGGCAGATTATTCCGGCGCTGATGGTCGTATTCCAAGAGTGGGGAAATGGGCGGTCAAAGTAAGCATGTCGAGAAGACCATGTCGTAATCATACCACAACTGCTCAATTCCCAGGACCTGGTCTGGACCCACAGCTTGAAGAAATCTCTTGCTCCATGGTGTGTTGCTCGGTCCAAGGATTTTCGATGACCATGGGTGTGTTGCCACTCCTAGGCTGACGTGAGAGGCCAAAGGCAGTTTACGAGATACAAAACACAAATGTAATATATAAGTCGGAAGACCAGTGGCGAATGCCTGGGAGCCCCAACGTCTCATGCCAGGTCCCGAGAGGGTCCAGATCTGTATGTGAGATGTTTGACGGGACCCACCGGCGCGGAGTGTCGCAACTCTGATGCTGGCAGCCACGCGACATCAAGGCTGGAAAGTGTAGTGGTACTGTATCAAGGAATCCCGACTTTGACATAAGACACGAGGCCCGTGGGATGAGATCATGGTAGACACAGTAGGAGCACCAGAAGCACGGCAATCGGCAGTTGTAACATTAAATTTGGGTAGCAATGTCGGCTGATATTCTCTCGAAATTCTAATTCCCGATTCACCGATTGGATATCATTGTTCGCACCCAATCGAACCGGGTAAAAGGTGCAAATATGGAAAATCAAGGTTGGAGCTGCTGCACCCCGCGTCTGGGCGTAAAATAGCCGGATATTTAGCTTGAGATTTGAAAAGTGAAGTAGATGAGATCAGCTTAGCTTGAGAAGTTGAGAGGCACCACAACCAAGTAAAGTACGGAATACTAAGGTACGGAATACGTGCTGTGTAATCGTTCGCATCACGAGTTCAAGGTCTCCGAGGTTATACACGGCGTGGCAACAGCCAATCCAGGCCTCGGGATACTCTATGACTTGCCGCTTCCACGTATTCGATAATCGAAACAGGGTCACGGTCACGGTCATGGTCACGGGACTACCTCAGCCTTCGAATTCAAGCTAATTTACTTTAGGCATAACTCACAACGCATGTTACAGGTAGATACTAGGTAGGTACCTAGATACCTCGGTTTGGAAAAGCTTGCCTGATTCGGGAAGAGCCGATGTTCCCCAGAAAATCCAATGGCGGCGCATGCGGCGAAAATGGCAAGAATGCGCGTGACTTTGACTCTTACTTACCTCCCTAACGAAAACACTCCGTTCGCAGACCAATGCTCGAGTTGTTCTCGATGTCTGTCATGCGACATAGCGATATAGCGATAAGACTGGATGGTTATATACAGTATTCCAATAGTGGTCTGGCACGGATCAGTGCAGACACTTTGACTTCGCTTCGGCGGTTTGGCCTACCGGTTAAGCCTAACCCACTTTTCCCTTCCAGTGTCTCCGGCTTGGTGGGTCAGGGGCAACTGCCTCAGTGATCCCCGCCGGCCATGTGGTCTTGCTGAGAGACAAGGGCGGCAAAGTTACCTGGGAAATGGAGTCCGATATTGAGGATCGAATGGATTATGGTAATGGAGGACGTTGGGGCTAGACTCTACGGAGGGAAGGTGGATTGATTGGGATACAGTGTTCGCTACCTACCTTAGGTGCCTTAAGGTAGGGGTTCATCTAGGTGCATAGAATACGGAGGGAGGGGCCCCGGTGGTGTGGCCTGAGAATTGTGGTCAATCTCTGCCGAGAATGCAACCCAAACCGCTTCACACGAAAATGTAACCCCGTTTAACCAGGGATAGGTGGCTGCGGCGCAACATTGGCCTATGATTTGCTTACTGGTCAAAGAAATTGCTAGAGTAGGGAAGAGAGGAAGGTAGGCTGACCATCATTAACACTTACGACGTACTGCGGTGCTGCAGCAGGAGGTGTGTGTTGTTACGAGGAGGTTATTGGAAGTTTTCAAAGTGAATGCTGTTGTGCAACCCCGGATTGCTCGAGAACAGCATCGAGATCTTCACCTGTCATCACCTCGGTCGCAGCGTCAACCAGCCAATCGCCGCTTCCTTTCGACCCCGCTACTGCGCCTGCCGGGATCCTCTGGGCCGCAATTGGTGCGGAGAGGGACAGAGTAGCCGCATGCGGACATACCCCGCACTCAGCTGCTGTGTCACTCCTTGTCTGTGTAAAGTAAGTACGGAGTAGGTGTTGCACCAACTAGATGGAAAAGTGAATGTCCCACACAACACCTGGTGACCACCCCCCCCCCCCAACCCCCCCCTGGGACCCCCGGTCCCCCGCCGTACAATTTACCCCGAGGGGGTTGATGGGGTCATGTTTGTTTTCGGCACAACACTACTACTAACCCACTGCAAGGTAACATCCAAACGCAGTGAATCGATGCTTATTGAATCCACTCACTCTCTGCTATAAGATTCCCTGCCCCCCATTCTCTCTTTCCAACTTTCTTCTTACCTCTCATCCTTGATCCACCGGAACTAATCTCTGCCCTCTCCGCGAGTGTCTCCGGAGTGTGCATCTCGACCCCCTTAGCTTCCTCCCTCTTCAACACTAACCACATAACAACAACAACCACCGCCGCCATGCCTGGAGGAGCTGTTGTGATCACGGGGACGGCCGATACCTCGCGTATCGAGGCCCCCGTCACGGTCAAGGCTTACCTGATGTGCGCCTTTGCTGCCTTTGGGGGGATTTTCTTCGGTTATGACACTGGATGGATGGGAGGTGTCCTCGGGATGCCGTACTTCATTCGCCAGTACACCGGTATGGCCTATCCCAACGTCGTCTACCCCGACACTGGTTCAGACGCCTACAAAGCCTACAAGAAGACCTTCCACTTGACCGCCCGCGACCAGTCTTTGACTACCTCCATTCTGTCTGCCGGTACCTTCTTTGGGGCAATCATTGCTGGTGATGTTGCCGACTTCATTGGTCGTCGCTTGACCATTATCATGGGCTGCTTCATCTTCTCCATTGGCTGTATCCTCGAGACGGCCTCCACTGGACTTGCTCTGATGACCGTTGGTCGCCTCATCGCTGGTGGTGGTGTTGGTTTCATCTCCGCCATCATCATTCTCTACATGTCAGAAATTGCGCCCAAGAAGGTCCGTGGAGCACTCGTGGCTGGCTACCAATTTTGCATCACCATTGGTATCCTACTCGCCAACTGCGTCGTCTACGCCACTCAGAACCGTGACGATACTGGCTCCTACCGTATTCCCGTCGCCATTCAATTCTTATGGGCTATCATCTTGGGTACCGGTCTCTTCATCCTTCCCGAATCACCTCGTTACTTTGTCAAGAAGGGCAAGCTCGAGAAGGCCGCCAAGGCTCTTGCCAACGTGCGCGGACAGCCAATCGACTCCGAATACATCCAAGATGAGTTGGCCGAAATCATTGCCAACCACGAGTACGAAATGTCGGTTATTCCACAGACCAACTACATTGGCGGCTGGACCAATTGCTTCAAGGGATCCCTCACCAACGGCAGCAGCAACGTCCGTCGTTCAATCCTCGGTATACTCATGCAAATGATGCAACAGTTGACCGGTATTAACTTCATCTTCTACTTCGGAACGGTGTTCTTCCAATCACTCGGTACAATCTCGAACCCGTTCCTAATCTCTCTCGTCACCACCCTTGTTAACGTCTGCTCCACACCTATATCGTTCTACATCATTGAGAGACTGGGTCGGCGCACGATTCTTATCTTCGGTGCCATGGGTATGATCGTTAGTCAGTTCATCGTCGGTATTATTGGTGTCACCGCCGGCAAGCCCGAGAAGAACAACCACCCTGCCGTCTCCGCTATGATCGCATTTATTTGTATCAACATCTTCTTCTTCGCTACCACCTGGGGTCCTGCCGCATGGGTTATCGTTGGCGAGGTTTTCCCCCTTCCCATCCGCTCGCGTGGTGTTGGTCTCTCCACCGCTTCCAATTGGTTCTGGAACTGCGTAAGTTCTTTCTTCCGATTGAATTTTACACCGTATTGTATTAACTGGTTCTATCAGATCATTGCTGTCATCACTCCCTACCTCGTTGGAGTCGAGAAGCACGATGCCAACCTTGGTGCCAAAGTCTTCTTCATGTGGGGCGCACTCTGCTGCATCTCCTTGACCTTTGCCTACTTCCTTGTTCCAGAGACCAAGGGTCTCTCGCTCGAACAGATCGACAAGATGTTGGAGGAGAGCACACCGCGCACATCCGCCAGATGGGTACCCCACTCAACCTTCGCCGAAGACATGGGTCTTACTCACAAGGGTGTGGACTTGACGCACGGCCACATTGGGTCTACTCCACCGGCCGAAGAGGTCAGCCATTCGATTAATGAGAAATCTGCGGTTTAAACAGCTTGCTTTTGTGAAATACCCCCGGGATGTTCAAGGAATTGGTTGAGCTTTGCATATTAGGGATAACATAGCATAATTAAGCAATCCCGTTTTATTCACGATACTTTCTTCTTGCAGTGTGACCCAAACCGCCGTTACCGATGCGATGGAGTTGACCTGCAACGTAGCTTCATCGCAGCGCGTCTCTTCTGGTGTCCCGTAGTTCATGATTACTAGAATAACACTAGAGAGGTCGATCACCGAGCCAATATTTGCATTCGTTTGCATCCACAAAAACATTAGTACATTAATCTCCAACAAAGCGGCACCACAGTCTCGGATTGCATCTGTCGGGGCTTGCTACACGCGACTTATATAGGGCCAAAGCTGTCAAGTGAAGATCCAGAACCTTGGAGTCCTGATAGGTAGTACAACTACACCGCGCCGGAGGAATGGACGATGGAGAGTCAAAGCGGTAGCATCTGCAAGCACACAGTGCTAAAACTGGAATCCTCGTCCAATGCCGCCCAAGTAGGCTACCGCAGACCTACAGAGGAACAGCGAGCAGCTGCTACCACGCGTCAAGGGACAATTGCAAGTCTGCGAGGGAAGAGAAAGAGAGATGCCGACTTGAACGCGGCTACCCCCCCACCAGCGTCCTTTCCCGCCCTCCTCGTCCTGCCCGGCGACGACCTCTCGTTGGATCCGAGTTACCCCCCTCAGAGTTTACGCTCGTGGGTACGCGAGAAGGAACGCAATAAAGTGACGTCCGAGAGGAACACTGTTTATGTGGCTGCCTCTCCAGAAGTGACGCCTGATGTGGAACACCTCTGCGAGTTGAGCCGTCCGAAGGAGGAGAGTTGTGGGAGTTTCAAGGCACAATCTCGATTACCTCCCGCACTTCAAGGAACTCCAGGTTCTAGGAAGAATTTTGAGAAAATCCAATCAGTCGGAGTGCCATGCGTAGAAGATGTCAAAGATTATTTAGCAGCCTTTTACCACGGAATGCCTGTCAAGCTGCTGCCACCTCCAAAGCTTTCGTTCACTGCATGGAATAACGGTAAGTTCAAGTCATCCAAAGCAAAGAAAAGTTTAGCAGAACCCCGCTTCATTGGCCTCAATGCCTTCTCAAATTGTACCCGCATACGCATACGTCCCACTGCGAACGCTGCATTTCCTTGCCAGCTTAATCTGAACGATCTCCTTGATGCCGCGATTAGTATGCTCCCAGATGACGCATACGCACTTCTTCTGCTTGTGAACCATGACCTGTACGAGGATGACGAGGATGAGTTTGTGTGTGGTCGCGCATATGGAGGTAGCCGCGTGGCGGTTATCTCTACTGCCAGATACGATCCTGAGCTGGATGAGAAACACAATGTGGAGCGAGAGCACTCCTGGCCTGCGTCACACTGCAATGCATATATGCAGTCATGCTGTGACGAGGAATCTGCATCAACTGCGAGGCCAAGGAGGAAAGCTAAAGCACAGAGTTCTGATTGCAATCAGCCATCCTTACTGTCCTCTTTCACAACAAACCTTACTCTCCAACTCTCCCTTTCCCCCTACCAAGCCGCCCTATCCGCCTATAACACTCTTCCCGCACCATCCTCCTCATCTCCATCCCTTTGGCTAAGCCGCGTCTGCCGCACCGCATCCCACGAGCTAGGCCACTGCTTCGGCATAGACCACTGCGTCTACTACGCCTGCTCCATGCAGGGCAGCGGCTCGCTTGCAGAAGACGCAAGGCAACCTCCGTATCTGTGCCCGGTAGATTTGGCTAAGGTACTTCAAGCTACAGGCGGAGATGCGAGGGGGCGGTATGGGGAGCTTCTCGCTTTTTGCGAAAGGCATGCAGATGGCCACTTGTTTTCTGCTTTTGCGGCGTGGATTCGGACGAGGCTGGTGGAAATGAAGACGCCGGTCTGAAACCACTTGATTCCATTCAGGACATTCAACTTCTCGCAGACAATGATGACTCTCCCCGTTGACCGCACGGCATACACAAACTTGCGCCATGTTAGTCTGATGATGCTCGGCCTGCCTCGCTGCCGTGTGGCTAAACAAAACAACATCCTCGGAAAGGTTTTCAATGTCTACTATCTATCTATACTATTGTTTCCTCGGCCTACATCTATTGCGCCTAGGGCGTAATATACATCAGTCGAAGTTTTTGATCAATAGCAAAACATTAGTCAGCGTCTGCTTGTTATAGTTCCTGAAAGTCGTTGCCACGGAGGTCGAGGCTATCATAACGAATACATTTCAAGCGAAAGCGACTACTGTCACGACTTTCAGTGGCCACAGCTCCGAGCGAATGCCTAGTCTTGCAGACCAAGCCGAACAGTCTTTTTGCTTTCAACTACCTCATTTTTGGTTCAAAGCAGTCGATAAGTCAACGGCATATAGAGTATGATTTTGCGACACAGCGACGAGCTCAGACGTCACTTCGATTATGACCAGAATGACAGCGAGATGAGACCGACGGATATGATCGAAGGCTACAGTTGATATTATTTAACCCCCAATTATGTTCGATTAAATACTTGACTACTTGCTACACTACCAGTCAAACAGTCTTGCTACGAATAAGGAGTTGGGGCACCTTATACAGACTGACTAAAACTGAAATTCTTTCTCAGACATACTACAATGTGGCAAGCTCAACTAACCAATGAAACCGCCATTTGAATTGGCGTAATCAAGCCTTGGTAGGGTAGGGTTGGCTTCAACAACAGTTAATGATCAAGTGTTAAAAACCGTACGTCTCAGGTTAAAACCCCTCCGAAGCCCTCTCAGATTGACAGTTAGAACCCTCGTCACAACATCACTTCATCTACCATTTCAGACCCACACAAACCACCCCAAATCCTCTCAACTATTCCCCTTTCTTCAATTTTCCGTTCTTCTTAACCCTCAATCTTCTCCTTGCTCTAAAAATTCCCACAAATCCTAAATCCCCCACGTCGACGTCCCTTCAAAATGAATTCAGATCGAAGTGAAAGAATTTCTAACTGGAAAATCGTCAAGTGAGTGTTTTCGCTCTGAAAAGTGGGGTTGGGGGTTGAGGATTACAGCATTGAGACAGTGAGACAGTGAAGAGGCAATATACGGGACTGATGATTTGCAAGCCCGAAGAAGGAGACCAAAGACCATGCAATAATGACTTGAAGGAGAAAAAAAGAAATATCGTATCAAGAGAAGTAGGATAAACATAACGTTTAAGAATCACACATCTCAAGCCTTGGTTATCATCGTCGAAAGACGTACATAGGTAGTAGCTCTGAAAGTTTTTCATTTAATTTACGACGGGAAATAATCCTTTCGTTTTATTATAAAAATTCTTGTAACAGAAAGTTCCCATCATGCAAAACTTCAATATCCCTCAACAAACTCATGTCCACCCCTTCCCACCCAACCAGCAACATCCCCCACATTCCCCCACATCCCCCCCCTTCTTTCTCACTCACTCACCCTCTCTCTCATCTTATCCCATTCACATCGCCATTTCCAACCCGC
>JAABUS010004648.1_pt1 | contig 19382 bp, 15 predicted proteins | sample 5560161 | NCBI WGS metagenome assembly JAABUS01 (sample SAMN10711885, study PRJNA513376) | rock metagenome | isolation source: Antarctica rocks | place: Antarctica: Victoria Land, Trio Nunatak nord | collected 2016-01-04 | reverse complement strand
CCTTATGGAAAGCGGCCCGCATGATGTCCGGACGATGGTTACGGATGGCGCCGGACGCCAATTCATAGCCGTTACAGACCAAATCATACTGGTGGGCCTTGACTGCCCCCAAGTCTTCGGCCTCTAGCGCCGCCAGTCCGCCTTGCGGCATCGAAAACGGGTTGTGAGAAAAGTCCCATCCGCCGCGCTCCTCGTCATATTCATACATCGGGAAGTCGACGATCCACGCGAAAGCCATCACCTGCGGATCAGCCAAGCCGAGTTGATGACCCAGTCGGTGGCGGATCGCGCCTAAGACCTTTCCTACGGTCGCTGGCGTATCCGCCGAAAAAAGCAGCACGTCGCCCGGCTTACTGCCGACCGCCTGATGCAAAGCTGCCTGCACGTTCTCGGAGCAAAACTTGGTGACCGGTGACTCATCGAAGGTGCCGTGCTCGTTTACTTTCGCCCAGCCGAGTCCTTTGCCGCCTTCTTCCTGGGCGAAAGCCACCAGGGCGTCCAGGTCACCGCGGCTGGCGCCGGCGAAATCCGGTACGACCAGGCATTTCACTCGTTCCGCGCCGGTGAAAACCTTGAAGTCGCTTTGCTTGACGATTTCCGTGACATCCTGAAGTTCAAGCCCGAAGCGGAGGTCCGGTTTGTCGGTGCCATATTTTTCAATCGCCTCGGCATACGTCAGTCGCGGGAAGGGCTCGCGCCAGACCTTCTTCTTCGTAAACTTTTTGACGAGCCCGGCATAGAGTGGTTCGACCACCGCAAAAACGTCATCCTGTTCGACAAAACTCATCTCCACGTCAAGCTGGGTGTGTTCCGGTTGTCGGTCGCCGCGCAAGTCTTCATCGCGCAAAGCGCGGGCGATTTGGAAATACCGGTCAAGGCCGCCGATCATCAGAAGTTGCTTGAACTGTTGCGGCGCCTGAGGTAGGGCGTAAAACTTACCGGGATGCAGGCGGCTCGGCACCAGGTAGTCGCGGGCTCCCTCGGGCGAGGAGCTGGTCAAAAGTGGGGTCTCTATCTCGATGAATCCTTGAGCCACCATGTAGTCCCGGATCGCTTTGACGACCTCGTGTCGCAGGATGATCCGGTCCCGCAAACCAACGCGTCGCAGGTCGAGATAACGATGCTTGAGACGCAGTTCCTCATTGACCTCCTCCGGGGAATCGATTTCAAAGGGGGGCGTCTTGGCCTGAGCCAACACCTCCACGGAACTGACCGACACCTCGATCTCTCCGGTCGACAAATCACGATTGATGGTACCCGCCGGTCGTGCCCGAACCTGGCCGGTCACCTGCAGCACCCACTCGGGCCGGGCGGTCTCCGCCACTTTGAAAATATCCGCTTGGTCAGGGTGAAAGACGATTTGCGTCAAACCGTAACGATCACGCAAGTCGATGAAAATCAGCCCGCCATGGTCGCGCCGTCGATGGACCCAACCAGCCAGAGTAACCTCGTCCCCAATCTGTTTTTTGGTGAGCTCACCAAGCGTCGCCGTACGGAGCATTCGTTTTCCGTTAGTTCTTGCTTCATTGTACCCGTCTTACGCCGGGGCGACGAGGGTTTGGACCGCTTCCAAGCGCGCCAACGTTTCCTCCTGGCCGAGAGCCTCGGCGATATCCCAGAGGGCCGGCGTCTGGGGCGCCCCCGTCAGCGCTTCTCGCAACACCGGATAGAGTTGCTTCGGAACCAGCTTGAGTTCGTCCAAGACATCTTTCAGGGCGCCCTGGATCCGCTCCGCCTGCCATTCCGTCACCTGGACGAGTTCCCGCTGGGTTCCTTCGAGCCAGACGCCGACCGTTTCTGGATTCTCCTGGCCGGCCACCTGCTGTACCGTCAGTGTCGGACGGGCATCATAGTAATCATCCCGCTGGATTTCGGCCAAAGTATGGGGGCGCTCGGCGGCTAAGGCGAAGATTTTTTCTTCTTGTGGCGAATCTGTAGACGCCCAGAAACCGCCCGCCTCGGCCCGGGCCATTAATTCGCGGCGGTCAAGGTTGTTCAGATGTTGCTTATTCAGCCAGCGAAGTTTCTCTTCGTCGAACCGGCCGGGCGACTTCTGTAGGCCGTCCAGGGTGAAGGCTTCGACCAGCTCGCCCAGGGAAAAGAACAGCTCACGGTCCCCGCCTGGGCTCCACCCGATCAAGGCAATGAAGTTAGCGACTGCCTCCGGTAGATAACCGGCGTCGCGGTACTCGATCATGGTTTTTGAGCCTCCGCGCTTGCTAAGTTTTTTTTTGCCATCGGGACCGAGGATCGGCGGTACGTGGATATATTCGGGCCGCGGCCAGTCGAGCACCTCGTACAGCTTGGCATATTTATTCAAGGAAGAAACGAATTCATCACCACGAATAACATGCGTGATTCCCAGCTCGTGGTCGTCGACGACATGCGCGAAGTTATAGGTCGGGAAACCATCCGCTTTGATTAGTACGAAGTCCTCGAACGCACTTGGAGCCTCCTGGGGAGAAAATTGCATCGTCCGTGTCGTCTTTTCCGTTTCAAAGTAGGAGACGTCCATCGTGGCCTGATCGGCCGGCCACTTGAAGCGGATCACTCGGCTGGCCTCCGGTTCCCACCTCAGGCCTTTGTCACGGGAGCGACCGTCGTAATGTGGTTGCTCGCCCCGCTTTTGCTGCTCTTCACGCAAGACCGCTAGCTCCGTCGGCGTTTCGTCCGCGACATAGGCGTGACCCGCCTCGAGTAAACGTCGTGCCTGTTCCAGGTAGACCTTTTGGCGCTCAGACTGGTGCCAGACCTCGGGGCTCCAGTCTAGGCCCAACCAGGAGAGGCTTTCCTTGATGTGAATCTCGCCGTCTTCCAGGAATCTAGCCCGGTCCGTGTCTTCGATTCGTAAGAAAAATGTGCCGCCCTGATGTTTCGCGAAAAGCCAGGCGAACAAACCAGTACGGACGTTACCGACGTGCAGGTAGCCAGTCGGCGAAGGAGCGAAACGGGTTCGGACGGGTGGCTGACTCATGCCGCCAGTATACGTTTTTCCTGATGGTAGCGTACCCTAGCTACCCTCGTGAGGATCCTTTCTTCAGCTGGCGGCTGGCCTCACTAATAGCTTCTATGATTATTCTTTCATAGAATTCTTGTGCTGAATCGGGCGGTACCGGCTCTGATCTGCTCGGTAAAAACGTCCAGGCAGTTCGAATACCGACTACCCGAGACTCCCTGGGTAAATGCAAAACGTCAGGATGATCCAAGGGGTGTGCCTTGAGGTATTCAGTAAGGCGGCCTTCGATCACCGTAAGGGAGGCCGAGAGACGATGTTCGGTCCCCTGCCTCCCAGGCTCTACCACCCTATCCGTCTCGCCTTCCCCTAAAGAAGGCACCACGGACAAGGTTGGTATCAGAACGACCAACTCATCGGCCGCCCCGTCATACCGCCCCATGAAGTCGCCGATCCGCAGGTTAGCTTCAAGGGCATCGATGGAGCGCTGGATCGCCTGGTTGCCGACATCATGGCTGAAGGTATCATTCAATTCTTTCAGGCACCTGACGTCCGTCATCAGGACGGCGAGGAGGCCTTCCTCCTGACGGTCCAGGATAGAAGCTAGGACAACACCCTCCTCGATGACCGCCCGGTAGTTTGGAATCTTGAATTTCGGGTCTATCCTGGCCTCATCCTGAGCATCTTCCGCAACCCGTTTCCATCGTTCTGCTTCCTCTTCAGCATCCTGGCGGCGTTGAATTTCCAAAGCCAGGGCGGCCCTAAGTTCCTCAACGTCCGTGGGTAACTCCGGCTTCTGTAAACCATGCTCGGAGTTCTCAAAATCACGCCCTTTTCCCGACATCAGTAGCACCTCATTAGCGCCCCAAGGTAGCATAAAACGTCTTAATTGTCTAGTTTTTAGACGACCGCACGACACGGCGTACGAAAAGCGGGAAGGCGGCGGCAATCCGTTTGCCGCGCGAGGGCTGTGTCACCAATCGCCACAGCCACTCAAATCCGCGGCGGCGAACCCAGGCTGGCGGGGACTTGGCCGGCTTACCGCCGGCCACCGCCTCAGTCCCCGCCCAGTAATCGAACGTTCCGCCGACGCCGATCGCCAGCAGCGGTGCCGGCAAACTCGACAGGTTACGGGCAATCCAGCGCTCTTGCTTCGGCGCCCCGTACGCCACCAAGACGACGTGGGCACCGGAGGTTTGGATCAGGTCGCGCAGTCGTTCATCATCCGCCGCCTGCCCCCGACCCCCTTCCTCGAAACCGGCAAGCGTTAAACACGGAAAGCGTTCGACCAGAACAGCGGCCGCCTTTTCGGCGACACCCGGACCACCGCCGAGCAGGAAAACCGGATGATCGAACTCCTCGCACATCCCGGCGATATCGACCGCCAAATCGGAGCCAGGGATCGTTTCCGGCAACGGTGAACGGAAACGGCTCGGCGAAAGCGCCAGGCTCACGAGCAAACGAAAAGCCCGACCGTAGCCACCGGGCTTTTCCAGGAAGCGCGCGGCCCAGCGCACGCCGACGCCGTCAGTCAAGCGCAGCGACGCTGAATTGACGATTGCTTGGTAGCCATCGTCGTGAGCGGCGGCAGTAATGATTTCCGGATTTACCGTGACCACGAACTGACGTTCGCCGCGGTCCAGGCGTTCACGAAGCGTTACCATTGCCTCCGGCGCCGTCAGAGGATCGACGTTGACACCAAGGATACGGACAGGCGTGCTCACGCCGTCAGTATCGCATGGATGTGCTCGGCGGTCTTGCGCCAAGAAAAATCCTGCACTCGCCCTGCACCCCGTGCCGTCAGCGTCTCGGTGAGTTCGGTATCGCTGAGGAGGCGCTCGATACCCTGATGAATCGCCGTCACGTTTTCCGGATCGACCAGTAGGGCCGCGTTACCGGCGATCTCGGCGGTCGCGCCGCGATTGGACGTCAGGACCGGGGTGCCGGCCGCGAAGGCTTCGAGAATCGGGATGCCGAACCCTTCAAAGAGCGAGGGGAAGACGAAGGCGCGGGCACCGAACATCAGGGCCGCGCGGTCGGCGTCGGCCACGTAGCCTGGCTGGATGATGTCATCGCGGTCACGCTGCTTACCGATCAACGCTTTGATGTCATGATATCCCTCGCCGGGATTACCGGCGAGCACGAGCTGGCCACCGAACAGCCCGGAGTCTTTCAGGCGATAAAAGGCTTCGATGATGCGCACGACGTTCTTCCGCTCCTCCAGCCGTCCGAGAAATAAGAGGTATGGATCGGCGATCCGGTGACGCTTCAAGACATCGATGATTACCTGCGCCGCCGGTTGATGGAAGGCTGCCGCGTCGACGCCGTTCGGTACCACCTGCACTTTGCGGCCAGGCGAGGCGTAGGTGCGGCGCACGTCGTCCGCGACGGCCTGACTGGGCACGAGGACGTCCGAGGCCCACTTGACCGACCAGCGGGTGCCCAACTGTAGGCTGAGGTAGTGATAGAACGAGTAGTTTTTCCGAAATTGGCGAAAACCCAGGTCGTGCACGGTGACCACAGTCTTCGGCGGATGAACCCGCGGCACCACATGCGAGGGGACGAAGAGTGCCTCGACCGGTTCACGCTTCAACTCGCTCGATAAGGCCGTGTGTGGCCAGGCACGACGTGTCGGCACTTCGACATTCTCAAAATTATCCGGCAAATCTGCCAAGTCCTCACGGAGTGGTTCCCAAGAATAGAGGCGATAGCGGTTTTTGGTATCGAGCCGTGCCAGCTCGCGGATGATATGCCAGCCATACCATTCCACGCCGGTTTTGTTCCGGAGGTTCGCTCGCGAGGCATCGATACCGATAGTCATGGTCTAAGCTTACTGCACCTTTTTATTAAGAGTCGGATTAGAGGCCTCGGAGCAGCTCACTGAGCGGCATACGGAGCGCTTTACAGATCGTCCGCAGTGTCCGGAGGGAGGGATGCCGTCGGGCGGTTTCCAAGGCTGCGAGGTGAGAACGATCAAGACCACTCCGCCGTGAAATTTGCGCTTGGGTCAAGTTTAGCTGAACCCGCCGCTGTGCCAGGCGACGACCGACCTTTTGAAAAAAGATGTGTTCCGCATGGGTTGAGGACGTCACTTTTGGGCCAAGGGAGATTGTTTGCATTATACAACATCATAATATTATGATGTTGTCATTTGTCAACATACTCCCTTGGCCCAAAAGGAGGATCACAGCTTGCGGACGATCTGCTAGCCGTATCGCTCCACCCCGGTTTTGTTCCGAAGGTTCGCGCGTGAGGCGTCGATACCGCTGACCATCAGGCGTCCCAGTAGACTTGGCCGGTGCGCAGTGCTTCAAGGCTCTCCGGCTCCCCTGCGAAAATGGGGGTCGGTAGTTGATCCCGGTCATACCAGCCCCAACTTTTATATTTAGCTGGTTCCTTGACCTCAGGTTCGCCGGAAACCCAATCCGCTTGCAAGGCGATGTCCACAAAATGCTTTGGAGCGTATTTTTTTAAATTCATCAATCGAATAAAGCGAATATTACCAATTTCAATACCCGTTTCTTCACGGACTTCTCGCCTCGCACACTCTTCGAAGGACTCTGATAAATCCAACTTGCCGCCGGGCCAGCAGTACTCCCCGCTGCCGTGAGAACCCCGACGCTGCCCAAAAAGCATTTTGCCGTCTTTCCAGACGAGCACGCCGATGCCGACGACCGGTTGGGAGTAGTCCGTCATACTCAGCGCAGGGCGACCGCCCGTTTGTACGAATCAAGGTTCTCGACGGCGATCCCGGTGCCGCGCACGACACAAAACAGCGGATCTTCCGCCACGTGGCACGGTACGCTGGTCGCCTGGGTAATTACCTTGTCGAGGTTCCGCAGCAGCGAACCGCCGCCGGTCATCACCATGCCACGATCGATCACGTCCGCGCTCAACTCCGGCGGCGTCTGCTGTAGGACTCCCTTCACCGCCAGGGTAATTTCGTTGATGTTGTTTTGGATCGCCGACACCACTTCGTTGGTGGTGATCGTAATCGTCTTCGGCATCTCGGCGACCATATCTCGACCGCGGACTTCCATTTTCTCTTCCTCGTCTTCCGGCACCGGTGTGGCGGAACCGATCTGAATCTTTACTTGCTCGGCCGTAACCTCCCCGATCGCCAGGTTATGCCGGCGCTTGATGTAGGCGGAAATCGCTTCGTCAAACCTGTTGCCACCGACGCGGGCGGAATTAACCGCCACGATGCCGCCGAGCGAAATCACCGCGACTTCCGAGGTGCCGCCACCGATGTCGATCACCATGTTGCCGGACGGCGAACCGATCGGGATGTCGGCCCCGATCGCCGCCGCTAACGGTTCACGGATGATATAGGCATTCTTGGCGCCGGCCTGGGTCGTCGCGTCGATTACGGCACGGCGCTCGGTCGACGTAATGCCGGCCGGTACGCACACCATCACCTCGGGCCGGAAGAAACGAACCGACCCGACCGCTTTGTTGATGAAGTATTTCAGCATCGCCTCCGTAATCCGGTAATCGGCGATGACGCCGTCGCTGAGGGGCCGGTGCGCGACGATGTTCTCCGGGGTGCGGCCCACCATCTCCTTGGCCTCGGCCCCGACGGCCATGATCTTATTGTCTTCGGTCGAGACCGCCACGACAGCCGGCTCGTTAATGATCACCCCTTTATCCTGGACGTAAACCAGGACGTTCGAGGTGCCTAAATCGATGCCGAGACGTTTGCTGAACAAAATATATATCCAATTCTATATGAGCCAACGCGATGTTTTGGCTGCCTCGTCAGTATACCCAATTTCCTGAGGAGGGGCGATGGCCCTGACACTTCTATCCACTCCTACCCTTGTCACCCAGCCCTACCCTTGTCATCCTGAGCACGGCGAAGGATCTTTAATCAGTCGACGGTCGCGTCTCTGCTCTCAAGCTTACGAACGTAAAATGTCCGCTCCCAGCGCCTGCAAGCGGCGATCGATATCCTCGTACCCCCGATCGATGTGCTCGGCATGGTCGATTACCGTCTCGCCGTCCGCGATCAGGGCGGCCACCACTAGGCTGATGCCCGCACGGATATCCGGACTTGCCAAAACACGCCCGCGTAAGCGAGTCGGTCCGAAGATAATCACGCGGTGGGGGTCGGCCATCGTAATGTGCGCCCCCATGCCGACCAGTTTGTCGGTGAAAAAAAGACGCCCTTCGTACATCCACTCATGAACGATACTGACGCCCTCCGCCTGGGTCATTAGGACGGCATAGGGCGAGGCGACGTCGGAAGGAAAGTTCGGCCAAAGACCGGTCTTGATGCTCTTCGCCCGCAAATGGTGCGGCCCCCGGACCAGGAAACTGTCCTTTTTCGTCTGTAGGTTGATTCCCGCCTCACGCAGTTTGTACGGCAACACACCGAAATGCTCCGGGTCGACATCGGCCACCTCGACCGTACCGCCGGTGACCGCGGACGCGATGATAAAGGTGGCTGCTTCCAGCTCATCCGCTCGCACCCGGTGCTCCCCGCCGGTCAGCCGGGGCACCCCTTCGATGACAATCTTATTGGTGCCGGCCCCCGTTATCTTTGCCCCGGCGGCGTTCAAGAAGACGGCTAGGTCACGCACGTGCAACTCGGAAGCCGCGTTCTTGATGATTGTCGTACCGCTCGCTAAGACGGCGGCGAGGACGGTGTTTTCGGTAGCGGTCACCGAGGGCTCATCGAGCAGAACGGTAGCTCCGACCAATCTCTTCGCCCGGACATGGTAGCGACTATGATCGTGGTCGACGGTTGCTCCGAGCTGCTCCAAGGCCATGAAGTGGGTGCCGAGTGACCGCCGGCCGATGACGTCCCCGCCGGGGTGGACGCTCTCGTACTCACCGAAGCGAGCCAAGGCCGGACCCAGCACCGTAATTGACGCGCGCAGATGTCGGGCCAGCTCATCAGGCACTGGCGAATAGGATAAGTCTGACGGATCAAGGGTAACCGTGCCCGCCTCGCCGTCGATCTTCATCCCGAAATGCCGCAGGATCTGAAGCATCGTCTTGACGTCGCTGATGTTCGGAACACGAGTCAAGGTAACCGGTTTCGTGGCCAAAAGCGTCGCCGGCAAGAGCGCCAGGACGGCATTCTTCGAGCCGCCGACCGTAACGCTTCCCTCGAGCTTCGCCGGACCTTTGATCGTCAGCTTAACCATGAGGTGCCTTGCCGCGCGTCCGGCGATGTTCCAGCAGCTCGGCGGCGCGCAGCCGAGCCAGACTCTTCTGTAGCGTGGCCGTGACCTCCGCCATCTCCTGGTCAGCCAGCGCACCCGCCATCGCTCCTTCGGCGCGCTGGCGCGCCGCCTCGGCCCGTTCCTGGTCGATGTCGTCCGCCCGTTCGGCGGTTTCCGCGACGACGTTGACTTCAGCGGACGAGACTTGAACGAAGCCGCCGGACACCGCCAAGTGGTGTTCACCGTCTCCTACCCGGACCGTTATCGCGCCGGCCTTAAGGACGGAAATCAAAGGAATATGGTTGGCCAGTACCGTGATTTCCCCATCCACGGTCGGCAGAGTGACACTATCGGCCTCGTATTCGGCAATCGTACCTTCGGGCGTAACCGCAGCAAAATGCGTCGGCATCAGCCCGCCTACGCTTTGGCCTTCGGTTTCATCTGGCCCTTCTCGGACGCCTTCACGACATCGTCAATCGACCCGACGTATGAAAAGGTCCCCTCGGGACGATGGTCATGATGACCATCGATGATTTCTCCGAAGCTGCGGACGGTGTCGTCGAGGCTGACGTACGCACCCGGACGGCCCGTGAATTGCTCGGCGACGAAGAACGGTTGGCTCATGAACTGCTGGATTTTCCGAGCCCGCGCGACGAGCACCTTGTCGTCTTCGGAGAGCTCGTCGACACCGAGGATGGCAATGATGTCCTGAAGGTCCTTATAGCGCTGCAGCGTCGCTTGTACCCCGCGCGCCACCCGGTAGTGTTCATCCCCGACGACCCCTGGATCGAGGACGGTCGAGTTCGAGTCGAGCGGGTCGACCGCGGGGTAGATGCCGAGTTCCGAAATGGCGCGTGACAGCACGACGGTCGAGTCTAGGTGGGCGAACGTCGTCGCCGGCGCCGGGTCGGTCAGGTCGTCGGCCGGCACGTAGACCGCTTGCACCGAGGTAATCGAACCCTTGTCGGTCGAGGTGATGCGCTCTTGCAACGCTCCCATCTCCGTCGCCAAGGTCGGTTGGTAGCCGACGGCGGATGGCACCCGACCGAGGAGCGCCGACACTTCGGAGCCGGCCTGGGTAAAACGGAAGATATTATCGACGAAGAAGAGGACGTCTTGTCCGGCCCGATCACGGAAGTACTCTGCCATCGTCAGACCGGCCAGGCCGATGCGTTGTCGGGCGCCCGGTGGCTCGTTCATCTGGCCGAAGACCAAGGCGGTCTTTTCGAGCACGCCGGATTCCTTCATTTCATGGTAGAGATCATTGCCTTCACGCGTCCGCTCGCCAACCCCGGCGAAGACCGAGTAGCCGGCGTGCTCGGTGGCGATATTACGAATCAATTCCTGAATCAAGACGGTCTTTCCCACCCCAGCGCCGCCGAACAGCCCTACTTTCCCGCCTTTGACGAAGGGTGCAATCAGGTCGATCACCTTGATGCCGGTCTCGAAGACCTGTGTTTCCTTGGATTGCTCGGTAAAAGACGGGGCGGCGCGGTGGATCGGCCAGCTTTCCTTCGTCTTCGGCGCTTTCTCGCCGTCGATCGGCTCACCGAGTACGTTAAACATCCGGCCGAGCGTCTCCTCTCCGACCGGTACCGTAATCGGCGATCCGGTAGCGGTTACTTCGGCACCGCGCACCAGGCCCTCGGTCGATTGCATCGCCACGGCCCGCACGACCTGGGAGCCAAGGTGTTGCTGTACCTCAAGCGTAATCGCCTCACTACCGGCCTTACCGGAACTCGCTTGGGTGGCCTGCCCGGTGTTTGACGCAGGAATAACCAGCGCCTCGTAGATGCCAGGCAAGTCGCCCGCGAACTGGACGTCGACCACCGGTCCGATGATTTGGACGATTTTACCCATACGGAACCCAGTGTAGCCTTTCGCGGATGCGTCCGACAACACCTTGGGGACGGATGCACCCCCAAAGGAACGGATGGACGAGGGCGGCCCCTCCCTTCCGGAGATTGCCAAAGAAAAGGATTGGCTTGGAAATAGTTCTATACTGAATCCCATGAGACGGTCCCATCGCCACCACGCCAGCTTTCGGCTCTATCTGGTATCACTCGTCGCCTTCGGCGCCGTTACCGCCGCTGCCATCCTGTTGACGCGCGGCTACACCCTTGATACCCAGACTGGCCGCATCGCCAAGACCGGCCTGGTGATCGTCCGCTCACTGCCCAGTAGTGCCTATATTACCGTCAACGGTCGCGTGCGTCAGGAACGCACCCCAGCCCGGCTAAAGCTCCAGCCCGGCTCCTATACGATCAAAGTAGACAAACCGGGGTCCAAGCCGTTCGAAAAACCGTTGGAAATTGCCGCCGAGACGGCAACCTTCGAAGAAGACATTCTTTTATTCCGAGAGCCGGTAGAAGAAAGGGTGTTGGCGGAAAACGTAATCCGTCAGGCGAGCTCGCCGGACCACCGGCAGCTTGCCTACCTGCAGAGCGCTCCCGAAGGCGTGACTCTTTCGGTAACGAGCGCCGGGGGTACCCCGACCAAGCTAACAACCTTAGGGGTCGCTTACCGCGCACCGATAACGCTTGCCTGGTCAGCCGACGCCGGTGCGATCGTGAGCTCGACCGCGACGGAAACGACGATCACCCCCCTCTCCGGCACCCCCGTCACCGTACCGGTAGGCGGTGCGGTCTCCCTGACGCCGGGTTCACGAAACGAGGTGCTAGCGGTGACGGCCGGCCGACTCAATCGCCATACCGCAGGCGCTCCGCCGACCCCGATCAGCGGCGACGTCATCGCCTGGACGGTAAGCTCGGCAGGCGTCTACGTAGCCACGACTGACGCCACCGTCACCCGGTACGACCTGCGAAGCGACGCTAAGCGGGTGGTTTCCTCCGGCCTCCTGATGACCGACCTGCGTGCCGCGGAAACCACGGAGGACGTGTTCGGGCGCACTAGCGACCGTACCCTCTACCACCTGACGCCGGATGCCCAAACGGCCACGCGCGTCGCTACTGACGTCGACCAGTACCAATCGAGCCAGGGTTTCTTGAGTTACCTGAGCCGGCAGGAAATCCACGTCTGGAAAAAAGCACCGGAGCATGACCGTCTGGTGACCCGCTTAGGAGCGCCGATCGATGAAACCCTACCGATTTCCGACGGTAAGTACGTCCTCTACACCCAGGGAGGAAATATTCACGCGATCGCCGTCGACGGCACGAACGATGTCGTTTTGGCCAAGGCTGGCAGCGCGCCCCTGACACTGCTGGACGAAACCGCCCTGGCTACCATCGACCCCGCCGGCCGTCTACGCACGTTCGGTATCATCGATCGATAGTCCGTTTTCTAGCGTTCAGGATGGATACGTACTGATTGGCAAAATCAACGCCGCCACCAGGTTGTCGGGAACGGGCCGGTGGGATAGATTCTCGACCGCTTGGTCATTACCGCACGCCCGGCAAGCGGCCCGTGGTCACTTCATCGCCCGAGCTCGGCCGGGCGCTCGACGGTTCCGGAGAAGTCTGTTTGGCGCGGATAATCATGCGACGGTAGGCGGTGCCGAGCGGTACGCAGGTGGACAGGGTCACCACCGGGTCACTCGTCGGACGTAAGACGTCGGTCGCCTCCGGGCCGACTTCGCGCCGCTCACTCACCTTGTACGTGTAGCGGATTCCCTTGTTGTAGATGATGATCTCATCACCGTATGTCAGTTGCGGCACCAAGGTGAAGACGAACTTATAGTCGCTATTCACCCACCAGTAGTACGAGGAATGACCGGTGAGGAAGACGTTTCCCTTTTGGCCCGGTTCGGCGGTACCAGGATAGTGGAGGACGCCTTTGAGCAGGGCGTCGTTGATGACGGCTTCACTAGGCGAGGAGGGGAAGACGATCGGGGCCGCCACATGGATTTTCGGGATATAGACGTACCCGTCGCAAATTTGCTTCGGGTTGCCGTTCGCATCGTAGGGAATGGGCTTGCCGCAGTCAGAACTTGAGCCGACCGGAATCGAGCCTGGGATGGCGCTTTTCGCACGCGTCGAAGCCGGCAAGAGGCCGGTGTTGCCAAGCTTCGGCTTATGGACAGTGTATGTCACCCGGTCTTTCAGCGCTGGGAAGTTATAGAACACGAAGACGCCCATCGCGATGATCAGGAGCGGCACGAACGCCCTGACCACACCCCAGAAGTGCGACTTCGGTTTGATGGTGTCTGGGATCGGCGGAGAGGATTTCCTGAATGGGTGAGGCAGTGGCATGGCGTGGAGGTAACGTCCTACAAAAATTATCTAACTGTACCAATTTTACGCCGGAAAGTCAATCAGCGATAGATAGCCCCGAACCCATAAGCCCTGGCCGCCCCCGTCGGAGCCACGCGCCAGAGGAGAGACGCGAACTCTCACGACCTTGCGGCCCTCCCGATAGTGCCTGTGCCGCGGGTGGGAGTCGAACCCACAAGTCCTTGCGGACAACGGATTTTGAGTCCGTCGCGTATGCCAGTTCCGCCACCGCGGCATGTAGTCATTATATGGGGACGCACATGCCAATGAAGTTTATCCCGGCGAAGGCTGGGGCGCCTCCGACAAACATTTTTTTAATCGGAACGCGTATGCCAGTGAAGGTTATCCTTGCGAACACCACGGCATGTAGTAATTGCAGCGGGATTTATCCTGAGGGTGACCGTCATCACTCGGCAGACACGTACTTTATCAGCCGGTAATGTATCGAGCGGTCCGGACCGGCGCATCTTTTTCTCCCGCGCCAAGGCCTTGACTGGACGGTCCTCGCGAGGGACCTGCCTAAGCATAGTATACTGGAGCCGATGAACGCCTCTTTTGCCAATCCCCTGACGATCGTCTTCGCGATCGCCTTTTTTGTCACCCTGGCGCTCTTGATACGATCGCTGTTCCGCCAGGCAGGAATCCAGGATGCCTTCAAAGAGACGGCGGAAGAGTCCGAAGCGCAGATGAAGCTTTGGGAAGAATTCGGTCAGGGCCTCGATGAAGGGGTCGCTCTCGTCAACGACCAGGATGAGATTCAGTACGTCAACAATTCGTTGGCCGAGTTGACCGGGTGGCCGAACCGCAGCGCCTTCCACCAACAACTGGGCACGATCGTCCATCTGCAAGATGAAGAAACAGGGCACGCCCAGATCCCGAATACGACGACGGCCGATACCTTTTACTGCATCGCGCAAGACGGGAGCCGCACTCCAGTACATGCCGTCCGGCGCGAACTGAGACGGCCGCCCGGCTACTCCATGGTCATCCTCCAGAACGCCACGGCGGAGAACGCCGAGAAAGAGCTGCGGCACCGCCTGGTCAACCTTTCGTCGTTCGAGTTGCGCGCGCCCGTGACGGCGATGAAGGGCTATGCCTCGATGCTGCTCGATGGTGATGCCGGTAAACTCTCCAAGGAAACGCTCGACTACATCAGGCCGATTTTCGAGAGCACCGAGACGTTGCTGACCTTGATCAACGATATGGCTTCGGTGGAGGAGCTCTCCACTAAACGCGCCCAGGCCAAAAAGCATCCGATCGAGGCGACCGCCTTCATCAAAAGCATCACCGACAAGCTGCGGCAGGTCGCCCAGAAAGCAGAGCACGAGTTGCAGATCGCCGAGACGATCACGGGTGCCAAATTCGAGGTCGACGCCGATCAAGTCACCCGGCTGCTGGTCATGCTGACGAACACCGCTGCTCGCACGGCTGCACCGAAAACACCGGTCGTCTTGACGGTCGAAGAAAGCCCACGCACGATCGATATCCACTTGACCAATCAGGGGGAGCCGCTCCCCAAGCAGAACCAGGCGAATGTCTTCGATTATGTCGGCGGGCGGGGTCTGGATGAGGGTGTCGGCTTCTACGTCGCCAAACAAATCATCGAAGCGCACCATGCCTTCGTTACCGTTAATACTAAAGCCGAAGGAAACGTCTTTATCGTCTCCCTGCCAAAAATCATCGAAGAAGGGGCTCCGGTGACGGCGGTCGAAGACGTCCCTCAGGCCACGGACCAAGAACCGGGGACCGCGTCAGGAGACGGCCAGACCGACGAGGGCGGCGCCCCCAAAGGGCGGCGCCCTGATGAAAACGCCAGCTAGCTGAGTACGTCAGCGCCGACGCCTTGCAGTGGCGCTTCGAGGGCTTTCGGCTGGGTCAACGCCGTGCGCGGCAAGGTGAAGCCGAAGGTCGAGCCTTTGCCTTCGCTACTCTTCACGATCACCGCCCCCTGGTGGTCTTCGACAACCTTCTTGGCGACGAAGAGGCCGAGGCCCGTGCCCAGGGTGATGACTTTGCGCGCGTTGGCGGCGCGGTAGAACTTGGTGAACATCTGGGAAAGTTCCCGGCGCGGAATGCCGATGCCGCTATCCTTGACGGTGCAGGTGATCGTGTCAGCGGTGGCACTGAGGCGGATCTCCACCAACCCATGGTCGGTATACTTGATGGCGTTATCAGTGAAGTTAATCACCACCTGGCGTAATCGCAAGGGGTCGACGTAGACGACGCCAATCGGTTCACGCGGCAACATCACCTTGAGCGTCAACCCTTTTTCCGTGGCCAGGGGCTTCAGTTCGACCGCCACGTCCGAGACCAAGTCTTCCAAATTGACCGGCGTCCGATTCAACTCGAAATTCTCGGCATTGATCTTGGAAACCGAGAGGAGGTCATTCAAGACGTTGATTATCTCGGTAGTGCTTTGTGAAATTTGCCTGAGAACCGGTTCCTGGACCCGGCCGACCGGACCGAAATCACGGTCGAGGAGCATCGACAAATACCCTTTAATCGCGGTCAGCGGGCTTCGCAACTGGTGCGAGGTAATCGAAATGAACTCATCCTTGGTGGCATCAAGCGTCCGCAGGTGGAGGTTCGACTCCTCCAAGCGTCGGTTCATGTTTTCCATCTGGCCGAGCAACTCGCTGTTCTCGAGAGCAATACCGGTTTCGTCAGCCAGCGCCTGCATCAGGGCGCGATCGTGCTCCGTGAGGCGGTCCAGAGGCCGTGCGAAGTAAAACGTCATCGCCCCGTGGAGGCGGTCCTCGACAACGATTGGATAGACGGCGATGGACCCGATGCCGAGGGCGGCTTGCAAGCGGTCGGCTTCGGTCGGGGTCAAGAGAGGGTACTCGAAGTCACGCAGATGCTCCCCCATCGCCATGCGCCGTTCGTTGATGGCTTGCCCGGTCAAGGAGCGGTTGATCTGCATCTGAGCCGGGGTCAGGGTGCGGTTCCGTAAGTCATGCAGGCTCTGCTCGGTAGCGGAAGCTTGGAGGTTTTTAGAGGCCGCGAGTACCGTCAAGCTGCCATCTTTCTCATCGATACTGCGAATAAGGCTGCCGAGGAAGGGCGAGGTTTCGCCGATCACGTCAGTAATCGCCTGCGCGATCGCCGTCAGCGACATGTTCGACAGGATCATCTTGTCTATTTCCCGCAGGATCGGCAGGTATTCCTTGGTATTCGCGACCGCAGGGGTAGCCTTCCGGGTGCGCGGTCGCCGCCACCCGATCAGGGCCGACATCCCGGCCACGCAGCCAATCCCGATAAGCGCAATGTCTTTTGCTATTTCCATTCTGCGGAGTGTAATAAAATTACGTAATTATACGTAAAAGACCTGGAAATGTCAAGCTCTTGGTTGAGCCATCGCGAGGCCTGTGCCACAATACGCATGAAAGAACCAACCGATGCTTGCGAAAAAAGATATTTCAATCGTCCTCGTCGAAGATGACATCGTCCTCAGTGACATGTACGTCAAAAAGTTCCGGATGGAGGGCTATTCGATTGAGCACGCTCTCGACGGCGAAGAGGGGTTGATACTGATTAAGAAGCTCAATCCCAACATCGTCCTGCTCGACATCATGATGCCGAAAAAAAATGGCCTCGACACGTTGAAGGAGATGAAAGACGATCCTGATCTGAAGGGGATTTTCGTTTCTTTACTGACCAACGTCGGCGAACAAAATTACGTCGACGAAGGATTCCGCCTCGGTGCGAACCAGTACCTGATGAAGTCCAACTTCACGCCCCGTGAAGTTGTCGAAAAGGTCTCGGAGTGGGCCGAAGCACTCTAGACTCGGGCTTCGTCGCCAAGGACAGTCTTTGACATCCCGACGCCTCTCGTGTTCTAGTAGACACTGTTTTGTGCTGAAAATAGTCCGCGACTGTCAAGGACTGTCTTTGACAGTCTAAAGTTCTGGGCGCTATCGTTTCAGCCGCAGCTCGGCTTCGATGAAACCATCGAGCTCCCCGTCAAGCACGGCCGTCGGGTTGCTGCTCTCATGCTTGGTGCGCACGTCCTTTACTTGCTTGTAGGGATGAAGGACGTAGGAGCGGATCTGATTTCCCCAAGCCGCCTGTTCATTCACCTCCAACTCCCGGAGGTTTTCCTTTTGCTGCTCCGCCGCCAACGCCACCAGCTTGCCATAGAGAAGTTTGAGGGCGACCGCCTTGTTCTGGCCTTGCGAGCGCTCGTTCTGGCATTGCGACACCAACCCCGTCGGCAGGTGCGTGATCCGGACGGCGGAATCGGTCTTATTGACGTGCTGTCCGCCGGCCGAGGAAGCGCGGTAGGTGTCGATACGCAAATCACTGGAATCGAGTTCGATCGCCTCGTCTGGCAAATCAGGCAGGACTTCGACCCGGGCGAACGAGGTCTGACGTAAGGATTTGGCGTTGAAGGGTGACTGGCGGACCAAGCGGTGGACGCCGGCTTCGTTCTTTAGGTAGCCGTAAGCCGCGGACCCGCGGACGAAGACCGTCACGCTCTTCAGGCCCGCCTCCTCCCCCGCCGAGCGCTCCTCGATCATGGTCTGCCAACCGCGGCGTTCCGCAAAACGCAGGTACATCCGCTCCAGCATTTGCGCCCAATCCTGGGCATCGGTACCCCCCGCCCCGGCCTGGATGATTAGCCGGGCCGGACGATGGTCGTGCGGCCCATGCAACAGCGCTGCCGTCTCATGTTCGGTAAACCGCTTCTCCAGTTGGTCCAGCGAGACGGTTACGTCAGCCAGTGTCGACGCATCACCGACCGCCAGGACGGTGAGCTCCTCGAGATCGTGTAGGTCGCGCTCGAAGGCCTGCCAGAACTTCACCTGTTCGGACAGCTGCCGCAAGCGCTGCATTACCACGGCAGCCTCCTCCGCATCTTTCCAGATGTCTTCCCGTTCCGACTGTTTTTTTAAATCGCTGAGTTCCGTCTCTTTACCGGCAAGGTCAAAGGAACTCCTTCACCTGCGCGAATCGCTCGGCAAGTAGGTTTAGTCGTTCGTTCAGGTCAGTATCCATACGTCGCCCTCAATCTTATAAGCAATCTGGTGACTAGACCAGGCTACGTGACCTCAGGGACCGTTTCCGTGAAGAAGGATACGGGTAGGGGGGACGAGAAAGCGAGCGGGTCATTACGCGCCGGCTAGACCGTACGGACTGGTTGGCCAGAACGCGCTACGAGACCGGGCGCCCGGCACACCAAAGCCCCCGCTTCAAGAGAAGCGGGGGCAGAGGGGCTAACCGACGAGGCTTAGGAGAGTTTCGAGTCTCCGTAGGCGGCAGCTAACTTCCGTCGCTCGCGGCGGTACAGGTAGGTTGCCGTGGCGATCGCGGCACTGATCAAGGCGGCGAAAGCCGTGGTGCCGGTATTGGGCAGGTTGCTGCCTGGAGCCGCAGAGCCTTTGATCTCGACCGGCGGACGCGGGGAGCCGATGGGGCTCGGTGAGCAGATTTCCGTCGGCGTCGGACTTACCGATGCCTGCGGGCTCGGGGAACCACTCGGCTGGGGCATCGGACTCGGTGAGACACAGATTGGCGGGCTCGGTGAGCAAGTCTCCCGTGGCGTCGGGCTTACCGTCGGTTGCGGACTAGGCGTGCCGGACGGTGAGGGGGTCGGACTCGGTGAGACACAGATCTGTTGGTCACCGAACATCGCCTCCGAAGTCGAGTTGTTGACGATCGTCACGTTCTGGCTGGAAGCCGTGGTGACGCGCCAACCGCTCGGCACCTGCTCGTCCACGGCGTACCTGCCTGGTGCCAAGTCGTTAATGACGATCTTGCCGTCGCTATTGGTGACGTGCTCGGTACAAGTACCATCGACGACGACCACGGAGTTATCCTGCGCCGCGTTAGCGGTCACGAGCGGTGACGGAATCGGTGAGGATGCACCGCCAGTCGGCAGGGGTCCGCAAACTCTGAACTTCACGCCCTGGAGGCCTTCATCTCCGTTATCCCGTTTGCCGTTTCCGTTGTGATCGTTGAACTTGGTGATAACCAGGTTTCCTGACTGTTTCACCGGCGGTGTCGGAGTACCCGTAGGACTCGGAGTTA
>JAABUS010004647.1_pt1 | contig 19383 bp, 20 predicted proteins | sample 5560161 | NCBI WGS metagenome assembly JAABUS01 (sample SAMN10711885, study PRJNA513376) | rock metagenome | isolation source: Antarctica rocks | place: Antarctica: Victoria Land, Trio Nunatak nord | collected 2016-01-04 | reverse complement strand
GCGGGCGTGCTGGGTTTAGATAATAGGGAGTTGATGGTTTTGAGGGTTGGAGGTTTGAAGGGGCTTTTGTATTTCGCTGAAGGAGGGGGGGTTTACTGGGGAGATTAGAGAGGGACACGGTGGGCTGGCGAAGGAGGAGGTCGATGACGAGGGGGTGACGGGGTGGGGAGGGAAGAATGAGACAAAAGGAAGTTTGCATAGAAGAGTGGTCGTGGGGGGGGGGGAGAAGGAAATGCCAAAGATGGGAATCTTGCGGAAAGAAGAGGTAAGCGGTTAGAGGGGTGTGAAGCAGTGAGCTCTAGGAAGGAGATTAGTCCGTGCTAGGAGTGGAAGTGGAAGATGAGGTGAAGAGTTGGTGGTTTTTTTTGGGCAGGGGGGTTAAGGGCGTAGAGGCAGGATGATCGCGGTGGGTTGATTTAGGGAAACGGGAAAAGGCTATGCGCATCGGGAAATGGCGGGTTGGCCGGGAGATGAGCGGGGAAAAGGAAAGATAGAAGTGAGTGCAGGGGGTTGGATATGCTAGGCAAGCTGGGTATGGAGAGGAGGGTTGTGGTGGGTGGGTACATTTTGAATGTCGATTTGTGGCAAGTGTCTGAGGTAAGACTTGCTGCGGGTTGAGAGGAGGTTTGCCCGTAGCACTGAGGATGTGGTGGGCGAGCTTTGCATGTGGTCTATTGGAATATTGAGGAGTTGTATTGAAGCGGGCTGGATCCCTGGTGTATAAGGATCGGAGATGCTCGTTGTCTCGGAGGGAGAGTCGGTGTATGTTGTCGTTTATGCATATTTCGGCGTCCCCAATGCAACGCATTCGCATCGATATCGTGGCGACTCAAGAGATACCTCGAGCTCAATGCGCCCCACACAGCCTCTTCACCAAGCCCCCTCTGACCCCCACTAATCCATCAAAATACCCCAATAACACCTCCAACGGCACCATATCCAGCACCCCCAGTCCCGGATTCGAACTTCTCAGCACCACCCCTCCCCACAGCACCCTTACAACCCTCTCATCCCCCTTGCCTTTCCGGAAAACCTCAAACACAACCTCACTGCCCATACCCGGCCACACCATCTCGTCGACCTGTAAAATGGATAGCAGTCGTGATATGCTGCCGTCGTGCCCGACGTTGTGCCGGTACAGCACAGGGCTGGCGCCGGAGACCCGATCGCGGATATGCTGGGCAAGCTCGGCAATCCAGACGCCGAAGCTGGCGGCGGAGGCGGAAAGAGATTGCGGGGCGTCGCGGTAGATGTAGCTGTATTCGTATTCGCCGGTGCGGAAGACTTGGTTGGCCATTTCTTGCGTGATGCACAGGCTTGGGTTGCTGATGTTGCAGGGGAGAGTTTTGGCATGGCAGAGACGGGCGGAGAGGTTGTCGAAGTAATGGTCTAGGGATTGATGCCAGGCAGAGTCGGAGGGGGAGACACCGGAGATGGCGTCGAGGCGGCGGAAAAGGGGTGCGGAGGCGGTGATATGGGCGGTCCAATTCGGGTTGGTGCTGCCGGCGCCGTAGTTGCCGTAAATGGAGGAAGCGGTGGAGCAGGCGTAGGTGGGTTCAAGACTGTCGATGGAAGCGGGTTGGATTTGTAGGGGGAAGGGGATGGACGGATGGTACATGGCGTAGACGAGCATGGAGGCGACCTGGCTTGTGATGACGTTATTTGTGACGCGATAGGTAACTGAGGAGTCAATGGCGCTGGGTAGAAAATCGAGAAGGTCATGGTAAACCGCGTAAAGATCTTTGCCGTGTTGATGGCTGTCGTCCAGACCTCCGCGAGTGATTTGGGGGAATTGGCAGGTACCATTGAAGCCTTGAGGGGCAAATGGGTTGATTGGATTTTCATAAACGCTCCAGTAGGTGCTTGCTGATGAGTTGGCTGGTGTGTTGAGAGGCGCGCCATAGTAGAAGAGTCCTTCGTCGCTGCAGTACCAAGGGTAGGATTCTTTAGGGAAGGTGTTTGAGGCATACGGTGTTCGCTTGTGGTGTCTATGGATCTGTGAGATATGGTGAGTGATGAAGTGGTGTAACATATTGTAAAGACATGTATCGAAGGAGAATGAAATATATGAGAATGGTTGATTGGAAACGGCAGTTTGGAAGAATGACAATGAGGTATATCGCTTCGAGGTCAAGTATCTTGGGCCCAGATTTCTACAGACGATCTTAATTTCACCTCTCTACATTTAACTCTCTCAATACATTGGCTTTTTAGTGATATCGCAAACATCGTACAGCTGTTTAGACTAAAGCCTAAAACAAACCTTGAAAGAGCGAAATAATCAAGCAAACGATGAGAACCCGACTATGTATTTTGATGAGGAAAGAAAGCCCATCCGGTTAGCACCAAAGGCCTACTATGGAGTCAAGGAAATTCTCACTCACCACCTCGACGTACTCTAGCTTGTACTCTTTGGGAGCTCGTGGGTACGTCTTGGTATTGACGTGGGGCATATTGCACCTTTGTTAGTCAGTAAGACACTCGGAAACTAGACCTGTCCCATCTAAAGAGAATACCAGTTGTAACCTCCGTAGTATGTGTTGCTGGATGCCGCTTGGGACCCGTTAAACGCAAACCCATAAACACCAGTCCCATTGATGATATTTTTGAGATTGTTGATCTGAGATGCATCAGGGGCATACCAGCTCAGGCTGACATTCGTTGCAGTGCCATTTGTGCTTTGGGCTTCGCTAGTTGCGATGGCCAGCACGAACAGAGGGAGGATATAGACTCTAGAGAACATGACTACCTGAAAGGCGAAAAGTGCAGCAAAGACGGCGATGGAAAGAGAGATGGCAGATGCAACAAGAAAGGCATTGTTCATGTTCTGCAGTCGTTCTCTTACATTGAGTACTTGAGTGGCCGTCAGCAGACATGGTGTTGTGACAATTGATGAAGGAATTCAAGAGCGTGGGAGATCCAATGGAGTTGATTGGCTGACATCTGGACAGCGGAAAGATGCCGCCAGACGAATCGCACCCCGTTTTGCCGCGTCGATTCAGCAGGTCATAAGGCATAAGGTAGAATTCATCTGCTGAATGGAATTCCCAGATCAAGCTTGCAGTCAACTGCCCAATTTGTACGAAGAACTTCGACTTTGCTCATGGCCTTCTCTCCCGCGACTAGCCCACTTAGCAATAGGACCTATCCTCGTAATAGAGCCTCCCAGCATTGCAGTCGGCGAGTAAAAAGACTGCATCTCCAATTCCCAGCACTCACCCTCCGTCTTTGATAGCATTCATTCATGATAGGCATCTTTTCTCCACTGGGCCGAGACCCGAAAGATGTGGCTTTGTGACAGGCGAGAGTGGGACTAAGAAATGTCGTAAGCGCCACCCGGGACCTTGCGGGGGCGTTAGGCGATGCCTGGGAGGGTTTAGACTCTCTCTTAGGCGCAGCGTAACTGCTGGTTGGGTGCCGAATGGTGGCGTGGCGTAGCTATTCTTAGCCAAGTGACCCCGCATCGTCACTTCCTTGGTAGGTACCTTATGAGTACGTACCTTCCCCACAAAATACTGCATCATCCTCGAAAGAGATTTCTTTGTACACCGGTACTTTGCCCCTCGTACTACGGAATACGGCATGCTCCATCCAAAGTGAAGTTTTCGCAGGCTCCACCCACCACTCACGTGAGCACACGGATACGAGTCCGGGATACAGGATACGGGATACGGCTTGTTTATAATGGCAGCGTCCTCCACCCCAAAAACTTCTCCCTCCCCTTCAAGTATTTCATCTCTTCCTGCTGTCGTTATTCCTAGACAACACTGTCGCTACTACACAACATGCGCTGCTCGACTCTCCTGGCCCTCGTGGCATCTGTGTCAACGGCCTCTGCGCAGACCTATCGAGGCTTCAATTATGGCTCCACCTTCACCGATGGTTCCGCCAAGGTCCAATCTGACTACCAGAACGAGTTTTCCACAGCCCAGAACCTCGTTGGTACCTCGGGCTTCACCAGTGCTCGACTGTATACCATGATCCAACCGAATACCGCCAATTCACCCATCCAAGCCATCCCGGCAGCTATTGCTTCCAAAACATCCCTTCTCTTGGGTATGTGGGCATCAGCGGGAGAGGCAAATATCAACAATGAGATCCTGGCAATTCAGAATGCTATCAATACCTATGGATCTGCTTTTGTGGACCTCATTGTGGGCATATCGGTCGGTAGCGAAGATCTCTACCGTATCTCCCCTACAGGTATCATCAACAAGTCTGGCATTGGTGCGGAGCCAACCGACATTGTCAACTACATCAACCAAGTTCGACAGGCAATCGCTGGGACAGCTGCGAGTAGCAAGCCAGTTGGCCATGTTGGTTTGTGTTCCCTTACCAAGAGGTATTAAAGGCTGTACGCTTACTATTCTTAGACACCTGGACCGCTTGGGTCAACGGTAGCAACAATGCTGTCATCAACGCTTGCGACTTTATAGGCATGGATGCTTACCCATATTTTCAAACAACCCTAGCCAATTCTATTGAGAACGGTAATTCCACCTTCTACGACGCCTATGATGCAACTCTTGCGGCTGTTGGCAGCAAACCTGTCTGGGTCACAGAGACTGGTTGGCCTGTCAGCGGTCCTACAGAGAACTTGGCCGTTCCTAGCACGCAGAATGCTCAAACATACTGGGACCAGGTTGGATGTTCGCTGTTTGGCAAGGTCAATACCTGGTGGTATACGGTGCAAGACGCTGCTCCTACCACTCCAAGCCCAAGTTTTGGAATTGTTGGCTCCAGCTTGACGACCACACCACTGTACAACCTGCAGTGCCCTGCAATTTCTTCGGCATCTTCAAGCTCTGCCATGACTGCTTCTTCCACCGCGAGTGTGGAATCGGCCTCGTCAAGCTCTGTCGCAAGCGGGACTGCGTCGGTCGTGGTTGGCGGTGGAGCAGGATCTACGCAGACGCCAATTCCGGGACCATTGCCAGCGCCAAGTATCAGTTCTGTGTCTTCTGTTACTGGAGGACCCCCGTCCAGTAGTTCTCCAGCTTCCAAAATCGCACCAAGCTCTGCTAGCTCTGCCTCGGATACTGCTATTCCCTCATCGGGGACCGCTCCTGCATTTTCCGCAGCTACACCTGTGCAGGGCAGTTCTACTTTCGCTACAATCACAAAGACCTCGATTATGCCTTCCGCCTCCCCGACCTCATCTGGCTGCCCAGTGGACCTTTCTGGCCAATTCGAATACCCACATCTTATTGTCCCCATCGACAAAAGCCAACCCGACATAGCGAAAGGCACGAGCTACAATGGCACCTTCTCTTCGACAGTGTCGTCAATATACAACTTTGACATTCCAGCATCCGATGCGGGCAAGACTTGTTCCCTAGTCTTCCTTCTCCCGACCCAATCGCAGCTCATTACCTCAAGTTTCACCCTGACAGGTACTGGTGGTATGACTGTTTCCCGCCTGCAAAGCCCAGCAACGCAGCAAACAACCTACAACACCTGCCCAGCTGTCGCAAAGGACAGCCTGTTGCCACGTACCATCGACAGCGTTACCCCAGGCAACGAATACGTCATTGCTTCAGGCTCTTGCTTCGCTGGCCAGACGATTGCGTGGGAGGTTAGTGCGACTGGAAGCCTATCTCTCGATTATTTCCAGAACTATAGCCCAGCGCCGATTGGTCTGTACGTCACAGTGTGCTAGATTGTTTGGCTTCAAGCGTAATAAGACCTTTAATGCTTTCAAGTAATGCTTCGGTTGTACATATTTCGTAGAGCCTAAAGTACCTCACTTCGCCCCTTAATATTTCATAAATGCGAATTTTAATCCATGAACATGACTTCATCATGTATTCTAGTCCACGTGTAAGTTCGTCCAGATTGGCATCTCTCCCCGCTGCGATGCGCATGTGTTGTGTCCAATGGTCTTTGCTCGAAATGGAGTTGAAGGTCGCAGTCGTGGTTGCCTTGTCACAAAACTTTCCAGTAACGGACCGCGGTGAACATGATGGGGATATATGCAATTATACCACCCAGAGGTCTCTATGTGATTATTGCATCAATCAATCACTTCCCGCTCTACCGATACGCCTCCACCCCATAGTAGATACGTCTGAATAACCCTAACCGCGCATCAAAATCTAAACCTCGCTACCGTTCCTTTTTTCCCTAATTGGAGGATTGAGCGAACGAAAATGAGGTTGTACAGCTTCATAGACGAGGAAGAGGGTTAGGACGGTGACTGAAGCCGTGATGGTCGTGGGAAATCGGGGATTCAGTTCCTCTAGGTATGCTCTTTTTATCTGGCGCTGAGTGTACGAGTAGTGATTATAGTTACGTTAATATTAGTTAACCGGATTTTGATGGCAGCCGGGTTTCGCATAGCAGTAGTCTATACCTATTCGGAGGGAGGTGGGTGTATCTGTAGAAGCAGAGGACGAGTGTGCAGTGGCTTCCTCAAGATGAGAAAGGTATGTATATACGAAAGAAAAAAGAAAGACTTGACGGTACGCTCATTGACGAAGAACGGATTTTTCATCAGACGCTGATAGAGCGCTTACTTCTCCTACCCTTCGCATCGTGGATTATGATGATTGCTGTAGTCTCTTGGAGAACCGAAGGGCTTCTGCGTACTCGTGGTGTTTGGTATGGTGGTTCGTGATGGGATTTGGTACGAGTCTGTAGAGCGTCATTGAAAAAGCGGTTCGGACTTGGGGTTGTTGATGATGTGCTTGAGAGTAGATGGAGTTGTGTGGGACTTGTCTTTGGATGAGAAGAGGGTTTAGGCGATAGTGGGAATTTCTTTTGGTTGAGGTCGGCTTGTCTTGAGGCGGTTAGTAAGGGAATGTTAGAACCTGGTTTGAGAAGGATGATGATGTAGATGATAGAGGTGACATCTGTTGTTCGAGGTCAGCTTGTCTTGAGGCTACTGGTATGCGAAGTTGGATGAGATTGTGTAGAATGTGTCTTGAGAAGGATGAAGGTACAGATGATAGTGATGATCTCTTTGAACTCGACCAGCGGTAAGCGAAGTTAGTTCAGAATGATGTAGTACTTGTTTTGATGGAAGAAGATTCAGATGATCGGGATGATCATTTTTGATTAAGACCAGCTTGTCTCAAAGCTATAGACAAGTCAAGTAGTAGCAGGAAACAGGAAAGTATATAGGGCAGGTACCCACGTATCTCCACCTCTATCCCTCTGCATTCGGCCCTCAAATGCTTCTAGCCCACCCACCCATTCCGTATATTCAGTGGTCTAGATAGAGGGGACTCTTGACGCTTTGGGTAGCTTCAGGAGCTTCTATTTGCCGAAGAAGTTGCTTGAAGGTGCTGAGTAGGATCAAACACGTAGGATCTATATACCAAAGAGATAAAAAGACGCCGAAGCACGACAGCTGATACAGCTGACACAGAGGTTCAGATAATAGTAATCCTTTCCTCTGGCTTGTTGCCGAACAAATGGCCATCAAGACAATCGATTCCCACCCTATAATAAACATTCGCTTTAGTTGCAGCTTTGAGTAATAATACCTGGGCAAGGGGCTTTGCGTTCGAATCATTCAAATCACTAAAAACTTCTAAATCGTACAGTACTCCAGTCAAGTCGGCTTCGTCAAACCTCGCAGTGCCGCATCCCCGTCCTTCGTCAAATAGCAAATCATGCATAGATGGTGCGTTTGAGATAAAGTAGTCCATACGTTCTGTTAGTATTTCGTATCCTATCTGTACAACCCGCCCCGAGAGAGTAATGTGCCCAGAAGACACCATACCATACGGATTTTGTCCAGAAATTTCCACTGATGCCTTCAGGATATCAATACAGTTGTGGCGGGTCGTTCCCATTAGTGGCCCATAATCGAACGTGATGCTTCCATCTAGTGCTGCCCACGACCATGACGGGGCACGCCACGACGGCGAACGTGTCAGTCGCGAAGCATCCTCAAGACTGGCACACCAAAGCAGACCGTTTACCAGATCTTTACGCCATAGCCCGGCGAGATACTAGTCGTTGGTACAGTCCGCAACCAAATTGGCGACACCCGAAAGAGCCGGAAGTTTATCAGTAGCCTTGGTCATGTTCCGAGAAGAATAGTCGTAGACCACCTCGTACCATCTCTTGTACACCGAGTCCTTCTCACCTTCGATCAAAGACAAAGAGGATGGATTACCAAAGCTCAGGGTTGACTTGGTCTGAACTGAACTACGTCCGATCGTTCCATCCTCGCTCTCACATGCCTCGTGGCATTCCCAATGCATCTGATCTTTGGCACTGTGCAGTGTACGCCGTGACAACAATCTTTCTTGTTGAACCCAAGCTCTTTTAGTAAGCGGACCATCGTTTACTGCCTTGTAGAATGATTTTAGCAAATTCCTGATATAGAAATGGCCAGCCACAGACGCGTTCTTCGGATCAACAGGGATCCTTATGGCTTTCTCATTGGTTTGCAACGTCAATTATCCGCCATCGCCGTTCAGTACAGATGTTGCAGCAATATAAACAGCGTCCTGAAAAAAATTCGACATTCTACCACAAGGCAACTGTTTCTTGTGTTCTTCAAGACTTTCCTTGGTCGTTGTGGCAACGTTCGACTTGCCCCAGCAATGACTCAAGGCCACGTACGGACGGTCGGAACTCGAGTAATCACGCAGATAAGGCTCTAGTAATCCATTCAAATCTCCAACGTCTATGACTCGGGTGGGCAAAAAGTCTTGATCTCTAACCGATCCTAGAATGTTCGAGAATTGCGACCAACACTGACTATGGTGGTCAAGACAAGTACGGATCGAGTACTTTGCAACTTCAAAGTTTTACATTTTTAGCAATCTCGGCCGAAGTGTCTGAGTAGTATCAATGATCGTTGCTCGGAATCAGAGCGAGATAGAGACTGGTAACCTTCGCCTGTGTACCAATCGAGCGTAACCCAGTTTCCTCGACACCAAAAATCAAAGCTATTGAGGCATTTCGAGTCCTTCAACCTTGCACCGCTCGCTAGGGTCGGTTTCCATTGGGAATCATAACCATAGAGAGTTCGCTTGGTACTCGTATACCATATCTCGGGGTAGATTTCACCCCAGTCTTCTTTTAGAGGCAATTGTCGAAATTCTTTCATAATTAGTTCGCATAAGGAACAAGTCAGCGCTGACTTTTCGAAGTCCTTGTACGATCGATGATGGGTCTTTATACTCATTCCCATTATAACGACATCTTTTTCGTTGTACAAAAGCTTCGAAGCGATGGCACTGCAAAAATGACAGATCCCCATTGCTAGGATGTCAAAACTGCCAAACTGCTCTGATATGGAATTCCCAAGAACATATACCTTTTTGCTGCCTAGATTGCTATAGAGTAAACTTCAGTACGCAGTACACAGCCTTCTGGTGGGCTGTGACGGGGCCAGCCCACAGTAAATGCATACGAAGGGTCGCTCCGACCGCCACCTTACCTTGTTTCCGCCAACGTTCGCCTCAATTGGGTGTCCTCTACATCTCTGGTTTTCCTGTGTCTATCACAACCACGTTAGTAAAGTAAGTTAAACGGGAAAGTAAATAGGCTCGCGCGGCAGCCGGCAACGAACTACTTTAAGCGGTAGTCTAACCTCAATCTGATTAGAGCGTACGTTAGGTGTAAATGACGGCGCTTAAGATAGTTATTTGGCCACAAAGCTCAGCCTCTTGCTCCCTCAATCCGCTCATTTCAGTATTTTTGATTATTTGTGGCTCGACATGCAGATAATTCTTGCCTGGTGCCGCCCAGAGATGTTCTCTCGACATGCACTTCGAATCAATGTTGGCACGGGCATGTAGATATATAAATTTCGTCAAAGTTCCGTATAATATTAGCTATATGCTGTGATGGATCCTGTCACGGCTTTCAGTCTTGCAGCTGGGGTCCTGCAGGTGGTCGACTTCAGCTTTCAAGCACTTGCGAAGTGTCAAGAATTGTATAAGGATGGCTCTCTTGCCGAGCATAGAAGCACGGGAGAGATTGCCAAGTACCTAGGCAAGTATTACGATATTCAAACTTTCAGCATCGACTGCAAAGTACGGCTAACTTAGACCCATAGCTGATACAACCGATCGACTCAACGCATCTGTAGACCAAACGCCGACACATGTATCACAAGAATCTAAAGATATTATAGATATATCAGTGCAGTGTTCGAGAACAGCCGCGGAGCTACTGGCTGAGCTTGAGAAACTGCAGCTTGACCCGGGAGGGGGCCTTCGGCAGGTAATCAGCAAGAGCGTCCGAGCCATGCGAAAAAGGAATTTCGTGAAGGATGTTCAGACTAAGCTCGATAGATATCAGCTAGTTCTCGATACCCGTATTCTAGTGGGCCTCAATGCCCACTCAATTAAGCAGACCAAAGACTTTCAGAGTCTTGATCAAGATGTTAGAGATCTTGTCATTGCAGTGAGCCAAGGTCGTAACACAGTAGCGCAACTATTTGTCGACCACGGTCAGGCTTTGCGTGATCACATTGATCGCCGATTCGACCATTACACGCAGACCAAACACGATCTTAAAGCTCAGCAGCAGTTCAAACAAAGTCTTTTCTTCCCCGAAATGTTTTCGCGACAGGAAGAAGTCTCTAAAGCACACAAAGGAACATGCCGCTGGATATTCCAATCTCTCAATAGGGAAGGATTCGACAAGAGTGATACAAAATTGCATCACAAAAAGGACGATAACGACTATGAAGTAGACGACAGACATGGAGGGTCAGTAGCTGAAGATAGTAGCGCAACGCTGCGTCAGACATGGTCGAATTTTGTTGACTGGCTTGAGCATGGTAAAGATGTTTACTGGCTGAACGGCCAACCTGGCTCAGGGAAATCGACGCTCATGAAATACATTAGTAGCGCATTTCAGACGGATATTCGAACACAAAAGGCTCTTACCAATTGGACGAGAGGTTCTGATCTTGTGGTCGCTTCCTATTTTTTCTGGAATGCCGGTACGGCTTTACAGAAAAGCTTACGGGGCTTATTGCGGTCACTGCTGTTCCAGATCGCCGATCAACGGCAGGATCTGATGTCCATCATGATGCCACGACAGTCGAGCACAGTGGAAATACCTTTCGGATCCCTCAATTCTGTCCAGATACATACATGGACTGAGGAGCGGCTATTTTCCACCTTGCAGCGGTTCCTCACGTATAAGCCTACATCCATCAGCCTTATTTTCTTCATTGACGGACTTGATGAGTTTGTTGAAGATGAAGACACCCTGATTGCGACGATCCGTCTCTTGAATAAGACCCCACAGGCGAAAGTATGTGTGTCCAGTCGTCCTGAGCAAAATTTTCGACAAGGCTTCTCGGCTTCACCTCAATTGAGGCTACAAGATTTCAATCATCAGGATATTGAGAAAGCGGCAACAGAAAAACTCCTTCCAGTTTTGAGGCAACATTTCCCTCAAGAAAAGAGACATGTAGATGAATTGATGTGGGACATAGTTCATAAAGCCCAGGGTATCTTTTTGTGGCTTGAACTCATGACTAAAGATCTCAAAAAGGGAACTCATAACGGTGATACCTTGCCCGAACTGCATGCGAGGCTAGAGACCACGCCTGACACGATTGAGGGGCTGTACGAGCATATGCTTAGTCGATTGAATAAGCCTTACTTGCAGGAAGCTGCCAAATACTTCCGCTTATTACTGGTAAATCTGGATTGGCTTGACGGAAAGCCATTGACCTTGTTGGATTTCGTGAGTGCCGAAAGAATACCTTGGGGGCATGTTCTGGGGAATGACCTTAGGTATTTCAAATCTTCGGAATTCCACGATACGTGTAAAACATACGAGACTCGTATCCTCGTACGCTGTGCGGGTTTCGTAGAAATTGAAGAGAACCCACGCGATACCTTAGGTGGCGTCCGTATGATCGTTTCATATGAGCGTAAGCAAATCGGCACGAGTCTGGACGAATGGAACTTATCTTGCCACCTTCGACGAGTCAAATTTATACATAGAACTGCCGCAGATTTTCTCCGAAGTCATCATCGAACGCTCTTCCGAGACACAAATTGGCGCTCAGCTGCGAGTCTTGCAGTCGCACGTGGCAAGCTCGGGTTCATGAGCATCGTGCCGTTCGTCACGCCTGAACGAGGAACTAGTCATGGCTGCATTGTTCTTAGCGGTGTTATCTCGATTATTATGAAAGCACTTGGTCATCTAGATGGGATTGAAGCTACCGGGGAGACTGATTCAGCTTCTCAGAATGTTATTGTTGAAATGGTAAATCATACATATCGAAAAATAAGCCACGTTGATGCCTGCCTTAACGGTTCGGAACTTCCATGGTACAAACATTACAACGCGGATGAACTTAGTATTTATGAAGTCGAACGACTTCCATTCCATGATGCTCCAGGCTTTGCCGCTTTCTACGGGTGCAGCAAATACATCTTGCCTCATATGTCTTTGTATAATCGGGCCTGCGAAGATTCGCATTTAGATTACTTACTTGGGTGCACTCTTATTGGTTATCGTCGTCGCAAGCGTTCGGTAATTTCTTCATATTTAGTAATCGTCGAGAAATTGTTACGTCAAGGAGCGAATCCCAACTTGTCGTTTGAATTCGGTTTTGTGCTATGTTCCGGTTGCTTCTATCGTCCCTCAGCGTGGGGCATCTTTTTCCAGACAGCAGTATCGATCATGCTTGGCGCAAAGAATTCACGGGAATCCTCACCTACACTTCTGCTCTTGGAAAGGTTGGTAGATCTGTTTGTATTGCACGATGCAAATGTTAACGTCAGCATTATGTCGGAACCTGATGAGAAAGTTGGCGAACATTTCACAAATATCACAGTGGAAGAATCACCTATGTCGTATTGGGAGAGAATGTCTCATGTTGAATGTGACAATACGGAGACTCTCAAAAACTCGGAAGTTGCTCTCAAAAACTTGCTGCGATCACGTGGTGCGCTTCAGCGGAGATGCATCCGTATCGTTTGTATTGAAGAATCTGATAAAGAGAAAGAACTTTTTCCAGAGGAACCTAGCTGGTATCAATTATCACAGAAACAGTCGGATCGCCTGTGTGAGGTATGGCCCTTGGATTCGAGTTGCAGCCAAGAAGAACTTGTTTTGAAAGAGAGTGCTTTCCATCGTGTCTTTCAGGATCTCAAGACCAGCTTGACAGAAGCCGCTCTAGTCGACCCTTCGAATCTCGTACTCAGAACTTCCTTTTCCCAGACTGATACAGATGTAGTAAAAGAAATCAATCAACTCAAGATCTAAACTCGCACTATGTTCCACGTACGCGATTTGGCAGCCTCGCAAGCTTTTCACCAACAACCAAAAACCTAGTTGTATCGCCGAAGAGGACCGGGGGACGAAAGACCTGAGCATATTTCGAAGCAGCTTGATTGTACTTACTGCTGCCGAGCGACAATAGAGATGAGAAAGGAGGATCTTCTACCTCTTCGACACCCAAACCTGCTTTTCATTTCAGCGACAAAGATACAAAGTAGCAAAGCTTCCTTACAAGTTTGCAGCCGAATGACATTGTCCCTTGTTTCTTCAGGATATTGAGGTTCTACGGAACATATTGTGGATTATCTCGATGCACGGACATAGAGCGGCAAATTTTCCTACTCTACTAAACCTTTACCAACAATTTTCGTTTCTTTCTCCACAGGGCCTTGAAGCTTTATCGGGCTAAACGTGGGTTTCTTAGAAAAGATGGTTGATCTTCAAGGCGGTTTTATTGGCTCAGGAGGGTCAGCAGCGACGAATGGCAACTTAGAACTTTTGGTTGCAAAGGCAATGGCACACGCATGGGTCAGGATATGGTCCGTTGTGAGACTGGCGCAAGGTCATTTCTTTGAATGTTGACGAGTAATAAGTATGAACAAGATCTTGAGAACATTATGAAAAAAATCTCTATTTCTTCTCAGTATAGCTCGTTTCAAACGAAGAAAGTCTACGCCCCATTTATGTCCATCAGACCTTCGCTTCATGCTGCGACTATACTCACAAGTTTTGAGGTCCATTCACCATTCTCAGTCGATTCATCAGACCAGGCAGAACTTCCAGAAGTCACTATACAAATCACGGACCTCATTATGAAAACATGAGAAGCTGCCTGAAAGATTTGCGATTAAACCGTCTCTTTGAAGCGATGAGCCTTGACACCTAAGCTGAGGTGATAGGGTTCCCCTTGAAGGTTCCAGAAGTCATCAGCCCGTTAATTCTACAATTACCGACAAAACGTGCCATTGCATACGTATAACACATATACAGCGAAGCAAAGTGCCGCAAATTCCGTACTAAAAAGACCGACAACCAGGATCCGCATCTTAAAACACGGTTCCTTTCCGTAGACCATACAGTATACGGACGGCTTAGAGCAGTTAGTTGACTGGCGTCAATCGCATACTGGCAATACTTGGCTTGGCTAAGCTCAGCAAGATTTCCTGATGAGGATGCGAATGCGGAGGGTAATGCTGACTATGAACGTGTAAAGTAAAATATAGCAAGGTGAGAGTACAGCGTTAGGAATTTCGATGAAAGGGACTTCGCAGCTTCGATGCCAATTGAGATCAATGCGATGATGTTGGAAAATTTTAACACCGAGATACTATATAGCTCATCAAGAACGTTGAATCATTCTCTGAAGACTTTCATTGATCGGATTGACTTTGATCGACTTACTCATAATAAGACATTTGGGAGTATGATGACTTCTCCTGCATCAACAGCAGCCTATCTAATGCAATGTTCTACATGGGACGACGAAGCGAAATTCTATATTCGAATGTTTATACATGAAGGGATGGGAAAAGGCAACGGAGGCCTTTCCAGTGTTTTTCCAACACCTGTCTTCGAGGTCACATGGGTAAGATGCATCCTAATTATCTGTAGAACTTTCAGAAGGATGCTAAAATACCGCCTATATACTTTCTACTCTGCTCCAGAGTGATTTCTCAATCGACACGTTGGGTGAAGATAACATAGAGAGAATTGCTGTTTATCTTCTCGAGCATCTCCGAAACCAGCATGAACTTGTAGGGTTTGATCAGTATCCCTCATAGTCTATCATGTATTTGAAACTTACAGACCATACACAGCACCTTGCATGCCCGTCGACGCTGATGATACTGCCAAGGCCCTTTTGACGCTGAACCTACTCAAGAAGCAAACCAGCCCAGAGTTCATGATTAATCACTTTAGATCGAAGTATAAGCATTTCTTAACATATTCAGAAGAACGTGATGCAAGTTTCAGCGCGAACTGCAACGTTCTGAAAGCACTATTGAAATCTTCAGATGTTAATTGTTACAAGGCTGAGATGTCAAGCATCGCCTCCTTCCTATGCGATTCCTGGTGAAGCGAAGCGATCAAAGATAAATGAGTTTGTCATCAATATTCTTCACGTTGTGAAGATAATGCTTACCTTTGATAGAACTTATCGCTGCAATATTTCATGCTGCTTCTGATCGAAGCTTTGATACATCTTCTAAACATTTGAAACAGTGGCATCTTGAACGATCTTCAGGAAAGTCTGCTGCAAGATCGTATATCAGTGGTATTGATTCAAATTCTCAATCGGACGCTGCTCTCTCAAAAAGCCAATGGCACCTGAAATTCAGTCGACTGCTCAGAGATCATCGCGTATGGTGTTTTGATCCTGTCAGCACTGTGTCGGCTTTCAGAGACATCGTTTCTTCAAACTCAGGTCACTTTCGCAATTAAAGCAGGCCAGAGCATTCTTGACCAATCGTGACATGAGTGAACAAAGCCTCAATACCTTTGAATTGAGAAGGTCACTTATGATTCTCATAATCTGTCGAAGGCTTATTACTTGACAGCTATGAAGCCGAAAAGCCTCTTCAATTCATGGTCAGAGAAAGTAAAAAATATCTTCGACATCTCAACAGAGTTCATTTCAACACATTTCAAATTTCTCGCAGACTATTCGAAGCCGTGCTCTTCTGAAAAATTCAAGCCTTCGTAATAGAGAACTACACATTTCTGTCGCAGCTCAAAGTCGCAGGAACGAACGTTCTGCCGCTTCATAAAGGGGCAAAGAATGAGTAATTGAACCTTATTCCGTGTACGTGAACTATGATCAATCATCACAATCATCTATTTTCATCTGCTGATATTCTGTGAGATATGATGATACTTACGATGTGCAACTTTCGAGTAGACGAATAAATGAAAACCATAGAAGCTAAGCTCATGAAAGACAACCTTGAGCAGACTAAGTTCATCATACACGATCTTTGCACTATTGAAGATTTGAAGAAGCGCATGATCGTAGTGAGACCTTCTAAGAACTCGATAGAAGCTTCAAGTAATCGCGAACATTCATGCACAGCAAGTAAAGTTAAGACTCTTGATATACGAGGACATGAGAGCAGATAGGCATGTAAATATATTGGTTGACTGAACTATCTAGTAGATAGAGCATACGAATGAAGAATGAAGAAAAGAAGTGAGCGAAGAGTAAATACTCATTCACTAGCGCCGAATCAATGCGAAGATTACTAATCAAAGAGGTAACAGTACTGTTCTCTGTTTTCAACAAAGACAGCGAAGATAGAGACGTGCTGAGAGACTGTACAGACAAACAGAACAGACACTGTCATTGTGAAAGTCAACGAAGAATACTCAATCTCTCCAATCGCAAGCTTTTGTGCCGTCATCGATCATTACATTCGCGCAACGCTGCAATATTCTCAGGTCTTGCGTGCCTCTTCGACTGATCATTTCAATGTTCGCTCCTTGCTTTGCGCTTTCCTTCTCTCTCATGTTGCACAGATATCTGACAACTCAAGCTTTGCCTCTCAAGCATTGTGAAATTTCTCAGCAACAATCGTCTTCGCAAGCCCTCGTATCTCTTTCTACACTTGGGCTCATACTACGGGCGCAGATAGCATCTCTTGTTCATTTTCATCTGCCTTCTTTACATGTTTGCTGAGTGTAGCAGCAGCATCAAAGCACACAGAAACACAGAAGCAAGCAGACGACTGTTTCATCTCGATGCATCAAAAGTATCTTGCACAAGATCTCTGTGCACACCTCGCGATCATGAGTCGATTATACAATGACTTTGACTCTGTGATTCGTGATCGTATCGAAGCCAATATTAACAGCATCAACTTTCCAGAGTTTCATGCAAACATGAACGATCTCCCAATCTCTACTGATGAGAAGGTGAGATTGACGGATAAAAAGATGCTAAAAGAAGAACTACTGAGATTGACAGTACATGAGCGAAAATGTGCAGACCTCGCGTTCGAGAGACTTTTAAAGACCCTAAAATCAAAAGAAATAGAAGTTGAACGAGAGAGTGCGAAGCTAAAAGCGAATGATGTGCGATTGTTCCTAGGGATGACAAGTTTGTACGCAGATCTTTACGTTGCACGGGATCTGTCAAATCAAGTCAAATTCGACAAGCCTTCTGTTGCGAAAAATGAGTGCTCTGTGTAAGGCCAGTATCTCATTATTGAGAACGGAACTGCTTTACTAAGACGACGAATTTCAAGATATGTATAGCATACTTAGTGGTGACAACGAACAAGTGAGATCATTAGCTCGGCATCTAACGAGCACAACATATGCAAAAGCGAATCGAAAGAAGCCATCGTGACCTAGCCATGACTTTCTTTGAGAACAGCACCGTAAAAGAATAAGAAAGTAGAATAGTTCAACGCCACTTGTATATCATACTTACGACCTCTAGCCGCGCCTAATTTGTCCCTCTCAAAGCATAGTTATAGCCCATTCGCCTGTAGGAACGCCGTCATCTGATCAAAGGCCTTTCGCACAGAGTAATGTGTGAATATCACATGTCCGGCCCCTGGAACAAGATAATGCTGCGATGTTTTTGCAGCCGGGTAAAAGACCGGTGCGACCATCGCGGACTGGTCTTGAGGCTTCGTACAATCGCCGCCACAGAAGACGAGATCATTCTCGCCCAGTATCACGTCGACGGGTCCTGTAAAAAGTGTGGAGGGGGCGATAATAGTCCCTAGCGTGAGGAGCTCACCGAAGGTCTGGGTTTGTTTGTTTGCGACTCCCACCGCGAGGTCTGAATTGAGCTTAAAAGGGCCGAAGTGAGGGAGAGAGGTAGGGAAAACTTACTTTTAGGGTCGAAATTGGGGAAGCGGTAGTAGGGGAATTGAATGCTTTGTTGGATTGGTTGAACCAGATATCCGTTGGAAAGCCCGGCGAATCTTCCCGACGCATCAGTGTTCGCAATTGTGAGGTCAAAAGACGCAAGGGCTGCCGTCACATAGTTGGCGGAAATCGATGTGCCCGTCAGAATAACCGCGTCGAAGTCTTGTGGATACTTGGTAGTGACACCCTGTGTAACGGTTGAGCCAGCGGAATGACCTACGCCAACGACGTTTTTGAACGATTGTTTTTCAATTTGGGTACTGCGAATGAGAGTGACAAGAGCGTGTGCTATCTCGACTTGAAGAGGGCCTTGAACGATCTGGATGGGATCGGGATGATCTGACTTTCCGACGCCGATCCGATCATACGAAAAAGTGGCGTAACCGGCCCCGATGGCGGCGTCGATGTAGCTGTATCCTGGCGCAATGTCCCAATAGGTACTGTCCAGAGTGTCTCCATGGGTGAGAAATTGGATTGTCTGGACGTGTTTAGCAGCCTCGGAATCGGACGAAAAGCAAAACTGCCCATAGATATTGTAGTTGCCCGTGATGATTTTCTGTCCGGCGTTTGCCCGTGCAAAGGAGCTGGAGTTGGTTTGTAGCAGCTCCACCACGCTTTCCGTGGCGGCTACTTGGTTGGCCGGCTCAGGGAAAAGCAATTTAAAGTTGTCTGAGGTGGCCGCAACCGTCAAATTATGAGCAACGCATGTTGATTTGCCACTGACCGTCGAATTGGTGTTTCCGGTGTTTATTTTCCAATTATGTTGGAGCAGGCCACCGTTGACCACGATGGTGGCCAACGCAAAAGCACCAAGAGAGACGAAAAGCATATTGGTTTGCTCTGGCTAGATGATATACAGTGAAAGACAAGAGCAGCACCGAGCAGATATTAATTCACTTGCTGCATCGATGAGAACTCGATTGCATGCAAGGGCCTCCTTCGGCTAACTGCAGTTGGATGATGGAGAGACCAATGAGAGACAAGTCCCAGAATCACCCCTTTCGCCAAAGCTTTCAAAAGATGCCTGTATTGGTGTGGTTGATCGATCAAACAAGCTGGATCTAGTCACTTGCGAAATGTGGAAGCATACACAGTATTCCGTAGACACCTTCCAGTAATCAATGGACGCCAGGATGTATGTACTTGGTACCATCTGCGTGCAATTAGGGTGCGAAATGTATTAAACATGTTTATTGCCTAACCAAATTAGGTTAGTCAAAAACGTGTTTTAAACACGTTTATTGAAGCATGTTTTAAACACAGGGGTATATATAAATAGCATCAATTAGT
>JAABUS010004645.1_pt1 | contig 19404 bp, 17 predicted proteins | sample 5560161 | NCBI WGS metagenome assembly JAABUS01 (sample SAMN10711885, study PRJNA513376) | rock metagenome | isolation source: Antarctica rocks | place: Antarctica: Victoria Land, Trio Nunatak nord | collected 2016-01-04 | reverse complement strand
AGCGGCTCGACTCGAAGCGCGTCCAGCCTGACGCCGCCTGATCCGACATACCGGGCGGCTGCGATGATGCGACCGTGACCGACGAGAAGCCGCGACGTCCTCCCCGCACTCGGATGACCAGCGCCGAACGCCGCGAGCAGCTCATCGACACCGCGCGGTCACGGTTCGCCGAGCGTGGCTTCGAAGGCACCGCGATCGAGGAGATCGCGTCGCGTGCAGGGGTGTCGAAGCCGATCGTCTACGAGCACTTCGGCGGCAAGGAAGGGCTGTACGCCGTCGTGGTGGACCGCGAGGTCCGCCAGCTGCTCGACATGATGGGCACCTCGCTGACGGCAACCGGACATCCGCGGGACCTGCTGGAGCAGGCAGCGCTGGCGTTGCTCGACTACGTCGAGCAGTCCTCGGACGGCTTCCGGATCCTGGTGCGCGACTCTCCGGTGGGCTCAGAGTCGGGTTCGTTCGTCTCGATCATCAGCGACATCGCCACCCGCGTCGAGTACATTCTCGAGGAGGAGTTCCGCGCCCGCGGGTTCGACTCGACGTACGCGCCGATGTACGCCCAGATGCTCGTCGGCATGGTGGCAACGACAGGCCAGTGGTGGCTCGACGCGCGCAAACCCGCGAAGCAGGAGGTGGCCGCGCACCTGGTCAACCTTGCCTGGCACGGCTTGTCCGGTCTGAGCAAGGAGCCACAGCTCCGCACTGAGAACCCCTGACCCAGCGCTCGCTCGCCACCCGCGCCGCTTCCTCCCGCGAATTGTCGGAAAGTACGGGCGGCGCGCCGGGGAATTCCTGCAGTTTCCCGCAATTCGCAGGGGGAGCGGAGGGAGAAGCGGTCAGGCTCCGGCGAGGTAGGCGTCGATCTCCGCCCGCACCGACGCCTTGGTGGCGTCGTCGGCGAACGACACGTCGACCGCCGTGCGGGCGAGGTCGGCAAGCCCGACCTCGTCGAGGTCGAGCAGGTCGGCGGCGACGGCGTACTCCTGGTTGAGGCTGGTGCCGAACATCGGCGGGTCGTCGGAGTTGATGGTGACGACGACGCCGGCCTCGCGCAGCTGCCGGACGGGGTGCTCCTCGAGGCTCGGGACCGCCCGGGTCGCGACGTTGGACGTCGGGCAGACCTCGAGCGGGATGCGGTGCTCGGCGAGGTAAGCGAGCAGCTGCGCGTCGTCGGCCGACGAGGTGCCGTGGCCGATGCGTTCCGCGCCCAGCACCCGCAGCGCGTCCCACACCGTGTCCGGGCCGGTGGTCTCGCCGGCGTGTGGGACCGAGTGCAGTCCGGCGGCCCGGGCGCGGTCGAAGTGCGGCTTGAACTGAGGCCGCGAGACGCCGATCTCCGGACCGCCCAGTCCAAACGAGACGAGACCGTCTGGCTTGAGCTCGGTGGCGATCCGGACTGTCTCGTCGGCACCCGGGACCCCGAACTCGCCGGGGATGTCGAAACACCAACGCAGCACGACGCCGAAGTCACGTTCGGCCGCGAGGCGGGCGTCCTCGATCGCCTCGCAGAACGCCTCGGGCTCCACCCCGGCCATCAGCGACGTGTACGGCGTGCAGGTGAGCTCGGCGTACCGCACCGACTGTGTCGTCATGTCGCGGGCGATCTCGTAGGTCAGCATCTGTACGTCGTCGGGGGTGCGGACCAGGTCGACCACCGACAAGTAGACCTTCACGAAGTGCGCGAAGTCCGAGAACTGGAAGTACTCGGCGACCCCCGCCTCGTCCTTCGGCACCGGGGTGTCGCCATGCCGGTCGGCGAGCTCGGCGACGATGCGCGGCGACGCCGAGCCGACGTGGTGCACGTGCAGCTCGGCCTTGGGGAGTGCGGCGATCCATTCGGGGCTGGGGCGGGGCATGGGCGGACTCTACTGCCCGCCCGCGCCGAGCTCACCGAGGATCTCAACCCGGTTGCCATGTGGGTCATGGGTGTGGAACCGGCGGTACGCCGGGAAGTCGGAGTCCCAGCCGACACCGACCCCAGCGCGGGTCAGCTCTGCCGCTTTTGCGTCGACGTCGGCGACGAGAAAGGCGGGATGCGCCTTGCGGGCCGGAGTGAACCCGTCCTCGACGCCGACGTGGAGCTCGTATCCGTCGCCGCGGAACCAGACGCCGCCGCGCTTGGCCAGCTCTGCCGGCTTGGCCACCTCGACGAGACCGAGCAGGTCGCCGTAGGAGGCGCGGACGGCTGTCTCGCCGCCGGCCGGGCAGCTCACCTGCACGTGATGCAGCGTGGTCATGTCACTTCCTTGCGTGCCTAGGGGTGAGCGAGAGACGGCCTCACGCGGGTGTCTCGTGTCTGCGGGCCACCACGAAGACGCGTCGGAACGGCATCACGGTGCCGTGCGGCTGCTCCGGGTGCGCCTCGCGCAGCAACGCCTTGTACGCCGGCACAAACTCCTCTCGCTGCTCGTCGGACAGCGCCTGAAGGATCGGCCGGGCGCCGGTTCCCGAGATCCAGGTGAAGACCGGGTCGGCGCCGGTGAGGACATGCAGGTAGGTCGTCTCCCACGCGTCGACCTCGCAGCCGAGCGATGCGAGGTCCGCGAGATAGGTGGCGGCGTCGAAGGCTGCCGGTGCCTCGACTCCCGAGGTGGCGTCGGCGAAGCGGGGATCGGCCGCGAGGTCGCGCAGCAGCGTGTGGCTCGGCTCGCCGAAATTGCCGGGCACCTGGAACGCGAACCAGCCAGCCGGCGCAAGCGCACCCACCCAGCGCTCGAACAAGGCCCGATGCCCGGGGATCCATTGCAGGGTGGCGTTGGAGACGATCACGTCGACCGGCTCGGCCGGCTCCCAGCGGGCCGCGTCGGCGAGCTCGAAGCGAACGCGTCCGGCTGCTGGTGCGGTTGCCGCGTCGATCATCTCCGGTGAGGAGTCCAGCCCCAGCACGTCAGCGGTTGGCCAGCGCGCTGCCAGGCCGACCGTCAGCTGACCCGGCCCGCAGCCGAGATCCACGACGCGTCGAGGGGCTTCGGCTCTCACCCGATCGAGCAGCTCCGCGAACGGTCGGCCGCGCTCCTCGGAGTACGCGAGGTAGGTGTCGGGGTCCCAGGTTGGCATGATCACCCTCTCGTGAGTCTCTTGAGTCGAGAGAACCCTCCACCACAGTTATCTTGATGTCAAGAGATATCGGATCTTCCGATGCCGTGCCGGTTCAACCACCCGACGACCGGGTCCAGGTGCACTCGGCCCGACGTGTCGACCGCGAGACACGGTCCTACTCCCAGCGGTCGAAGATGCGCCGCCGAGGATCGAATTCGCTGCAGCAGCTCCGCGTCGGCGGGTCGGTGGGGACCGGTTCGAGGCCGGGCCGCGAATCTCTCGGCGGCCACGTCACCGGACACGACGCATTGCAGCTCGGCGCGCCGATCGATCCCGACCTCGACGAGGAGGTGCCGCACAGCCTCGGGGTCTCTGGTCGGGTCAACCCAGACATCGACGACGCCACCGGCCGGCGAGCTCCGCAGCAGGGCGGCGATGATGTCGAGCGACGCCGCCCGTAGCAGCGCCCGGTCAGTCGGGCCAAGCCTCGCAAAAAGCGACTCCTTGACGGTGTCGAGCGAGAACAGTGGCCGAGACATCCGGTGGGCAAGCTGCTCGGCCAGCGTGGTCTTGCCCGCACCCGGCAGACCGGTCACGACGATCAGCGCCTGACCCATCGCCGGCCTCCCTCGCCGTCCCAGCCCACCACCCGCAGCTGCGCGCGTTTCGCCTCGACGGTACGCCGGAAGGTGCTGCGGCCGAGTATCTCCACGTCAAGAGTCTTGATGAGTAGGCTGCCCGCCATGGACACACCTGCACCCGACGAGGTCGACCGCCTCGTCGAGGCGTGGCAGCGCGAGCGTCCCGACCTGGACGTCGCCCCGATGCAGGTGCTGAGCCGCGTCACCCGGCTCGCCCGGCACCTCGACCTGGCCCGGCGGCAGGCCTTCGCCGAGCACGGGCTCGAGACGTGGGAGTTCGACGTGCTGTCGGCGCTGCGCCGGTCGGGCGAGCCCTACAGCCTGTCCCCCGGTCGGCTTGTCCGCGAGACGATGGTGACGTCGGGCACGATGACCAACCGGGTGGACCGACTGAGCGCCAAAGGTCTCGTCGAGCGGCGGACCGACGAGGCGGACCGCCGGGGCGTCCTCGTCCGCCTCACTGGCGAGGGTCGTCGCCGGGTCGACGCCGCCCTTGCCGGCCTGCTGGCGCAGGAGCGGCTGCTGCTGGCGGCGCTGTCCGACGCCGACCAGGCCGCGCTCGCCAATCTGCTGCGCAGTGTCGTCGGGCCCTTCGACGCGCGTTGACCTAGTGGTCATCTCTGTTAGTTCGTCGATGACCACTAGCCGGACCGGCTCGTCGACTCGTGCACGTCGAGCCAGGCCTCGTCCCAGGCGAACGCCGCGACCGTCCGATCCGCTTCGAAGACCTCAGGCAGGAAGCGCTGGACGAAGTCCGACTCAGGCAGCGCCCCCGGTGGGAAGAACCTGAGCTCCAACGACTCCCCGTCCCGGCAGGCCAGCTCACCGCCCACGATCGAGCAGGCGAAGACCGAGACGATCGCCTGAGCGACGTCACCGTTCGGGTACGACGTCGCCGCGAGCGTCTCGACGCTGAGGACCCGCAGCGGTCGGACGACGAGCCCGGTCTCTTCGTAGACCTCACGCACGCACGCCTGTGCGGGTTGCTCCCCAGGGTCCAGCCCCCCGCCCGGCACCGACCACAGGCCGTTGTCAGACCGCCGCTGGAGCAGGACGCGGCCCTCGCCATCACGGACGATGCCGGCGGCGCAGGGATCCAGCAGCAGATCGTGTCCGACCCGCTCGCGCAGTCCGGCCAAGTAGTCGCTGATCGGCATCTCGCGAGCGTACTCAGGCGCCTAGCCAAGGTGCGCCTGGCGGTGCGCCCGTTCGGCGCTGGAATGAGCGTTGGGCCGCCCGGTGCGTTTGGGGAAGTTCGATCCGGGATCCGGGGTGAAGAGTTCCCCAGACGTCAACGAACCGGCCCGTCCCACCGCACCGCACCGGCCGAGGTTTGGGGAAGATCTGACCCCGAATTCGGGGTTAGATCTTCCCCAAACGTCGCGCGCCGGCAGATCACTGACCGCCTACAGCCGCAGGGTCCTGGGAGTCACTCATCTAGCCAAGGGCCACGTCACCCTTCATTTTCGGCCTAGCTGCTCGGCCGCCTCGAGCCAGGCGACCTCGTACGCGTCGCGCTCGGCCTCGAGGTCTCGCAACGCGTCGGTCAGGTTCGTCAACCGTTCGTAGTCGCTGCCATGCACGGCCATCTCGGCGTGGATGGCGGCAATCCGTGCATGCAGCTTCGTGAGCTGGTTGTCCAGCCGGGCCAGGTCCTTGCGTGCCTGCCGGCTCGCGGCCGCGTCCGGGTTGCCCGTCGGCCCCGGCGTACGCCGACCGGGCGTGGGCAGGTCTGCCGCGCGCCGGGCCAGGTACTCGTCGACGCCGCGCGGCAGCATGACCAGACGGCCGTCGCCGAGCAGCGCCCACGTGGTGTCGCAGACCCGCTCCAGGAAGTACCGGTCGTGCGACACCACGATGAGCGTGCCCGGCCAGGAGTCGAGGAAGTCCTCGACGACGTTGAGCGTCTCGATGTCGAGGTCGTTGGTCGGCTCGTCGAGCAGCAGCACGTTGGGCTCGTCGAGCAGCAGCCGGAGGATTTGCAGACGCCGGCGCTCACCACCCGACAGGTCACCGACCCGTGCGGTGAGCCGGTCGCCGGTGAACCCGAACCGCTCGAGCATCGACGAAGCTGAGATCTCCCGGCCGTCAACCGACACCACCCGGCGAATCTCTTCGACCGAGCCGAGCACCCGCTGGGCGGGGTCGAGGTGGTCGAGGGCCTGTGTCAGGTGCGCAAGCTTGACCGTGCGCCCGACGCGCAACCGACCCGCGTCCTGGGCTGCTTCGCCCGCGAGCACCGACAACACCGAGGTCTTGCCGGCGCCGTTGACGCCGATCAGCCCGATGCGGTCGCCGGGGCCGATCCGCCACGTCACCCGGTCGACCAGGTCCCTGCCTCCGCGGGTGATCGTGGCGTCCTCCAGGTCGAGCACGTCCTTGCCGAGCCGGCTGGCCGCGAACGCCTGCAGCTCCACCCGGTCGCGCGGGTCGGGCTCAGCATCGATAAGTGCGCTGGCGGCCTCGACCCGAAACTTGGGCTTGGTCGTCCGGGCAGGTGCTCCACGCTGCAGCCACGCCAGCTCCTTGCGCATTAAGCTCTGCCGGCGTCCCTCGGCGGCCGCCTCCTGCCGGCCGCGCTCGGCCCGCGCCAGCACGTATGCCGCGTACCCGCCGTCGTAGCTGTCGATCTTGGCGTCGTGGACCTCCCACGTCGTCATACACACGGCATCGAGGAACCACCGGTCGTGGGTGACCACGACCAGTGTGAGGTCCCGCCCGGTCAGGTGACGCGCGAGCCAGTCGACCGCTTCGATATCGAGGTGGTTCGTGGGCTCGTCGAGAAGCAGCAGGTCGAGGTCGCGGAGCAGCAGCGCTGCGAGTGCGACCCGCCGCCGCTCGCCGCCGGAGAGCCCCGCCACCGTCCGGTCGAGGTCCAGGTCGCCGACCAGATGCTCGACCACGTCTCGGGCGCGGGCGTCGCCCGCCCACTCGTGCTCGGCGAGGTCGCCGAGGACGAGTGCGCCGATCGTGGCCTCGGGGACCAGGTCGTCATGCTGGGCCAGTACGCCGACGTGCAGGCCTCGGGTCTGCGTGACGCGACCGCTGTCGGCCGGTTCGAGGCCGGCGAGGATCAACAGCAGGGTTGTCTTGCCGTCGCCGTTGCGACCGACCACGCCGACCCGGTCACCGTGCTGGACGCCGAGGCTTACGTCGTGGAGCAGGGGGCGGACGCCGTACGCCTTCGACACCCGTTCGAGGTTGACGAGGTTCGCAGCTGGAGTCGCCATGGCGGAACCAGGCTCTCACGGGGTGGGCAGGAGGGGCTGGTCACGTCACCACGCGGGCACCGGTGACCGGGCCGTGCGCACGCTGCACCGAGCGGCACAAGCCGGAGCTGGACAGGGCGACGGCGAGGTCGAGCGCATGGTCGTCGTCAGAGGCCAAGAAGATGCAGGTAGGTCCCGAGCCGGTGACGAGCGACCCGAGGGCGCCGTACTCCTCGCCGAGCGCCAGCGTCCGCCGCAGCGACGGCTTGAGTCGCAGCGTGGCCGCAGCGAGGTCGTTGTGCAGCGCAGGTCCGACGGCGTACGGGTCGCCCGACCGCAAGGCCGCGAGCAGCGGGCCCGCCGCCTCAGGGTCTGCAATTTCGACACCCGCGCGGATGCGGTCGAGCTCGTCGTACACGGCGGCGGTCGACAGCCCCGTGTCGGCGTACGCGAGCACCCACTCGTAGCCGCCGCGGGCCAGCACTGGTGACAAGACGTTGCCGCGGTCGGTGCCGATCGCGAGGCCTCCACTGAGGCAGAACGGCACGTCGCTGCCGAGCTGGCCGGCGAGGTCGAGCAGGTCGTCGCGGCTGGCGCCGGTGCCCCACAGGGCGTCACAGGCCAGCAGTGCCCCGGCGGCGTCGGTGCTGCCACCGGCCAGCCCGCCGGCCACCGCGATGGTCTTGTGGATGCTCAGCGCCACCCCGGCGTCGACGCCGCACGTCTTGGCGAGCAGCCGGGCTGCTCTGACGGCGAGGTTGGTCTCGTCGAGCGGGACGATGTCGGCGCCCTCGCCGGTGACCTTCACGGAGAACGCGCCGTCGTCGTTGTCGCGAGCCTTGATCTCGTCGTACAAGGAGATGGCCTGGTAGACGGTGGCGACGCTGTGGTAGCCGGCGAGGCTGGGAGCCCCGACGCTCATGCCCAGGTTGATCTTCGCCGGGGAGCGCACGGTCACGGTCGTCACGTGCTCAGGCTACGGCTCGGCGGTCAGGCAGGCCGCGACTCGAGCGAAGTCGTCGACACTGAGGCGCTCCCCGCGGGTCGTCGGGGCAACGTCTGCCGCGATCAGAGCCGCTTCGGCGGCAGCAGACGAGCCCGCCACGGCAGCGAGCGCCGACCGCAGCATCTTGCGCCGTTGGCCGAACGCGGCGTCCACGACGGCGAACACCTGCTCGCGCGTCGCGGTGGTCGACGGCGGCTCCCGCCGACGCATCGCGACGAGGCCGGAGTCGACGTTGGGTGCGGGCCAGAAGACGATGCGGCCGATCACACCGCGGCGGCGTACGTCGGCGTACCAGCCCGCCTTGACGCTCGGGGCGCCGTAGACCTTGGAGCCGGGTGCGGCAGCGAGCCGGTCGGCGACCTCGAGCTGCACCATCACGAGTACCCGCTGCAACGAAGGGAACGTCGCCATCAGGTGCAGCAGCACCGGCACGGCAACGTTGTAGGGCAGGTTCGCCACCAGGGCGGTGGGTGCGGCGCCGGGCAGCTCGGAGAGCCGCAGGGCATCCGCCTCGACCACGGTGAGCTCGTCGGCGTACTCCGGCGCGAAGTCACCGACGGTGGCCGGCAGCGAGCCGGCGAGGCGACGATCGATCTCTACGGCGGTGACGGGGTGTCCGGCTGCCAGCAGCGCCAGGGTCAGCGAGCCCAGACCCGGGCCCACCTCCAGCACGCTCTCGCCCGGCACAAGGTCGGCAGCACGGACGATGCGGCGGACGGTGTTGGCGTCGACCACGAAGTTCTGTCCGCGCTGCTTGGTGGGGTGGATGCCGTAGCGCGCCGCGAGCGAACGCACGTCCGCCGGCCCGAGAAGTCTCGGACCGGCGGACGCGGATGACGCTGAACTCTCGTCGCGGCTCACCTGCCTGGTGATATCACACCGCGAGCGGCGACGGCCGCTGGATCAGTACAGGCCGAGCGAGGACGCGCACGCGGGCCAGGCGCCCCAGCCCTGCGCAGCTTGGACCTTCTCAGCGATCGCGATCTGCTGCTCGCGGGAGGCGAGGTTTGCCGTCGGTGCGTAGGCGCCACCGCCGTAGCCGGTCCAGGTGCTGGCGCTGAACTGCAGGCCGCCGTAGTAGCCGTTGCCGGTGTTGATGGCCCAGTTGCCGCCTGACTCGCACTGTGCGATCTGGTCCCAGACGGTGCTCCCCGACGAGTAGTTCGGCTCGGGCGCGGGCTGCGGCGCCGGCTCCGGTGCGGGAGCGGGGACCGGTGCCGGCTCGGGAGCGGGGACCGGTGCCGGCTCGGGAGCGGGGACCGGTGCCGGCTCGGGAGCGGGGACCGGTGCCGGTGCCGGTGCCGGTGCGGGCTCGGGGGCGGGACGCTCCTTTGTCCCGTGCACCTCGATCTCGTTCACCGGCGCGGTCAGCTGCTCGCGCGCCACGACCCGCTTGCGGAGAAGCTTCCCGTTCTCGCGCACGATCTTGTAGGTCACCCGCTCCGTGCCCGCCTTGCCGTCACGGGCCACCCGATCCTGGTCGACGTACAGGTCGGCGCTCTCGCGGACGATGGTGTCGTAGGGGACGCTGACGATGACGTTGTTCTTCTTCTTCAGCACACGGGTGACGATGATCGTCGTACCGTCATCGACCTTGCTCGACAGCTTCGGCCGCACCTCGTCGTAGCGCGTCAGCTTGACTCCGTTGGCGAGCAGCGCCTCGTTGACAGTCAGCTCCAGCGTGGTGACGTCGACCGGCTTGTGCTTCCCCACCTTGATGGTGAGGTCCTTCGGCGTGGTCACGACGAGCGTGAGGCCGTCACGGGAGATCGACGCCGAGCGGCTGGTGGACAGCTCCGCACCGGCGGTGAACCGCTGGCCGATCTGGGCCAGCGCGTCGTCGACGTTGATGGCCGTCGTCCAGTAGCTCTGCTTGACGCCGTCGACCTTGAGGGTCAGCTGCCGGCCGTACGAGACGGCGATCCGGCTGCCCTCGTCGATCTCGGTCTGGGGTGAGGGGGCGACGGCGTCGTGGGCACGAAGGTCGACGCCTTCGGACTCCAGCACGTCAGCCACGGTGTCGCCGTACGTCGTGACGGTCTTTTCCTGCCCGTCGATCGAGACGGTCACGGACTTCTTGGCGGTCGCGAACGCCACGCCGCCGACCACGAGCGTGGCGGCAACGACGACGGACATGATCGCGAGGATGATCCTCTTCGACACGATGCTCCAGGGGTTGAGGGGTCCCGGCTCACAGGGCGGGGCGGCGGCCTCGGTTGAGGGCTGTCTTTGCGCCGCTTTGGTGGGGTATGCAGGGCTGCCCGCTGCCGGCCAACAAGTTCACGACCATGCCAGATCGCCGCGTCGAAGGCAAAGTATCGCCGAGATTCTGGCAACAGTCGTGACCCGGATCACGCCAGTTCGTCGTGGATGCGCCACACCGGTCACATCCGCCTCACCATTACCCCCAGCTGCCTCCGAAAGCGGCGTCGGTGTTGGCGTCGATGGCGGCGCAGAGCACCCCCAGGTCGACGCCCTTCTCCTGCGCCATCACCCGGACGGTGGTGGGGATGAGGTAGGAGGCGTTCGGTCGCCCCCGGTAGGGCGCCGGAGCCAGGAAAGGCGCGTCGGTCTCGACGAGGATCCGATCCAGCGGCGCCACCGCGAGGGCCCGGCGGATATTCTGCGCGTTCTTGAACGTGACGGTGCCTGCGAATGACAGGTAGGCGCCCCGGTCGAGACACTGCCGGGCGAAGTCGGCGTCACCGGAGAAGCAGTGCAGCACGGTGCGGGCCGGCGTCCCGTGCTCGTCGAGCATCGCAAGGATGTCGTCGTGCGCGTCGCGGTCGTGGATGACGAGTGTCTTGTCGAGCTTGATCGCAAGCCTGATGTGCGCGGCAAAGGAGTGCTGCTGGGCGGCGACACCTTCGGGACCGGTCCGGTAGTAGTCGAGGCCGGTCTCACCGACCGCCCGCACCCGCGGACTCGACGTCGCCAGCCGCTCGATCTCGGCCAGCCCGGCGTCGAGCTGCCCCTCGGCGGCGATCTTCGGCGCCTCGTTCGGGTGCAGCGCGACTCCGGCCACGATGGCGTCGTACGCCGTCGCGGTCTCGACGGCCCAGGCGGCACCGGGAAGGTCGCAGCCGATCTGCACGATGCGCGGCACGCCGACCTGCGCGGCCAGCCTGAGCGCCTCACCAGGATCGAGCCAGCTCTCACCGTCGTCGATGTCGAGGTGGCAGTGGTTGTCGACGACCGGCACCGGCAGCGGCTCCGGCAACGGCGGTCGGCTGATGTCGCGGGAGGTGCCGAACTCGGCGTTCACCCGCGAGCGGGTCGACGCCACCCCTACGCCCCGGACTCGACGCGGAGCCGGGCCAGCTCCTCGTCGACGATGCGCGGGAACAGCGAGGCGCCCTTCGTCAGCGTCGCACCGGCGGGCAGCTGACCCCAGCGGCCGGAGTCCTGCACCCGCTGGTCGGCCAGTGGGCCGATCGCGTCGGCACCGAGCGCCGACCACAGCGCTGCAGCAGTCTTCGGCAGTACTGCGTGATGGAGCACCGCGACCGCACGCAGGCTTTCGGCGGCCGCGTAGAGGATCGTCGCGAGCCTGGCACGGCCCTCGTCGGAGTCGTCCTTCGCGATTTTCCACGGCTCCTGCTCGGTGACGTAGCCGTTGATCGTGCCCACGAAGTCGGCCACCGCCGTGATCGCCTCGTGGATCGCAACGCGGTCGATCGCTTCGTCTGCACGCGCCGCCACCTGCGCCAACCTGTCCACCAGCGCTCGTTCGGGAACAGTGAGCGCCGCCGGCTCCGGCAAGACACCGTCGAAGTACTTGCCGACCATGGCAGTGACCCTTGAGGCGAGATTGCCCAGACCGTTCGCCAGCTCGCTCGTGTAGACGGCCGACATGTGCTCCCACGAGAAGTTTCCGTCGGAGCCGAAGGTGATGGTCCGCATGAAGTAGTAGCGGTAGGCGTCGGAGCCGAATGTGTCGACGATCTCGCTCGGATGGATGGCGGTCGCCTTCGACTTGCTCATCTTCTGCCCGCCGACCTGCAGCCAGCCGTGCGCGAACACCCGGCGCGGCACCTCGACGCCAGCAGCCATCAGCATCGCCGGCCAGATGACGGCGTGGAAGCGAAGGATGTCCTTGCCGACGAGCTGAACGTCAGCCGGCCAGACCCGATCGAACCGCTCACTGTCGGTGCCGAACCCGGCCGCGGTGACGTAGTTGAGGAGGGCGTCGATCCAGACGTAGAAGACGTGCTCGCTGTCCCACGGCACGGGGATGCCCCAGGCGAACGTTGACCGCGAGATCGACAGGTCCTGCAGGCCCTGCTTGACGAAGGCGACGACCTCGTTGCGCGCACTCTCGGGCTGCACGAACGTCGGCTCGTCCGCATACAACGCGAGCAGCCGGTCGGCGTACTTGCTCAGGGCGAAGAAGTAGTTCGTCTCGGACAACGTCTCGACCGGCCGCTCGTGGATCGGGCAGAGTTTGACACCATCAGGCCCGTCGACCAGCTCGGCCAGCAGCTTGAACTCCTCACAGGCGATGCAGTAGGGGCCCTCGTACGTGCCCTCGTACACGTCACCCGCGTCGTGGATCGTCTGCCAGAACTCCTGGACCCGCACCGTGTGCCGGCGCTCGGTCGTGCGGATGAAGTCGTCGTTGCTGGCATCTACGATGTCGAGGACGGGCATCCACTCGGTGGCGACGAGGTGGTCGGCCCAGTCCTGTGGGCTCACGCCGTTCTGCTCGGCCGCCTCGAGCACCTTTTGCCCGTGCTCGTCGGTGCCGGTGAGGAAGACGACGTCCTCGCCGCGCTGGCGGTGCCACCGGGCCAGCACATCCGCGGCCACGGTTGTGTACGCGTTGCCGATCGACGGAGGCGCCGTAACGTAATAGATGGGCGTCGTGACGTAGAACGCCGATTCGCGCTGGTCGGGCATGACGTCAATCCTAGGGGCGGTGGTCCAGTCGGTTTTCCGCGTCCCGGCGGGCATGCAACCGACTTGTCAGGGTGCTGTGGACACCTGCACGCTCGCGCGACGTTGACAACTCGGTCTGGGGTTCAGCGGTGGGCGGCGGCGTAGACGGTCTTGCGGGCGATGCCGGTACGCCGAGCGACCGTGGCGACGGCGTCCTTGGTGCTCGAGCCGGCCTCGACCTCGGACGCCACCAGCGCGTGGAGATCGGCCGAGTCGAGGTCGGCGGGCGGCGGCACGGCCGCCCCGGCGACGACGATGGTGACCTCGCCGCGGACGCCGTCGCCCGCCCAGCCGACGAGGTCCGCGAGGGGGCCTCGGCGTACCTCTTCATGGGTCTTCGTCAGCTCGCGGCAGACGGCTCCCAGCCGGTCCGCGCCGAATGCCTCCACCATCGCCACTAGGGTCCGCTCGGTGCGATGCGGAGCCTCGAAGAAGACGACGGTTCGTTGCTCGGTCGCGAGCTCCGCGAGCCGTCGTGAGCGCTCACCGGCTTTGCGCGGCAGGAAGCCCTCGAAGCAGAACCGGTCGACCGGCAACCCGGAGACAGCCAGCGCGGTCAGTACCGCCGAGGGTCCGGGCACGGCCGTGACCGCCACTCCGGCGGCGACGGCCGCGGCGACCAGGCGGTAGCCCGGGTCGGAGACGCTGGGCATCCCGGCATCGGTCACCAGGACGACCCGCTCCCCCGCCAGCAGCGCGTCGAGCAGCTGCGGCGTGCGCTGCGTCTCGTTTCCCTCGAAGTACGACACCACCCGGCCACTCAGTCCGACGCCGAGATCGGCCACCAGACGGCGGAACCTCCTGGTGTCCTCCGCCGCGATGACGTCGGCCGCGGCGAGCTCGGCCACCAGCCGGGGCGACGCATCCTCGATCCGACCGATCGGAGTCGCGGCGAGGACCAACGTCATAGCCGCATCCTCGCAGCCAGACCGAGGTTCGACGACCACCGCCGCCGCCGGAGATCGCCCCGCCAGGAACGTACGATGTGCGAGATGGCGACGACGACCGAGGCTGCGGCGAGCGCGTCAGCCGCCAAGCGCAGCACCTCGGTGGCCCTGTTGGGCAGCACGATCGACGGTACGCCGTTGCCTCGCGTGCGGAGGCGGTTGACGCCGGTTTCGTTCCACAGCGACGTCGTCTGGGGATGGCTGGCGCCGATCGTCATCACGGTGTGCGCCGGCATCCTGCAGTTCTGGAGCCTCAGCACCCCCCACGACATCACGTTTGACGAGACGTACTACGCCAAAGACGCCTACTCGCTGCTGATCAAGCATTACGCCACCAACTTCGAGAACGACGGCAACGACAAGAACGGCAGCGAGGCTGACGCCAAGATCAACGCCGGGACGACTGAGGGAATCTTCGCCGACGGTCCGAGCCTGGTGGTGCATCCCGAGGTCGGCAAGTGGATGATCGCTATGGGCGAGTGGCTGTTCGGCATGACGTCGTTCGGTTGGCGGTTCTCGTCCGCCGTCATCGGCACGCTGATGATCTTGGTGATGTGCCGTCTCGTCAGACGGCTCACCGGCTCGACGTTGCTCGGCTGCATCGCCGGGGCACTGCTCGCGTTCGACGGCCTGCACTTGGTGATGTCACGGATCGCGCTGCTCGACATCTTCTTGGCATTTTGGCTGCTCTGCGGGGTGCACTGTCTGGTGGCAGACCGCGACTGGGCGCGACTGAAGCTGGCGAGGCGGTACGAGATCTCGCCGTCGGTCGGCCGCTGGGACTTCGGGCCGGTGCGGGGCTTCCTGCTGCGGCCTTGGCGGATCACGGCCGGTGTCTGCTTCGGCCTCGCCGCGGGTACCAAGTGGAGCGCGGTCTTCGTGGTCGGTGGCTTCGGCCTGCTGATCTGGCTCTGGGACTCAGGCATGAGGCGATCGATCGGCGTGCGGTGGGCTCCTCTCAAGTCATTGCTCGTCGACGCCATCCCGTCGTTCTTCTCGATCATCGTGGTGGGGCTGATCGTGTACGTGGTGTCGTGGATGGGGTTCCTAACGCATGCGCAGGAGTACGAGGACGCCTTCGGGCACGCGTACGACAAGAACGACTGGACCTGGAGCTCGGTCGATGACAAGTCCGGGGGCAGGCTCGGAGGGGTTGAGCACGACCTGAACATCTTGTGGAACTTCCACAAAGAGGTCTACATGTTCCACACCGGCGAGTTCATCAAGGAGGCGACCCACCCGTTCCAGTCCCATCCCGGTGGATGGCTCGTCCTGAACCGCCCGCTCGGGATCGCCTCAACCACTGGTGACAACTCCGTCATCGCCAACTGCCCCGAAGGCCAGGACTGCGTCAAACAGATCCTCGCGATCGGCACGCCTGCCCTGTGGTGGGGAGGTGTGCTCGCCTTGTTCGTCAGTCTCGGTTACTGGCTGAGCCGACGCGACTGGCGTTTCGGCATCCCGGTCGTCGGCGTCTTGACCACGTGGCTGCCGTGGTTCTGGAACGACCAGCGACCGATCTTCTTCTACTACGGCATCGCAATCATTCCGTTCACCGTCATCGCGGTCACCCTCACGCTGGGCAAGGTCCTCGGCAAGCGGGACGCTTCCTACCAGCGCCGCCTCATCGGCTCGGTGGCCGTCGGCCTCTGTGTGCTGGCGGTGGCGGTCAACTTCGTCTACTTCTACCCGATCTGGACGAACGGGCTGCTCACCAACGAGAGCTGGAACGACCGGATGTGGCTCACCAAGTGGATCTGAGTGGCGTCCGTCGCGCCTGGTCCCGTCCCACCCGACGATGAGTGGAATTGTTGCTTTCGGCACTCGGGCGCTCAACGGCTACGTTGCATTCTGGGCGTTAGCGTGCGATTGTGAGTGGAGTTGTGAGACGTCGATCACCTCCGGAAGGCCAAACCATGCAGTCGATGCACCCTCTCGACCCCGTCCATCTTCACGCACCTGACCGAACGAGCCACCGAAGCCCGTTGCTACGCCCAGTCGTGCTGGTCGTGGCACTGCTGGTCGCGCTTGTCGCTCAGCCGTTCGGCGCATCGGTCAGCGCAGCGCCCTCAGTCACGTCATCCTCGCCGACCGCTGCAGCCGCAGAGACCCATGGGCTCAAGGGGGAGTACTTCAGCATGTCTGCCCCGGGTGCGCGTGACTTCGCCACGCTCGGTGGTGTGACGCTCGACCCCAACATCGACTTCCAGGACCTGGTCCCGACGTTCCAGTCGCTGACCGGTCGGGGAGAGCACACCACCGCCCGCTGGACCGGGCAAATCGAGGTCCCAACCACCGGCGCGTAAACGTTCTACGCCATCGGCGACAACGGCTTCCGCCTGTTGATCGACGGCCAGCCAGTGATCGACCACTGGGTGGGTGACTGGGACAGGGAGCAGACCTCGGCTCCGGTCGTGCTCGACGCCGGCGTGCAACACACGTTCAAGCTGGAGATGTTCCAAGACGTCGGCGGCGCGAACATGTTCCTGCGCTGGTCCAGCGCCGACATCGTCAAGCAAATCGTGCCTGAGTCCGCGTTCACCCCTCCTGCCGGCTTCGAGATCTACCCGGTCGACCTGACTCTCGCCACCAACGGCCGCGTGCTCGAAGCGGACTTCGAGCAACCCGTGACCGACCTGGGCAACTTCGCCGACCACCTTGTCGTCGCGGCCGACACCACCCCGATGCCGATCACGTCAGTTGCGCTGAAGCCCGGTGATGACTCGGTTGTCGTCGTGACGCTCACAGAAGCAGTCTTCAAGGACCAGCGCGTCAGGTTCACCTACGACGGCGAAGGCGGGCTCCAGGTCGGCGGAGAGGCCGTTCCGGAGATCACCCGCAACGCAACCAACAACTCCACCCAACGCATGATGACGACGTGGGGCGAAAACCTCGACGTGAACAACCCGCTGCCGGAGTACCCCCGGCCGCAGCAGGTCCGTGCCAAGTGGCTCAACCTCAATGGACCATGGGAGTTCGCGGCCGCAGCTGCCGGCGAGCAGCCGCGCTTCGGCGCCGCCCTCGACGAAAAGATTGTCGTGCCCTTTCCCGTCGAGTCGCAGCTGTCGGGCCTCGAGCGCCACGAGGACCACATGTTCTACCGCAAGCTCGTCACCGTCCCCGCCGGGTGGAACATCGGCAGTGGACAGCGCCTGAAGCTCAACTTTGGTGCCGTCGACTACCTCGCGAAGGTGTACGTCAACGGCACGAAGGTCGCTGAGCACAAGGGTGGTTACACCGCGTTCAGCGCTGACATCACCGCTGCAGTCAAGGCAACCGGCCGGCAGGAGATCATCGTCGCCGTCACGGACACCACGGGTGACAACCAGCCGATCGGTAAGCAGAGCAGAAACCCAGGCGGCATCGTCTACACGGCGTCGTCCGGCATCTGGCAGACCGTGTGGATGGAACCAGTTCCCGTCAAGGCCATAGACGACCTGGTCCTCACCCCAGACATCGCAACCGGCACTTTGGCGGTCACGGTGAACTCGGCCACAGCGTCACCAGGTGCGACCGTCGTGGTGCGCGCGATCGACGCGAACGGCGCCAACGCGGGCGCCATCGAAGGACCGGCCAACCGCACCTTGCAGCTGCCGGTGAAGAAGCAGCACCTGTGGACGCCGGATGACCCCTACCTGTACGACCTGCGGGTCGAGCTGAAGGACGGCCGGGTGCGGGACACGGTCACCAGCTACTTCGGTATGCGATCCGTGGCGATCGAGCAGGTGGGCGGTTACCCGAAGCTCGTGCTCAACGGCAAGCCGATCTTCTCCCTCGCGATGCTCGACCAGGGTTTCTGGCCGGACGGGCTCTACACGGCGCCGAGTGACGCAGCGCTGCGCTGGGACCTGCAGGCACAGAAGGACCTCGGCTTCAACGCGGTGCGCAAGCACATCAAGGTGGAGCCGGCCCGCTGGTATGCCCATGCGGACGAGATCGGCCTGCTCGTGTGGCAGGACTTCGTCTCCGGTAACCACAACACAACGGAGGCAAAGCAGGACTTCCTCAAGCAGAGCTACGAGATGATGGACCAGCTCCACAACTACCCGTCCGTCATCGGCTGGGTCGTGTTCAACGAGGGATGGGGTGAGTGGGACCGCACCGTCACCGGCCAGATCGCCGAGGACGTCAAGGCGAAGGACCCGTCCCGCATCGTCAACGCCCACAGTGGTGTGAACTGCTGTGACTCGAAGGGTGACTCCGGCAAGGGCGATGTCATCGATCACCACGACTACAACAACACCGACCCGCCGTGGCCGGACGCGACGCGTGCAGCGATGGACGGTGAGCACGGCGGCTTCACGTTGCGGACACCGGGTCACATGTACCCGGGTGCGCCACTGGCGATCTACAGCGGTGTCGAGACGAAGGCCGCCCTCACCAAGCGGTACGTCGACAACACCGAGTCGTTCTACCTCGCGCAAGCAGGCGCTGAGCTCTCGGGCTCCGTCTACACCCAGGTGACAGATCTGGAGCACGAGATCAACGGCATGTGGACGTACGACCGCAAGGTGCTCAAGGTCGATGCCGCCCAGGTGGTGGCCATCAACAAGCGCGTCATCGCCGCCGGGGCCAACGCCGGCAAGCCGATCGTCTACCCCGGTAAGGGCTGCTGGTCCCTGAACGAGAACGGTGGAACGACCAGCGCTGACGCGTGCGGAACGAGCACCCTGACGACGACCGGCAGTCCGCAGTGGGTGACCGGGGTCAACGGCAGTGCGCTCGACTTCGACGGTGTCGCCGATTACGCCGAGACCGCTGGCCCGGTGCTCGACACCACGAAGGACTACACCGTGTCGGCATGGGCGCGGCTGGACAGGCTGCCTGGCAACTACGGGACCATCGTCAGCCAGGACGGGCGGGCAACAGCTAATCCGTTCTACCTGCAGTACGGCCAGGGCGGCTTCGCCTTCAGCATGCCAGGCGACGTGCGCGCGAAGGCGACGATGACGCCGGAGCTGGGCCGCTGGTACCACCTCGCCGGTGTCCGAGACCAGGCGACCAACGAGCTGCGCCTCTACCTCGACGGCCAGCTGGTCGCTACGCAGGTCGGCGGCGTGGACGGTGTCAGCACCGGTCCGCTGTCGGTCGGCCGGGCGAAGTACGCCGGTCAGAAGGGCGACTTCTGGGACGGTGCGGTCGACGAGGTCCGCGCGTACGACAGGGTCCTCAGCAACAGCGAGATCGCCGCGCTGTACACGGCTCGCTGACCGGCCAGCCCGCGTGGCAACCGGGCACAACCCGTTAGCAGACAGCTGCCCCTCCTGCACGACGTGCAGGAGGGCAGCTTCTCGTTGCCCAGTTCAGTGTGCTGGTGTCCCCCCCAGCTGCTGGCACGAACCGCCGCTAGTTCGACGTCGACAACGCGTCCGTCAACAACCCCACGAGAGCCTCGAGCTGAAGGTCGGCCGATGAACCGACCTCCTCACCTGAACCGTCGAGCGCCCTGGCGGCGAGCCCGGCCTTGCTGTCGATGAGGGCCGCGATGCGGGCATCAATGGTCTGCGCGGCGATGATGCGCCACGCGGTGACCGGCTCAGCCTGACCGATGCGGTGGATGCGGTCGATCGCTTGCGTCTGCTCGGCGTCGGTCCAGGAGAGCTCGGCGAGCACGACGTTGGAGG
>JAABUS010004644.1_pt1 | contig 19405 bp, 17 predicted proteins | sample 5560161 | NCBI WGS metagenome assembly JAABUS01 (sample SAMN10711885, study PRJNA513376) | rock metagenome | isolation source: Antarctica rocks | place: Antarctica: Victoria Land, Trio Nunatak nord | collected 2016-01-04 | reverse complement strand
AGCCGGATCCACACCTTCCAGTTACCGGAAAGGAACGTTCATGGCACGGTTCCAGGCCAAAGTTGAGCTGGGTGGCAAGACGGGGACCGGAATCGAGGTCCCGTCCGACATCGTCGACACGTTTGGAGGAGGCAAGCGACCCGCCGTCCATGTCACCATCAACGGTTACCACTACCGAAGTACCGTCGCAGCGATGGGTGGGCGGTTCATGCTGCCCGTCAGCGCCGAGCACCGCTCGGCGGCCGGAGTAGCCGCCGGCGAGGCGGTCGACGTCGCTCTGGAACTCGATACCGCCCCCCGCGAGGTCACCGTCCCGCCCGATCTCGCCGCAGCGCTGAACGAGGAACCGGACGCCCACCGATTGTTCGATGCTCTGTCCTACAGCAACAAACGTCGGCACGTTCTCGCGATCGAAGATGCGAAGACGCCTGAGACCCGTCAGCGGCGAATCGCCAGGGCCGTCGCCACGTTCCGAGACGGTCGAAGCTGACGTGGTGCCTCGGAAGCGTCGCCCGTCCGGGTGGGCCCGGCGCCGACCAGGCAACTCCGCAATATCGAAGAAGCCAGGGTGTACGTATAGAACATATGATCCCTGTGCTACCGTCGGCCCATCGTTCAGAACAACCTGGAAGCAAATCCGACCGACACCATCGACACACCCTCGCCGACAGGAGCATCCAGTGCGCAAGGTGGTCGTTTCCGAATTCATGTCCGTCGATGGCGTCATGGAGGCGCCGTACGAGTGGCAGCCCGCCTTCTGGCATGACGACATCGGCTCCTACAGGAATGAGGAGCTTTTCGCGAGCGACGCCCTGCTCCTCGGCCGGGTGACCTGCGAGGGCTTCGCTTCGGCCCGGCCGACGATGGACGGGACCGGCGAGTTCGGCGAGCGGATGAACAGCATGGCCAGGTACGTCGTCTCGACAACCCTTGAACAGGCGAACTGGACCAACTCGACGATCATCCGGGAGGACGTCGCGAACGAGGTCGCCCGGCTCAAAGAACAGCCCGGCGAGAACATCCTCATCGCCGGCAGCGCCGACCTGGTCCGCTCCCTGATGCGGGACGATCTGATCGACGAGTACCGCCTCATGATCCACCCGGTCGTCACGGGGCAGGGCAGGCGGCTCTTCGCGGACACGAGCGACCTGACGTCGCTCCGCCTCGTCGACAGCCGGACGTTCCCGACCGGCGTGATCGTCCTGACCTGTCACCGGACAGAGCCAGCCGACTCATCGACGGCGAGCTGACAGCCGCCGCCGAAAACTCAGACCCACGACCTCTTCGACGCTGACGATGCGACCCATCTGGAGGAACCCACGATGTCCCGACCGATGACCGAGCAGGAACGCGACACCTTCCTGGCCGAGCCGCACGTCGCCTTCCTGGACGATCCGGATGGCACGCGGCCCGCCCACGCCATCCCGCTCTTCTACGACTACGCACCGGGCAGCACGTTATCGCTCTTCACTTGGAACCCGCACCGGACCTCTCGGAACGCTTTCGTCATTCAGCCGAAAGGGGCGGTTCGGTTGACCGTCCGGCGCGAGGAGTGCCCGGACAGCTACGTCGCGGTTCAGGGGACGGTCGTCCGTCGCAGCCAACGGCCGTCCGCGGAAGAGGTTTACGCGATCGCCCGCCGGTACTCGGGAGACGACGAGGCTCGCGGTTTCACCGAGATGGTGCTGGCGAGCGCCGAGACGGACCTGATCGTCTTCACGGTCCAGCCCGAGCGCTGGATCACCGGTGACGCCGGCGAGATCGACCCACTGACCGGTTGATACGTCGTGCCATCGTCGAACCGGGACGCGACATCCGTCCATGAGCCGGACCGGGCACGTCGGTCCGGCCGAAGCATTCGAAAGGACAGCAAATGCCTGACCGGATGATCCAGATGGACGGCGTCGACCTCGCCACGGAGGCGTTCGGCGACCCGACGCACGAGCCCGTGCTCCTGATCATGGGCATGATGTCGTCGATGCTCTGGTGGCCGGACGAGTTCTGCGAGCGCCTGGCGCGGCGGGGCCGCTTCGTGATCCGGTATGACAACCGTGACACTGGGCTCTCCACGACCTGGCCCGCCGGTTCGCCGGGCTACACCGGCGCGGAGATGGCCGACGATGCCATCCGCGTCCTGGACGGCTACGGATTGACCAGAGCTCATGTCGTGGGCATTTCGATGGGTGGGGCGCTCGCCCAGCTCGCCACCCTGCGGCACCCGGACCGCGTAGCCAGCCTGACGACGATCAGCACGTCGCCCCTTGGCGAGGACAGCGCCACCCTGCCCGGATCGAACCCGGACTACCTGGAGCGGTCGGCCGGGCTCGACGAGCCGGACTGGAACGATCGGACGCGGGTGATCGACTATCTGGTCGAGAACTCGCGCCTGACCGCGGGATCCGCCCACCCGTTCGATGAAGCGCGCCTGCGGCGGCTGATCGGGCGGGACTACGACCGGGCGAACAGCTTCCCGAGCGTGACGAACCACATGCGACTCTCCGGCGGCGAGGTCGCCAGCGGCAGTCTGCGAACGGTCTCGGTGCCCGTCCTCGTCATCCACGGGACCGAGGACCCGCTGTTTCCGATCGAGCATGGGATTGCCCTGTCCCAGGCGGTGAGCGTGTCCACGCTCGTGCGACTCGAAGGTTCCGGTCACGAGCTTGCCGAAGGCGACTGGGACCAGATCATCACGGCGATCATCGCGCACACCGGGAATGATGGCCCTGACCCTGGGTCCAACTGATCGGGCTGTGGCGGACACGGCCCCAGCCCAGACAGTCGACCCGGGTGGACTCCGCTACCCTCCGAGCCAACCTCGATTACCTGAATCAATCGACACGGGAATGCGCTCTGCGACGAGAAGCTAGGCGCTCCCTGAAGATCAAGCCGACCGCGATGACAACGATACCCGCGACCGTGACCTGGATCACGGAGCTCCGGACCGTGGTACCGGGGAAGTAGCGCCACCTCACCCACGCGATCGCCATCAGTTCGATGACAACCACGACGATCGCCAGGACGAAGGCCGTCTGGAAGTGCGAGATCAGGAACGGCAGCGAGTGCCCACCGGCCCCAATCAGCGTCCCAACCCAAGTCACGATCCCTCGCCGCCACGGTCCACCCCGACCGGTCAGCGTCCCGTCGTCGGAGAGCGCTTCCGAGACGCCCATGCTGATCGCCGCGCCCAGGGCGGTGGAGATCCCGACGAGCAGGGCGATCCGCGACTCCCCGTCGCGACGGCCGCGGCGAACAGCGGAGGGAGCGTCGAGATCGACCCATCGGCCAGCCCGAGCAGCGCCGGCTGGACGGTCATGAGGACGACCTGGTTGCCGACGAGCGGTCGACCCTTCAGAGTCCCGGAATCGGCGTCTTGCTGATCGCCTGATGTCACGCCGCTATCCACTCCCCACGCAACCGGACTGGTTGTCCTAGCCGGCGGACCTGATGCCCTGGTGTCGTCTGGGCGCACTCTGCGGGCATTCCGTCAGTTCTTCGCCAGAACCGCGAGGCCATGTCCCCGGCCTGTCCGGTCTCCGGCCGAGACTCTACCCGGGTGGACTGCCTTCATGGTCACAGCATGGAGCCGGACCATGAAAGCAAGGCGACGGGGGCACGGACGCGATGTCCCTGCCCCCGTCGCCTTGTGCCTGTAGTGTCGGACCGGAGCCTACAGCTCCGTCACGACCGGCAGGATCATCGGCCACTTCTTGTCAGTCGAGCGGCGGTAGAGCACCCGCCCGACGGACTCCTTGGTCCGCTGGATCAGATGGCCGATTTGGACCTCGCCCCGCTGGCGGCGCTGGAGCGTCCGGCGGAGCTCGAGCTCGGCCTCGCGCAGGGCGCCGTTGGCCAGATCCGGCTTGAGGTCGCGGGCAACCAGTTCCGGTCCGGCGATCAGTTCACCGGTCTCCCGGTTGACGACCATCGTCACGACCACGACACCGTCATCGAACAGGTGGTCCCGCTCGCGGAGCCGGTAGATCCCGCCCCGGTCGCCGAGACGGTCGAGCAGGAGCGAGCCGGCCGGGATCCGGGATCGCTGGTTGGCCGAGTCCTTCGTGAACTCGATCACGCCGCCGATCTCCGGCAGCAGCACGCGCTCGGCGGGGATACCAGCTTCGCTCGCCAGGTCCCGGTAGAGGATCATATGGCGATACTCGCCGTGGATCGGGACCACGTAGCGCGGCTTGAGCAGGTCGATCATCTTGCGCAGCTCGTCGCGCCCGGCGTGACCCGAGACGTGGACGCCCCGCTCCATCGTCGAGTAGACGACCCGCGCCCCACGGCGGAACAGGTTGTTGATCGTCCGCGAGACCGTCTCCTCGTTCCCCGGGATCGGTGATGCCGAGAGCATCGCCACGTCGCCCTTGGAGATCCGGATCTTGGGATGCTCGCCGGATGCGATCCGGGCCAGCGCCGCGGACGCCTCGCCCTGGGAGCCGGTGATGACCAGGACCCGCTGCTGCCGCGGCAGCCGCAGGACCTCGTCCAGTGGCATCAGGAGGCCTTCCGGCGGATCGAGGTAGCCGAGATCACGGGCGACCTGGGCGTTCTGCTCCATGCTCCGCCCGGCGACGGCCACCTTGCGGCCGTGGCGGTGAGCCGCCCGGAGCGCCATGTGAATCCGGCTGATGTTCGAGGCGAAGGTTGCGATCAGGACCATGCCCCTGGCATCCTTGATCACCTCGTCCATCGTGTCCATCACGACTCGCTCAGAGGGCGTCGACCCCTCGTTCTCGACTCGGACGGTGTCGGAGAACAGCGCCAGGACGCCCTCCTGACCGAGCTGGCGCAGGCGGCGCTCGTCGGTCGGTGGGCCCATGACCGGGGTCGGGTCGAACTTGAAGTCCGCCGTATCGACGATCGTCCCGACCGGCGAGTGGACCGCGATCGCGTTCGTATCGGGAATCGAGTGCGTGACGTGGATGAACTCGGCCTCGAGCGCCCCGAACTGGTAGCGCTGGTTCGGGACGACCGGAATCAGCTTGACCAGCTTCTCGAGGCGGTGCTCTTCCAGCTTGCGCTCGATCAGACCGATCGACAGCGGCGAGCCGTAGATCGGGATCGGCGCTACGTCGGCGAACTGCGGAATGATGTACGGCAGGGCACCGATGTGATCCTCATGGGCGTGGGTGATCAGGATACCGCGCAGGTTGCCGAGGTGGTTCCGGACGTAGGAGGCGTCCGGCACGATCAGGTCGATCCCGCGCTGCTCCTCTTCCGGGAACTTGCCGCCGCAGTCGAGCAGGATGATGTCCCGCTCGTACTCGACCATCGTCATGTTCTTGCCGACCTCCCCGACACCGCCGAGCGGGACGACGCGGAGCTTTCCGGCCGGGGCGACCCGTGAGGTCTCGAGCGAGAGTGCATGGCCGCGACGGTCGCTGCCACTCCGGCGCGGGCCGGGCTGCGAGCCGTCGGGCGCGTGCTGCGGGTTGGCCTGGTGGCCGGACGGACGGCGCGTCTCCGGTCCGGAGCCGTCTGGCTGACGGTTGCGCCCGCCGGCGTTGGCGCCGCCGCGCTGACCGGACCGCTGGCCGGTCTGACCGCCCTGCCCCTGTCGTTGCCGCGACTGGTTACCTGGGGGGTCGCTCGCCGATGCCGCATCGGTCGCGGCATCGGCGACCGGCCGCTGTCCGCCCATGATCCGTTGCTGGCCCGGCTGGCGCTGGCCACCGGTGGGCGGTCGCTGACCGCCCGGCTGACGCTGTCCGCCGCCGGCCGGTGAGTCGGCCGCATTGGCTGGCGCCGGGCGGCTGCCCCGACCACCACCGGCGTTTCCCGATGACTGCCGGGGACGGTTCGGCTCGTAGCGGGGCTCGGCCTCCTCGTCCCGCTGGGGCCGGCGGTGACCGCTGGGCGGCGTGGGGCGCCGGCCACCACCGCCACGGTTACCACCGGCGTTCCCACCCTGAGCGTTGCCACTCTGGGTATTGCCGTCTCGCTCGCGGGGCTGCCGGGGCTCGCGGTTGCCACGCTGGCCGGGATCGGCGCCACGCTGGGCTGCCGGTACGGAGGTCTCGTCGACGTCGGCGCTCTGGCCGCCCTGAGGTTGACCCTCGGGGCGCGATCCCCGGTTGGATGGCCGGCGCCGGCGCCGGTTGCCGCCGCTGGAACGCGACTCGGAGCCGCCCTCGCCGCGGGAGGCATCGGCGGCGCTCTGCGGGTCGCCCGATGGCGCCCGTCGCTCCCGGTCGAACTGGTTGTCTGTCACATTGTGTCCCTGTGTATGGCACACCGCGGCTCATACGCCGTGCGGCGGCTTCTCGTCGATTTGGACCGGCAGGGCCTCGCGGCCCGGAATTGCCGGGATGTCTCGAATCCGGTCTGGTGGTCTGGCAAAGCGAGCAGACCGAACACAGCGCGTTGCGCTCCCATTGGAGGGAACCAACCCGACCGCCCGGTAACTGGCAAGACCTGTGCGGACGGGGTCGCTGATGCGTCGAATTGGAGGGGCGGCTTCCTGAGAGGAATCGTTGGCCCGTCGAATGGGAACGACGCATCAGGCGGGACGCCACCTGACCGGTGAAATAGTGCGACGGATGGCGACTTCAGTCAGCCGAAAACCGTGCCGGGTTCGAGACGATCGTGAAAGGGTACGGACAGAACTCGACGATGTTCGAGCCGTGTCCAGGCACCTGTAATCTCGTCCATTATACCGCTTCGGCAACTTCGGCGTCGCCGAGCGTGGACGATGGCGCCAATCCAGCGTCTGATGCGCTCATATGACATCGCTCGCTGACAGCCACGGTGGCATGCGGAGAACGTACCACGTGAAACAACCGGGCAGCCTGCCCAAGATTTCGTGTTGCCGTACAAGCGAGGGAGACCATGAGCGGGACAGATCGGACGATCGTCGTCGGGTCGGGGCCGAACGGGTTGTCGGCCGCGATCGCGCTGGCGCAGGCTGGGAGAAGCGTCACCGTCTACGAGACCGCTCCGACGCCGGGCGGTGGGGCGCGAACGGCCGAACTGACCCTGCCGGGGTTTCACCACGATGTCTGCAGCACGATCCACGCGCTGGCGCCGTCGTCGCCGTTCCTCTCGACGCTTGGGCTCGAGCGGTTCAGCCTGGAGTGGGTCCGACCCGAGCTGCCACTGGCGCACCCGTTCGACGACGGGACGGCCGCCCTCCTGGCTAGATCGGTCGATGAGACAGCCGCCCAGTTCAGCCCGGTCGATGCCGACGCCTACCGCCGCCTGATCGGCCCGTTGGCGGCCAGGACTGAGACGCTCTGGGAGATGTTCCTCGGCCCGATCCAGGGTGCGTTCCGCCATCCCGTCCTGGCGGCCCAGTTCGGCACTCGCGGTCTCTGGCCCGCCCCGACGCTGGCCCGGGCACGGTTCCACTCACCACAGGCGCAGGCGCTGCTGGCGGGTAACGCCGCCCACTCGGTCCTTGATCTTCACGAGCCCGCCACCAGTTCGATCGCGCTGATGCTGATGCTGGCGGCTCACGCCGACGGCTGGCCGTTCGCCCGTGGCGGCACGCAGGCGCTAATCGACGCGATGGTAGCGCTACTCCAGGAGCTGGGGGGGACGATCGTCACCGATCACCCAGTCCGGTCGCTGCGGGATTTGCCGGACGACGCGACGGTGGTATTCGATCTGACACCGCGCCAGATCGTCGAGATCGCCGGCGATGAACTACCGGCCAGCTATCGGCGCCAGCTCGGCCGGTTCCGCTACGGCGCCTCGGCCTTCAAGCTGGACTGGGCGCTGGATGGCCCGATCCCCTGGACGGCACCGGACGCCCGCCGGGCCGGGACCGTCCACCTGGGTGGATCGCTGGAGGAGATCGTCACCTCCGAAGCCATCATGGCCAGCGGCGGCGAGTCGCAGCGCCCGTTCGTCCTCCTCACCCAGCCGACGATCGCCGACCCGAGCCGGGCGCCGGCTGGCAAGCACATCGCCTGGTCCTACTGCCATGTCCCGTCAGGATCGACGGTGGACATGACCGACCGGATGGAGGCGCAGGTCGAGCGGTTCGCGCCCGGCTTCCGGGACCTGATCATCGGTCGTAGCGTCATGCGGCCGGACGACTGGTCCCGGTACAACGAGAACTATGTCGGCGGGGACATCAACGGCGGTCGCCAGGATCTGCGACAGCAGTTCACCCGGCCGGTTCCGCGGTTCAACCCCTACTCCACCCCGAACCCGCGCCTGTTCATCTGCTCGGCCTCGACCCCACCGGGCGGCGGGATCCACGGAATGAGCGGTTTTCACGGGGCACAGGCGGCTCTCGGTCGGCGCTGACCTCGCGAACCAGCCCACTGTGTCGGCTATCGCTCCAGCCGGAAGGCAACGATGTCGGTGCCGGGCTTGATGAACGGCGCGAAGGCCGGCGTCCCGGCGCCGAGCACGACGAGGTCTCCGGCGACCGCAACGCCGCCATTGGCCGAGGTTTCCAGATCGAAGCTCGCTACCTGGCGCCCGTCGCGGACCGTAACGGCGTGGAGGGTGCCGTCCAGCGTCGCGAACAGGGCGATGTCGTTGACGATCGTGGCCGCCGCCGCGGCCGGCCGATCCAGATCGATCGTCCAGCGGACGGTGCCGTCGGCCGGGTCGACGCCGGAGACTAGCCCGGACGCCGGGGCGTCCCAGGCCGCCCAGCGCGTGGCCGGGACGACGATCCCGTCGGGGCTGATCGCGGCCGTTCCTTCCATCCCGCCAAGCGGTCCGGCTGGCGCGATCGTGGACTGCCAGACCAGCGCGCCGGTGTCCCGGTCCAGCGCCCAGAGCACGCCGCTCTTCTGCCCCTCGATGACGAGATCGCGGGGTCGCCCGTCGATCTCGACCGTCACCAGACCAGGCGAGGCACTGAACCCGATATCGGCCGTCGGCGAGGTCTGGCCGTCGTTCGGCGGCGCGGCGAAGGACCAGCGGACGGCGCCGGTGTCCGTGTCCAGCGCGACGATGCTGATGACGTGACCGTAGGGTGCGGGACGGGCGGTGTAGGCATTCTGGGTCGCGGCGTAGAGCGTCTGGCGGATGGGATCGATCGCTGGGACGGCGAAGACGCCGGCGCCATCGACGCCCTCCGGCGTCATCCAGGTCTGCCAGCGGATCGCGCCGGTCGCCCAGTCGAGCGCGACGACGCTGCCCCGGAAGCCAGCCTCCTTCGCAACCGACGCGACGCCGACGAAGATCGTCTTGCCCCAGACCACCGGTGACGACCAGATCGACCCGTTCGGAGCCGCCTCGACCGACGTCTGCCAGACCGGCTCGCCAGTGACGCGGTCCATGGCATGAACGACGGCATCGGCGTCGCCGACGATAACGAGGTCGCCGCTGACGAGTGCCGAACCGCTGATCCCGAGCGGGACCTTCATGTCCCGCTCGAACGCCTTTGCCTCGGTCGCGTAGGCCCAGCGACGTTTCCCGGTCCCGGCGTCGAGCGCATAGAGCGACCCATCGTAGGAGCCGATGTAGACGATGCCGTCGGCGATGGCTGGCGTTCCGGTCACCGGACCACTGGTGGTGAACCGCCAGAGCGGCCGGAGCTCACCGACCGTCGCGGCTGTGATGGGCGACGGCCCGGCCCGCCGGGTTCCGTCGAGCGCGTTGCCATACTGCGACCAGGTCGCGCCGATCTCGTCGTTGCCTGTGTTGGACGTCATGCCCCGTGCCTTCTGCTCCGCAACGCCCCGGCTCTACGCGTCGGTCGTCGATCTGTCTCGATCATCCAGCCGACATGATGCCACGGTCCTATCGCCGCCAGGATGTCGTGGGACGATCAGGTGACCGTGGCATCATGTCCGGATCGAGCGTGGGCTGGCGCGGGGGGAACAGATGGGCACGAACCGGATCGCACTGGATCAGTCGTCGACTGACCGTCTGCTCGGTCTCTGGCGCAGCGCGCGGGTCGCGGCCGGCGTCGCGGTCGCCGAGGCCGCGATCGTCTGGATCATGATCGAAGACCTGTCCAACCGGTCCGTCGGGTCGATCGCGTTCGCCCCGATCATCGTCGCGATGCTCCTGCTCGGTGTCGGCCCAATCCTCCTGAGCCACCTGTCAGGGCTGCCCGCCCGGCTGGCAAACCTGGCGCTGGCGGTCGTCGTCGCATTGATCCTGATCAAGGGACTGGCCTTCCCCGACACCAACTGGCTGGACCGCGCCTGGATCGACGGGACCCGCAGTTCCCTGATCTTTCGGGAATCACCCGACGTGATGCCAGTCTGGGTGCCGATCCTCGTTACTGTCGCGGCCCGGTGGTGGCGCCAGCGCCGGGGAGAGAACACGACGGACGACGTCCGGGTCTCCTTCCGGCTCGGCGCGATCCTGCTGGTCGCGGCGGCGACGATCGGCGCCTTCACCGGCCTTGAGAGCCAGGGATCCGTCACGACCGCGGCGACCGTGTTCTTCGCGGCGATCCTGCTGGCCATGAGCTGGGCCCGGCAGGCGGCAGTCCACCCGGGTGAACTGAGCGGCGGGACCACCGTCGCCGCCGCGACCAGCATCGCCGGGGTCGTGGTGGTCCTGCTCGTCGCGACCGCGCTGGTCGCGATCACCAACCCCACCGCCTTTGACACACTGCTCTGGCTGCTCTCCCCGGTCTTCTGGCTGGTCCGGAACGCCGTCCTCGGCCTGTCGTTCGTGTTCCTGATCGCTCTCTACCCGATCTTCTGGCTGGTGGGATGGCTGCTGTCCCTTCGCTCCAACACCGCGCGGCCCGAGGTCACTCCACCGGTCTACAACGACCCGTCCCCCGCGCCGTCGACGATGCCGTCCGACAGTGCTGCGTCCCTTCCGGACGAGTTCCGGATCGTGCTGGCGTCGCTGGCCCTGATCATCCTGCTCGCCATCGTCGTCCGGCGGGTGCTCCGCCGGGCCATCGCCGCGACCACCTCGACCGATGTCGAGCAGCACGTCGAGTTCGACCTCCGGTCGCTGCTCCGGCGCCGGCACTCCGCCCCGGTCGAATCCGATATCGACTCGCTCGCCGCCCTGCGGAACGATCCGCGATTCCGGAACACGGTCGCGATCCGGGAGATCTACGCCGCCTTCCTCCGGGCGGCGGCCAGTGCCAGGCTGGGCCGTACCCGTCCGGAGACCGCCCGCCACCACGCCCAGCGGATCGCCGCGGCACTCGGCACTCCCGTCGAGGACATCCGGACGCTGACCGCCGCCTATGGTCCGACCCGCTACGGTAGCGAACCGGCGACGGACGAGCAGCTTCGCACCGTCGTCTCGGCATGGGGTCGTGTCGCCCCGCGGCTGATCGCGGCAGCGGCAGGAGCGCCGCTCACAGGCAAGAGCCGCCCCCGGTCGTAACGATTATGACATTACGTCAAGCCAAGTTGATCTCTGACGTATGATTACGGGAGCACGCAACGCATCCCGATGCCCATGATCGCCACCCTGGCCGATCCCCGGAGAGAACCCATCCCTTGACCGAATCTCTCCTTACGTCGACCGACCGCCCATCGATCGATACGGTCATCTCTCCGGCCCAACCCGGCGACCCGATCGGGATCTATCTCCACATCCCGTTCTGCGGCCACATCTGCTCCTATTGCGACTTCAACACCTACGCCGGCCAGGAATCGCTCATTCCTCGTTATGTCGATGCGATGGAGCGCGAGATCGCCCGGCAGGCCGCGGCCCTCGGCGGTCCGGCCGCGGCAACGGTGTACATTGGCGGTGGCACCCCATCGCTCCTGTCGCCGGAGCAGATCGGCCGGCTGGTCGCCGCCTGCCGGGCCGGCTTCGCGGTCCTGCCCGATGCCGAGATCAGCATGGAGGCCAACCCGAACAGCTTCGGCGAGGAGCGGGCGACGGGTTACCTCGCGGCCGGCGTTAACCGGCTCAGCATGGGCGTCCAGACGCAGCACCGGCGTGGGCTGCGCGTCCTCGGGCGGCAACACGAGGCCAGCGATGCCGCAAGCGCCTTCGCGTCCGCTCGCCGGGCCGGCTTCGCGAACATCAACCTCGACCTGATCTTCGGCTGGCCCGGCCAGACGCTGGAGATCTGGCGCGACGACCTGGAGACGCTGCTTGGCTGGCCGGGTGGCGCGAACGGAGCCGGCCCTGACCATTTCTCCCTCTACAGCCTGATCGTCGAGCCGGGCACGCCGATGGCCGAGGCCGTCACGCGGGGCGTCTTCACCGTCCCGGACGACGACGCCAGCGCCGATCTCTACGAGGCGGCGATCGACCGCCTCGCCGCGGCGGGGTTCGTCCATTACGAGGTGGCGAACTGGTCCCGCGACGCCCGCCACGCATCTCGACATAACGTGATCTACTGGCAGAACGGCGACTTCGCCGGGATCGGGGCCGGGGCCTTCGGCACGCTGCGCGGCCAGCGGATCATGCAGCACCTCCGGCCGCTGGCCTTTATCGAGGCCGTCGAGCAGGGCCGGCCGCCGGTCAGCAACGCGGAGGCGATCGACGCGGCGACGGCGATGAGCGAGACGATGCTGCTCGGACTGCGCCTGCTCCGGACTGGCGTCGACACGGAGGCCTTCGCACGGCGCCACGATCGGTCGCTTCAGGATGCCTATGGCGATGTGATCGATCTGGCTGTGGCCCGGAAGCTGATCGAGCGGACGCCCGACGGCGTCCGGCTGACGCATCAGGGTCTGATGCTCTCGAACGACGTCACGGCGGAGTTTATCGAGACGTAGCGATCTCGTAGCGACTCGTCGGTCCTGGAGTCGCGGTCATGGCGGCGGGACGGTAAGCTACCCGCCAGACAGTCGATGACAGCCGACCGACCGCTCGCCATGATGGACGCTCCGCCCGGTGGCGGCGCGACGAAGGTACCCGTGTCACCAGCCAGCCAGCCGACGCTCGATCGGTTCCACGCGGCCGTTGCCCGCGTCGACGCCCTGATCGAGCGGGACAACACGCCGCACGGCAAGACGCCGGGCGAGATCCGGGCCCGGGCCGAGATGCGCCTCGCACGGATGCGGGACTTCCTCCGCTTCCTCGGCGATCCGCACCTGCGCTATCCCGTCGTCCACGTCACGGGGACCTCCGGCAAGGGCTCGACGAGTACCGCGATCGCCCGGATCCTCGAGGCCACCGGGCTGCGGGTCGGTCTGCACACCTCGCCGTATCTCCAGACACCGACCGAGAAGCTCCAGCTCGACGGCCGGCTGATCGGCCCGGAACGCTTCGCCGATCTCGTCGACCAGATACTGGTCGCCCATAACCGCTGGGTGGGGGAGGGCAACGAGGCGCTGACCTACGGCGAGATCTGGGTCGCGATGGTGACGACAGCCTTCGCCGAGGCGCCGGTCGACGTCGGGGTGATCGAGGTCGGCGCGGGCGGGCGATTCGACCTGACGAACGTCGTCCAGCCTGCCGTAACCGTCATCACGTCGGTCGGGATCGACCACGTCGTCACCCTCGGGGATACGATCGAGGAGATCGCCTGGCACAAGGCCGGGATCATCAAGCCCGGCGCGCCGGTCGTGACCGCCGTGACCGACCCACGGGCGCTCAACGCCATCTTCACGGAAGCCACCAGGGCGATAGTGCCGGTGATCCGTGTCCTGGAGGGCGAGACCTGGCAGCGACTGCCACAACACGCGCCGGCGACGCGCTGGCGCGATCTGACCGACGGCGGGATCGCCGCGCCGCTCCCCGCACCGCCGGGCGGGTATCAGGCCGGCAACGCGGCCATCGCCGTCGCGACGGTCCGGGCCTTCGCCGATCAGACTGGGACGATCGTCTCGGGAGACGCGATCACGGCCGGCCTGACGGCGACCCGCATTCCCGGTCGCTACGAGATCATCCGGCTGGCGGGTGAGCCGACCGTGATCCTGGACGGCGCCCACAACCCACAGAAGGTGGCCGCCCTGATGGCTGACATTGGGCCAGCGGTCCGGTCGGCGGGCGGGCGACTCATCGTGGTCCTCGGCGCCCTGGAAGCCAAGCAGATCAACGAGATGGCCGCACTGATCACGCCATGGGCTGACGCGATCGTCGCAACGTCGCCCCGCGTTCTGGCCAAAGCCGGCGCGGAGACCGCCGCCCTCGCCCGGCAGATCGTCGACTCCGGCTTCAAGGGACGACTCAGTTCCGTCCCCCAGCCGTTGGACGCGATCGTCCAGGCAATCGACATCGCCAGCGAACTCGAGGACGCCACGGTCCTGGTGACGGGCTCGCTCTACCTGATCGGAAACATCCGTGGCCGGTGGTTCCCGGACGATGCCGTCACCCTCGCACGAACGTCATGGCCCGAGGGGGCGAACTCAGGCGTCTCCTGAGCCCAGGCGGAACCGGAGCCCCGAGACCAGCGCGTAGGCGTAGTCGCGGGCCGGGTCGGGGTGCGCCGACTCCCGTGGCGGGGTCGATCGCGGGAAGCGCCGCAGCTCCGCCGGGTGATCCTCGTCCTCCACCAGGAGGTGATGCTCGGGGAGGTTGACCAGCCACTCATTGCCCAGGGCAACGGCGGCGATGTAGGCGTCGGCGACCTCGGCGACGTCCATCTCGGAGAGATGCTCGCAGGCGGCCATCTCGGCCGAGAGCCACTCGTTGCGGAGCGCATGGCAGACGACCATTCCCACCCAGGACGGCAGGTGCCAGGCGGACCGGTGCTCAGCCACGTCCAGTGAACGGGCCACTGTGGCGAGCTCGCGAAAGCGGTGCTCGGCCTCGTCGACCCGGCCGACCACGAGCAGCCGGGCGGCGAACGCGACGGCCTGTTCGAGGTTACGGTCGCTCGGTTGGCGAACGGAGCGTCGGCGGAATGGGAGGACGACGGCGGAGCCAGGCGGATTCGGACCGGTGAGATCGTTGGGACGAGTAACGCCAGCGGCCGTGCCGCCAGGGAGTGCCGATGAGTCGGACAGTTCCGGACGAACCAGCGGGGCCGGTCGGGTTGGGTTGAAGGTGGATGTGATGATCATTGGAGTCTGGTCCTCCCGCCTCAGTGCAGGTGGTGTACGGTCACTGGGAGAAGCGTACCCACACCGCCGCGGGATGTCTATGGGCCGATCTACGCAGATCGCCCAATCGTTCGGTTGCATCGCACAATGCATGAGCATCGGGACATGGCGACCGAGGCCGTCGAGGACGCCATCCTGAGATCGCGGAAGCAAATCCTATGCCCTCCATACAAATCGGCGGTGGCGTACGTACGTCGGTGCGGCGCCCGTTCCCGACGACCCGTCCGAACAGGAATGAGAACATATGTTCTCATTCAAGGTTCCGATAGTCAAGCCCAGAAGTTAGCGGAGCAGCGAGGACGCGGCGGCAATCTGATGTAGGGATATCGAAAGCAGAGGGGCTCAGGATTCGTCGGCGACGTTGCCAGCGAATCCCGAGCCCCTCTGCTGGAAACCTACAGACCGGCAGCGGCGCGGAGGGCGGCGGCCTTGTCGGTCTTCTCCCAGGGGACATCGAGGTCGTCGCGACCGAAGTGCCCATAGGCGGCGGTCTGGCGGTAGATCGGCCGCTGGAGGTCCAGCATGTCGATGATCGCGGCCGGGCGCAGATCGAAGTGCTCCCGGACGAGGCACTCGATCACCTCGTCGCTGACCTTGCCCGTCCCGAATGTCTCGCAGAACAGGGAGACCGGGTGGGCGACGCCGATCGCGTAGCTGACCTGGAGCTCGAAGCGGTCGGCCAGCCCGGCCGCGACGATGTTCTTGGCGACGTACCGGGCGGCATAGGCAGCCGACCGGTCGACCTTGGTCGGGTCCTTGCCAGAGAACGCGCCGCCGCCATGCCGCGCCATCCCGCCGTAGGTGTCGACGATGATCTTCCGGCCCGTCAGACCGGCGTCGCCCATCGGACCACCACGGACGAAGCGGCCACTCGGGTTGACGAAGAACTTCGTCTCGCCGTCCAATAGCTCGGCCGGGACGACTGCCCGGATCACTCGGTTCTCGACATCGGCGCGGATCTGCTCGTTGGTCGCCTCTTCGGCGTGCTGTGTCGAGACGACGATCGCGTCGATTCGCTTCGGAACGCCGTGGGCGTACTCGACGGTGACCTGGCTCTTGCCGTCCGGCCGGAGGTAGGCGATCTCGCCACTACGCCGGGCCTCGGTCAGCCGACGGGTGATCCGGTGGGCCAGCGCGATCGGCATCGGCATCAACTCGGGCGTCTCGTTGCAGGCGAACCCGATCATCATGCCCTGGTCGCCGGCACCGGTCAGGTCGTAGCGGTCGTTGTCCGATGCATCGTTGCGGACCTCCAGCGCCTTGTCGACGCCGGCGGCGATCTCCGGGCTCTGCTCGTTGATCGACGTCGTCACGCCGCAGGTGGCGTAGTCGAAGCCGGTCTCTGAGCCGGTGTAGCCGATCTCCCGGACGACCTCGCGGACCAGCTTCGGGATGTCGACGTACGTGCTGGTCGTGATCTCGCCGAAGACGAAGATGATTCCGGTCGTCGTCGCCGTCTCGCAGGCGACGCGGCCGTCGGGGTCGTCCTTCAGGACGGCATCGAGGACGGCGTCGGAGATCTGGTCGCAGAGCTTGTCCGGGTGACCCTCGGTGACCGACTCGGACGTGAAGAAACTCCTGGGGGAGGACTGGAAGGTCCCGCCCATCTGGACAGTCATGGGTTTGCTCCGTCGTGATTCCTCATGGGAACAGTATCGATTGCGAGGGGACGGCGGCGTCCGACGGCGGCGGCATCGATGGAGGGGCGTCCGCAACCGGCGCGTCCCGGTTGGCCGCTCAGGTATCGCCCTGCGGGGCGATGGCCGCGGCGGCGGCCGGGCGACCACAAGGGATCGCCCCTACGATGTTCGCACCGTCTGCCCACGAAGACCGGCCGGAGCGGCGTGGCTGCGGCCGGTCCCGGCGTGGACTATGTGCCGGATTCCCACGAGGACAGGTAGTGCTCCTGCTCGGGGGAGAGGGAGTCGATCTCGACCTTCATCGCGGCCAGCTTGAGCCGGGCGATCTCCTGGTCGAGTTCCTTGGGCACGGTGTAGACCTTGTTCTCAAGGGTCGCGGCGTGCTTGGCGAGGTACTCGACCGAGAGGGCCTGGTTGGCGAAGCTCATGTCCATCACGCTGGCCGGATGCCCCTCGGCGGCGGCGAGGTTGATCAGGCGGCCCTCACCGAGGACGATGATCCGCTGGTCCTCGGCGAGCATGAACTCCTCAACGAACGGACGGAGCGTGCGGCGGCCCTCACCGGTCATCTGCTCGAGCGCCTTGAGGTTGATCTCGCTGTTGAAGTGGCCGGAGTTGGCCAGGATCGCGCCGTCCTTCATCTGCTCGAAGTGGACCCGGTCGATCACGTTGATGTTGCCCGAGGCGGTGATGAAGATGTCGCCCAGCGCGGCCGCCCGGTTCATCGACATAACCGTGAAGCCATCCATGACGGCCTCGAGGGCGCGAACGGGATCGACCTCCGTCACGACGACGTGAGCGCCCATCCCGCGGGAGCGGGTCGCGATGCCCTTGCCACACCAGCCGTAGCCGCCGACGACGATCGTCCGGCCGGCCAGCAGGATATTGGTCGCCCGGAGGATGCCGTCCAGGGTGCTCTGGCCGGTACCGTAGCGGTTGTCGAAGAAGTGCTTGGTGTCGGCGTCGTTGACGGCGATGACCGGGAACTGGAGGACGCCCTCGCGCTCCATCGCCTGGTCGCGGATCACGCCGGTCGTGGTCTCCTCGGTCGCGCCGATGATCTCGGCGGCCTGGTCCTTCCGCTCCTTGTGGAGGGAGGAGACGACGTCGGCGCCATCGTCGACGACGATCTGCGGCCGGTGATCCATCGCCGCGCTCATGTGGCGGTAGTAGGTGTCGTTGTCCTCGCCCTTGATCGCGAAGACCGGGATGCCGGCCTCGACGAGCGCGGCGGCGACGTCATCCTGGGTCGAGAGCGGGTTGGAGGCGCAGAGGACGGCGTCGGCGCCGCCGGCCTGCAGCGTCAGGGCCAGGTTGGCGGTCTCGGTGGTGATGTGGGCGCAGGCGAGGATACGGATCCCGGCCAGCGGACGCTCGCTCCGGAAGCGCTCCCGGATCTGCCGGAGGACGGGCATCTCGCGCTCGGCCCATTCGATGCGGCGGCGGCCGTCGGCGGCCAGGGACGGGTCCTTGATGTCGAAGTTGCGTGAACTCGGCGCGGCTGCTGCCATTCGATAGAACTCCTCAGGAGAACCCCGTCCCGGGACGGCCGTCTCTAGATGCGCATGCGGACATGATGACGTGGACGCAGGCCGATCAGACCCCGGCACCGGCTGGCGCCGAGAGCTGCTCGACCGTGACTGCGTCAGCATACTCCGGGAACGTCCGGTTGAACCGGTCGACGAACCCGGCCGGCGTGTACTCGTGCTCCTGCGGCCCCTGCTGCTCGACCGCGTAGACGGCCGAGAGCGAGCCCATTCGCCCGGCGACCGGCCACGGCAGCCCGAGCAGGTAGCCCTTCAGCAGCCCGGCCCGGTAGGCGTCGCCGCCGCCCGTGACCTCGATCAGCGGGTTGGCCGGGGCAACCGGGATCTCGTAGGTGTCGCCGTCGGCGTAGATGCGCGACCCATCGGCGCCGAGGGTGACGACGACGACCGGGACCCGCCCGACGAGGTCGTCCGTCGTCAGGCCGGTCTTGTTGGTGATGATGCCGTGCTCGTAGTCGCTGCCGACGACCATCCAGGCCAGGTCGATCCCGCGGACGATGTCCTCGCCGGGCATCGCGATCACCTGCTGGGCCGGGTCGAAGACGAGGCGGGCCCCGCTCTCGTTGACCTCGGCGGCGTGCTGGTTCATCACGTTGAGGGCCGTGGCGCTGACGATCCCGATCGACGCCGTCCGGGCGACCTCGCGCAGGCTGATCTGCCCGGCCCGGTCGGAGGCGCCGGGATAGAAGCCCGCGATCTGGTTGCCGGTCCGGTCCGACATCATGAAGGACGAGCCGGTCAGCAGGTCGGGCACGTCCAGCACATGCCCGGTATCGACCCCGACCGCCTCGATCGCCGCCCGGTACTCGGCGAAGTCCGCCCCGCCAGCCCCGACGAGCAGCGGCCGCTCACCGAGTAGAGCCAGGCTCCAGGCGATGTTCCCGCCGATCCCGCCACGTTTGCGGACGAGTGAGTCGAACAGGAAGCTGATCGACAGGACGTGGGTCTTGTCGGTCAGGATGTAGTCCTGGAACGATCCGGGGAACGTCATGATCAGGTCATAGGCGATCGACGCGCTGACGATGATCTCAGGTCGTCCGGCGATGACGCCGCCACCCTGACCGGACCCGCCGACTTCCTGCACCAATCCCCTTTTCCTCTCTTGTACTCCTAGGTCCGGTCGCCGCTCGCCCTGCCGACGAAGCTTCGGTATGCCGCTACCATGAGACCCACCGCACCCGGTTCTGCCGGGTCAGGTGCCGCCTGGCTGACACGGGAGCGTAGCACGCGACGCGGTCGGGCCGCTCCAACAGATCCATTCCCGGTCTCGGCGAGCAGTGAATGGCCCATCGAGCATCGCCGATGATGACCCCACACCGTG
>JAABUS010004642.1_pt1 | contig 19414 bp, 16 predicted proteins | sample 5560161 | NCBI WGS metagenome assembly JAABUS01 (sample SAMN10711885, study PRJNA513376) | rock metagenome | isolation source: Antarctica rocks | place: Antarctica: Victoria Land, Trio Nunatak nord | collected 2016-01-04 | reverse complement strand
CATCCGGATCGGGCGGGAAGGTGTCCCGCCTGGTCCAGAGGCAATTCCTGAATGGGACGGGATTATCTTCCCGCGCAGTTTGGGCTGGGTGCTCATGACGACGGGAAATCCCCATTCCTAGGCTTCCCTTCGTAAACCCAGCGCTCTCTGACGAGGGATCACTCTCCACCGGAGGAGCGCAAGAAAGGAGAAGCCATGGCCACCCCGACCCCCGTTATTGAGGAAGGTCAACGGCGATTCGGCGCTGCAGGAAAGCAGGGAGCAATAGTGAGGAGAGTTCGAGGCAAGTTCATGTGGGTGGAGAGGGCCCTGGCTATTCACGCACGCCACCCTAGTGTAAGCGTCAACTCGACGAAGCGCGGCATGTATGTGTCGGCCGTACTGCTTTTGACCTTGGCGGTCGGGGGTAGTGTCACCAGCGCTGCAGAGGTGGGGATCCCGCCAACCGGAAACGGCGCGTCCACCGCCGCGTTTTCGTTTGGGCCGAACGCGGACGAGTGGAACAGCGACGTGGCGACAGTGACCCTGCGTGCACGTTACAAAGGACACTGAACGAGGACGTTTCGTGGATGTTCGACGCTCGTAGCGCAAGCAAAGGCGCCCGCGGGAAGATGTCCTCGCCTACCTCGCGAACGGTGACCTCGGAGTGATCGCTAACCGAAGACGCTGGTGTGGCTTGTATGAGAGAACAGGTGGATCGGGTCTTCGCCCAGCAGTACCAGCCGAGCATGGTTCTAGCCACGAACTAGACGCCGAGGAGTGGTTCACGCGAACCGGAGGCAAGGGATGTATCGACTCAGTCAGGCATCCCTTGCCTCCGATGGGTTCGGAGCACGTTTTGAATCCTCACGTGCCAGAGCCATCGGGATGAATTTCTCTTCAAACTCGTTAGTGACGTGTTTCTCATTTGGAGAGAGTCCGATTATGGCAGACTTCGTTCGGCCACCCAAGCGGAGAGCTGCGAGCGGGAGCCCAAGGCCAGCTTCTTGAGGATCTTGGCTATGTGGTTGGCGACCGTGTGCTCGGAGATGAAGAGCTCCGAGGCGATCCGGCGGTTGGTGAGCCCCCGGGATACTAGTAACGACACCTCCTCCTCGCGAGGGGAAAGAGGGGTAAGGTTTCCCCCTGAGCCACGGGCGAACCGTGGAGACACGGTAGTTTCTATTGTAGAGAGCGAGTACTCGATGGCCTGTTTGGGCATCATTGCTCGCCCCTCTGCCAGGGTCATTCGCCATGCCTCCTCGCCCAGGCTGGAACGTGCTGAGGCTAGATAAGGGTCTAGTAGTTTGCGATCTTCGGGCTGCAAGGGAACACTGATGACTTCACGCATTGCCTCCGCCGCCCCCCACAGCCGCGCCGCCCTTTGCGCCTGGCCCTGCGCTCCGGCCTCGCCCGCCATTATCTCCAGGCAGTCGGGGATGTGCTGCTTATCTTCGGCTTTCTGGAGCAACTTCAAGCTCTCCTGGCTCAGCGACTTTACCCGTTCATGGTCACCTTGGATCAGCGCGGCAAGGGCCGAATGCATGAGGCCTATGGCGATGTTCGAGCTATCACCAATGTCTCGAAACAATGCCAAACCTTCTTCAAGCAACACCGCCGCCTGTTCAGTATCGCCATGGACCAACATCGTGATCCCGAGGTTGCCCAGGGAGACCGCGTTCATCCGTACGTTTCCTGTCCCTCGACTCAAGGCCAATGCCTCACTGAAGAACGATATAGACTGCTCTCGGTCTCCATTGGCTGAGGCCAATACTCCGAGGCCGTTGAGTACGCCAACAACCTCTTCCTTGCTTCCCAATTCTCGGTGCAGCGCCAGGCTTTCTTCCAGCAGCGATGTTGCTTCCTCGTAGTCTCCTCGATCCAGAGCCAGGGATCCCAAATCACCGAGCGCGTTTGCGACGCCCCTTTTGTCATTGGAACTTCGATACAATCTCAGGCTCTCTTCGTATGCTGTGCGCGCCCGCTCGTAATCGCCTTGCGGCTCCGCTATCCATCCCAACCCATTGAAGGCCTTGGCGCGCACGGTCGCCGGTAATGCGGCGTTCCTCACAGCCGCCTCCAGGTACCTTCTCCCCTCGCTCAAATAACCGCGCGTGTGCCAGAACCGGCACAAGGCGCCCGCCATCTGGGGTCCCGGATCGATCTCCCGCCCGAGCGCCCAAGAGAGGGCTGCCCTGAGGTTGTCGTGCTCAGTCTCCAAAAGATCTAGCCACTCCGCCTGCCGAGGTCTGGTCAACTCTGGCTCGGCCTCTTCCGCCAGGGCGAGGAAGTACCCGGCGTGCCTGCGCTCGACCGCCTCAGCATCCCCGCTCATCATTAGCTTCTCTCTGGCATACTGCCTGACAGGTTCAAGCAGCCTGTATCGTGCCCCCCTCTCCCAATTTTCTTCGGCTACTACCAGCGACTTTCCCATCAGCATAGAGAGCAACTCCAGGATGTCTTCCTCCTCGATGTCTCCTCCCGCTCCGACGTTCTCGGCCGCATCCAGGGTGAAGCCGCCAGCGAACGTGGCGAGTCTCCAGAATAGTACTTGCTCGGGCTCTCCAAGCAACTCGAAGCTCCACTCCAGCGCCGCCCTCAAGGTCTGGTGGCGATGGTCCGCCGTCGGGTCTCCGCCCGTGAGCAGTTTGAGGGAATGTCCGAGCCTTTCGGAGATCTGTGCAGCGGAGAGTATCCCGATCCTCGCTGCCGCGAGCTCTATGGCGAGCGGTATGCCCTCCAGCCTCGCGCACACCTGTGCCACGGCCGCGGTGTTCCCGGGCGTTAGTTCGAAGCCCGGATGACTGTTGGAGGCACGATCCGCGAACAGTCGAGCGGACTCGTAGCCTCGGAGCTCCTCCACGGTGGTCGGCTGTTGTGTGTCGGGCACCGAGAGCGAGGGCACCAGCCAGCCCAACTCGCCCATCGCGCCCAGTGGCTCCCGGCTGGTGGCAAGCACCCGCAGACGCGAACAAGAGTCGAGCAGGGCCACCGTCAGGCGCGCTGCGGCATGGATCAGGTGCTCACAGTTGTCCAAGATGAGGAGCATCTCTTTGTCTTTCAAGGTGTCGAGCAGGCTCTCTATGAGGGGACGCCCCGGTTGCTCTTGCACCCCCAAGGTGCCGGCCACCACCTGTGGTACCAATGCCTCCTCAGACAACCGCGCCAGCTCCACGAGCCACACCCCGTCCTTATAGGTTCCGATCAGGTCCCTGGCCACCTCCAAGGCGAGCCGTGTCTTGCCACAGCCGCCAGTACCGATGAAGGTTAAGAGCCCCGTCATGGCTAGCATCCTCTTGACCTGGACCATTTCTCGCTCGCGCCCGACGAAGCTTGTCCTGGGCGAGGGCAGGTTGTGCTTGCCGCTATGCGGTGGTTCCTTCCGCGGGGGAGCGGCGCGCTGCGTGGGCTGGAATCTGCCGGCCGCTATCTCGTCGCGTAGGGTTCGGGTCGTGGGGCCAGGCTCCGTGCCAAGCCGCTCGAAGAGAATCCCCCGGAGTCGTTCGTATTGCGTGAGCGCCTCTTCCTGTCTCCCGGAAAGGGTGTAAAGGCGCATCAGGCCAGCGTGTGCCTCCTCGCTGGCAGGTTCTTCCGACAAGACCCTCTGTAACGTCTCAGCTACCTGCCCGTACTCCCCGCGTTCTTCGTACAGTCCAGTTACTTCGACCAACAGCTCGAGGTACAGTCGTCGTAGCTGTTCCCGCCTGTTCTCCGCCCACTCCTCGTAGCGGTTATCGGGGAGTAGCTCACCAGCATACAGCTGACCGGCCGCCCGGTAGGCAGAAGGGTGTTGGGAGCGGCGAGCCATCGCCGCCGCCGCCTCGAAGGCCTCGACGTCAACCCATAGCTGCCCCTCGGGGCAAAGCACGAGCGTTTCGTCCTGGGATGCCAGGTAGCGTGGACCCATTCTCGGATCGGGCGCGAGGATTCTGCGGCCGGCGTGAAGGGCGCCTCGAAGGTTGTTGGAAGCTGCCTTCCTTCCAGAATCGGGCCAGAGTGCCTCCATCGCTTGCTCTCGGTGCAAGCGATGTCCAGGAGCCAGGGCGAGGAGCTTCACCAGGGCGGCCGCCTTCCTCAGCCGCCAGGCATCTTGGGGTAAGGATCTAGAACCTACGCTAATCCGAAAGCCTCCGAGCAACCATACCCGGACCGCCTCTGAAACGTCGGCCCGCAGCCCTTCGTATCCAGATCCAAGAGCGCCCATACCCAACTCTCCCTTGAGGGCAGAGGTTCCCAAAAATCTTGCTCATTCTCCTACAAGATTGGAGTCTACGCCAATGGATCAACGATGAATTGGGCGAACAGCAACCCACCTGTTGCGGTGACTATCGGGTCTTCCCAACCTGATATCGAGTTTGCCGGGCGTTAAGTATAAAATCCCGGACGTTCTCTTCGCTTCGAGTCCTGCGTGGCGAGAAGGGGTTTAGCTGCGGAGTGACGCGGCCTCGAAGACCTCGGCGAGACGTTCGTAGGATCTCAGACGCTCGCCGTGGTCATAGACGTTGGTGGTGACCATGATCTCATCCGCCCCTGTATGCTCCGCTATCTCCTCGATCCTGCCCCGCACGCTCTCCGTGTCGCCCATGATCTGCATGGAAAGGTAGGCGTCGGCCAGTTGCCGCTCGAACGGCGTGTACTGGTGAACCATCGCCTCCTCGGGGCTTGGCAGTGGGGAAGGTTTACCGCTCCGCATCCTGACCCATCCAAGCTGCATGGAGGATGCCAACATCCTGGCATGTTCCTCGTCTTCGCCGCAGATCACCGAGACGGCGAGTATTGCAGATGGCTTGTCGAAGCTTTCCGAAGGCTCGAAGTCCTCCCGATAGCTCCGCATGAAGGGGGTTGGGTCTGAGGGGCTGAAGTGCGAGGCAAAAGCGTAGCCCAGCCCCATCTGCGCCGCCGCCTTCGCGGAATAGCCGCTGGAACCGAGAAGCCAGATCGGGGGAAGTCCGATCTCCTGTGGCATGGCTACGAGGGAACGGTACGGATGGTCTTCGGGGAAACCATCTCCGCCGAACGCAAGCATCTCGCCGAACTGCTGCGGGAAGTCATCCGCGCCCGCAGCTCCGATGGTGTCTTTGCTGCGTCGAAGCGCAGAAGCCGTCACGGGGTCGGTGCCCGGGGCGCGGCCGATCCCGAGGTCGATGCGTCCGGGATGGAGCGCTTGAAGCACGTTGAAGGTCTCCACTACCTTGAGGGGCGCGTGGTTGGGGAGCATGATCCCACCAGCCCCAACCCGTATCCTCTCGGTCGCGCTGGCGACGTGCCCGATCATGACCTCAGGGGAGGAGCTTGCGATGCTTGGGAGGTTGTGGTGCTCTGCCAGCCAGTAGCGTTCGTAGCCGAGCCTGTCCGCCAGCCTGGCCAGGTCGAGCGTGTTCTGGAGCGCCTGGGCGCCGCTGGAGCCTGAGCTGACCGGCGAGACATCGAGGACCGAGAGTTTGAATTCCACTGCCTGTTTCTCCTCCGTAGCGGTGCCCTCATAGCGGCGACTTCGTAGAATCGTGTTCGGTGATTCTACCGTCCTCGTGGGTTGCGTAGGCACACGCCTGGTTTGAAAAACTACTGGTTGCCTATCTCGGCGACCCGTGACAGGCGCGGCGTCCGTTCGTGGGGTACTCGCATTGCATACCGCGAGATGCCAGTAGAGGCCGTTGAGCCCTGGGAACCGTCGAACATGAAGTTGAACGCGCTCGCACCACGTGAGAGCGTCGCCAATATGGGCTTCACGGAGGTTCCTTTAAGACGCTTTGCTCCGAACTTCTCAGCTCGTCCGTGGTGGTTCTAGTTTTCCGGAGGCCTCCTCGATCTGGCGGCGGATCGACTCCAGGGTGGCTTCGATGCCCTCCTCTAGCGGATCACGTTCCCCTTCCGAGTCCTCCTGGATTTCTTCCTCGACCGAACGGGGACCGAAGGAGAGATGGACCGTGACGTTGCTCTCGGCCTCTCCGAGTTCCTCGACGGTCAGCCATCCCGAGTAATCCCGGCCCATTTCGGCTCCCCACTCCATGCGGCGGGCGTCGTTGTCCACGCTGAAGTAGCCTTCACTCTCAGCCTCATAACGGTCGGGGATTTCGACCTTCAGCCTGATGCGCTGGCCCGGTGTTCCCGGCGCTGAAGGACCCTCCACACTCGACTCTTTCACCGGCGGCAGGTAGTGGGGGAGGTTGTTCGTATCGGAGAGCCAGGCGAAGACCGCGCCGGCGGGGGCCTGGATCGCCTTGTTCTGTTCGTATTCTTGCAACGGCTGTCGCTCCTTCTATTGCGGTATCCGGTTGAAGCATCTATGCCCTTCTTGCCCATCGGCTATTCCCCTGGAACAGATGGACCAGTGCGAGGAAACGCGCTAGTTTGACCTGAGGCTGTCACTTTCCCTGTCAGCAGATGACGATGTGAGACTCATTTGCTAAACTCTGCCCTCACGCGGGGGCGTAGTTCAGTTGGTTAGAACGCCGGCCTGTCACGCCGGAGGCCGCGGGTTCGAGTCCCGTCGCTCCCGCAATTTCGCTTGACGCAGAGCTATACTGAAGAACGAATAGTTCCTGGTGTTGGATCTGGAGGTATGTCATGGCGGAGCCCATTGCGGTTACGGCGGAGACTTTCGAGCAGGAGGTTCTTAACTCCGAGGTCCCGGTGATCGTGGACTTCTGGGCCGAGTGGTGCGCGCCTTGTCGGCAGGTGGCGCCGGTTCTGGATGAGATCGCAGCCGAGTACGATGGCTCCGTAAAGGTTGCGAAGGTGGACGTGGACGCCGAATCCTCGCTCGCCGGCCACTTCCAGGTGCAGAGCATCCCGACCATCGCGTTCTTCGAACCAGGCGAACAGCCAAAGGCCGTGGTGGGAGCGCTACCCAAAGAGATGGTCGAGTCCGCCTTCGGCCTGGAACGCTTCGCCAAAGCCAGTTAGGCAACCGGCGTTGTCCGGCGCTCCGCCGGGCACATGATTGAAAATCATAGCGTCATAGCATGGAGCGGTGGTTTGCTTGATAGCCGCCATTACGTGCCGTAGAATCAGCGCCGCTGTATATCATCCGGCGGGATAGCTCAGTTGGTAGAGCACATGACTGAAAATCATGGTGTCCCCGGTTCGAATCCGGGTCCCGCCACTTCCTAAATACCTGCAAAACAGCGTAAAAGGAAAGCGGCTTCGATTAATCACTGGAGCCGCTTGACGACAGTTTGACGACAGCCGGAGCGGAGAGCTATGCCAGCGCCGCGCCCATCGCATCGGCCAGCCCGTCGCCCATGCCAGGCAGCACGTGGGAGTAGGTGTCGAGTGTAATGGCGATGGTGGCGTGACCAAGCAGCTCCGGGACGAACTTGGGGTGAACGTCCTTGGAAAGAAGCAGGGTGGCGCATGTGTGCCGCGGATCGTGGAAACGGATACTAGGCAGCCCTGCGCGTTCGAGTAGCGGCTTGAAAGAACGCTGCCCAAGGTTGTGGCGGTTGGGAGGCGTGCCTATCTGAGTCGCGAATACGAGAGGTTCGAGTCGGAGTGGTCAAAGGCGCACCTGCCCGATGGCATCTCTCTGGAGGCGCAGGAGAGGGCCTACCTGGACGACACATCCGGCCTCTATTTCGACATAGACCTGGTCTTACGTGATGCGTCCGTGGACGAGGTTCTCTGCGTACTAGATACGAAGTACAAGGACACAACCGTACCCGCAACCGACGACGTCGGGCAAATCGTCGCATACTCGGAGAAGATGGGATGCCAAGAGATCATGCTGATCTACCCTCGTAGACTCCTCCGACCCTTCGAGGCACGGGTGGACGATATTCGGGTGCGGTTCCTGCCCTTCTCCCTCGACGGGGATGTGGACGAAGCAGGCCATCGTTTCCTACGTACGGTATTGGGGAATGCGCTGGTCGAGGCGTAAGCGCAACGGGCTGCATTTCAGTGTAGGTGCCATCACGTGGTCGTTGTCGGAACACTCAGAAGCCAAGCCACTCCTCGCACCTCTCGGTCGCGCAAGTGGCGAGGCACTCCGCGAACGACGTAGTCCTACGGAGCGGAATCTATACAATCGTTGCTGGACCGAGCTTAGAGGGACATTGTTGTTCTTGAACTAGCCTGTGGGGAGCCTGGTACCGGGCCGACCGCGGGAGGAGTTCGACTGGACAAGAGACGAAGGGTAGCCCCGGCAAAACCGGGGCGAAAATGAGAGGAAGTTGATGCTCCTTATCGATCGCTCTTGCTCTGACGTCTATTCGTCTCGTTTGTCAGCTTATCCGCTTTGCCCGGCCACTCTGGTAGCTCCCGCGTAGACGAAATGGTGCAGCGAGGCTATAGTGGCCTAGTGGTGGACTTGGTCACCCCTGGGGGACTCCTGCCGGCAAGGAGCAAAGGTCACTCTTTTGTGTGATGCGCTGGGGCCTCGCCGGGTGCGATCACTAGGGTGGTGGCTGAATTGCTGGAGAAGCGAGGACCATGACGTTGCCGCATAATGGGGGGAGGCTGGCACCGCGGGACCTGGGGATAGGGCGCCTCTTCGAGAGCATCCGCGACGCCGTGATCGTCGCCGACGCCAACACCGGTAGGATAGTTCTGTGGAACCCGGCCGCAGAAAATATCTTCGGCTACTCAAGCGCCGAAGCGCTCGGGATGAGCGTAGAGGCGTTGGTCCCCGACTACCTCAGGGCACGCCACCGGGCGGGTATGGCCGGGTACCGTGACACGGGCCACGGGCGCTACATCGACTCCAACACGGTGTTGGACTTGCCCGCCTTGCGCAAGACCGGCGAGGAGATCCGCGTCGAGTTGACCCTGAGCCCCATAGAGCCCGTGCGCGAGGAGGCGGTCGAGGAGCGCTTCGTGCTGGCCATCGTGCGAGACGCGACCGACCGCAGACGGGCAGAGGAGGAGCTCCGCGAGAGCGAGGAACGCTACCGGCTCGTCGCCCGGACGACCAATGAGGCGATCTGGGACAGCGACCTTCTATCTGACAGGCAGACGTGGAACGGCGCGTTCGAGACCATGTTCGGCTATCCTTTGCAAGATGAGACGAACGGCGCGTGGTGGGAGGAGCGCGTACACCCGGAGGACAGGGAAAGGGTGCTCTCGGCCATAGAGGCCGTCCTCCGAAGCGGGGGGGAGACGTGGACCGACGAGTACCGCTTCCGGCGGGCCGACGGAACCTACGCGACGGTCGTGGATCGGGCTTACGTAGTGCACGACGCGCAGGACAGGCCGGTGCGGGTGATAGGCTCCATGAAGGACGTCACCGAACGCAGGCGGACCGAGGAGGCCCTGACGACCTCCGAAGCCGAGTTGCGGGCCGTGTTCTCGGCGATGGACGACGACATCCTAGTGCTCAACGCCGAGGGACGCTACCTCAAGATCGCCCCGACCAACCCCTCGCTGCTGTACAAGCCCCCGGACGAGCTCGTAGGCAAGACGCTGCACGAGGTCATGCCGGCGGAGCAGGCCGACGTGTTCCTGGACCATATCAGACGGGCCCTGGAGGAAGGTCGGCCTGTGAACACCGAGTACAGCCTGCCGGTCGCGGGCAGGGAGGTCTGGTTCGCCGGCACCGTCTCGCCGATGGAGGAAGACCGGGTCGTCTACGTCGCCCGCGACGTCACCGAGCGCAGGCTGGCCGAGCAAGAGCTGCGGCGGGCCAAGGAGGAGGCCGAGACAGCCAGCCGCGCCAAGAGCGACTTTCTGGCGAACATGAGCCACGAGATACGTACCCCCATGAACGGCGTCATTGGCATGACCGAGTTGCTTCTGGGCACCGAGCTCTCCGAAGAGCAGAGAGTGTACGCAGAGACGGTGCGCTCCTCTGGCGAGAACCTACTAACCATCATCAACGACATCCTCGACTTCTCCAAGATAGAGGCAGGCAAGCTGGAACTCGAGAAGACGGACTTCGACCTGCAGAGGATTGTTGAGGAGACGGTCGAGCTACTGGCAGAGCGGGCCCACAACAAGGGGTTGGAGCTTGCGACCCTCGTCAAGTACGACGTGCCCACCGCTCTTAGAGGCGACCCCGTGCGCATCCAGCAGATACTCATGAACCTGGTTGGCAACGCGATCAAGTTCACCGAGGAGGGAGAGGTAACGCTCATAGTCAGGCTCGTCGAGGATGCGGGAGCTGCTGCGATCGTACGCTTTGAGGTCAAGGATACGGGCATAGGGATGACCGAGGAGCATCGCTCCAGGCTCTTTGAGTCCTTCTCTCAAGCCGACGCCTCCACCACCCGCCGCTTCGGGGGAACAGGGCTAGGGCTTGCCATATCCAAGCAGCTAGTAGAGTTGATGGGCGGAGAGATGGGGGTAGAGAGCGAGCCGGGAGTGGGAAGCACCTTCTTCTTCACCCTGTCTTTGGAGAAGCAACCGGAAGGCGCACGGTTCGTCCCGGTGCCCTCTGCCGATCTTGAGGGCCTTAGGGTGCTGGTGGTGGACGACAACGAGACCAACCGCAAGATTGTGTACGAGCAAGTCATCTCCTGGGGCATGAAGAACGGGATGGCCTTGGATGGGCAAAGTGCCCTGGAGATACTGCGCCGCGCCTCACAGCGAGGTGAGCCCTACGACCTGGCGATCCTGGACATGCAGAAGCAACAGATGGTCGGTATCGAGCTAGCAAGGAGGATAAGGGCCGACCCTCGGGTCTCCTCCACCAGGCTCGTTATGCTCAGTTCCATAGGACAACGCGGAGAGAGTGAGGAGGCTCGCCAGGCGGGCTTGGATGCCTACCTCACCAAGCCCGTGAGGCAGTCCCAACTCTACGACGCTATAGCTACGGTGCTTGGCGCAACGGCAGAGGAAGAAGCTCTGGAGAGGTCCAAGCAGGAAGCGCCTCCATTGGTCACCAGCTACAGCCTAAACGAGGCAAGAGCCCGCTCTCGGCCCCGAATCCTGGTCGCCGAGGACAATGCCGTAAACCAGAAGGTGGCCGTAAAGATGCTGGAGAGACTCGGCTACTGGGCGGACGTTGCGGCCGACGGGCTTGAGGCCGTGGAAGCGCTCTCACGCCTCCCCTACGGGGCGGTTTTGATGGACGTGCAGATGCCCGAGATGGATGGGTACGAGGCCACAGCTGAAATAAGGCGTCTCGAAGGCGTGGACAAACACACGCCGATCATAGCGATGACGGCCAACGTCATGCGAGGCGATAGGGAGAAGGCTTTGGCGGCACGTATGGACGACTACGTCTCCAAGCCGGTGAATCTAGAGCAGCTTGAAAAGGTTTTGGCGCGCTGGGTTTCACGGGAAGAGAAGAAGACGGAGCCGGGTACCTACGCTGCTGCTGGTCCTTCTATCGACCACTCCATGCTGGATGGTCTGCGCGATCTGCAAGGAGAGGGCGAGCCGGACATCCTTTGCGAACTGATAGAGTTGTTTTTGACCGACTTGCCGCCGCAGCTTGTTGCCCTGAGGGAGGCCGTGCAATCCGGTGACATCCTCTCTGTGGGGCGTATCGCGCACACCCTCAAAGGAAGCTCTGGGAACATGGGTGCTGTAAGGATGGCGGCTATCTGCGCCGAGCTTGAGGAGATAGGGCGTTCTGAGACCCTCGCGGGCGCGCCGGTGTGGATCTCCCGACTGGAGGAGGAGTTCGAGCGGGTTCGTGTAGCGTTTGAGGAGAGCCTGGCGAAGGACTAGGATACTCGCTTCACGAGTGTCTGTAGCGGTCAGCAAGTACGTTTGACGACAGTCTGACGACAACCCGGTTTCGACAGCGGTGAACAGTGGTGTGCGCGTGTGACGTACATCCGTTTATCTATCGCGATTTCTGTACGTCCGTAAACAAGGGTGAACGTATCACTCGACTTTAGCCATTTGAGAACGAAAGGGGTAGGGTACGCTCTCGTCACCAGTCTCCGCTAAAAGAGGTGAGCGATGCGCACCCTACCCACCCAGATGATACGGGTTTTGCTCCCGTTCGTGCCACTGTTCTCCAAGCGCGTCTTCCAGCACGCTCAGGTGCTCCTGGCTGGCGCGATCCTCGCTCCAGGTGCCAGGACGGTCAGTTCCGCCCTGCGTGCGATGGGTTTGGACCAAGAGAAGCGCTTCCATCGCTACCACCGAGTCTTGAGCCGCGCTAGCTGGTCGAGCCTAGCAGCGAGCCGCATCTTGTTGGGATTGCTCCTAGAGGCGTTCGTGGGGGAAGGTCCACTCATCCTCGGCATAGACGAGACGCTGGAGCGACGCTACGGGAGGAAGATCGCTGCCAGGGGCGTCTACCGAGATCCGGTGCGTTCCACCCACGAAACCTTCGTGAAGAGCAGCGGCCTCAGATGGGTTTGCGTAATGCTGTTGGTGGAGATCCCCTGGGCTTCGAGGGTATGGGCACTGCCCTTCCTCTCGGCCCTGGCCCCTTCCGAGCGCTATGCCGCCAAGCGGGGTAGACGCCACAAGAAGATAACCGAATGGGCCTGGCAGCTGCTCTTGGTAGTAAGGCGGTGGTACCCACAGCGGGAGATCGTGGCTGTAGCCGATCGCGCTTACGCATCGCTCAAACTGCTTGAGCGCTGCCGCAAGCTCTCCGATCCGATCACCTTCATCACCCGCTTGCGCTTGGATGCCGCCCTTTACGAACCGGCTCCGCCGCGACGGCCAGGTCAGATAGGGAGGCCGCGACTCAAGGGTGCGCGCTTGCCCAACCTTTCCGAGGTGGCCAAAGACCCGAAAACCGTTTGGAAGCCCTCCAAGCTCGCCAACTGGTACGGGAGCGGTGAGCGCATGGTCGAGATCGCTTCTAAGACGGCCGTGTGGTACTCCACCGGCTTGTTCGCCGTGCCCGTGCGCTGGGTCCTGATCCGCGATCCCGAAGGAGGGTTCAAAACCCAGGCCCTCCTGTGTACCGACCTCGATGCCGATCCACAGAAGATCGTCTGTTGGTTCGTGATGCGCTGGCAGCTGGAGGTGACCTTCCAGGAGGCGCGTAGGCACCTGGGATTCGAGACGCAGAGGCAGTGGTCGGAGTTAGCGATACGGCGCACTACACCGGCGCTTTTGGGGTTGTTCTCGTTGGTCGCCTTGTTCGCACATCAGCGGATCAGACAGGCAGCAGGCGCCTTTCGGCGCCAAGCGGCCTGGTACCAAAAGAGGCATCCCACCTTCGCCGATGCTTTGGCGTTGGTGCGAAAGGAGCTGTGGGCTCAGGAGCAGACTTTTTACGGGTTGCCTGCGGAGACCGACACGATAAAAGTCCCGCGGGTATTCATGGAACGACTAACCGATGCGGTTTGCTATGCAGCTTAATGGCTAAAGCCGAGCGTATCATCCCTATCTGAAAATCATGGTGTCCCCGGTTCGAATCCGGGTCCCGCCACTTCTTGAGCATACCGTTACCGCAGTACATTCTGTAAAGATGAGTGCTTCGAAGTGTCCTGTAACGCCTCTGCCAAGAAGACGGGGCGAGGGTCCACTCGTGCAGGGCGCCGGAGTAGACGCTGGCTATCGTACTGTCGCGCACGAAAATATTAGCCGACCGGTCGCCACGCGCAGCGTCTCAGCGAGACGCTGAAGTTTTCCTCGTAGTCTGGCAGCAAGGGCTACACGGCTTTGTAGCGAACCACATCGCCGTGAACTCTCCGCTCCGAAGAATGCCTTGCAAGCGCCGAAATGATGACAGGCTGACCGCTGAGACTATGCGCCTGCGGTCAGGTAAGTCAGTACGGAGCGTTTGCACATCTCGCAGTTGTAGCGAAGCCGGATTTTATTGGGAGAATCTTCGCATCGGCGGATGCGAAATCTGACGGATCGCATACGCTCGGGTAAGCTCTCGGATCATCGTCCAAAGGAGGAATTTATGACGGACAAAGGTTTCGGAGGCGATCTCACGCCCCAGAATACCGAGTTTCTGCGGGCTGCCGGGTTGCGGGTGGATGAGGTCAGTGGCGCTGTGGTACGGGGATGGATAGAACTCGGCCCGGACCATCATACGCCGTGGGGGATGGTGCATGGGGGGGTTTACGCCTCGGCGGTCGAGAGTGCCGCCAGCCTGGGTGCTTCAGCCGCTGTGGAGGAGGGGGGACAGATCGCCGTCGGCGTCAACAACTCCACGGACTTTCTGAGGCCGATGGGCGAAGGGCGGGTGGAGGTCGTCGCCGAGCCGATCATGCAGGGCAAGAGCCAGCAGCTCTGGCAGGTCATCATCACCCGCGCCGAAGACGGCAAGGAGGTGGCCCGCGGTCAGGTGCGTCTGCAGAACGTACCACTGCCATCCTGACAATCTCTAACGCACTATCTCCCTGAGCGCCGGGGCGGCCATGTAAGCGTCGCCGTGGGTTGCCCTCAGGGAGTCGAGTGTATCGAGGATGCGAGCCTCCCCGATCTCGCCCGCCCATTCGAACGGCCCTTTAGGGTAGTTTGCGCCGAGCTTCATGTTCCGGTCTATATCTTCGGTCCTCGCCACGCCCTCCGAATGGGCCAGGAACGCTTCGTTCACTATGCAGGAGGTGATGCGCGGCGCCACTTCTTCTGAAGGCGCTGAAATCTTCCGGACGGTCATGAGTATAGATAATGACGACCAAGGGAACTTGGAACTCTGAGGGGAGTGTACGGCGTGGCGACGGTGAGGCTGAACCCCGTCCCGACCGATACAACGCCCTTGGCGCCCGCATCGTCGGGGAGCTTGGGGAAGCGCTCGACATGGTCGAGAGCGGCGGGGACACGAGGGTCATGACGAACATACCAGAGGGGCGAGCATCCTGCGGGTACTCGCCCCTCTGGGCACTATGGTTTATCCGTGGCTGTACTGCATCGCGTGCGAGGTTCCGCAGCATTGCAATACTGAGACTACTATTGCCGCCGCCGGCCATTTATTGTTACGGTGAACGTGAATGAGCGACAAAGCCTGTAGAACTCTGCTCGGGAGGTAGGCGATTACAAACTACGCAGGAAAGAAAAATTCTGTAATGGCGCCGAGGGGATCGAAGATCTCCTGCAAAGGCTGGCCCCAGGAGGCCGCCCTTCGCATGCTCATGAACAACCTCGATCCAGACGTGGCCGAACGCCCGGAGGAACTCGTGGTCTACGGTGGCTCTGGAAAGGCCGCCCGCGACTGGAGATCGTTCGACGCGCTGGTTCGCACGCTCAAAACGCTGAGGGATGACGAGACTATGCTCGTGCAGTCTGGAAAGCCAGTCGGTGTCATGCGGACGCACGAGTGGGCGCCGCGGGTCATGATCGCCAACTCCAACCTCGTAGGCGACTGGGCTACGTGGGAGGAATTTCGCAAGCTGGAGAAGCTAGGGCTCATCATGTACGGGCAGATGACGGCTGGCTCCTGGATCTACATCGGAAGCCAGGGCATCCTCCAGGGTACATACGAGACCTTCGCCGCCGTCGCGAAGAAGCGTTTCGACGCCTCCCTCGCTGGCACGGTCACGCTCACAGCCGGCCTCGGCGGCATGGGCGCGGCCCAGCCGCTCGCCATCACCATGAACGGCGGCGTTGCCATCTGCATCGAATGCGACCCCTCGCGCATCGCCCGCCGCATCGCCCACGGCTACCTTGATACCGAAGCAGACGACCTCGACCACGCCCTGCGGCTCGCCGAGGAAGCGAAAGCGAAGCGTGAGCCGCTCTCCATCGGCGTTCTCGGCAACGCAGCCGAAGTGGTGCCCGAATTGCTTCGACGTGGCGCACAGGTGGACATCGTTACGGACCAGACATCAGCCCATGACCCTTTTCGCTACTTGCCTGCTGGCGTCGCCTTCGACGATTGGGAAACCGAAAGGGAGCGCGACCCCGACGGCCTCGTGGAGCGGGCAAGGGAATCCATGGCCGCACACGTCGAGGCGATGGTGGGGTTCATGGACGCGGGCGCTGAGGTCTTCGATTACGGCAACTCCATAAGGGGCGAGGCGAAGCTCGCGGGCTACGGACGCGCTTTCGATTTCCCCGGCTTCGTGCCGGCGTACATCAGGCCGCTGTTCTGCGAGGGAAAGGGACCGTTCCGTTGGGCCGCGCTCTCCGGCGACCCGGAGGACATCGCGAAGACTGACAGGGCAGTCCTCGACCTGTTCCCTGAGGACGAGCCCCTGGCGCGTTGGATCCGGATGGCTGGGGAGAAGGTTCACTTCGAGGGCCTGCCCGCCCGCATCTGCTGGCTAGGATACGGAGAGCGTCACAAGGCGGGATTGCGTTTCAACGAACTGGTAGCGAGCGGTGAGATCTCCGCGCCCATCGTTATTGGCCGCGACCACCTGGACACGGGCAGCGTTGCCTCACCGTACCGCGAGACCGAGGCCATGATCGATGGATCAGACGCCATAGCCGACTGGCCGCTCCTGAACGCGATGGTCAACGTAGGCAGCGGCGCGACTTGGGTCTCCATCCACCACGGCGGCGGCGTCGGGATGGGACGCTCCATCCACGCCGGACAGGTCACGGTCGCCGATGGCTCCGAACTCGCCGCCCAAAAACTCGAAAGGGTACTCACCAACGATCCAGGCACCGGCATCATCCGTCACGCGGACGCGGGCTACGACCGCGCCGTGGAGGTCGCCGATGAACGCGGTGTGCGTCTCCCCATGCGCGAACAACAGTGAGGCGCACCTTCGTCCCCGATCTCGTACTCGATTCCAACGGTGCGGTTTCCAACGTGGCCGTTACCTTCGAGGACGGTCGCATCGTCGAGGTCGGCCCCGCGACCGAAGGCGAGCGGTTGCCGGGGCGCGCCCTCGCGCCTGGTTTCGTCAACGACCACAGCCACGCCTTCCAGCGCGGCCTGCGCGGACGGGTCGAACACCGGAACTCAGGTCATCTCTACGACGATTTCTGGACCTGGCGGGAGAAGATGTACGAGCTTGCCGAGAGCATGGACCCGGACTCCATGCAGCGTACGGCAGAGCGATGCTACGGGGAGATGCTCTCCGCCGGATACACCAGCGTCACAGAGTTCCACTACGTACATCACAGGAGCGACGCCACGCACTACGATGACCTGAACGCGCTCGCAAAGGCCGTGGCCGAGGCTGCGGAGAACGTGGGCATCCGGCTCCTCCTGCTGCCAACCGCCTATGCGCGCGGTGGTATCCCACGCTTCCGGGATGCGAGCCCCGAAGCGTTCTTCGAGAGGGTGGATGCGCTGCGGGATTGGGCCGCGAACCGTGCGCTCGTGGAGGTCGGGGTTGCCGCCCACAGCGTGCGGGCAGTTCCGCGAGGTTGGCTGGAAAGCCTCGCCGAGTACGCCCGTATCCATAGTTTGCCGCTCCACATCCACGCAGACGAGCAGCCGCGTGAGATAGAAGAGTCCGAAGAGGAGCATGGCATTAGGCCCATCGAGCTTCTGGCGGAGACCGGATTTCTGGGTCCCCGCACAACCGTCGTACACGCCACGCACGCCGACGAAAACGAGTTGGATCTCCTGTCGAAACACGATTCCAGCGTCTGCGTCTGTCCGACTACCGAAGGAAATCTGGGTGACGGTTTCCTGCCAGCGGAAGGTATTCTGAAGCGCGGCATTCGGCTCTCCATCGGCTCAGACCAGCACGCGCGCCTCGACCCTTTCGAGGAACTTCGGGAGCTGGAAACCAACGCCCGCAGGCTCGCCGGAAGGAGGAACGTTCTCGTCGCCGAAGGAGAAACTTCCCCGACACCGTACCTTCTTCGCACCGGATGGCAGCGGGATCGGCTTAAGCCTGGCGCTCCTGCGGACTTCGTGGAGATAGATCTCGCGCCTCCTGAAATCTCGGATATCGAGCCAGAACACCTGACCTCCGCGCTCGTTTTCGGGGCTGGGCGGGATGTCGTGGCCGCGTCGTGGGTGAACGGGCAATGTGTCTATCGGGGGGAAGCATGAGCGAGACCACGCTATTCATCCACGATCTTGCAGCCGCCGTCTCTCCATCGGGGATTGGGCCGCTGCGAGGCAAGTCGTTGGGCGAGTTGGAAATACACTCTCCAGCATCCGTTGCCATCTCAGGTGAGAGTATCCTCGCGGTTGGAAAACCGGAGGACGTGATGCGGGATCACCCGCCAGGTACTGACTGCGTATCGGTAGATGGCCGGGGCAAGGTGGCGTTGCCAGGGCTCGTGGATTGCCACACCCACGCCTGCTTTCTCGGGGATCGGGCGCCGGAGTTCGAGCTGCGCTCGGGGGGAGCCTCATACGAGGAACTGCACGCTGCTGGCGGGGGAATCCTCTCGACGGTCAATGCCACCCGCGAGGGAAGCGAAGAGGAACTCGCGGCGGTAGTTTGGCGGCACCTGGGTTGGATGCTGGATCACGGCACGACCACAGCCGAGGTGAAGTCCGGCTACGGGCTGAACCGCGAGTCCGAGATCAAGATGCTCAGGGCCGCGAAGCGGGCCGCTGAAGAGAGCCCGGTGGATATATCCAGCACGTTCCTCGGGCCGCACACGGTCCCGCCGGAGTTCGAGACCGCCGGGGAGTACGTTGACCACGTCATCGACGAAATATTGCCAGAAGCAGTCCGGTACGCGGGCGTGGCGGACATCTTTGTGGAGCGGGGTTCCTTCGAGGTTCCAGAGGCGCGGCGGTATCTGGAAGCGTGCCGGGAGCACGGCCTCGCGCTCAGGATGCACGGGGATCAGTTCACCGAGCGTGGCGCCATCCCGCTGGCTGTGGAGCTTGGGATAAGGAGTGTGGATCACCTCGAAGCGACAGGAGAGGATGGCGCGAAGTCCCTTGCCCGCAGCGATGTAGCAGCCGTTTTGCTCCCCGGGTGCGCCCTGTTTTTGGACCTTCCGCTGCCACCTGCCAGGCTGCTCGTCCAGGAAGGAGCCATCGTCGCGCTCGCCACGGACTTCAACCCAGGAAGCTCTTTCTGCGAGTCGCTACCCCTCGTGATGAACCTCGCCTGCACCCGGCTCGGGCTGTCGCCCGCCGAAGCCCTCACCGCCTGCACAGCCAACGCCGCACATGTGCTTGGCCTGGATGGGAAGGTCGGTCGCCTCGCATCCGGCTACCAGGCTGACATGCTGTTGCTCGACGCCCCTGACTGGCGTTATCTGGCCTACCATCTCGGGGGAGATCGGTTCGCGGCGAGGATCAAACGCGGACGATTGCTCTCATTTTGAGATGACGTCAGGTTATTCTCGATCTAGCCAGGTTCGTATTGTCTCCCGACGCTGTCTGAGGGTTGAAGTCTGAGCTTCGCAGGCGATTCATCGCTTGCTGATAGTGCGTGTCCGGTGTGGATGTGAGATCCGGACAGGGAGTAGGCATGCAGCAGCAAGAGATCGTCGATGAGGTAAAGAACGCCCCCCTGGAAGTGAAGAAGGTGATCCTGCGCGAAGCGCTGGAGACCGCATCGGAGTACGGTACGGCTGGCGTGCTCCTCAGCGATGCCGTGGGCGGCGCATCCCCCGGGGCCACGAGAGATGCGGTTATCAAAGCCGTGAAATCAGCGGATGGCGACGAGGCGCGGGAGCTAATCACCGACGCCATAAACGCCGCGTCGAGCAGTAACGCGAAATCAGCCATCGAGAATGCGGGGCTCTCACCCGAGAC
>JAABUS010004641.1_pt1 | contig 19414 bp, 6 predicted proteins | sample 5560161 | NCBI WGS metagenome assembly JAABUS01 (sample SAMN10711885, study PRJNA513376) | rock metagenome | isolation source: Antarctica rocks | place: Antarctica: Victoria Land, Trio Nunatak nord | collected 2016-01-04 | reverse complement strand
ATTTTTAATTAGATTTTTACTAGCGTTGCCCTATAGGGTTATAAAGTTACTTTTAGGATTAAGTTTAGCGCTCCCGCGTAGACCTTAACTCTAACTTAAAAATCTTGGCGCCAAGATTTGCCAAGGCTGCAAAATGCGCATTTTGTACCGATTAAGTAGCGATTTTGCAGAACTGTTTTTCTAGACTTATCGATATAGGTCTTCCGCTTTAATTATTACCGTCTCCGGTACTTTATTATAATTAGGGCCGCGGACGGAGGATAATCTACTATTATCGAATATAATTTTAGTTATCGAGAGCGCGAAAATAGTATTAAAAGCTTTACGTAGTCTACTTTTAATCTATAAGAAACTATCCTCGTCTAATAATATATAAAGACTTTGGCCTAGATCTAGTCTAGATTTAAACTAAATCTAGGTTAAATTTAAATAAAATCTAGACTAGATTTAAAGCGCTAGAAGGCTAGCTTAATATTAATATATTATATATATAAATTGTCACGGGGTGGACTTTGGTAGGAGTATTACTATAAATATTTATTAAGACGGCGGGCTAAGCCCTACCGCTAGCCCTATCGGGACTAGGGTAACTCTAAGATTCTAGTATATTAAGACCAAATCCTCTATAGAATAATTAATATTTTTTATACTATATACTATTATACTGACCCCGTGTTATAAATACTTTTCTTTATTATCTTTTAATATTTACTCTTATTTAAGCCCGTTATATAAAACCTAGAAATCCGTTAATTATAATATTAATTATATTATAAACCGTGCTCTAGGTTATTTCTAGTACGGTTTAATAATTATATTACGTAAAATTATAATAGTATAGGCGGTTAGTATATAGGTTTAAATATTAAGTATTAACCGTCCTTCTAAAGACGATTTCTTTAAATATACTCGTATATAATAACCTAAAGACCTCTTTACTTATTGTTTTATTCTTTTAATAATTTTATCTAAATATCGCTCGATATTTACGGTATATTAAGCTAGATCTAATTTAATTTATTATAAAATTTATTATACCTTACTATAATTAACTATCTAAATTACGCGAATCATTATACTCTCTTTACTTTATAATTATTATTAAATTTATTTATTTATTACTACTATCGCGCCACGGCCCCGGCGCGTATTATTTAAATATAATATAAAACTACTTAAGGTTAACTAGATTATCCGGGATATTAGAAGAATACCCGTATTAATTTATAACACGAATATTAGCGATATACTATTACGAGTTAAAGAGTTTATTAATAAATATCGTTATCTAAGGGATAGATTTAAATATTAACGGAATTATAAAAACGCGCTTAGAGCAGAAAGAACCTAATAGGGTAAATATTTAATATTTAATTTTAGAGAATAAATCGAGATCTAAGGCTATCTAGGTTTCGGCGAATAAATATATATTAATATTATTATATATTAAGGGGACTCTAGTTAGGTAATTAAAATTAAAAATAACTTTAATAATATATTATATCTTAACTCATAAAATTAAATAATAGTAGTAACCGGCTCGAACGATACTCTTCTTAAATAAAAAATTAATATTATTTATAATCTTTCCTCTTTTCGGTCTTTTTAAATTTTTAAGATCGACTATATACTAAGCCAGCTTATATTACGGAATTTTATATACGAGATCCGGTTTTTAATAATCTCCGCGTGTCTACCGGACGAAGAATTTAATATAATTTATTTACGATTCGCGTTACTTTAAGGATATTAGATAACTCGTTATTTTATAACGGACTCGATACTCGATTATCTTTTTTATATAACGGAGGAGGACGCGTATTATATAAATATCTTAGAAGATAAAGATTTATAGAATAATATTTAATATTTCTAGGACCGGGGTATAAACTTAGTAAAAGATAAATTTATTATAAACGATAATTTTAATTAATTATATCCCCTATTCTTTAATATAAATCTAATTTAAGAGATAAATTTATCTTTATTAGAATTTTAAACTTATTTCTTTCCTCCTCCGTTCTTCCCTCTTCTAGGTATTTAATATATTATAAATAAAAACCTATTATCGCGTCCGAAGGAGCTCGAAAAAAAGGAGCTATTATAGAAATTAATATTAAAAGTATATTCGTATTTACCTATTATTTCCCGTTTTCTTTACTTCGAGATTAACCTCTTTTCTTTATAATTTTAAAATATCGCCTTTTTTTTTAATACCTTTTATTAAGACCTAATCCGTTTATTGATAACGAAAAGACTAAAGAGCCGGACGAAGTTTTTAGGCTCTAATAATAATAAAGATAATTTACTACCACTATTATAAAAATAACCTCCGAAGAAACTTTTATTTAAGAAACCTCACGAATCCCCCGAGCCTTTAAAAGAATCCTCCGAGTAATTAAATTAAAAGAATAAATTCGTATTTAAAGAATCCTCCGAACTAGCTACTAATAATAATAAAGATAATAACGGGGTTAAAGAAGAGAAGGTAGAGTTAATTATAATATATAAATAATAATTAATCGATATCTTCTTTAATAGTATTATATTTATTAATTATTTTCCTAACTTTAAAAAACTTAGTAATAACTATTTATACGAATATATTCACGATAGTATATAGGAACGCGTTATTATATTCGCGAAAATCGTCTACCTTAATAATTCTCGCGGTAATAATATAATAACGATTCTTAGAATATTAAAGTTAAGTTATTATTAGTAGTAACTTTATATATTTATAGTTATATTAAATAACGAAGAAGATTTAGGATACTATAATATTCGTCTAGACTATATAAATAAATATAAAAAATATAAAGTTTATAATTTTATTTATTAAACTCTCTAATTAATTCTAATTATATAAAGACTTATAAAGTTATAAGCGCTATCGTATTTCATCGCTATTTATACCGGAAATAAGTAGAGATTTAATATAAATAGAAGGAGTAGTTAATAAAATCTTAATATTATTATAAAAACGCTCCTACGGGCTCTAAATATCCTACGAATCGATAGTTCTACGAATATTCATATTTACCGGGTTTAGAGGTTATTTATATTACGTTAATTAACGAGCCTAAACTATTCCTTATCCCGCCGCCCGATCTCGGTATTTAGGTTAGTGAATTAAAATCGGTAATCGACTTTAAAAATTTAAAAATATAACTCGTAATTACTAATATAATAATAGAAATACGGTTATATTATAAATAAAAGGGCGACGAAGAGTTTAGCGATAATATATAATAAGAAAGACTTTAAGATAATATAATTTAAAAGTAAAAAAATATTAACCCTACGTAGTATAATTCCCCGAGCGTAGTAAATATATCGCTATATATAATTACTATACGGTAGATATAGTTAATCTTTAATAAGGTTTTTAACGAAGAATATAAATATCCCTATATAAAGTAAACGAAAAAAGAGATTATAAAGGAAATAATCTATTATTTCTAATACGACTTCGGGATCGTAGGCGAATATAATAAAATAAGAAATTTAAATAAAAGTCTATATTATTTTCTTTAAAAGATAAAGAAGACTCGCCCTAAATATAACTTCTATTTTATAATTATATTTAGAACGATTATTAATTAAAACCTAAAGAATATTACAGCCCCTCGGACTATTATAAAAGATATTTATTAAAATAATTATTAATTCGGTTATTAACGCTTCGGATTTATTAATCTAAAAAAGTCTACGAGTACTACTACCCGATATATAAGAAAATTAGGGTATAGGAGAGATTTATTAAAGTAATAAATATCCTTATTAATATACTCCTTTATACCTCGATACTACGATATAAGAAGAGTAATTAAATTAGATATATTTTATAATATTTAAGAAGTTTTATTAAAAAGACTTTATAGTTATTTACCTATTAGGACTCTAGCCGCGATTTAGGTCTATTATTATTAATTAGAAAACTATTATATTAAAAAGACTCTAATAGCGGTAAAACTATTAAAGGAATATTAAAACTATAATACCTCTTTCCTATACTAACGTTCTTAGTATTTAATTTTGGTTTATTTTAATATAATATTTATTATATTACGGGTTCTCCGATTATATAGATTTCTACCTACCCTCGCTATCTCCTCTAAAACTCTTAATAAGAAGTAGATTAACGATACGGCCGCGGCCTCTAATATAAATAAAAATAATAATCGGATATAAGAAAATTATATCCTAAATAGGGACTATATAATATTTAAAAAAATATCCCCTAAATTTAAGACTATCGCCTTTATTTTCAAGAAATATAAAGGGGTAAATATATTAATTATATCTTTATTCATCGAGATAATTTTAATAATAAAATAAATAAATTCTTCCTTTCTTTAAAATCTCTAGTATAAAAGAGCCTAAACTCGCTTCTTCTAATATATTAAATATAATATTCTCTTTTCCAAATATAGTATTTAATATTAATTTTTCTTTATTATAATATATCCGAGAGGAGTTTAAACTTAAAATACGAATATTCTTCGGGACCGATAAGGCGAGAGTCGTAATTATATATATATTAATACGAAAGACTAATTATAATCGTAAATTAATAGAGAATAATATACTTAATTTTTTAATTAAATTTACGCGGTAGATAAGCGTAGGCTTAAATCTTATATATATAATTATAATTATTCTATAAACCCCTCTACTCTATCGGGTTATATAAATAAATACCGAAGAAAACATATTAAATAACCTAGTTAAAGGAAATATTTTAGTATATATTATACACTAATACCGGAATTAGGGAGTACGTAGAGGGGAAGCGGAAATCGAAAACGGATTTTAAAGTAAATATATTCAAGATTATAAATACGACGAACGCGGAGGGTATAAAAGGCGCTAACGGAGGTAATAATCCTAAATATAATAATAATACTTAGAATATTAATAATACTATAGTTAGTAATAATACTAGAGAAGGTATAGAGGCGATTTAAAAAAATAATATATATATTAAATAAAAGCGCGGTCAGAGTAGTTACGGATATAATATTTAATTATTTTAATAAAATATTCTTACGTTTTTAAGCCGCTAGATATTTAGGCTCGAGTAAAAATTAAAAAACCTATTACTCCTCTACGTAGTTTTATATATAATAATATTTACTATAATATATTATTATCGCTTACGATTCTAATCCTCTATTCTATTATATTTAATATAATAATAAAAAACTGAGTATTATATCTAGCCTAGATCTAGGTTTAGATTTAATTTAAATATTTTCTAAATTTAACCTAAATTCTATTTAATCTCTAAACTCGTTATTAAAGGCCTACGTTTTTAATACTTTAATTATATCTACCGCTATTTAATATAATATTTAACTATATATTCCTTAACTTTTTTTTAAATTTACGATCGATACAGGGCCCTAGGAATTAAAGGCTATTAATAAAAATCTTTAAAATAATAATAAAAAAAGAATATTAATCTACGAATATATTACCGAGTATATCTATAATATTTATAAAGAAATTAGAGATATCGTTTAAATTTAAATTTAATTTTAGTCTAGATTTAACCTAAATTTAATTTAAATCTAAAGAAATATACTTTTAATATTTCGATTATCCCTACTACTATTTATATAGTAATACGTTATTATTTATATAATTTAGATATAGCTAAGATAAATTAGATTTAATTATATTTTACTATATTATATTTCGTTTATTAATAGCCTACGAAATACGTAAAATACGTATTTTACACCGATTAAATAACGATTTTACAAAACTATTTTTCCGGATTTACCGATATAGTTTTATATTTTTATTATACTAAATATACTCGGTTTAAAGACTCGACTTTTTTTAATATATTAATATAAACGTATCTAAATATCTCGTTTATAAGTATAGAATTAATATTATATAAAAATTAATATCCCTTAACGACGAGACTATTAATAATTATATAAAGATTATTTTAAATTTCTATAAAAATATAACCGAATAATAAGAGAGAGTAAAGGAGCGGGGAAAAATAATAAATAATTATATATATAAAATAAATAAAATCTAGGAGTTAGTAAATATAATTAATTATAATTAATTCGTTCTAGTATTATATACGCGTAGAGATATAAAGATTACTCGGCCTAAAATATTATATAATTTAATATTAGGCCGTTTAAATATTACCCTCTAAAGAATTATTTTTTTATAATTTATAAAAGTAAAAGAAAATAACAAGACCCTAAATAATAAAAAGTTTAATAAATAATCGGACCTCGCCTTTATTTACTTAAAATAAATAGTAGTAAATCTTATACTATCGGGGTTACCGAATAAATTTAATTTAATTTTTTATTAATTTCTAGTTAGTACCTAACTCGTTCTAATATTACTTATTAATTAAATATTAATATATAGAGTAACTTAAAAGGACCTATTTATCTAGGGTTATATTAATTTATTATTAGAAGTTAACCGAGTATATATATAGAAAATTATTTAAGGATATTATTTAAAAGTATTAAAATTATTTAAAATAATTTAAAGTAAAATAAAATAAATAAAGAAAAAGTTTTATAACGAGAGTAGTTTTTTTCGGTAAATGGATAATAAAATTAAAGGGCGCTAATACTAAACTATATAAATAATATAGGATATTATTAATTATAAAGTAAAACCGCGGGGCGCGGTTTCGCCTAATTTTATTATTTTAATTTTATTTATAATAATCCTATACTAGCTATTAATATTAATTATTAATATTAATAATCCGCGTTATAAATTATATTAATATAGAAATTATATTATTATTTATTAGTTTATTATCTAGCCCCTTAATATCGCCTCTCTATTTATCTCCGCTATATATAAAGATCGTAAATCGTTTATTTAAATAAGCGCGCTATACCTCTACTCTAGATCTCTATCTTTATATAGTTTTAAATAAATTAGTTTTTATTTTTTTCTTTTTAAATTCTCCCTCCGTCTCTACCCCTACCTCTACTAGTAGTAATAATTTATCGGAAAAAACGGAAGCGGGTAATAAAAAATATTATTAATAATAAATAAAGAGCGAAAGGATTACTAGTATATTAATAATAATAACCGATATATAATAAAATATAAAGAGATTTTTAAAAGCGCTTTATAAACTATATAAAATTTATACTTTCTATTTAATATAAAAGTAATTTTTCGATTTCGCTTATAACGAGTTACCTAGCGATTCCCGATTTAAAAAGTAATTAATATTTAAACGGCGCGACTCGCTAGTTAAGAGGTAAAGTTAGTTAATTATTAATATACTTTAATAAGAAATTAAAGTCCTAAGGGAGTATAAAGTATTTAATATTTTTTTATTTATTTATAAAAGGGCTTAAGAGTAATATCTTATAACTATTTAAAAATATTATTCTAGTTATATTACGGCTGGCCCTATAGTAGTTTAATATTTTCTACCGAGTTTACTATAAAAATAAACTAAATAATTTATTATTATTATTAATAAATCCTACTACTTAATAGCCCGCTATTTTTATATTATTAATACTCTATTATTTAATACGACTTTATAGGTCGACTAATTTTTAAATAATTTTGAAACTTTATTTATATTAAGGGGGGGTATAGCGACGAGTTCTTAATACTCTATATTAATTTAATTTAATTATTTTATATTTAATATTATAGCGATATATAATAACCCTAAAAAAGGACGCCGAAATAAAGATTTAAATAATAAAATAAATCGCGAGTATTATTTTAATTTATAATAATTTTAAATATATAGAAGGAAGATATAGAGAAAGAATAAATAATTATTAAAAATTCCGATTAATTATTATTATATTAATTTTAAAAGGGTGTCTCTTCGATAAAGGGGCCCTTCGGTAGGATATATAATATTTAATAACTATATTATTATTAATCGAGATAATCGCTCGTTAATTAATACCTACCGATATAAATATAGAGGTATATTTTTTATTTTTTATTTTATTACTCTTCTTTTTATATTTTAATATTAATAAAAATATATTAACGAACTAAAATTCTAAATTTAATTATATTATATCGAGTCGGTAATCTCGGTTATATATATATTTTATTTAAGTAATATAAAGTCTTTATAAATAAAAATAATACCGGTTTTAAAGAAATTAAATTTAATAACGATAAAATATTTCCCGATAATATTAATATTTAAAGATAAGAGTATAACGGTTAATAATATCTATATATTAGAGGATATATTTAAATATTAAATTAAATTAAACGGTAAAAGCCCTATTTTTAATATTAATTTTCGATTAATATATAATAACCTTAAGATATAGTTATATATATAATTTATTAAGGTTTTACGTAGCGATATTTCCAAGTTTTTATTTAATATTTTTAACTAGTTACTACCGGGTTTAGGTCTCTAGTACCTTTATTTTAATATATTATAATTACTCTATAAGATTTATTAGGGCTCTAATAATTTTATAAATTTATTTATATTATAATATACGACCGATCGCTAGGATCGCTTTAAGGTTATTTAATTAATAAACTTTTAAATATTAAAGAACCTAATTATTTATAATTACTAGGTACGTATAATAAAAACGTAAATTAAAATCTTAAAATAATAATTTATAAATTTTTAATATATAAAGAATATTATATCCTAGTTTATAATATAAAGTATTTTAAATATTAATACCTAGCCTCGTATATTAAAAAAGATTTCTAAAATTATATATACCTAACCTCTATTTACTCGCGATTAATAATTTTAAAATTATTAAAATTTCTATATATATATCGAAATCTATTTGACTCTACGATATATTATTAAATATATTAATATTAACCTACTTTATTATATTTTATATTATATTACGATTTTTTTTTAAACCGATATTACTAGTACTTTAAAATATATATAAACCCTACTCTATATACTTTATATAATAAATTCACTAGTAGTAATAATAAAGTTATAAAAATATATATTAATAAATAAACTTATAAATTTATAAGAAATAATAGATATAAATTTCGAGCTCGATCGTCTTTTTAAATTATTTAATAATAATCTTAAAATATTCTAATATAATTAGTCCTATTATTTTAAATATAGTAATATATTATTTAAGAATTAAGTCTTTAATAATCTATATTTTCTAGAGTTAAAAAGAATAATAGAGTTTATATTCGGAAAACCCTCTTTAATTATATATCTAGTTAAAAACGTCGTTAAAGATATTTAGAATATAATCCTTAACCTCGTCTATAAGTTATTTATTCGTTATATTAAATAAAATAAATTCTTTTTAAATTTAATTATTAATCTTTTCGATACTAGATTTAAGTAATTAAATAGGAATATATTAAAATATAATAAACGGTATACCTAGGAGTATATATTATTAATATATAATAAATATAAAAATACTCTAGCGGCTAGGTTAAAGATTAAATTTAATTTTATATTAAAGAGTTTTATAATCCTAACTTTTACTTTAAAGTTTTTAAATATTATATTTATCGATTAATTTAATAATAAATCCGTGTGGCGCGGGTTTATTAATTAGTTTTAAAATCGCGTAGAGTGTTATCTATATTAACGAGATTAAAAAGGGGTTAATTCTACTAGTTTATTTATTAATACCTTTTATAATAACTAATATAATTATTATAATATTATTAATTCCCCTTTTAATTTACTCGCTTTACTACGAGGGCTAGGTTATAAGGTGTAATTTTTATTATTATACTACTCTTTAATAATATAATATTTATTACTTTTATACTAGGTCGTTTTCGGCTCTATATTTTAAAATTTATTAAATTAACTCTCCGCCGCGTTAATTTTAATATAAGATTTACTCTTTATAATAAATATATTTAATTATTTAACTCTTACTCTACTAGTTACGGTTCTACCTTTAATATATATTTTTTTAATTATTAATTTATACTTTACCCTAATTAACTAGTTATCCCTTCGTTTTTTAAATTTAATTTATTCCTCGTTAAATAACGGATCTAGCCGCCGCTTTCTTTTAATATTATTATATATTATTTATATATTAAATATTTTATTTTAATTTAACTCTTTTTATCGTCCCTACTCTAAAATATTTAATATTTTAATATAATATAAATAAAGGCTAGACGTCGCGCTATTAATTTATTAATATATAATTTATTTATTATAAACACTCTCTACCTACGTCGCTAAATCTTTTAAAATTTTATTAAGTATTATTAAAGATATAGGGAAATATTAATATAAATTAATAAATTTCTTATTTAATCTTTAATATCGTTAAGCTCGAAGTTTAAATATATATTATAAATATTTAAATAAATTCTCGTCTACCGATTTATTTAACTCCGCGTAAATAATAATAAATATTTATAATTCTAGATTATAAATTAAATAATAAAAGAATAACTTCGTATAATTCGATATATTATATTTTATATTATTAAAAAAGGCGAGGCCGATATCGTAAATATAACCACTCCTAGGTATATTAAAGAGATTATATAAATTAAATATTATTCGAGCTCGTTAGTTAATATTTATATAATTTATATAAACTCTTCTCGGCCGCGATAAAGATTTTATTATTATATTATTAAACGAAGCCGGTTTCGTTAGAGATATATTATTTCTAAAACTTATATATTAAAGTAGATATAATAAAATAAAATACACCTACCCCCGATTATAATATATTATATAATTTATATATTAATATACCTTCTAAATAAATAAAGAGAGTAATTATTAAATAAGTTTTTTTATATCTAGATTATTAACCCCTAGTTTATAAATATCGGTTATAATAATAATATATAAAAATAAACTTTAGGTAGATAATAAACCGAAATATATTACGATATCTTATTTATCTCGAGTAGTTATCGCCGCGAAAAAAAATATAATTAATTTCGTATCCTCGATCGGATACGATAATCGTTTTATTTATATATATATTAATTAATATATATCCCTAACCTAGGTTACGGAATCTATAAAAATAATTATTTTTAGAATATCCTAGGCGGTAGTAATCTACGACGGTAAAATATATTATAAATTAAATATACCGTTGATAGGATTATAAATAATATTAATTTAAATATATATCTTTAACCGATTAAACGGAGTCTTTATAATAATAATATCTTCCGAGAAAATATATCGTTTTTATATAATTTTAAATATTTCGATATTAAATATTATAAAGACCTTTAAAAAAGAGATACTAAATAGTAATTATTTTTAAAGGATATTTAAATTGAGGTATATTAATCGAAACTTTTTTTATTTAATTATTAGATAAAACTCGTCGATTATTAATAAATATAACTATAATATAAAATTAATATACCGTAGTATATCGGTATTAAAATTACTCGAACTAGTAATTTTAGGATTTATAAAGATTATTATTATTAATTACTTATTTATAAATTATATTTAATTATTATATCGTGGGTAAAGTAGCTAGAGCGTATTATTATAATATTAATAAATTTATTACTATCGCCGTTTAGAACGAAGGGTCGGTAATTAAATATAGAATTTAATTTCTTATATTACTCTTCTAATAAAGTATTTAAAAATATAATAATTAATATTATTTTAATAGGTAAAAATATTAATAATAAAGTTTAAAAAATAATATTTTTATTAAATCTAGTTTTTATAATTAAAATTAAATTCGTTCTCTAGTTTAATAATATATTTAAAATATTATACTATTTCTTTTTAAATTTAATTTCGAAGTAATATATTATAATACCTTCTATATACTCTCGATTTAAAGTCTTATATAAATTATTTATCTTTATTATAATAAATATAGACGCGAAATCGCCTATTATATATAATATTATTATAATGAATATTAGTTTTAATTTTAAATATATTTCGCGGAGGGTTTTATAACGAAGGGGATTTACTAATAATAAAGAATAAAAACTAATAATAAATAATAATTATTATAATAATAATCGAAACTCGAGTTATAATTAAGTATTTTTAAATAACTTATATTTATTTTATTATATATACGATAGATAGTATTATAGATAATTATATTCGAAAGAGTATATATTAAAGTATTAACGCGCGATTAATTTAAATTTTATTCTAAAATAATTAGATAACGAGCGCGTCGTGAAGTTAATTATTAATAAAGAAAAAAGTTAACGGAAAAATTTATATAGGCGGCCCGCGAAAATAATACGAATTTAATAAAAATATAGGGTTTTACGCTTAGACCTGCCGCCGTTTAACTACGAAGTCAGTATTTCTAACCCGAAGGGGCTTAGTGAACGGGAGCTAACCCGAAGGGGCTTAGCGGTGGCTCGGCAGGTCTGAGGGACTGAGGCAAAATGTCTCCCCTGATTCCCTCCTCATCATGCCTTCTCATGCTGCACCCCCGGCGCCGATTCCAAGATCACAGGCCTCACATCTTCGTACGTCTCATCCGTGAAAACCAAATCTGCATCAATCGGCACCGTGTCGGGAATCTTCATGAAAATCAGCGGCGATGCAATTAGCAGGGACCCTGCCAACAGCCCCCAAGACGAAGCAAACTCGTTCATGTATGGTGCTCCCAGAGCATCGATGCGGTAAATGATGGCCGCGCCAGCGGATTGTATGCCTTTGTAGAAGCCAGCGAAGTTGGCGAGTTTGCGGCCGTTGTTAGTCAGGGCTCCCATAAACCAGTAGATGCATGTCTGCCACGCAGCTTCGATCAGAGCGTCAGTGTTCGGCATTTCTGGGGACAATCGAGGTAAGACATACCATCGTAGAAGCCGTAGAACATGTAGAGAAACATTGGCCCCACATATCCATGTGTTGTCCAATCGTCCTTGGCGTAGGTCTTCGTGCTCGTTTCTGCCCTTGTGTACCCCTTCTGCCACGCATACCCACCACCCCAGATCACCACCGTAAGCATGAAAAGTACACCCCAGCCGAGCTTCGCCCGCATTGACCGTCTCACGCTCTTGATATCTAATGCATATCCAAAGACGTATGCGCCGATGATCTGACTCGACCAGTAGAGCACGTTGTTCAGTGCTCTCGTCCTGATATTGAATTTCGCAAAGTTGAAACCGTTGAACTGGTAAGTATAAAACCAGTTGCTGGCGAGGAACATTGGGAAGAGCAAGACGATCCACACGTCGTCTCTTAAGACCTCCAAGAGGCCACGAAGCTCGCTCTGCCATGTCGGGTGTTTCATCAGGATGACATGAGAGCCATCAGCTCGGACAACGCTTCGAGCATCTACAAGCGTCCAGGCCAGGCAAGCGCCAAAGAAGGTGAGGATCATGAAGCCGATGTATGTGCCATCTGTCACGGTATCTGATTTGGAGTGGATGTTCTGGCCTAGTGGAATCCTGATCAAGTTTAGCTGACATCCCATATTCCTGAAAACAGCAATTTACAAGCTACCGATCACACCTCCTAGATTGAAAATCATCCAGAACCACGAGATGTACTTTCCCTTGTTTCTCTCGTAAGGATAACTCATCATGATGGCTCCCTGGGCTGCCCACAGCATCCCAGCACAAACACCAAGCGCCGCCCCAGAAAAGATCACAAACCCACTATTCTTGTCATGGTTGTAGCTCAAGTAGCTAGAGATGTAGAGACAATACCCCAGCCCGCCCAAACTCAGTGTCAACTTGATACCGAGCCTATTCGCAATACTGCCCGCGAAGAAGCCAACAACACTGAAAGTAGCGTAGACAGCAACATTCGAGTTATCAGCTGTCGTCGAGTTAAATTGCCCAGCACCGCCAAGTCCGTTGACTGCGTTGAACATGCCGGGGCAAAGGAAGCAGACGAATGCCACAAGGACGAGTTGGATTTGGGGCGAGGCATAGCAGGGGATTGTGATGGGGCCGATGCGGCGGGTTCGAAGTTTCCATCCGGTTGGAAGCTCGACTTGATGGTTGCCCTCGTGGATGGATGAATCGGTGGCTGCTAGAGAAGCTGAAGTTGTGACGCCGTGGGCGGTGGGATCTTGCTTATCGGATTCCATGTTGGCAATTGTCTGCGCTGTTCAGAGTAGTAGATAATAAGGAAAAGGATTGTTTTCGATTTTACATGTGCTTAGATGAGGTGGGATCAGGGTGAGTGAAGGAAGTGATTCAAGACTACGGAGTCTTCGGTCAAGTGCTCGATCCAGAAGAGAGAAGAGAAGTCGAGATGTAGATTTGATATAGATACGTCTCCTCTCGTATCCTCACATCAGTACAGGGCAACCTGACTAATCGAAGATGCGTGGGAGCAGTCGGGGCACTTGTATATCAGAACGGTGCAATTTCGACGGCGGTTTACACGAACTGCTATATCGTTGAAGGGGGTACGCAGCCAGGGTAAAGGAAAGCACCTCCCGAAGTAGGACAAAGTTGGTCGTGTGAGGAGCTGCGTGCTGCATGCACGTAGCTCTGAGAAATTATGCCCGATTGGCCATGTTTATCAGCGATCTACAGAGGTAAGCACTAGGTAGGAAAAGTGTCAACGGCAAGCCCGCATCCATGATCCATGAGCCCCAAGGTGGGGTCTTCAGGGTTGAGGGTCACTCGCAGCGTTGCAATGCACCGTTGAGTTGTAACGCTGCGGAATCTAGAAGGCTTGGCCGTTCTCGAAGGCCACATTAGCGTCAGCATAGCTTCAGATCGGACACTGAAGAGCTAAGACTCGAGCATATCAATAGATTGATCGTTGTGGTGGTCTACAGTTTGGAGAAAACAGTAGGCACGGTTCCACTCATATCAACCAGCGTGCTCTTGTTCCTTACCCATGCTTCCAGCCCCTTCTTACCATTTTCTACCCCAAGACCACTCTGCTTCCATCCACCCACACTCATTTCTGCAGGACTTTCACCCCATGTATTGACCCAAGTGATACCTGCCTCCAGCTTAGCAATAATTTTGTGGGCCACGTTCAAATCCTTGGTGAAGACTCCAGCAGCAAGGCCCAGATTTGTAGCATTTGCTCTTTCGACGGCTTCGTCGACGGATTCGTATGTCAAGATAGTCATCACAGGGCCGAAGATCTCTTCCTGAACGATCTTCATCGAGTCGGTGCAGTCCGTAAAGACGGTTGGCTTTACCCAGAAGCCATTTTCCATGCCCTCAATTACCGCGGGCTTTTCTGGTCCCCCACAAAGCAATGTCGCTTTATCAGCCTCCACTCCATGCTTGATATAATCGAAAACCTTTTTGTAATGAACTTCAGATACCAGTGGGCCAAAATTGGTACTCATATCCATCAAACGTCCAGGCCGTATGTATTTCATCTTTTCTAGCAGCGCTTTCTCAAAAGCTTGCTTCATGTCTTTTGGGACGAACACTCTCGTACCGTTCGTGCAGACCTGCCCAGTGCTGAAGAAGTTCGCCATCATTGCTCCATCAACGGCTTGGTCAATGCCCGCATCTGGTAGGATGATCACAGGGCTCTTTCCTCCTAATTCCATTGTAGTATATTTCATCCTTCCTGCTGCGCTGCTGGCCACTTTCTTGCCTGTCGAGACTTGCCCTGTAAATGAGACCTTCGCGATGCCATCGTGAGAAGTCAGATATGCTCCAACATCACCACCTCCGTTCACGACATTAAAGACACCTGGTGGTACCCCAGCCTCAGAGTATATTTCAGCCAGTGTCTGGCCATGTAAAGGTGTGACTTCGCTTGGCTTGTACACCATTGTATTGCCCGCAGCAAGACAGGGTGCAGACTTCCATAATGCTCTGTAGATCGGAATTCTCAGCTTTGTGTTCGTAGTCTGCGGTATGTGTAGCGTACATTTGTATTGGATAATTCCACGCCCCTATGCCCGCACAAACGCCCAACGCCTCTTTCTTGGTATACACCCATGCGTCTTCCCTCAGCTGTGTAGTCTCGCCGTTCAGCCCCCCGCCTCCTACTAGATTGGCGAAGAACTCCAGAACGTCCGCGCCAGTCACAATGTCAACAGTGCTTGTCTCTGAAAATGGCTTGCCAGTGTCTTGTGTTTCAACTTCTGCTATTTCATCATTGCGTTCGCGCAGAAGGTGAACTGCTTTCAAGAGTATGCGGGATCGCTCAATGGGAGGCGTTGTGGACCACTTACGGAACGCTTGTTGGGCGGATTGAACAGCGGCATCTATGTCAGCGTGAGAGGCGGTATGGATGTCTGCTAATGGGAGAGCGGTAGAAGGGTTGATGGAGCGAAAGACAGAGCCTGACGCTGTCTTAGGTTTGCCATCGTAGTAGCAGTGACGAGGTGGGTGGAACGAAGAAGTCATGGTTAATTGATCTGTGGTTAGCAATTAGCAATGGATCTTGTTCGTCTCTCAACATCAAGCGGGTAGCCTCGGTCTTGTAGGCAGACGGATTCTCGCACCTCTTATGGCACTATATCCCGGTCGCCACAGAATCTTCGCCTCACCAGAGTGCTAAGTTGGAAAATTGTCAAGAAAGCCCTGGAGATAGGGCCCACGATTTACTTACCCTCTTTTGGCTTAGCCCACATTGTAAAATTCCGCACTGTCACGAGTCTCCCTCCACCATCCGTTCTTTACCGCCACTTGATAAAGCTTCGAATTTTCTTTCATTCCTATCACGCTCTCTGATTTCCTTGTGTATGTCTAAATAACACAGATTTTCTAGCGTAGATCTATCGGTGGTTTTCTGATTTGTATCACGATCTACTATTAGATGTTCCTGTTGTGTCATACAGAGCACCAAAATAAATCTGTTATTAGAGGCTTTTTGAACGTTTTCTGGGCTCTTCTTTTGCAACACCCACTATCTGGACTTCCGTCGTAGTAAGAACAATTAAGCGACATCTTTCTAGGCTTCCTCTTCATCCTTCCGTGAAGATGACTACCACACAGCTTTCGCCCTCCGAGGCCAATGCCTTTGACTACCTAATAATTGGAGGTGGGACAGCAGGATGCGTGATCGCCAGCAGGCTGGTCGAATATCTACCCCATAAGAACATACTACTCATCGAGGCTGGACCCAGCGACTTCATGAACGACAAAGTACTGAACCTAAAAGACTGGCTCAATCTGCTGGGTGGCGAACTCGATTATGATTACGGGACTACCGATCAACCAAATGGCAACTCCCACATTCGACACTCTAGAGCAAAAGTCCTAGGTGGCTGCTCCTCTCATAACACTCTCATCTCCTTCAGACCTTTCAAGTATGATTGTAAAGTATGGGAGTCAAAGGGTTGTCAAGGTTGGTCATTTGAGACTTTCATGCGCGTTCTTGATAATCTGCGGAATACGGTGCAACCGGTACATTCACGGCATAGGAATCAACTCTGTAAAGATTGGATCGAGTCATGCTCTACGGCTTTGGATATCCCAGTCATCCATGACTTCAATCAGGAGATTAAGGCTAAAGGCAATCTGGAAGAAGGAGTGGGTTTCTTCTCCGTAGCCTACAATCCAGATGACGGCCGGCGCAGCAGTGCAAGTGTAGCCTACATTCATCCTATCCTTCGCGGTGAAGAAAAGCGACCCAACCTCACCATCCTCACAAATGCTTGGGTTAGCCGCGTCAATGTGGAGGACTCGGTGGTCACAGGTGTCAACGTTTCCCTCCAGAATGGCAGCGATCTCACACTACACGCAAGGAAAGAGACCATTCTGTGCGCAGGTGCTGTCGACACACCCCGCCTACTCCTCCTTTCAGGTATCGGGCCCAGCTCTCAACTCTCATCCCTCTCTATTCCACTAGTCAAAGATATCCCCGGCATTGGTCACAATCTGATCGACCACCCCGAATCCATCATAATGTGGGAACTCAACAAGCCCGTTCCAGCTAACCAGACAACCATGGATTCGGACGCCGGTATCTTCCTTCGCTCCTCACGAATCCAGAATTTGCCCGACGAACCAGTGGATATGATGATGCACTGCTATCAAATACCTTTCTGCCTCAATACCGCTCGTCTAGGCTATGACACCCCCATAGACGCCTTTTGTATGACACCTAATATCCCACGGCCGAGATCCAAGGGCCAACTGTACCTGACTTCCAAGGATCCGAATGTGAAGCCCGCGCTCGATTTCAAATATTTCACCGATCCGGAAGGCTACGACGCCGCCACCATTGTCGCAGGCTTCAAGGCAGCGAGAGAAGTGGCCAAGCAAGAGCCTTTCAAGTCGTGGCTCAAGCGCGAAGTCGCGCCTGGACCATCGATCACTTCTAATGAGGATCTATCTGCCTACGGCAGGAAGGCGGCGCATACCGTCTATCATCCCGCTGGTACGACAAAGATGGGCGATCTGGACAAGGATGACATGGCCGTTGTAGATAGTAAGCTGAGATTGAGGGGCTTGAAGGGTTTGAGGATTGCGGATGCGGGCGTCTTTCCGGAGATGACGACTGCGAATCCTATGCTGACCGTGCTTGCTATTGGGGAAAGGTGTGCGGAGATGGTGGCGGAGGAGGCGGGATGGCGGAGGGTGGAGAAAGCGAGATTATGATCGTAAAGAATCGAAAGGTATGGTTCTACATACAGTCCCATGCCATTAGAATTTACCCATCCGGGCTTGGCAGCGGGAAAATCATTTTAGGGCCTTCATATGGGGCACTTTACGGGGTTTGCTACCCTAGAACTGGCCACTAATACTTCGTCGGGCCACCCCTAGCTAGCTCTACCGCCTTAAGTTGGTCCCTAAAGGACTTGGAACCAGGTACGGTTTCCGTGATAGTTGTGTGTTTTTAGGGGTAGAAGCCCATTGTTTTGGTGCCAGGGCGTTTGTTTGGTAATCGGATGGGTAAATTTTAATGGCATAGATGAACGAATGAGAGAAGGAGATTGAATCCTGGCTGTTTGCTAAAAGTTGTGTCCAAAATCCGGTGCGCAATTGACTGGTACTCGTATATAGGATGTTTTTTTGACCGCAAACGATGATCATTTCGCAGATTTCAATGTTCCTCCCTTAGACCCTAACTGATTGTCCATCCAGCTTGCGCGAATTGTCATGCGGCTATGGTTGGCAACCGTTGTTGCGAGTATATTCTTATCCATACAAGACAGTGCAGACAAATCCTAGCTTTCACGTCTCAAATACCCCTATTCCAACAATGATAGATCGTTTTTCAATTTTCGGAATTTTGCGCACCCCACTAAATCCAAAATCCTAAAATCACCTAATCAGACTACCATATCACAACCACCTATCTTAAACTTATCAAAATTTTGGGAAGTATTATTCAGATATAGTTCTATTATATTCTTAAATCTTGAATTATTAGTAGCTGTAGTTATTAGTATATATCAGGTTTCGTTAATTTGATACGAAGCCTTGGCGTACGTCGGCGAAACGTCGGTAAAAAATCGGTAAAAATTCTATATTCGCCGACCAGCGCTGGGATTTCTTGCAAGATTAA